>Ga0172380_10002484_pt1 | contig 28083 bp, 38 predicted proteins | sample Leawe162metaG_FD_119747 | JGI IMG/M metagenome (GOLD analysis project Ga0172380, IMG submission 119747) | Leachate microbial communities from a municipal landfill in Southern Ontario, Canada - Leachate well 162 metaG | ecosystem: Engineered > Solid waste > Landfill > Unclassified | place... | reverse complement strand
CTGCGCTACGGCAACATGCGCGAGCTGACGCTGGGACTGGAAGCGGTGCTGCCCGACGGCCGCATCTGGCACGGCCTGCGGGGGCTGCGCAAGGACAACACCGGCTATGACCTCAAGCACATGTTCATCGGCGCCGAGGGCACGCTGGGCATCATCACGGCCGCCGTGCTGAAGCTGTTTCCGCGTCCGCGCCAGGCAGCCACGGCCTGGCTGGCGGTGCGCGATCCGGCCGCTGCGGTCGAGCTGCTGTCGCGTCTGCGCGGCGCCTGCGGCGAGCGCGTCACCGGCTTCGAGATCGTCGCCCGGCCGGCGCTGGAACTGGTGCTGAAGCACATCCCCGGCGCGCGCGATCCGTTGGCAAACCCCTCGCCCTGGTACGTGCTGATCGAGCTCACCGACACCCTGGCGGATTTCGACCTGGCCGGCGCGCTGGAGGCCATTCTCGGCGCCGAGATCGAGGCGGGGCGGGTTGCGGACGCCGCCGTGGCACAGGACCTTGCCCAGCAGCAGGCCTTCTGGCACCTGCGCGAGAACATCTCCGAAGCGCAGCGCATCGAGGGCGTCAGCATCAAGCACGATATCGCCGTGCCGGTGTCGCGCATCGCCGAGTTCATCGTGCGTGCCGATGCCGAACTGCGGCGCGCCTTTCCCGCCGTGCGCATCGTCGCCTTCGGCCATATCGGCGACGGCAACCTGCACTACAACCTGTCGCGACCGGAGGTGGCTGCCAACGCCGACTTCATCGCCCAGACGCCCGAAGCCAACCGCATCGTGCATGACATCGTCGCCGCGCTGGACGGATCGATCTCCGCCGAGCACGGGCTGGGGCAGCTCAAGCGCGGCGAAATCCTGCGCTACAAGAGTGCCGTCGAAATGGACCTCATGCGCGCCGTCAAGCAGGCCCTCGACCCGTACGGCCTGATGAATCCGGGCAAGGTGATTTGAGGCATTTCCAAGGGTTTACAAGGGCAGGGACGCTACGTATAATGCGCGCTCCTCTGTGGGGGTATAGCTCAGCTGGGAGAGCGCTTGCATGGCATGCAAGAGGTCCGCGGTTCGATCCCGCGTACCTCCACCAAAAGACACTACGACTTTCGAGTAGCACCTCGGGTCCCCATCGTCTAGAGGCCTAGGACATCGCCCTTTCACGGCGGTAACCGGGGTTCGAATCCCCGTGGGGACGCCAAACAAGAAAAGCCACCGCGACAGCGGTGGCTTTTTTCATTCAGTGGGTAGCGGCTTGCCGGCGGGTGCTGGTTTGCGGGTCGCCATGTGCCGGGTTACTTGCCGTTGGGCAACTTGCTGGGCGTTTCGCGCTCGACTTCGGTGTATTCCCCCTCGAGGATGACGGCGTCGCCGGGCGCGCGCTTGGCCGGCTTGCCGCCGAACAGGCGGCGCAACGCGGCGAGGGCCAGCGCGGCGAGCGCGATCAGCAGGGCCAGCCACCAGGCGACGAAGACGGCGACCAGCACGGCGGCGATGAGGGCGGTGAAGATCAGCCAGCGGAATACTTGCGCAATCATTTACGGCATTCCTTGTGAAGTATGGGGCGAAAGGATAGCCCTTGCGGCTTGCCGGCGCCAGCGTGCGGCCGCCTCGCCGTACCGTGGAGACTGACTTTTGCGGACAATAAAAAAAAGCCGGCTCGCGCCGGCTTTTCCGGATTCCTGCTGGACACTACATATTGCCCAAGTCCTGGATCGCATCAACGACCATCCCTGTTCCGATCGCGATCAGGAGGATGTCCGCCGCGACGCGCACATAGCGGTGTCTGGGCGGCGGCGGGCCGAATTGCATAAGGAGCGCCGGTGGCAGGTCGTAGTAGATCACGTCGCGCGGCAGCGGTCGGCGTAGTAGCTGTTGACAACGGTGCGGTGCTTGTCACCGAAGAATACGCCTGCGCCCGGTGCTACCTTTTCATGGCGCTCCTGCTTGCGATCCGCACCCGGCCTGTCCTGGCCGCCGCGTTCCTGCTTTTCGTTCTTGCCGCCGCCGGCCCAGGACGGCTTGTCAGCGAATGCCGTCCCGCCTGCCAGCAACCCGGCGATGACGATGGCCAGCGTGCGGCCTGTCTGCAAAGTAATACGTCGCATGACTTCCTCCTTGAAAAAAATGGATAAACCAATTGCCCCACTACCACATCATCAAAACTCTCCTCGTATTGGGGGGAACCCGGCAAGCAACACAACATGGAGAGATGACGGTGCGATCCCGATGTCGCATACGGATCAGGGGTGAACGGTCTCCCCAAGATGCATCCTTCACATATTGGCGTGAAAGCTGGAGATTGTCCGGGCGGTAGCGCACAAAGCCCTCCTGCCAGGAAAACGTGGCACGTACCCACGGGATCGAGTCAGGCATTTCGGCGCAAATTACCAATGGCGTTACCGCATGGCAGTGCTGACGGGGAGCCGCCTCAGCGACGTGACCGACAAGGCCATCGTGGTCAGCAAAGCGCCGACGATCAGCGCCCAGATTGCATAGGTCATGCGATGCCGCCTCGCTGGCTCGGGTTCAACTATGACGGCGAAAGGTACGCGTGGAATCCGGCCGCTTCCGTACGCTGGCGTGCATAGCGTGATCGATGCAGTTTCGCGCTATGAGCGTCAGCGAACAGAAAAAATACCGGTTGCAGGGGATTATCGGTTTGACGAAGACGGCCGGCCCGGATCGGTCGGCAAGCAACCCCATAAATCACGCTGGAGACTAGTCATGAAAACGATGAATCAAATCGGATCGATACTTGGCATGATGGGCGCGCTGACGCTCGGCGCGTGCACCTCCATGAACCCTTCTTCGAATTACGGAAATACAAGCTACGACGGCACCAATTACGACGGTACCAGCTACAGGGGCAGCAACCCGAACGACGGGTATTACCCGGGTTATGGCGTGGTGCAATCAGTCGAGCTCGTGAGGCAGGACAGAGGCGGCATCGGAGGCAGCGGTTTTGGCCTGGGCACGGTTGCCGGCGCGGTGGTCGGAGGTGTCGTCGGCAGCCAGGTGGGGTCGGGAAGCGGCGCCACCGCGGCGACCGTCATCGGGGCGGCGGGTGGCGCCTACGTCGGTCACGAGCTGGAAAAACGACAACAGCCACAGCAGGCAGATGCCTACAGGATCAACGTCCGCATGGATGACGGCTCTTATCAGGCGCCGATGCAGAGCACCAGCACCGGCTTGAGAGCCGGCGACCGGGTGCGGATCGAAAACGGCGTCGTGCAGCGGTACTGAGAATGGCAAGAATGGGCAGCGCTGCCATCTGAAGGTCAATATGAAATTGCATGCCAATGAAGTCCCGCATCTGCCGTTGATGGCCGGGAGCATCGCGGCGATCCTGTTTGGCACTTTTGTAATTGCGGCCGTGATGGCCTGGACGCCAGGCCCAACCGACGTGGCAGACATCCCCTTCAATTCCGACAAGTCCGCGACGCCGTCGGCTGGACAAATCGGCATGGAACCCAGGAGCCCCCCTGTGTGGACAAAGAAAGACGCACAGGAAGGTGTACGCGCCAGGGCCAGGACCAGAGCCAAAGCCTGGGCGGCGTGTGCGGAATGCGGCTTTGTTGCATCCATGCGGGAGTTCAAGCACATGGGCGAAGAGACCGAACACGAAGTAGCGGATGGGGTGGCTGTGAACCAGATCAGGCGCCACGAAGTCACTATCCGCATGAATGATGGAACTAGCCGTGCATTTGTTGATACACACCCCGCGAACTGGCGTCCGGGAGAACGAGTGATATTCATCGAAGGCGCAAACGGGACGAACGATTGAAGATTTTGCACTGTGCGCGCTAGCGTACAGAGAACATGCAGGATCTGGGTGATGATGGCTGCAATGACCGATCGCCTTCAATAAGGATCGCCATCGCTCGACGACTTGGACCAAACCCGATTCACCCGTCGTCCTGAGCATGCCTGAGCAGGCGATGAGTCGGAGGGTTTACCAGTGACTGTCAGTATCCCGCCGCTTTTGCAGGCAGTCGGAAAAAGAGCGCAACTGAAGGCGGAGAATGACGTACATGCAAAAGGAACAATCATGACAAATTCACTTACCAAGAAGCAAATGGGCCTGGCTGTATCGTGTGCCTTGGCACTGATCCTTGTAACCGGAACTGCAAGTGCCGAGCCCTTCCCGGGAGAAAGCGCGTTTAATGCCGCACATCAGTCATACCTGGTCGACCAGCGCGGCGGCTTCGTGAAAAGCGGCTTCGGACTGTGCTGGCACGCTGCCAACAACCCCGCCAAGGCGTACACCGCCGACTGCGATCCGGCACCGATCGCCAAGTACGTCGAACCCAAACCTCAGCAGATTGCCGCAGTTGCTGCGCCGGTGCCCGTAACTCGGCGCGTGACGCTGGACGCCGATGCGATGTTCGATTTCGACAAGGCGGTCCTGCGTCCGGCAGGACTGGTGGCACTGAACGACTTCCTTGACAAGATCAAGGACATTAACCCTGAAATGATCATGGCCGTCGGCCATGCCGACCGTTTCGGCTCTGAAGGCTACAACCAGCGCCTTTCCGAGAAACGCGTTGAAGCAGTCAAGGGCTATATGGTCAGCAAGGGAATCGAACCGAATCGCATGAATACTGAAGGCAAGGGTGAGATGCAGCCGGTCACGAAGGCCGGCGAATGCGACGGCGCCAAGAGCGCCAAGGTGATCGCCTGCCTGCAGCCTGACCGCCGCGTCGAAGTCGAGGTGGTGGGTACCCTGATCGCCAGATAACCGCCCTTCAGCAACAATAAAGCAATTGGAATGCCCTGAACACGCGGCGAGTGGTTAAAAAGCCGCGTAGTCATGGCGATAAGAAGTGGTATATGGGTTGTCGCCGATCTGCCACTCCCGGAATCACCCGATTAAAGGAACGATAGTGAATAAATTCAATATCAACGTGATTGCACTTTCGGTTTGTCTCGCGTTCAGCACCGGCGCAATGGCGGAAGGCATTTCCAAAGACGACTACAAGGCCGGCAAGAACAAGATTGCTGCCGAGTACAAGTCAGCGAAGGCGGGCTGCGCCTCGTTCTCAGGCAACCCGAAGGATATTTGCGTAGCCGAGGCCAAGGGCAACGAGAAGATCGCAAGGGCCGAACTCGAAGCCAGCTACAAGCCGACCGCGAAGACGCACTACCAGGCGCGTGTGGCCAGGGCAGAGGCCGACTATGCGGTGGCGAAGGAACGCTGCGACGACAAGGCCGGCAACGCAAAGGATATCTGCGTGAAGGAAGCGAAGGCGGCGGAGATTGCCGCAAAAGCGGATGCCAAAGCGCAGATGAAGACCGCCGATGCCAACGCAACGGCCAGTGACAAGTCCGCCGATGCGCGCAGCAAGGCGAGCGAACAGGCTGCCGGTGCCCGCAAGGACGCCACGGCAGACAAACGCGATGCCGATTACGCGGTGGCGAAGGAGAAATGCGATACGTACGCCGGCAGCGCCAAGGATGGCTGCCTGAAGCAGGCCAAGGCGGATTTTGGCAAGTAGCCACTGCATTCGACAACGAAGGAACACCAGAAACACAACTCTTTGAATGAGGTAATCCAATGAAAACGAAACAAAGTTTGGCAATCAGTATAGTTGCCGCAATAATGCTTCTTGGCTTGGGCGGTTGCGCCGGCATGTCGACACAGGACAAGAGTACCGCCGTAGGCGCTGGGGTTGGCGCTGTTGGAGGTGCCGTTCTCACGGGGGGCAGCGCGGTAGGAACCATCGGGGGTGCAGCCGTTGGCGGCATCATCGGCCACGAAGTCGGCAAGTAATAGTCGTTCGTGCGATGCACCTGACCTTGCCGGTCGGTGCGTCGCAGGCGCTCAGGAACCAATCCTGCAGCGCGTCACCAGGAGATACAAATGATGAAACTCGGCAAGTACGTCAGTGCAGCCTTGATTACAAGCGCTTTGCTTGGTGCTCTATCCGGTTGCCAGAAGCAGGAGGGTCCGGCGGAGCAGGCCGGCAAAAAAGTAGACAAGGCGGTAGATAAGGTCGGACAGCAGATCGAAAAAGCCGGCGAAAATATCCAGGATGCGGCAAAGGGCGACAAGAAGTAATCAATGCGCTGATCGTCATGACGACAGCCTGAATGGAAGCGGTTAGTTCGGTACCTTCGAAGCCGTTTCGGATCGTTGTACGCTTTTCAAGGAAATCGGCCATGCCCGAAACAGGAAACGGCCACACCATTGCCGACGATGCCGGCAAGGGGGATGGCATTACCGAAGTGCGTCGCCAGGAAGCGTTGCTTAAAACCGAGGTCTTGCAGAGCGCGATTTTCAATAGCGCCAACTTCTCCAGTATCGCCACCGACGCCAAGGGCGTCATCCAGATCTTCAACGTCGGCGCCGAGCACATGCTGGGCTACACGGCCGCCGAGGTGACGAACAAAATTACCCCGGCCGACATTTCCGATCCGCAGGAAGTGATCGCGCGCGCCAAGGCATTGAGCGTCGAACTCGAGACCCAGATTGAGCCCGGCTTCGAGGCCTTGGTGTTCAAGGCTTCACGCGGCATCGAGGATATCTACGAGTTGACTTACATCCGCAAGGACGGCAGCAGCTTCCCGGCGGTGGTGTCGGTCACTGCGCTGCGTGATGCGCAGAACGTCATCATCGGCTATCTATTGATAGGCACCGACAACACTGCGCGCAAGCGGGTCGAAGCAGAGCGGATACTGCTCGATCAGGCGCTGCAGGACAAGAACACCGAACTCGAGAACGCCAGGCTCATCGCCGAAAAGGCCAACCTGGCGAAATCGGATTTTCTATCCAACATGAGCCATGAGCTGCGCACGCCGCTCAATGCGATCCTTGGTTTCGCCCAGCTCATGGAGTCCGGCTCTCCGCCGCCGTCGCCATCGCAGAAGCGGAACCTCGAGCAGATTCTAAAGGCGGGATGGTACCTGCTGGAACTGATCAACGAAATCCTGGATCTGGCGCTGATCGAATCAGGCAAGTTGACGCTGTCGCATGAGCCGGTCTCGCTGGCCGAGGTGATGCTCGAATGCCGCGCCATGATCGAGCCGCAGGCACAGAAGCGCGGCATCGGCATGACCTTTCCGCGCTTCGAATCCCCCTATTTTGTCAGCGCCGATCGGACCAGGGTCAAACAGGTCCTGATCAACCTGCTGTTCAACGCCATCAAGTACAACAAGCCGGAAGGCACGGTTGCCGTGGAGTACGCCCTGCGCTCGCCGGATTCGATTCGCATCAGCGTCCGCGATACCGGGGCGGGACTGGCGCCGGAACAGCTTGCGCAGCTATTCCAGCCGTTCAATCGTCTCGGCAAGGAGGACGGCGCGGAGGAAGGCACGGGCATCGGCCTGGTGGTCACCAAGCGGCTGGTCGAACTGATGGGGGGCACCATAGGCGCGGACAGCGCCCTCGGAGTGGGAAGCGTATTCTGGTTCGAATTGAGCCTGACGACCGCGCCGCTGCTTGCAGTTCGGGAAGCCGGGCATGCGGCGCTGATGCGGCCGCAGGCGGCAGAGGGCACGCCGCTGCGCACCGTATTGTATGTGGAAGACAATCCGGCCAATCTGGAACTCGTCGAGCAACTCATTGCGCGCCGCCCCGACCTGCGCCTGCTCTCCGCGTCCGACGGCAACCTCGGCATCGAGTTTGCACGCGTCTATCAGCCGGAGGTGATTCTGATGGACATCAACCTGCCCGGCATCAGCGGGATAGAGGCCATGAAAATCCTGCGCGCAGACTCGATGACGGCGCATATCCCCATCATCGCGCTCAGCGCCAATGCGGTGCCCCGTGATATCGAGAAGGCCCTCGAGGCCGGATTCGTCAGCTATCTCACCAAACCGATCAAGGTCAACCAGTTCATGGATGCGCTGGATGCAGCACTGAAACAAGCGAAAGCCGCCAAGGAGACGGCTGCGGGCCGCGCAGCAGAAGAGGAACCGTTATGAAGCTTGCCGAGACCGACATTCTGAACGCCAGCATCCTGATTGTTGACGATCAGGAGTCCAATGTCCTTCTGCTTGAGCAATTGCTGAGTGAAGCCGGCTACACTTGCGTGGCCTCGACGATGAATCCACAGGAGGTCTGCGCGCTGCATCGCAAAAACCGCTACGACCTGATCCTGCTCGACCTGCAGATGCCTGGCATGGATGGATTCCAGGTGATGGAAGGCCTCAAGACAAACGATTCTGACGGCTACCTTCCGGTTCTCGTGATTACCGCGCAGCCCGGCCACAAGCTGCGCGCGTTGCAGGCCGGTGCCAAGGATTTCATCAGCAAGCCGTTCGATCTGGTCGAAGCCAGGACGCGCATCCACAACATGCTGGAAGTGCGGTTGCTGTACAGGAAACTCGAAAATTACAACAAGCTGCTGGAACAGACGGTGCAAGAACGGACCGCCGAACTGCGCGAAAGCGAGGCGCGCTATCGCAGCCTGACCGAACTCGCTTCCGACTGGTACTGGGAGCAGGACGAGAACATGCATTTCACCAAGGTGTCCGGCCCGGTCCTGGAGATGCTCGGCATCCGAGTCGACGCCCTGGCGGGAGACACGGGCACTGCTCCGGTGGCAGGCTGGAACGAGGCGGAACGGGAGTTGCTGCAGGCGACCATTGCCGCCCGGCAGCCATTCCTGGATTTCGTCTTCAGCCGCGTCAATGAAGACGGCTCGAAACAAAGGTTCCAGGTAAGCGGGGAGCCGATGTTCAACCAGTCCAGCCGCTTCATCGGCTACCGCGGCATCGGCGTGGAACTCACGGCAAAGTAATAGGGCACAGGATTTCAACGACCATGATACCGTCGCCCCATAGCCCGAAACAGAACCATCTTCTCGCTGCCCTGCCCACGGCGGAATTCGAGCGCCTGGCCACGCATCTGGAGCTGGTCCCGCTGCCGCTCGGCGAGATGCTCTACGAACCCGGCGAACAGTTGCAGTATGGCTATTTCCCCACCACCGCCATCGTGTCTCTGCACTATGTCATGGCGTCTGGCGCATCGGCCGAATCCGCGGGTGTGGGTAACGAAGGCGTCGTCGGCATTGCGCTGTTCATGGGCGGGGAGACCACGCCCAGCTCGGCCGTGGTGCAGACCGCGGGACACGCCTACCGCCTGGCGGGCCGCTTGTTGAAGGAGGAATTCAATCGCGCCGGCCCGATGCAGAAACTGTTGCTGCGTTATACCCAGGCGCTGCTCACGCAGATGTCCCAGACTGCTGCCTGCAACCGGCACCATTCTGTGGAACAGCAGCTGTGCCGCTGGCTGTTGCTGACGCTCGACCGACTGCCTTCGCATGAGCTGATCATGACGCAGGAACTGGTCGCCAGCATGCTTGGCGTGCGCCGGGAGGGCATTACGGAAGCCGCCGGGAACCTGCAGCGCGCCGGTTTCATCAGTTACCGCCGTGGCCACATTGCAGTGCTGGACCGGGCCGGACTGGAGTCCCGCGCGTGCGAGTGCTACGCCGTCGTTAAGAAGGAAATGAGCCGCCTGCTGTCCGATGTGCGGCAGCGTCAGGGTGTTTCCGCTGGTGTTCGGTGACCTGCCACATGTCAACGAGCAGGGTGAGCCCCGGGTGCAACGAATGGCGATGCGGACTCAGCAAAACGGCCCCACGGGGCCGTTTTGCTTTGATGGGTGCGGTGGCGCACAGACTGTGTGTCTGATGAGGATCAAAATTCAAATTGAAGGAACGGTTCTGCTCGAACGTTCGGCCATTCGTCATGGTTGGCAAGCGTGTCAATCGAAAGTGGTGATTCCTTTGCTCGCTAATCCACTGAGCAAGAATAACTCAACCGCTTTGTGTCCTTTTTACACATTTTCCTGGAGGTACGATGAATACTGAAATGAACGCAAGCCCTGGCGCTATCGAAGGCAAGGAGGGCGCCCTCGTGAAGGATCTCAAAAGTGCCGTCGGCTTTCTTTTCAGCCGCCGCTGATTTGGCAATACCGCCGATCAGGCCTCGAACTTAAGGACTGACCGTCGTCCGAAGTACCCCCCGATATTTGTTTATGGAGATGTCAATCATGAAGAAACAACTTGGAAATTATCTTGCCGCATTATTCCTGGCCGTAACGCTGGTGTCCGTCGCGGGCTGCGAGTCCACGCCGAAGCAGGAGGGGACAGGCGAATACATTGACGACAGCGTTATCACCACCAAGGTGAAGACTGCCCTGGTCAATGATCCCGTGACGAAGGCCACCGAGATCAACGTCGAGACATTCAAGGGCGTGGTTCAACTGAGCGGCTTCGTGAGCACGCAGGCTGCCATTAACCGGGCCGTCGAACTGGCACGCGGCGTCAGCGGCGTGAAATCCGTCAGGAACGACATGCGGCTCAAGTAAGCATGATTTCCCGCGAGACGTTTCCGGATATCACATACGGAAGCGGTCGTGGGATGTCTTGACCAAACACCGATGCCTCTCTCTGCGGCGGCAAACGCAACTCCTGAATCCGAAGTGTCGGCAGGCAATCTATCTCCTGCGGTGCCTGCCCCGGCAGCGTTACTGCCCACAAGCCGAGTGCCCGTGGTCGGGCATGGTCTGGCGCTTGCCATCCTCGCTACGGTTGCTGTGATCTTTGCACTGGAATGGGCGCAGAGCTTCGTCATTTCCTTGCTGCTCGGCATTCTCTTCGCCTATACCCTGAACCCCCTTGTCGTGTGGCTCGAGCGGATCAGGATCCCGCGTATGGCGGGCACCTGCATTGTGATGGTGAGTGTCGTGTGTGCGCTCGTCCTTGGCACCTATTCGTTGCGTGGGCAGATGCAGACGATAATCGATCAATTACCTGAAGCGGTGAGCAAGTTGTCGGCCGGCCTCGTCAGTCTGCGCAAGGGGCAGGCCAGTACCATGCAGAAGGTACAGACCGCCGCGAGCGAGATCGAGAAGGCGACAAACCAGGCGGCTGGCGTGTCTTCTTCGGCCAGACAGCCTGTGACGCGGGCCGTCATCGATCCACCTGGCTTTAAGCTTGGCAACTTCCTGTGGGCGAGTTCCATGGGAGCGGCAGGGCTGGCCGGTCAGGCAACCATGGTGCTTTTCCTGACTTTCTTTCTCCTGTTGTCAGGCGATACGTACAAGAGAAAGCTGGTGCGGCTCGCGGGACCTTCGCTGTCGAACAGGAAGATAACGGTGCATATCCTCGATGACATCAACGAATCCATCCAGCGCTATATGTTCATGCTGTTGGCGACCAACGTGCTGGTGGGTCTGCTTACCTGGATCGCGCTGCACTGGATCGGACTGGAGAACGCCGGCGCTTTCGCGGCTGCCGCGGGCCTGCTCCACATCATCCCGTATTTCGGCCCGGCCGTCACCGCCGCAGGCATTGGCGTTGCAGCCTTCATGCAGTTCGACACCTTTTCGACAGCGCTGCTGGTTGCCGGGACATCGCTGGCAATCGCCACGTTTGTCGGGTACTTTGTCACCACCTGGATGACCGGCAGGATTGCCCGAATGAATACGGCTGCGGTGTTCGTCTCGCTGCTGTTCTGGGCATGGCTGTGGGGCGTCTGGGGCTTGCTACTGAGCATTCCGATCACCGTCATCGTGAAAGTGGTGGCGCAGCACGTGGAGCAGCTTGAACCTGTAGCCGAGTTATTGGGGGAGTAATTCTTTCCGTTTTAGCCGGCGAGTATTTACCGCCAGCCTGTGTCGTCAAACTGAAGAAAGGTCATTTATGCTTTACACAATCGCCGTCGTTCTGATCGTTCTGTGGCTGCTCGGCCTGGTCACTTCCTACACCATGGGGGGATTCATCCATATTCTCATCGTGGTGGCTGTCGTCGTGGTCCTGCTGAGGATCATCAGCGGGCGCAAAGTTCTCTGATGTGAGCTTGCCTGGTTCCATTCAAATTGAAAGCCGGCTTGCGCCGGCTTTTTTTCATGGATTCCCGCACAAGCGGGAATGACGTTTCTGCTCAGGAAAACGCCTGGATGCCGGTCTGGGCGCGGCCGAGGATGAGGACGTGGATGTCGTGGGTGACCTCGCAGGGGTTCACCACCTCCAGGTTCACCATGTGGCGGATGGCCCGAACTCGTCGGAGATGCCGTTGCCGTCGGGCATGTCGCGCCAAGCGTCGCTGAAGTGGCCGTTGTTCTCATCGTTCATGTACGGCAATTCCAGGCGGGTTCATGCGCCGTAGAATAGCCCGGCCCTGCCTTCCCGCCGTAGTGCTGATTCGCCTGCCACGCCGGTCTCCCGGTCAAAATATCAACTGACAACTCTTCGAGATGATGCCGATTTCCGAGAAGCCCGAGGCGACACGATTGGTCGGCGAGTAGTTCACGCGAAAACCGCCCAGATCGACGTCGCGCATTCCTTCCAGCGCTTTCAGGACGGACTCGCGAGTGGGCGTGGCGCCGGCTCGGCGTATACCCTCGACCAGCACTCGCGCCGTTACATACCCTTCGAGGTTGGTGTAATTCGGCTCGGCATTGGCGGGACCATGGCGCTTGAAGTGTTCGTTGAAGTCGCGAACGATCGGAATGGTCTTGTTGCGGATGTTGGGGAAGACCTGCACCATCGACACGCCCTTCGCGTTCTCTTCGCCGGCGATGGTGCAGACGGAGCCGGTGTCGACGTAATTCAGCGTCGTTATCGGCACGGTCAGGCCGGCGGCGCGCAGGTTCTTGATCGCATTGGCACCCTGGCTCGGCGGGGCGAGGAGCACCACCATGTCGGGCTGGGCCTTGCGGACGGTCTCCACGTAGACCAGGTCTTCCGGCTTGGCGGGGCCCATCGGCACGATCGCGCGCGCCACCGGTTCCAGTCCAGCCTGCTTCAGGCCTTGTTCCACCAATGCCAGACCGGCCTTGCCGAACGGAATATCGACATGCAGGACGGCCAGGCGCTTCTGGCCCACGGTCAGGGCCTGCTCGACGACGCGGTCGATCTGCGCCTTGTCGCCGGCGCGAACATGAAACAGATAGCGGCTGCCGGGATTGCGCAGGGTTTCCGCTCCCGGGATCACGCCGACCACCGGAATCTTGACCTCTTCCAGGATTTGTTCCTTGAGCACCTTCGTCATCGAAGGCGAACCGATGGGGAGAATAATAGCCAGCGTCGCGTCTCCACCGGCCTTGCGCATCAGGCGGATGGTTTCGTCCGGCTTGTACTGGTCATCGATGATGACATGCCGCACCTTCTGTTTCGCCACGCCTCCGGCGGCATTCAAGGCATCGAAGAAAACCTTTGCCCCGATGCTCGCTTCCTTGCCGTCGCGCGCGACGGGGCCGGTCATCGGGATAATCTGTGTTATGAGGATTTCGGCATTTGCAACGCCACTCAGCGCCAATGCCGCAACCGCCAGAACCCGGCGCCCCGTTTTCCTTGACCAAGCCATTGTTTTCTCCCCCTGTTGAAAGTAACTATCTTAACTGAAGTGGTTTGCGATAATCCGCGTTGGCCAGTATGCAGTCGTGCCCCCAGATGACGTAGTTACGAAATGCGGCCCTTCGGAGAAGTTTTTCGCCGAAGAGCCGTCGGATCAGACTGAAAACGCCTGGATGCCGGTCTGCGCGCGGCCGAGGATGAGGGCGTGGATGTCGTGGGTGCCCTCGTAGGTGTTGACCACCTCCAGGTTCACCATGTGGCGGATGACGCCGAACTCGTCGGAGATGCCGTTGCCGCCGAGCATGTCGCGCGCCATGCGCGCCACGTCGAGCGCCTTGCCGCAGGAGTTGCGCTTCATGATCGAGGTGATCTCGACCGAGGCGGTGCCGTCGTCCTTCATGCGGCCGAGGCGCAGGCAGCCCTGCAGGCCCAGCGTGATCTCGGTCTGCATGTCGGCGAGCTTCTTCTGGATGAGCTGGTTGGCGGCGAGCGGGCGGCCGAACTGCTTGCGGTCGAGTACATACTGGCGGGCGCGGAACCAGCAGTCTTCGGCCGCGCCGAGGGCGCCCCAGGCGATGCCATAGCGGGCCGAGTTGAGGCAGGTGAACGGGCCCTTGAGGCCGGTGACGCCCGGCATCAGGTTCTCTTCCGGCACGAACACCTCGTCCATGACGATCTCGCCGGTGATCGAGGCGCGCAGGCCGACCTTGCCGTGGATGGCGGGGGCGGAGAGGCCCTTCCAGCCCTTCTCCAGGATGAAGCCGCGGATCACGTTGTCCTCGGTCTTCGCCCAGACGACGAAGACGTCGGCGATGGGCGAGTTGGAAATCCACATCTTGGTGCCGGAGAGCGAATAACCGCCGTCGATCTTCTTCGCCCGGGTGACCATGCTGCCGGGGTCGGAGCCGTGGTTGGGCTCGGTCAGGCCGAAGCAGCCGATCCACTCGCCGGTGGCGAGCTTCGGCAGGTACTTCTTCTTCTGCGCCTCGGTGCCGAACTCGTTGATCGGCACCATGACGAGCGAGCTCTGCACGCTCATCATCGAACGGTAGCCGGAGTCGACGCGCTCGACCTCGCGGGCGATCAGGCCGTAGCAGACGTAGTTGAGGCCGGAGCCGCCGTACTCGGCCGGGATGGTCGGCCCGAGCAGGCCCAGTTCGCCCATCTCGCGGAAGATCGACGGATCGGTCTTCTCGTTGCGGAAGGCCTCCTGGATGCGCGGCAGCAGCTTGTCCTGGCAGTACTGGTAGGCGGTGTCGCGCACCATGCGCTCCTCTTCGGAGAGCTGCAGGTCGAGGAGGAGGGGGTCGTCCCACTTGAAGGCGGCTTTGATCTTGTCGGTCGGTTTGTTCATGGTCGTTTCCAGAAAAAAAATTAACGGATGGTCAGCCCGCCGTCGACGGCGAGAATCTGTCCGGTGATGTAGCTCGCCCAGTCGGAGGCGAGGAAGACGAAGGCCGGCGCCACCTCGTGCGGCTCGGCCCAGCGGCCGAGCGGGATGCGCTCGAGGTACTTGTCCTTGAAGCGGTCGTCGGTGCGGATCACCTCGGTCATCGGCGTCGCCGCGCCGGGGGCGATGGCGTTCACCGTGATGCCGTGGCGGCCGAGTTCCTTCGCCGCCGACTTGGTCATGCCGGCGATGGCGGCCTTGGCGGCGCTGTAGTTGATCTGGCCGATGGTGCCGAGCAGGCCCGCCGTCGAGGTGACGTTGATGATGCGGCCCGATTTGCGCTCGATCATGCCGTTCACCACCGCCTGCAGGCAGTAGAAGCTGCCGTTCATGTGCACGTCGATGACCTGCTGCCACTGCTCCTGCGTCATCTTGTGCAGCATGGCGGTACGCGTGATGCCGGCGTTGTTCACCAGGATGTCGATGCGGCCCCATTCTGCGGCGACCTCGGCGGCCATCTTGTCGACAGAGGCGCGCTCGGCGACGTTGCAGGCGAAGCCCTTCGCCTTGCCTCCGGCCTGCCGGATGCCGGCGGCGACGCTGTCCGCCGCCTCTGCGTTCATGTCGACCACGGCGACCTTCGCGCCCTCGCTGGCGTAGGCCTGGGCGATGGCGGCGCCGATGCCCTGGCCGGCGCCGGTGACGATTGCAACCTTGTCTTTCAGAAACATGCTGATGCCCAACCTCCCGGGTTAACTCTCTCCGCTCAACCGATGACCGTGAACCGCCGCGTGCAGGTATCGCCGCCCTGCGGAAGCTGACTTTCCGTGACGACGCGCACCTTCGGCGAAATGGTCTTCGCCGTCACCTGGAACCAGCGGTCGCAGCCTTCGCCGCACTGGTTCGGCAGGCCTGCGGCGCGGAAGGAATCCAGCCACGGGCAAGCGGTGTGCACCACCAGCACGTCATTGCCGTCCTTCTGCATGTGCGCCGTCTCGCCCATGACGTCGCTGGCGCGCTGCATGGTGAAGGCGATCTGTTCCAGGTCCTCCGGCTTGCCGCCGCGCTTGAGGTACATCTGGCCGGTGCCGACGCCGACGTTCTCCCAGAAGGCGAGCTCCATCTCCTTCGCCGCCGCCTCGCCGCTCTTGTCCTGCACCGACTTGCGCCAGGCGTGGAAGAAGTCGTGGGTGATGCGGATCATCGACTGCCAGTCGCGTTCCTTGCGTGCCAGCGCCTTTTCCAGGTCGGCGCCGCCTTTTTCCGTCGTACTCATGCTTTCCCTTCCTTCTGTTGCCGCGCGGCGAAATCCGCCAGCGCCCGTTTGAATTCCGCCTCCATCTGCGGCGTCACGGCTTCGCCGCACTCGTAGCAGGTGTTGGTCATGCGGTCGTACCAGCGGCAGCCGCAGTGGTCGCAGCCCAGTTCCGGTGCGCCGGCCGGGTTGGTGAAGATCACCGGCAGGCTCCCAGGAAGGCGAGGCCGAGCGAGTCGAGGAATTCCTCGTAGCCGGCGTCCTGCAATTCGTACTTGTTGCGCATGACGAAGAACATGATGCTGCCGGCGCGGATCTGCCGCTTCATCAGCGGCAGCGTTTCCTCGCCGATGTCGGCGCGCAGCTTGTCCAGCGCCTCGGCCTCGGCGACGAACAGCAGGTCGACCTTCGCCTCCTGGAAGCCGCGGTAGGGCACGAGCGCGGCGCGCATGCCGTCGGCCGTGGCTTCCCAGCGCAGCATGTCGCCGCTGCCGGCGGCGGCCTTCAGTCCGGCGACGTGCCTGCCGGGCTGGATGCCGGAGCCCTCGCGCGGCACAAGGGCTACGCTCGATCCGGGCACCATGTCGACGAACAGCTCGCCGTGCCGGTCCAGCATGGCCTGCCATTCATCGAGTTCGCCGAATACGCTTGCCGTTGCGACAGTCATCAGTGTCTGGGTACCGCCAGTTCGAGATCCTCGACGAATTCGGCCAGCCCGGCTGCCTCGAGTTCGTCCATGGTCTTAAGAATATACGGTGACAGGCGACCCCGCCGGATCATCCCCGGCAGGACGGCCCAGCCGCCTTCGCGCAAGGGGACCAGCGCATCCGCGTCGGCCACCAGCAGCACGGCCACGTCGTTGCCGGCCTCTCCGCTATACTCGCGCAGGTCAGCGTGGCAGCCGTCGGCGTTGCTGCGCCAGAGGAGCAGGGTGCCGTGGTGCGCCGCGAACTCATCCCGGCGCAACAGGCCGATCGCAGCACTCGAAGCGGGCATTCCTTCGCGATCCAGCATGGATTGCCAGCCTGCGCAGTCGAGAAATGCGTCTTTCATCAATGCCCATGCCGCCGACTCAAGAAACGGTTCGATATATAGCATGATATGATCAAAAACTGCAACGTACTGCATCAATAAATATACAAATGCACAATAATGCAGAGTTTTCTGGATCGAAAGTCTCATGACGCCTGCCGCAGGATTTGACATTGAGGCCGTGCTGAACCGCTCGCGGCCGGCCCTTGCGCGGGCCATCACCCTGCTGGAAAACGACCGGCCGGGCGCTGCGGATCTCATGGCCGAGCTGGCGCCGCGCTGCGGCCGCGCCCACATCGTCGGCATCACCGGGGCGCCGGGCGCCGGCAAGTCCACCCTCATCAACGCCCTGCTGGGCGAACTCACGAAACGCGGGCGCAGCGTCGCCGTCGTCGCCGTCGATCCGTCCAGCCCCATCAGTGGCGGCTCCATCCTCGGCGACCGGCTGCGCATGGACGAGCACGGCAATCGCGACGACGTCTTCATCCGCTCGGTGTCCTCGCGCGGCCACCTCGGCGGCCTGTCGAAGACGACGGGGCGCGTCATCGACGTCTTCGACGCCGTCGGCTTCGACGTGGTGATCGTCGAGACGGTCGGCGCCGGCCAGTCTGAAGTGGAGATCCGCCACTTCGCCGACAGCAACATCGTCGTCTGCCCGCCCGGCTTGGGCGACGACGTGCAGGCCATCAAGGCCGGCATCATCGAGATTGCCGACCTGCTGGTGGTGAACAAGGCCGACCTGCCGCAGGCCGAGCGCACCATGCTCGACCTCACCACGGCCGTCCACCTGCGCCACCGCAGCGACTGGCAGGTGAAGGTGCTGCGCACCGTGGCGACCAGCGGAGAGGGCGTGCCCGCGCTGGTCGACGCCATCGAGGAGCACGGCCGCGCGACCGGAATCGGCAAGCGGCTGAAGCAGGCCGCCGCGGCGCCGGCGCCGCAGGCGACGGATGATGAGCTCTTCGCGCAATTGCGCCGCTGGCGCACCGCCGGCAAGGGCGTCGCGCTGGCCACCGTGGTGAAGACCTGGGGTTCCTCGCCGCGGCCGGAGGGCAGCCACCTCGCGGTCGAAGCGGGCGGCGCCTTCGTCGGCTCGGTCTCCGGCGGCTGCATCGAGGGCGCCGTCATCGGCGAGGCGCAGGCCGCCATCGCCGACGGCCAGCCGCGCCTGCTCGAATTCGGCGTCTCCGACGAGCGCGCCTGGGAGGTGGGTCTCGCCTGCGGCGGGCGCGTGCAGGTGTTCGTGGAGCGCGTCGGATGAAGGCGGAACTCTTCGAACGCCTGCTTGCCGAACGCGCCGCCAAGCGCGCGGTGACGCTCGTCACCCGGCTCGCCGACGGCGCGCAGGTGCTGGTCTGCGGCGAAGAGACCAGTGGCGACATTGCACTCACGGCCGGACAACACGAGGAAATCCGCCGCCGCTTGCGCAGCGACAAGAGCGGCACGCTGGAATCCTCCGACGGCACGCTGTTCGCTCGCTGCTACTCGCAGGCCCCGCGCATGGTCATCGTCGGCGCCGTGCACATCACCCAGGCGCTGGCGCCGATGGCGGCGATGGCCGGCTTCGAGGTCGTCGTCGTCGATCCGCGCCGCGCCTTCGCGACTTCGGAGCGCCTGCCCGGCGTGACGGTGACGACGGAGTGGCCCGACGAGGCGCTGGCGCGCATCGGGCTCGACGCGCAGACCGCCGTGGTGACGCTCTCGCACGATCCCAAGCTGGACGATCCGGCGCTGATCGCCGCACTGCAAAGTCAGTGTTTCTACATCGGCGCGCTAGGCAGCTCGCGCACCCACGCGAAGCGCGTGGCGCGGCTCACCGAGGCCGGGCTGGCCGAGGCCATCCCGCGCATCCGTGCGCCGGTCGGGCTGGACCTGGGCGGCCGCTCGCCGGCGGAGATTGCCGTGTCCGTGCTGGCGCAGGTCATCCAGAGCAGATACGCCAAATGATCTTCGGCGAATTCCGCTGCGAGGAAGCCGAGGGCGTCATGCTCGCCCACACGCTCAACCTCGGCGCGAAGACGCTGAAGAAGGGCCGCGTCCTCGGTGCGGAAGACATCGCCCTGCTGAAACAGGCCGGCATCGCCGTCGTCACCGGCGCGCGCATGGACGCCGACGACCTCGACGAGAACACCGGTGCCGCCGAGATCGCCGCGCTGCTCGTCGGTCCGAACACCGAAATCCGTCGTCCATACACCGGCCGCTGCAACGTGCACGCCTCGACACGCGGCGTGCTGCGGGTGGACGCCGCACGCATCGATGCGCTGAACCAGCTCGATGAGGCTGTAGCGGTCGGGACGCTGCCCGACTACGCGCTGGCGCGGCCGGCCCAGGTGCTCGCCACGGTGAAGATCATTCCCTTCGCGGTGACGCGCGAGCTGGTCGAACGCTGCCGCGCCATCGCCGCCGGCGGGCCGCTGCTGCGCCTCGCCGAGCTGCAGCCGCGCCGCGCCGCATTGATCATGGGCGAGCTGCCAGGGATGAAGGAGAACGTTTTCCGCGGCACCGTCACCGCCACGCGCAACCGGCTGGAAGGCCTCGGCAGCCGCCTCGCCCTGGTGCTGCGCTGCCGCCACGAGCGCAGCGAGTACGAGGCGAAGCTGCGCGAAGCGCGTGCCGCCGGTTGCGACTTGCTGCTCGTTGCCGGAGCAACGGTGACCAAGGACCGCCTCGACGTCGTGCCCGCCGCGGTAACCGCCATCGGGGGCACTGTCGATCATTTCGGCATGCCGGTGGAGCCGGGCAACATGCTGCTGCTTGCACACATCGGCGAGGTACCGGTGCTGGTGCTGCCCGGCTGCGCGCGCTCGCGCCGCTCGAACGGACTCGACTGGGCGCTGCAGCGCCTGTCAGCCGGCCTGCCGTTGACCCGCGCCGAGATCATGCGCATGGGCGTCGGCGGGCTCATCCGCAGCCCGCTCGAGCCGGAGGACGAAGAGGAGGGCGAGGTCGAGAGCGTGCCCGCCGTGCCGGCCGGCATGCCCAACGTTGCCGCGCTGGTGCTCGCCGCGGGCCAATCGTCGCGCATGGGCAGCGTGAACAAGCTGCTCGCTGGGGTCGAAGGCGTGCCGATGGTGCTGCGCGCGGTGAATGCCGCGCTGGCCTCGAAGGCCGCCTCGGTGACGGTGGTGCTCGGCCACGAGGCGGAACAGGTCGAGGCCCTGCTCGCCGGGCGCAGGGTGAATCTCGTGCGCAATCCCGACCACGCCCAGGGCATGTCGACCTCGCTGCGCGCGGGGCTTACCGCGCTGCCGGCAGAGGCCGAGGCGGCGGTCGTGCTGCTTGCAGACATGCCGCACGTGAGCGCCATGCATGTCGATCGCCTGATCGACGCCTTCGAGGCGAAGCAGCCGGCCATCGTCGTGCCGCAACGGAACGGGAAGCGCGGCAACCCCATCCTCTGGCCGCGCGAGTTCTTCGCCAGGATGCAGACGGTGAGGGGCGACCAGGGCGCGCGCGGCGTGCTCGAAGCGAATGCCGGGCGCATCCGTTTCGTCGACATGGACGACGACGCCATCCATGCCGATGTCGACACGCCGGAAGACCTGCACGGGAGCCGGCCATGAGCTTCTCCGCCGCGAAATGGCGCGACCACTTTCCGCTGCTGGCGGCCCACCCCGAGCTGCATTACCTCGACAACGCCGCCACCGGGCAGCTCTGCGAGGCGGCTTTCGATGCTGTCACGCACCACGATCTGACGCATCGCGCCAACGTCCTGCGCGGCACTTATCGTCTCGCGGAGCAGGCGGATGCCGCCTACGAGAATGCGCGGCGTCAGGTAGCGGCTTACATGAATGCCGCCAACGCGGAGGAGGTGGTGTTCACCGCCGGCACAACGGCCGCGATCAACCTCGTCGCGCATGCCTTCGGTGAAGGTCTCAAGGCTGGAGACGAGGTGGTGCTGAGCCTCGCCGAGCACCACAGCAACTTTGTGCCCTGGCAGATGCTGCGCGACCGGTGCGGCGTCATGCTGCGCATCCTGCCGCTCGCGGCCGGCGGTCGCCTCGACCTTTCGCGCCTCGGTGAAACGATCACGCCGCGCTGCAAGCTGGTCGCCGTCACGCATGCCTCCAACGTCACTGGCGCGATTACAGACCTGGCGCCGGTCGTCGCCGCGGCGCATGCCGTCGGCGCCCGCGTGCTGGCCGACGGCGCGCAGGCCGTGCAGCACGGCCCGGTGGATGTGCAGGCATTGGGCGTCGACTTCTACGCCTTCTCCGGCCACAAGGCCTTCGGCCCCACCGGCGTCGGCGTGTTGTGGGGCAGGGCGGAGGCCCTGGAGAAATTGCCGCCCTTCCTTGGCGGCGGCGGCATGATCGGCCGCGTGACGATGGAAGAAACCACCTGGGCACTGCCGCCGCGCCGCTTCGAGGCCGGCACGCCGCCCATCGCCCAGGCCATCGGGCTGGGCGCAGCGCTCGACTGGCTGCGCGCGCAGCCGTGGGCGGACATGAACGCCAACATGGTACGTCTCGCGCAGCGGCTGATCGATGGAATCGCCGTGCTACGGGGGCTGACTTTTCTCGGGCCGCGCGATCTGAAGAATCGCCTGCCCATCGTCTCCTTCAATCTTGAAGGCATCCACCCGCACGACGCCTGCCAGGTGCTGGATGAATACGGCGTCGCGGTGCGCGGCGGCCACCATTGCGCGCAGCCGCTGATGGAATTCTTCAAGGTGCAGGGCGCCGTGCGCGCCAGCATCGCGCCCTACAACGACGAGGCCGACATCGACGCGCTGCTGGCGGGCCTGCAGGTTGCGATCGCGCGCCTGAGATGAGCGACGACCTCTACCAGCAGGCCCTGCTCGATCTCGCCAAGGCCGCCCACGGCGCCGGCGTTCTGCCGTCGCCCGACGGCGAAGCATTGCGCGACAGCCCGCTGTGCGGCGACCGCGTGCGCATGCAGGTCGTGCTGGAGGCCGGCTGCATCAAGGCCATCGCCCATGACGTGAAGGGCTGCCTGCTCTGCCGCGCCGCCGCCTCGCTGGTCGGGCTACGCGGCGCCGGACTGAATGCCGAGGAGGCAAACACGCTGCACGAACAGGTCGCCGCCACCCTCGCCGGAAGTGAGCCGCCGCCCGGCTGGCCGGAACTTGCCCTCTTCGCGCCGGTGCGCCCGCACCGCAACCGCCATGGTTGCATCCTGCTGCCCTTCGAGACGCTAGCGGCCGCGCTGGACAGCCAAACCCGCGCTTAGCATACTGGCATCATGACATTCCAGTTCAGCAAGAAGATGATCCGATGCTTCGACAATTGTTGATTTTCCTGCACCTGGTCGGTGTGATCGCGTGGGTCGGCGGCATGTTCTTTGCCTACTTCTGTCTCAGGCCGGCGGCCGTCGAGGTACTCGATCCGGCCAAGCGACTGCCACTCTGGTCTGCAACGTTTGCGCGCTTCCTGCCGTATGCGGCCATCGCGGTTCTGGTCATCCTGGCCACGGGCATCACCCTGCTCATACAGGTCGGGTTTCGCGAGGCCCCCGTCGGCTGGCACGCCATGCTGGCGCTGGGACTGCTCATGGCGGTCGTGTTCGCTTATGTCTATCTGGTGCAGTTCCCGAAGCTGCGGGATCGAAGCGCCGCCGCTGACTGGCCAGCCGCCGCGCAGGCCCTCAACAGCATCCGCCGCCTGGTCGCGCTCAATCTCGTTCTTGGCATCTGCACGGTGATTGCGGCCATCTCGGCGCGCTGAGCAGCGTCCCGGCCTGAAGGAGCCGTCTGATCCTTCGATCGAGACTAAAGCCCCGGATTCCACTGCCGTTGACTGACTCTGGACGCACCGATCCGGAGATCACCATGTTCAAGCTGCTTTGGAGCAACCCCCATCCGCCCATAGGCCGCGAAGAAGCTGCGGACGTGGCGTTGGACGGCGACAGGATGAAAATGCTCGGCGAGCACTTCCCGATCGGCAGGAAGATTCGCTATTTCCCGGAATTCCAGCGCGACATCGTTTTCCACACCATCATCATCGCCTGGCGGGTGAACGACCATTACGTCTATGCGCGCGAGGCGATCCAGACGGACGGCGACGGCACGCCGCTGGCCTTCCTCGTCGGCGAGAAGAAGACCCGGCTGGCGCTGGGCAAGGTCAGGCGGCTGCAACTGATGGTGCCCGACACCACCGACATGGAGCGGTCGCTGGACTACATTCGCCGGGCCAGCCTCGGCCGCAACGGGCAGTTCGTCCGTGGCAACGCCATCACGCTGATCGCCGATACGTGCAAGCGCGGCATCCCCAGTGTGGACACCCAGGTCGACAGCCGCATCCGCATGAAGGAGGGCCCCTACGCGGACAACCAGATGATCCTGCTGCGGCCGGACCTCGACACGCTGACGATCGCCGACCAGCGGCAGAAGGCGCGCGTGCAGAGCCACGTTCCGGTCAACCTCTACCTGAAGGAGGACGCGCCGCCCGCCGGCTGCATCCTCGGCGACTTCTCCGACGTGTCCCTGCGCCTGAAGGCCGCGCCCGGCCAGGCGATGCCGCCGATGAAGGTGAACGACAAGGTGGTCGTCGTCATCAACCTCGGCGATGTCGCGAGCACCTACCGCATCAAGGGCAGCGTGTTCCGCGCGGCGGCGGATGCCTGCGTAATCAGGCTCAAGCAGCTCTACAAGGACGGCGACTTCTCCGCCATCAAGACGATGGACGTCCTGGAAATCAAGACCGGGCTGCTCAACCTGCGCTTCTGAATCGGACTGAAAGCCAGCAGGGGCGCGGCTTTCCGGGCATCGCCCGGATTCAAGCCCGATGCACTATGCCGTTCGATTGACTTCGGGCCTCGCCGCCTTACAATCTTCCCGATCGGGGTATCCACGGCAAACCGTGGCATGCCGCATTTCCCACACACCGCATAGGCCGTCATGTCCCAGTTTGCCGTCAAGTGGGTATTCAAGCTGGACGCAGACTACGTCTACAACCTCCGCCGGCATCTCCCGGCGGATTGGAACTCGGGCGCGGCATTCCTGGACAGCAAGGGCCACAAGCGGCTGGAGATTCATCCGAATGGCGATGCCAGGGTGCTGGCCGGCTATGCATGGGACGGATGTACGCCAAAGTTTTCGGTTTTCGATATCGTGTTTGGAACCCCTGACGGCATTCCCAACGAAAGGACCGGCAAGCCGAAGGCCTATTACGCCTCGCTCCTGCACGACGTCCTGTACCAGTTCCTGGATGCCCAGCTACCGCTCAAGAGAGCACAAATCGATCTGGTTTTCCTTGAGATACTGGCACGGGATTCCTTCGCGCCGCGCCGGGTTTACTACCAGGCGGTGCGGTGGTTCGGCTGGCTGTTCCGGTACTTCACCCGCTGGAAGAGAAGTTACGCGGGAACGCGTGTTTCGCTCTAGCGGCAGCAAGCGATCGTAATTCAATATATCGTCGGGGGGGCAGGCAATGCAACGATGTTTTGGTCGGCAGCAACGCAACAAAAACAAATCGCCGGATAAGGCATTCCAGGCGCGTGCGATTGCCATTGCAACTGTGACGTGTGCCTGTAGTTCGGGTTTTGTGCAGGCGCAGTCAGGCAAGTTTGGCGCGTACTCCGGCACAATCAATGTGTCGGGAACCGAGATCGATCCTCGGGTAAGTTATCGCGCCAGCGTCAAGGTCAGCCTGCCGGTCACTCAACGTGACAAGTCTTCGGCCACGGCCGAGTTTCTGGCTGGCGAAGCGCCGAACGCAACTGTTTTGATCTCGCAATGGGATGTTTCCTACAAGGAAAAATCTGCCGATTCGGACGGCAAGTTCAGCAGTTGGACATGCTCGCTTGCCGCTCCGACCGAGATTCCCATGACCCCGACTGGCGTACTGAACGCAAACTTGAAAGCAAAGAAGCACACGCTGTCACTTACCCTGTTGTCAACCAAGGACATTGCGCTCAATTGCATGCATTCACGCTCGGGCGCTTACAAGAAGAAACAAGGGGTGGCCCTGTATATCGGCACCGGTGCCCCAGGGATGCAAAACGAGACACAGTTGCCGTTCTCCGACGCGGCACGCTTGAACGCGAGTTATACCCTGATGCCGACCGCCGACACCAAGAGACAATACGGCCCGACCATTCAAGAGTGGGATCTGCGGCTGGTGAACTGAATGGTGCAAGTAGTGCTGTCAGACGTGAATCATGAGAAAAAGTGAGCACCGCACCCAAATCCTCATCGCAACGGCAGTCGTTCTCATGGGCCTGCTCGTCTTCTCCGGCCTGCAACCCTACGACCGCACGACCTGGGCGCTGGAAGTGTTTCCCGTCGTGATCGCGCTGCCGATCATGGCGCTCACGTACCGCCGCTTCCCCCTGACGACGCTGCTCTACGCCTGCATCTTCCTGCACGCGCTGGTGCTGATGCTCGGTGGGGCCTACACTTATGCGCGCGTGCCGCTCGGCTTCCATATCCAGGACCTGCTGCAACTCGGCCGCAATCCCTACGACAAGATCGGCCACTTCTTTCAGGGCTTCGTGCCGGCGCTGGTGGCGCGCGAGATCCTTCTCCGCGGCGCCTATGTGCAGGGGCGGCGCATGCTGGCCTTCATCGTCGTGTGCATCGTGCTGGCCATCAGCGCCTCGTACGAGCTGATCGAGTGGGGCGCCGCAGTCGCGTTGGGGCAGGGCGCCGACGAATTCCTCGGCACGCAGGGCGATCCGTGGGACACGCAGTCGGACATGCTGCTGGCGCTGATCGGTGCGTCGTCGGCGCTGCTGCTGTTTTCGCGCCGGCACGATCGCCAGATCGCCGGCATTCGACCGTGAACAGAGCCACCATCATTGCATTCCTGCTGGCCCTTGCCCAGTCGCCCGCCGCGACGGCCGCCGGCGCTTGCGGCGAGGTGATTTCCATCGACACGCACGGCGACAGCACGACGCGATATGCCCTGGCCCGGCCCGGTAGCGGGCGGGCGGGGGAGGGACAGGTTGCGCTGGTGCTGCTCGCGGGCGGGGGCGGCCACCTCGATCTCGACGGCGAGGGATGCCCGCGATCGCTGAGCGGCAACTCGCTGGTGCGCTCGCTCCCGCTGTTCCATGCGGAAGGTTTCGTCACGGCCCTGGTCGATGCGCCTTCGGACCATCCGGGCGAGGATGGCCTGGCGGGGTTTCGCAGCACGCCGCAGCATGCCGAGGATCTCGGCAAGGTGATCGCGGACGTGCGCCGGCGCACGAAACTTCCGGTCTGGCTGGCGGGCACCAGCCGCGGCTCGATTTCCGCCGCGAATGCCGCGGCGCGGCTGTCCGGCGATGCCGCGCCGGACGGCGTGGTGCTGACGTCTCCCGTCACCTTCGGCAGCCGCGGGCACAAGGCCTATGTGGCGCAAACCGTGTTCGACCTTCCCCTGGACGCCATCAAGGTGCCGCTTCTGGTGATCGGGCACGCCGCGGACCAATGCCTGCGTTCGCCGGCCCGGTTGAACGGCGACATCGCCGCGCGCGCCGGCAGCGCGCGCAAGCAGCTCGTCACGGTGACGGGCGGCCCGGGCGGCGGCAGTGGGGGGATCGAGTCATGCCAGGGGCGTTCTCCGCACGGCTATGTCGCGCAGGAGGCGGAGGTGGCCGGCGGCATCGCGCGGTTCGTGCGCGGAGGACGTTATTGAGGGCGGGACCGCCGTGCCGGGTTCCAAGCTTCAGTAGAGCACCTCGCTCCAGCGTCCGCCGGAGACCAGTTCCTTCTTCCTGCGCGCCCATTCCGCAGGACCGGCAAGCCCTTCCAGCGTTTTCTCGACCCCGGCGAGCATCGTTTCCATGCCGGCAACGAAGATGTGGGTGTCGGGTTTCTGCAGCATCTCCCACACTTCCGCGGCGTTGCGTTCGATCGCCTTGTCCAGCGCGATCGGCGCATCGAAGTGCGGTTTCGGGCTGACGGCCTGGAAGGCCTTGAAGGTCTTCTCGTCGAAGTAGTTGGCGAGGTCGTTGTTCTGCTCGTTCATGTACAGCATCTCGAGGCCGGTGCGCGCGCCGTAGAAGAGCCGAACCTTGCCTTCCCAGCCACCCAGGTTTTCGTAGATGTGGCGGATGAGCGCGCGGAAGGGGGCGATGCCGGTGCCCATGCCGATCATGAGCAGGTCGGCCGAGCGGCTTGCGGGGACGGGAAACGCCAGGCCGAAGGGGCCGGCGAAGGCGATGCGCTCGCCCGGCTTGAGGTCGCACAGGTGGTTGGAGGCCACGCCCTTGTACTGTTCTCCGTTGTATGCGTCGACGTAGAAGCAGCGCCGTACGCACAGTGTGAATTCCGTGCCCTCGGCGGTTTCCCGGTCCGGATCGGCGATCGTGTAGAGGCGCACATGAAACTTGTTGCCGTACTGCCCCGGCGCCATGACGCGGATGCTCTGTCCCGTCCGGCAATCGAACGACCGGTCGCCCGTGCGGAACACCAGGTGCCTGACTTCCTCGGGCGATGTTGCGGGGGTTATCCGTTCGGAGCGGACCAGCGTTGCGGAATACAGTTCGGGCTGCTGCGATTCTTGATTGGCGGACATGCGGCTACCCTCGGGAAAATGACGGCGAACGATCGTTGGAATTATACAAGCCGTTCCTGTGCGTCGCGCGGCAGGCTGGGCCGCAGGAGGATGGCGCCGAAGCGCACGAAGTAGAGGGCAAAAGTCAGTCCCCACAGCACGGCGGCCAGCGCCACCGCCCAGTCGCCCAGGCCGTGCACCGTCGCCGCCAGGCGTATCAGCGAAGCGGCGAACATCATCCCGTAGGCGAGCTTCATCGACGCCGGCACGACGAGCGGGCGGCCGGTGTGGCGGAGGCTCACGCGCGTCATCAGGCCGAGCATCATCAGGCCGAGGCTGCCGACGGTGAAGGCGTGCACCCAGGCGGCTTCCGGCACGAGGCCGCTGAGTTCCGCCACTGCCTTCAGCGCGAAGGCGACGATCAGCCAGGCGAAGCCGAGGTGCATGACGAACACCAGCGGCACGTCGGGCAGGCGCCAGCCTTTCCAGCGTGCCGTGCGCGCGGCGTGCACCAACGCGCAGGCGAGGGCGGCGAGGCCGGTCCAGAGCGAGGGTGCGCCGGCGAGGTCGAGTGCGGCGAGCAGCAGCACGACACCGACGGCCAGCATTTCCAGCTCGACGTTGAACGGCGCCTGCTCGCCGCGGCCCTTTTCGCGCAGGGCGTTGCCG
>Ga0172380_10002483_pt1 | contig 28116 bp, 31 predicted proteins | sample Leawe162metaG_FD_119747 | JGI IMG/M metagenome (GOLD analysis project Ga0172380, IMG submission 119747) | Leachate microbial communities from a municipal landfill in Southern Ontario, Canada - Leachate well 162 metaG | ecosystem: Engineered > Solid waste > Landfill > Unclassified | place... | reverse complement strand
GGGAATCTCGCATCCCATCATTGATCGTGAAAATGTCAAAAAATCATCAAGATGTAATGCTCCCCATCATTTAACTTGACCAAAAATGCCCATTTCTACATCACGATAGGTGAACGTACTCATCAGCGTGGGAATGCCGCCCCGGACGCTCCAGCGTCGCGTAGCGTTACCCATCCAACCGGCAAAACCACAAAGCTTTTGACGATTCGCCTGCCGAAATAATAGAGGCCGAAGCAAGTAAAGCGACATGCCTTGCCTCTCTTCCCTGCGTTCTTTAACGCCTCTGCGTAAAATCCTGTTGCTTTATTAGCATATCTATGCGCTTACTGTTCTACCCGCCATATTGGGACGCTGGAGCGTCCCATGCGTGCGTTCCCACGCTGGAGCGTGGGAACGATCAATAACGCATTGTTTTTTCTCAGCGTCTCAGCGGTTCAACTTTTTCGGATTAAAAATCTTTCACCGCAGAGGCGCAGAGGCGCTGAGAGATAAAACACTGGGCGCAATCAGGCAAACCATGCGTTTCCCTGCGTCTCCGCGCCTCTGCGGTGAAGCTTTTTTGTTTCTACAATTTTAGACGGACAGCGCGACGCAATCCTTGTAGATGCAACGATCCATTATTACCGTGATGCCGGCCTGGCGCGCACGTTGCGCCGCAGCTACGTTGACTATGCCTTCCTGTATCCAGATGGCGGGGATGTTCAGCGCGATGCATTCGTCCACCAGGGCGTCGAGATGTTCAGCGGCGCGGAATACGTCCACCAGATCGATTTTGCCCGGCACTTCGCTAAGGCGGGCGTAGGCTTTTTCGCCCAGCACTTCACTGATGGCCGGGCGCACCGGCACTATCCGGTAGCCGAAGCCTTGCAAGGCCTGGGCTACCGTGTAGCTGGGGCGATCCGGCTTGGGCGACAGTCCCACCACGGCGATGGTTCCGGTTTCCTGTAACAGCACGCGTAGCGCTTCGGGGGTAGGGTTGGCGAACATGGGTTATTTTCCTTGACGAATTGCTCTAAATTTCGGCACGCTTACCCGGCGACTTTGAAGCGTTCGACCAGCGCGCGCATTTCTTCCGCCGTTTGGCTCAAGGCATAGGTGTCTTTCCATGCCTGTTTGGCGGATTCGGTATTGTCTTCGATCAGGCCGGATATCCGCTCCATGTTCCGGGCAACGTCTTCGCTGGCGACCGACTGTTGCTTTGCTGCGGCAGCGATATGCTGCGCCATGTCGGTGACTTGGTTGCTGGTGACGGTGATCTGATCCAAGTTTTTGCCGCTGGCCTGCATCATGGAAATGCCGCCCTCCACTTCCTTGACGGCGCGCTCCATGGAGGATACCGCAGCCAGGGTTGTGGACTGGATTTCATCGACGGTGCGGGAAATGTCGGTGGTGCTGGTGGCGGTGCGCTCGGCCAGTTTCCTGACTTCGTCGGCGACTACCGCGAATCCCCGTCCCTGTTCGCCTGCGCGGGCGGCCTCAATGGCGGCGTTGAGCGCCAGCAGGTTGGTCTGGTCGGCGATTTCCTTGATGGTCTGGGTGATTTCGCCGATGCGCTGGATGGCTTGGGAGAGTTCGGTGATGGTGCCGCTGGAAGATTGCACCGCTTCCACCACGCGCGAGGTGGCATCCATGCTTTTCGTCATTTGCGTAATGCTGTCGGCGACGATGCCTTGCGACGATACTGCCGCGTTGGCGGTGCCCTCGGCGCTGGCGGCCACTTCGGTGACCGACTGGCTGACTTCCTCCATCGCTGCGGCGACTTCCTGGACGCGGTCGTGCTGGGTTTCCGAATGTTCCACCACCTGGAACATTTCGGCGTTCAATTTGCTGGTGCGTCCCTGGATGTCCACGGATGCGTGAACTACTTTATCGATGATGGCTTTCAGCTCATCCTGCATGGCAGACAGCGCGCCCAGCACTTGGCCGACTTCGTCGTTGCCGGGAATGACGATGCGCCCGGTCAGGTTGCCTTGGGCAATATCCTTGAAGTGGCCGACGGCCTTATCGAGCGGTCCCACGATAGAGCGGATCAACATGACGCCGAACACCGCGACCAGCAGGATGCCGGCCAAAGTGCCGCCGATGGCGACATTGCGGATCAAACTATAACGTTCGACGGCGTGGTCGTATTCGGCCTTGGCGGTTTCCAGGGTTTTTTGCAACAGTGCTTCCGCCTCGGTGCTGGCTGCCTGGTAATGCGGATTGACCTTGTGCTGGAGGAGGTCGTTGGCTTTGTGGTAATCGGATGCTTGCAGTGCTTCGACCGCCGCGTTCAAACCTTCGGTTACATATAAAGTGCGCGCCGCTGCGTATTTGTCCGCCAATGTTTGTTCGTCGGCAGTCAGGTTGTGCTTCTTGTATTCCCCGACGATGGCGGTGATTTCGTCGCGATTTTTGGCGATGGCGTCGAAGTGTAAGGTGAGCGCATGATCGTGCATATCGGAAAAACGGTTTTCCGGGTTGTGTTGCAACGCCAGGATGATTTGGGCGCGGTTCTCGTTCATCAGCAGCATGATGCGCCCTATCATCTTGGTCGGTTCGAGACGGTCCTTGTAGGTGGCTTCCAGCGCCTGATTGGTCATCACTATGCCGCCCAGCCCGATACCGCCGAGGCCGAGCATCAACAGCGCCATGAACCCCATGATCATGGCCAGTCGTGTTTTGATGCTGATGTCCATCTTTTGTCTCTCCATGCTTGAATTATGATTATTTAGGATATTTTTATATTTTTTTCCTCTACATTATTTTTAATCCGTTCGCCCTTCGACAAACTCAGGGTAAACGGATTAAAAGCAAGGCGAGGAATAACGGTGCAAGGTCTCATGAGAGGCGCGTGCGCCCTATGCAGTTACAGCTTTGGGGGAGGATAGGGCGGTTCGGGGCGGGGACAACCCCGGCGCATTGCAGAACAGCGGGATTGCGCACTGGGCATTGGTTGGCGGCGGCAAGCTATGGCTATCATCAAGGTATCGCTCAAGTTCATATTATCCGGACAATACGGAAAATCAAACCTGGCAATCCCTCGGCCATGAAGCAATGCTTTGTTAGACCGGGATTTTGCGATCCTGTCTTTCGATCAGGGTAGCCCTTTTCAGGAGGGGCAATTTTGCCACATAACCGGATAAAGTCAATCGTAGCGCATTATTTCTGGCCGCTAAGACAAAACTTTTTTTCACCGCAGAGGATGCGAAGGACGCAGAGGAAAAACACAAGATTTCCCTCCGCGCCATTTTTCCGGCTTTGGCCGGTTTACAATGACCGCGATGTTTAAATGGTTTTCCACAGGCATTTTCCTTTGCTGGCTTTATCGATGTCCTCGATTTGCCATGCATGCGCCGCCAATTCCGTCGGCGTTGCGGCGACGACGAGCAGCTTGAGCGGTGCGGTGCGGGGGAGGACGCCGTTTCCGCTGCTGGGAGCAGGCTCTTCCAGCGCCATCATCAGGCTTTCCTGGCCGCGCGTCATGGCGAGGTAGACCTCGGCGAGCAGTTCGGCGTCGAGCAGGGCGCCGTGCAGCGTGCGGTTCGCGTTGTCCACCTGATAGCGCTTGCACAGTGCGTCGAGGTTGTTTCTCTGGCCGGGATGCAGCTCCTTGGCCATTTTCAGGGTGTCGGTGACGGTGCAGCGGGCCGTGATCGGTTCCAGCGCGAGCAGGTCCAGTTCGCGGTTAAGGAAGCTGACATCGAACGGGGCATTATGGATAATCAGTTCGGCATCGCCGACGAAGGTCAGGAAATCCGCTGCGACATCGCGAAACATCGGCTTGTCCAGCAAAAATTCGCGGCTGATGCCATGCACCTGTTGCGCGCCGGCGTCGATCTCGCGTTCCGGGTTTAGATAATGGTGAAAGCGGTTTCCGGTCAGCCGCCGGTTGATCATTTCCACCGCGCCCAGTTCGACGATGCGGTGCCCCTGTTTGGGTTCGAGGCCGGTGGTTTCAGTGTCGAGGATGATTTGCCGCATTGCCGGGGGCCTTAACGCTTATGCTTCAATTCGTCGATGCCGCGATTCGCCAGTTGGTCGGCGCGTTCGTTGCCTTCGTGCCCCGCATGTCCCTTGACCCACAGCCATTCGACGTGATGGCCGGCGGCGAGTTCGTCCAGGCGTTTCCATAAATCGTCGTTTTTCACCGGTTTCTTGTCGGCGGTGCGCCAGCCGCGCTGTTTCCAGCCGTGGATCCATACGCTGATGCCTTTCTGCACATATTGGGAATCGGTGTGCAGGCGGACATGGCAAGGCCGCGTCAGCGCTTCCAGCGCACGGATCACGGCGGTCATTTCCATGCGGTTGTTGGTGGTGCCCGGCTCGAAGCCGCACAGTTCCTTTTCGCGCTCGCCAAAGCGCAGCAGCGCGCCCCAGCCGCCGGGTCCGGGATTGCCGCGGCAGGCGCCGTCGGTGAAAATTTCTACGATGGGGTTCGTCATTGTTCGTTCCTGTTGATAAGTTTTTGCGCGACCGGCTTGAGCGCTTTTCGTGCGGCGCGCAGTTCATGCCAGGTGGGGGTGATCAGGCGCATGCCATGCACCCGTTTGCGGGCGCGCAGGAAATATACGCCGCCGGCCAGCGCCCACCAGCGGTCGCCGGCGGCTTCCATGAAGCGCAATCGTTGCAGCCAGACCTCGCGCTGCACGGGCGGAGCATAGCAGCACATGCGCCCGGCGACTACTTCCAGACCGAGCAATTCCAGCCAGTCCTTGATGCGCAGCAGCGAGATGAATTTGCGGTTGCACGGCAATGCGTCGCGGAAGCCGGGCAGGTGGCGCGCCATGCCCCACAGGCTGAAAGGGTTGAAGCCGCTGATGATAAGCTGCCCCTCCGGCATCAGGATGCGCTCGGTTTCGCGCAGTATCCGGTGGGGATGATCGCTGAATTCCAGGATATGCGGCAACAGCACCAAGTCTATGCTTTGGCTGGCCACGGGGAGGAAATCCGGGGCGGCGCGCAGCTTGGTCGAACTTTCCCGGTCGGCGCACAAGCGTAGCGGCATGCGGTTGTTGCGCAGCAGATCGTATTGCGGCAAGCCCAGTTGCACGGCGTTGAAGCCGAAAATATCTTCCACCTCACGGTCGAAATACGCCTGTTCGCGCTGGATCAGATACTGTCCAAGTGGGGTGGTGAGCCATTCAGTGAGATTGGGCATTGACTTTTGGCGCTATAAATTCAAAGATAACGATCATCCTGGAAATCTCAGTTGACCGCTTGACTGGATATTTAATGAAATGGTTCCCATAAACTTCTTCATAATTTACCGTCTCACCTACTTTGGTGAGTCCGCTACGGGGTGGATTGCACGATTTTTGGGGTGCAAGAGCCGTCAGGCTGTCGGGTATGCCCTGCACCCCAAGAACTGCGTACACCACCCCATCCAACTGAGGTTTTCAGAATCATGCTGACTATCATTCCTATCCCGGCTTTCGAGGACAACTACATCTGGTTGCTGCACAATGAGCGAGAGGCGGTCGCGGTCGATGCGGGCGACGCCGGGCCGTTGCTGGAGTATCTGGCCGACCACGATTTGCGCCTGATCGCGGTGCTCGACACCCATCATCACGGCGACCATACCGGCGGCAACGAAGACCTGTTGCGCCATATCCCCGATCTGGCGATATACGGCGACCGGCGCATCAAGACGGTCAACCGCCCGGTCGGTGCGGGGGAAACCGTCGCTTTCCCGCTGCTCCCGTTAAGCCTGGAAGTGCTTGGCGTGCCGGGGCACACCGCCGACCACCTCGCCTATTATGGCGCAAATTCCCTGTTTTGTGGCGATGCGCTGTTCGCCTGCGGCTGCGGCAAACTGTTCGAGGGGACGCCTCCGCAGGCTTATGCCTCTTTGCAGAAATTCGCGGCATTACCGGATACGACCATGGTGTATCCGGCGCACGAATACACCCTGGAAAATATCCGTTTTGCTAAACTGGTTGAGCCGGAGAACATAGCGCTGAGGGAACGCGAAGCGCGCGACCGGGAGTCCCGCGAACGCGGCTTGCCGACGTTGCCCATGAGCTTGGCGCTGGAGAAAAGCACCAATCCTTTCCTGCGGTGTTCCGATCCGGTTGTTAGGCAGGCAGTCAGCCGGATTGCCGGGCGGCGACTGGATGATCCGGCGAGCGTGTTTGCCGCCGTGAGGGAGTGGCGCAACGCTTTTTGAGTTTCGTCGTTATGTCCCTATTGGGCACAAGTAAAACCGTGTTTCAACCCTTTTTAAGGAGCAATTCATGTCCCCCCATTCTGTCGGAAGAGGCTGCGGAAATAGCATTATTTTGCTGTTTTTATTTGTTTTTTCCCTGCTCATGTCAGGCGCCGCTCAGGCGCTAAAGATAGAAGTGCTGCCGGATAACGCAGTCGGCTGGCGCGGAAGTAGCACCAGCGTCGTTGTCGCCGTCGTCTCCGGCAGAAAAGGCGGCACAGTGTGGGGTTCGGGACCCTACACTGATGACTCCAGCATTTCCGCTGCGGCAGTTCATTCCGGCGCGCTGGCCGATGGCGAAAAAGGCCTGGTCAAGATTGCCATTCTGCCGGGGCAATCCAGCTATGCCGCTTCGACAAGCAATGGCGTAACCTCTACGGCATATGGTAGCTGGAGCGGCAGTTACTCAATCACTAAGTGGAATTACGACGGCACGGCACTGGATGATCCCGTAAATTTTGCTTATTGGGACGGTATTCGTGGGACATTCAATGTTTCCTTGACCGGAGTAAGCAGCGGCAGTATTTGGGGAACGGACACGTATACCAGCGACTCTTTGCTTGCCAAGGCGGTCGTACATGCCGGCAAATTGTCCGTGGGGCAGAGCGCCATTGTGCCGATTACCTTGTCGGCAGGTCTCGCAAGTTATGCCGGATCGACCCGCAATGGCGTCAGCAGTGGCTCTTGGGGCAGTTATGGCGCCAGTTACACCTTTGGCACGGCGCCCTCCTCGGCGCCTTCGATAAGCAGTTCGGCCAGCGTTTCAGCGACTGTCGGGCAAGCATTCAGCTACCAGATACAGGCGAGCAACAACCCGTTTTCCTATAGCGCCACGGGTTTGCCTTCCGGGCTGACGCTCGACACCACCACCGGGTTGATTTCCGGTGCGCCCAGCAGCGCCGGAACGTACAGCGTACCGCTTTCCGCCACCAATAGTTTGGGTAGCGCAAGTTTGTCGCTTACGATTACCGTAACCCAAGCCGGCACGAACGCCGGCGCCGATTGTTTCTTCGATTGGGCGGAAATACATTATGCCGATTTGTTTGCGCCGCCTCGTACCTCCTCGCAGACCTTTGGCGATTACTATTATCGCTACTACTCGGCGACGAATTCCTATCTTGCGGTTTCCAACGCCGGCCAACGCGTGTTATATATTGGCGCGTTGAGTGGCGGTAGTTTGGCGGATGTGGGGGATATGGCCGGCTGGCTGAAGACGGCGGGGTGCAAATAGCCCTCGGCGCGGTGATCAACTAAAGGAATTTAAGATCATGACAACACGCACGGCAACGCTCAAAATCGGCGACGCCGATCCCATCGAACTGCCCATCCTGTCCGGCACGCTAGGACCCGATGTGATCGACATCCGCGCGCTGGGCAAGTTCGGCTATTTCACCTTCGACCCCGGTTACCTGTCCACCGCCAGTTGCCGCTCGGACATCACCTATATCGACGGCGATCAGGGCATATTGTTGTATCGCGGCTACCCCATTGAACAACTGGCGGAGCATACTGATTTCATGGAGGTCTGCCACCTGCTTTTTTACGGCCAACTGCCCACGCCGGAGCAAAAACAGAAGTTCGCAGGCATTATCAGCCACCACACCATGGTGCATGACCAGGTTGTCAGTTTCTTCAAGGGTTTCCGCCGCGATGCGCATCCCATGGCGGTGATGGTGGGGGTGGTTGGCGCGTTGTCCGCTTTCTACCAGGATTCCGCCGACGTTGCCAACCCGCGCCAGCGGGAAATATCCGCCCACCGCTTGCTCGCTAAAGTGCCGACCATCGCGGCCATGAGCTACAAGTACAACATCGGCCAGCCCTTCGTCTACCCGCGCAATTCCTTGTCCTACGCCGAGAATTTCCTGCATATGATGTTTTCCACGCCGTGCGAGGAATACCAACTCAACCCGGTGATGGTGCGCGCGATCGACCGGATATTCACGCTGCATGCCGACCACGAGCAGAATGCCTCGACCTCGACCGTGCGCCTGGCCGGCTCCAGCGGCGCCAACCCGTTCGCCTGCATCGCCGCCGGCATTGCCTCGCTGTGGGGGCCGGCGCACGGCGGCGCCAACGAGGCGGTGCTGAAAATGCTGGAGGAAATCGGCGACGTTGCCAACATCCCGAAATTCATCGAGCGCGCCAAGGACAAAAACGATCATTTTCGCCTGATGGGTTTCGGCCACCGGGTGTACAAAAATTTCGACCCGCGCGCCAACCTGATGCGCAAAACCTGCCACGAAGTACTCAACGAACTGGACTGCCACGACGAAAGCCTGTTTAAAATCGCGCTGGAACTGGAACGCATCGCGCTGGAGGACAAATACTTCATCGAAAAAAAACTGTATCCCAACGTGGACTTCTATTCCGGCATCGTACTGCGCGCAATCTGCATCCCAACCAACATGTTCACCGCCATCTTTGCCATTTCCCGCACCATAGGCTGGATTTCCCAGTGGAACGAAATGATGTCCGACCCCGAGCAGAAGATCGGACGCCCGCGCCAGCTTTATCAGGGGGAGAAGAAGCGCGATTTCGGGGAGTTCAAGTAGCGTATTATCCTAGAAACCTCCGTTGAACGGGCTGGAGTGTGCGGTTTTCCGGGTGCAGGGCAAGGCGCAACGACGCGGAATGGTCGTTCCATTCTCTTCTCTTGTAGTTGCAACGCCGCCATGCGCCCGGAAAACCGTGCAATCCAGATCAAAGCGCTCTCACCATACGGGTGGACGCAAAATATATGACAAAGTTGTTTAGAACCACCATGTTACACATCTTGGCAAGCGGTCAACGGAGGTTTCTAGGATTATTGACTATGATCTACGAAATACATGAAAGCATGTCAAAGACATGTTAGTCACTTATCAGTCAGGTTGTTGCATTTTTTGCAAAGAATGTGTCGTAGATCAAGCACTGGCGCGGTTCTCCGGGTAATTCTTTCTTCACCGCAGAGACGCCGAGGCGCGGAGAAATATAACGGAGGGTGAAAGCATACCATTACTCTACAAAATCTCTGCGTCTGAAGCGCCTCTGCGGTAAATGTTTTTGGTTCCGGCAATAGCCCAGCTTAGGTTTGCACAAAAAACGCGCGTAAATATCCTGTAAGCCTATAAGGAAATCAACTATACCTTGTCTCGCCACAGTTTACTCACCGATTTAGTCACCTCTCGTGGGATGCGAGGCAACGCGCAAATTGTTTGTGTGGCGCTACCACCCTGGAATACTTTATACCGCAGAGATGCAGAGGTTTTGTTGTTTTTCCGAGCCTTTGCATCTTTAACGGTAAATGTTTTTTTGGGTTCCGGCCAGTCCGGCTTAGAGTGTAAAAATTGCTACGCATCTTGCCGAACAGGTAGTACAATAACGGGCGCCATGTTGCACCGTATTCAAAAATCAATATGCAGCAATTTACAAGACAGACAGAGGAAATAATGAAGACTTATCTCGGCAATGAAAAACAGCGTTACTTCGATAGTCTCATCGCGCTTATGCGTAGCGGTGATATTACCGACGAACAGGAAGCGGAATTAATTGCGCTACGTAGGGAATTGCAGCGCAACAAGCAGGAGCGAAGCAACCACCTGGCATCGATCAGAACCATGATTGCCGAACTCGGGGTGTCTATCGAGGAGCTTTTCGTAGCGGAGGCCATTGTCGCCGCAGCGCAGAAATTGGGGGGCGGCGCAGTCGGTTCGCGCACCGCAACCGGGAGGAGCACGGAAAAAAATGTTCGCGCCAGCGACGCAAACGAAGTGTTGTTGCTCCTGCCCAAAGAAGCGGGGGTAAAAGGTCCGCCGGTGTGGAAATACCGCCGCGGGCGGGTGTTCGAGCGGGGTAGCGGCACGACTCCCAGGCCGTGGCCGATGAAATTGCGCCAGTTCCCCACCAAGCTGCTGATGCTGGGGCATTCCGTCGATTCATTGCGTCCTTTTTTCACGCCCGAGGGCGCCGCCTATTTTGCCACCGAGCAAGGGCAAGTCGAGTTGACGAAACTGGTGGATATTGTCAACGAGGCGCGCCAGGCTTTGATGGTGGACTAATACGCAATAGCCGGTGTTGTTACGGGTGCAAAAGCCTCCCGTAGCGTCACCTGATCTTCATATGCCTTGCTTGGCGGCAAGTGTCTACGCATTGGATTATTCCCACGCAAGTAACTTGCAACGTGGTGAGTAGCGCCCGCCGGGGGTAATCGAACCGGACAATTGCCACTGCGCAAGGCATACTATTGTGGTGCAATACACTATTGCCGTATTGCACCCTATCTGACTTAACCCTTGGTTACCGGAGGACACTCCATGCAACATCCTGCCTTCTTCAACGAAGTCCGCAGCATTACGCTATATGATCCGTTGGCGGCCTTGCTCGGCGCGGCGGAGGGCGGCATCATCGAATATTGCTATGGCGATGCGGTGAAATTTGCCGGCCATTCCTGCCCCACCGTGGCGGGGATTTACCTGGCGACTTCGAAAGCGCTGGAGCGGCTTTATCCCGATTCCGGCGCGCTACCTGAGCGCGGCGCGATCAAGGTGGCGTTTCGCGAACATGTCACCAGCGGCGTCACCGGCGTTATGTCGAACATCGTCAGCCTGATTACCGGCGCCACGCAGGGCAGCGGTTTCAAAGGCATAGGCGGCAAATTCGACCGCCGCAACCTGCTCTTGTTCAATGCCGCAATCGGCGGCGAAATGCGTTTCGAGCGCACCGACAACGGCGCTGCCGTGCTTGTCGCCTATCACCCGGAACTCGTGCCGCCCGACCCGGCGCTGAAGGAACTGATGCCGCTGGTGCTGTCGGGAGCCGCTAGCGACGAGGAAAAAAAGGAATTCGGCAGGCTGTGGCAAGATAGGGTCAAACGCATCCTGATCGACCAGGCGGACGATCCCGGTTTGGTGGTGTTGAGCTAAGCCTGCACCCCCGCTATGCCTTGCCTCGCCACGATTTGCGGCGAGGCAAGGCAAGGCAAGGCAAGGCAAGGCATAAGCCTTCGTTGGGGAGGTCTTAATCCCGCGTAGCATCCGCCCAGTTATTAGGCGTTTCGTAAAGGCGCACCCGCTCCAGGCGCAACCGCGTGCCGTAAGCGTCGCGATAGGCGCCGTCGAGGATGCGGAAGGCTGCGGCGGCCAGATTCTCGGCGGTGGGGACGAAATCCAACTCGACCGTCTTGTGGCCGGGTAGCGAGCGCAGGAAATCGGCCACCACGGCATCCCCGTTATACACCAGGAAAGCGTGATCCCACACTTCGACGACATAGCGCTGGGCAATCGCCTTGACCTCGGAATAATCCATCACCATGCCCTCATCGGAAGCGCCGACGGTCTTAATCGTCTCGCCGGACAGCGTAATCTCGATTGCGTAGCGATGCCCGTGCAAATGACGGCACTGGCTTTGGTGATTGGGGATGCGGTGGCCGGCATCGAATTCGAGTCTGCGGGTGATCTGCATAAGCCGTTTTGCTGTGGGTGAGAGGGCGGATTATAACATCCGCTATACCTTGCCTCGCCACGAATTACCGATTTAGCCACGTCTCGCGGGATGCGGTGCAAGGCGCAAATTGTGCCGTGTAGCCATTCTACACAAGCAATTTGCAACGCGGCAGCCGCGCCCGCGAGGCGATGGATAAATCGGTAATTTGTGGCGAGGCAAGGTATACAATAGCCGCATGACCCGATTCCTCACCACCTCCGACCACAGCCGCGACAGCGCCGCGCTCACCTACGTCTACCCGGTGGTGTCGCGCCGTAGCGGCGGGGTGTCGGTCGGCGTCAACCTGAACGTCAACCACGCCTGCAACTGGCGCTGCCTCTATTGTCAAGTGCCCGGCCTGAAACGCGGCAGCGCGCCGTCCGCCGATCTGCAATTGCTGGGCGAGGAGTTGCGCGGCTTCCTGCACCAGGCGTTGCATGGCGACTTCATGACGCAACGGGCGCCGCCGGAGGCGCGTCGGCTTAACGACATTGCCTTGTCCGGCAACGGCGAGCCGACCAGCGCGGCGAATTTCGATACAGTGGTCGCGTTGCTTGGAGAAATCATGCGGGAGTTCGGCTTGATCGGTAAAATCAAGCTGGTGCTGATTACCAACGGCAGCCTGATGCACCGCCCGGCGGTCCAGGCGGGATTGCGGGAAATGGCTAAATTGGGCGGCGAGATATGGTTCAAGCTCGACCGCGCGACCGCTGCCGGGGTGCATCGGATCAACGGTAGCCGGCAATCGCCCGAAAAAATCCGCGAACATTTGCGCATTGCCGCGAGCCTGTGCTCTACCTGGCTGCAAACCTGCGTTTTCGAACTGGATGGAGAGCCACCGAGCCAAGCGGAATGCGGCGCTTACCTGGATTTCATCGCCGCGTTGCCGCACCGGGGAATTGCCGTGCAGGGGGTGCAACTCTATGGCTTGGCGCGCCCCCCGCTACAACCCGAAGCGAGTCGGCTGGCCGATGTGTCGCACGCCTGGCGGGAGAATTTTGCCGTAGCGATTCGGGCGGCGGGTTTGGCGGTAAAATCAAACTGAGCAACCAAGGTAAATTTGTTCTCGCCCAGAAAAAATTATTCACCGCAGAGACGCCGAGAAATCAATGAAAAGGGTAAAACCATTCAATCCTACAACCCATTGTTTTTCCTCAGCGCCTCGGCGTCTCTGCGGTGAATGGTTTTTCCCCGGACAGAGAACAAATTTACCTTACTGAGCCCCCCCGGTATTGAATTTTCGACGTTAACCCTGCCCTTCGGCGCCATCCTGCTTGGCCGAGCGCACGGCCTTCCGCAAACTTTTATACAGGTCGGGGTGGGTGGTTTTCAGATAGTCGAGAATCTCGAAATCCTCCTTGTTGACCTTGCCCAGATCGACTTGCTCCACATGCACCAGGCGCAGCAATTCGACCACCGGCTTGGGCATGTCGCGCCCGCTCTCGTAGCGTGAACCGCCGCTTTGCGTGACGCCGATCTTCGTCCAAAATTCCTGTTGATTCAGGCCGAGCTTGCGTCTGATTTCGCGTGGATTGAAAATTTTATCGAATAGTTTTTTCACTTGGCGGAACCTGTCTAATTCTGAATGTTCAGCTTAGGATAAAATATACCTCAGTTGCGGAAATTATGCCATTTGCAAATTTTGCAAATTCCCTTTGTCCGCAACACGCCCGTAGATTCAGGCGCAAGGCATAATCCTAGAAAGCTCAGTATTTCTCCCAGCCATCCTCAGGCTAAATTTGTTCTCGGCACGGAAAAAACCGATTCACCGCAGAGGACGCGGAGGAAAACCCTCATGCTATTCCTCTGCGTCCTCTGCGGTGAAAAAGGTTTTGTCTTTATTCGTCCTTGGCGTTGGCGGCGAGTGTGCGCGCACCATAGCTTTTTCCTGTAAAATCACGCCTTCCCACCTGCTTATTTGCACTTCGACCATGTTGAACATCAAACGCTATACTACCGCCCAGCCGGATTTCGATGCCCGGCTCAAACAATTGCTGGCCTTCGACGGCGCTCAGGACGAGGGCATAGACGAAGTCGTCGCCGCTATCCTGCGCGATGTGAAAACTCGTGGCGATGCCGCAGTGTTGGAATACACGCAGCGCTTCGACAAGCTTGATACGGCTTCCGCCGGGCAACTCGAACTGCCGCAAGCGCGCTTGCAGCAAGCGCTCGACAATCTGCCCGCCGACCAGAAAGAGGCGCTGCAATTGGCCGCCGAGCGGGTGCGCGTGTACCACGAGAAGCAATTGATGAAGTCGTTCAACTACACCGAGGACGACGGCACGATGCTCGGCTGGCAAGTCACCGCGCTCGACCGCGTCGGGTTGTACGTGCCCGGCGGCAAGGCGGCGTATCCATCATCGGTGCTGATGAATGCGATTCCCGCCAAGGTGGCGGGGGTGAAGGAACTCATCATGGTAGTGCCCACGCCCGGCGGCGTGGTCAACGAGCTGGTGCTGGCGGCGGCTGCGGTATGCGGGGTGGATCGGGTGTTCACCATCGGCGGCGCGCAGGCCGTGGGGGCGCTGGCTTATGGCACCGCGACGGTGCCGCAGGTGGACAAAATCGTCGGCCCCGGCAATGCCTATGTGGCGGCGGCCAAACGCCGCGTGTTCGGCGTGGTGGGCATAGACATGGTGGCCGGACCGTCGGAAATCCTGGTGATTTGCGACGGACTGACCGATCCCGACTGGATCGCGATGGACTTGTTTTCCCAGGCGGAGCACGATGAGTTGGCGCAATCCATCCTGCTCGCACCCGGCAAGGAATATCTAGACGCAGTGCAGGCCAGCATCGAAAAACTGCTGCCGACCATGCAGCGCCGGGACATTATCCGCGCGGCGCTGGAAGGGCGCGGCGCGTTGATCGAAGTCCAAGACCTCACTGAGGCGGCGCGCATTTGCAACTACATTGCGCCGGAACACCTGGAGCTTTCCGTCGCCGACCCGACCGCGATGCTGCCCAAGATCAGGCACGCCGGCGCGATATTCATGGGGCGCATGACTTGCGAATCGTTGGGCGACTATTGCGCCGGACCGAACCATGTGCTGCCGACCTCGCGCACCGCGCGCTTTTCCTCGCCGCTCGGAGTGTACGATTTCCAGAAGCGCTCCAGCCTGATTTTCGTCTCCGAAGCGGGCGCCAAGACATTGGGCAAGACCGCAGCCGTGCTGGCCTATGGCGAGGGCTTGCAGGCGCATGCCCGTTCGGCGGAATACCGGAGTTGAAGGCATGAGCCGTTACTGGAGCGCCGTCGTTCACGGCCTGACCCCGTATGTGCCGGGCGAGCAGCCCAAATTGCCCGACCTGGTCAAGCTCAATACCAACGAGAACCCCTATGGCCCCAGCCCCAAGGCGTTGGAAGCGTTGCGCCTTGAGGTGGCCGATAGTCTGCGGCTCTATCCCGACCCTCGCGCCGACCGTTTGCGCGAGGCGATTGCCGGCTTCCACCGCGTGACGCCGGATCAAGTGTTCGTCGGCAACGGTTCCGACGAAGTGCTGGGACATGCCTTCCTGGCCTTGCTCAAGCACGACCTGCCGCTGCTGTTCCCGGACATCACCTACAGCTTTTATCCGGTGTATTGCGGCCTGTACGGCATCGAATATCGGCAAATAGCGCTGACCGAGTCGTTCGAGATAGATATTGACGATTACCTCCAGCCCAACGGCGGGATCATTTTTCCCAACCCCAACGCACCCACCGGAAGGCTGCTGGCACTTTCCGAAATCGAGCGCCTGTTGCAGGTGAACGGCGATTCGGTGGTGGTGGTCGATGAAGCCTATATCGATTTCGGCGGCGTATCCGCCGTGGGTCTGGTGGCGCGCCACCCGCAACTGCTGGTCACCCACACTCTGTCCAAATCGCGGTCGCTCGCCGGGTTGCGGGTGGGCTACGCAGTGGGGCAGCCGGCGTTGATTGAGGCGCTCAACCGCGTCAAGGACAGCTTCAATTCCTACCCGCTGGACCGTTGCGCGTTGGCCGGCGGCGCGGCAGCAATGGCGGACCGCGATTATTTCGAGGAAACCTGTGGTAAGGTGATCGCCTCCCGCACCCGTCTGGTGAGCGAACTCGAAAAACTGGGGTTCGACGTGCTGCCTTCCGCCGCCAATTTCGTCTTCGTCCGCCACCTGCAATGGGGTGGCGCGGAATTGACCGCCAAGTTACGCGAACGCAGCATCATCGTGCGTCATTTCAAAAATCCGGCGCGCATCGCGCCGTTCATGCGCATCACCGTCGGTACGGATGAGCAGTGCGATGTGCTGCTCGGTGCGCTGAGGGAAATTCTTACCTAGTCACTTATCAGTCAAGTTGTTGCATTTTTTGCAAAGAATGTGTCGTAGATCAAGAACTGGCGCGGTTCTCCGGGTAATTCTTTCTTCACCGCAGAGACGCCGAGGCGCGGAGAAATATAACGGAGGGTGAAAGCATACTATTACTCTACAAAATCTCTGCATCTCTGCATCTCTGCGTCTCTGCGGTAAATATTTTTGGTTCCGGCCTAGTCCGGCTTAGGGTAATGATGATTCCAATAACAGTCGCCGAGCGGTGCTGTTTCTGTTCGAGGAGGCATTATGTCTAGCGTCCGCTCTCTGACTGTTACGGGTTATAAATCCATCCGCGCGTTGACGGACTTCGAACTCAATAGTCTGAACGTTTTAATTGGCGCCAACGGCGCAGGCAAGAGCAACTTCATCAACCTCTTCCGCCTGCTTAACGAAATGTATGAGCAGCAATTTCAGCTTTACGTGCAGAAACAGGGCGGGCCGGATGCGTTGTTGCACTTTGGCCGTGGAGCCACGGAACGCCTTCATGGCGAGTTCTATTTTGATAACAACGGTTACATATTCGACCTAGTGCCTACCTCGGATAACCGTTTGATATTCGAGCGTGAAACAAGCTGGTTCAAAGGGGTTCGTTTCCCTACAAGCACTGGCGCATTCCTTGGCTCCGGGCATGCGGAATCCAAATTGAAGGAGGCTAATGACAAGTATTCTCCCTATGTCCGCGAATCGGTCAGCAACTGGTGTGTCTATCATTTTCACGACACCAGCGATACGGCCAAAGTGAAGCAACGCCATGCTGCAAATGACAATCTGCGCCTGAAAATCGATGCCGCCAATTTGGCTGCCTACCTACGTATGTTGAGGGAAAGACATGAACCCGAGTACCGGCGCATAGTCGAAACGATTCGCCTGGTCATGCCTTTTTTTGATGATTTTGTGCATCGTCCCGGCGAACAGGAATACGTGGAGTTGGAATGGCGACAGAAGGGCAAGCCGGATACACCGTTCAAGGCGCACATGCTGTCGGATGGGAGCTTGCGCTTTATCTGCCTTGCCACGCTCCTGCTGCAACCCATTGAACTGTTGCCCTACACCACCCTGATTGACGAGCCTGAGTTAGGCTTGCACCCTTATGCGATTACGGTGTTGGCAGGCATATTCAAACAGGTAGCGGCATACCGACAGTTGATTGTATCGACGCAATCGGTTGAACTGGTGAACGAATTGACGCCTGATGATGTCGTGGTGGTTGACCAGGAAGAGGATGCTTCCACCTTCAAGCGCTATACCCAGGAAGAACTTTCCGGCTGGCTTGAAGAATATGCGATGGGTGAAATCTGGAAACGGAACATCCTTGGCGGAAGACCTTGATATGGTAGCGGTATTCGTTATTGCCGAGGGTGCAACAGAAGAAAAGTTCATCAAGCAGGTGGTGGCGCCCGCTCTGCGCCATTTGCGGGTATATGTGAAACCGCAAATGCTGAATACATCGCAAAACGCCAAAGGTGGCGCGGTCACGTTCGACCGTCTCAAATTCTACGCCAGGAATACGCTCAAGCAACATGGCGATGCGGTGTTGTCCACCTTCCTTGATCTTTATGCGCTCGACAAGAATTTCCCCGCTTTTGATGAAGCGAAAAGAAAATCTGACGTGTATGCTCGCGTGAATTGCCTGGAGAAGGCTTTGCAGGACGCTATGGTTACGTATGTGGATTGCCGCCCGGAACGATTTTTGCCGCATATACAGCCCCATGAATATGAAGGCTTATTATTTTCCGATGTGAAAGCGTTAAGCGCCATTGAGCCGAACTGGGCAATCAGTTTGGATCGGCTTTCCGATGTTCGTGCCTCCGTAGAGACGCCGGAACATATCAACGATGGCTATGAGACTAAGCCATCCAAAAGGCTTGAGAACCTGCTGCATCCGAAATACCAAAAGACCTTACATGGACCCCGTGCTGCAGAACGTATCACGCTGGAAGTGATTGAACGAGAATGCAGGCACTTCAAGGCATGGATGGATTCGCTGAGAAAACTGGCGCCGTCATGACAGGCATAACAATGGCTCGACCAACCCGTATAGGGTTCGTGCGTGTCGAAATTTACGGCAATATGTGGCTATTGCGAAAAGCAAGTTAAAACAATAGGTTACGTAACATGATAAATCTTCTATTATTTTCGTAACTGATTGATTAATTGGAAGCCAATTACTGGCTTTGTGCGGTTGCTACATAATACCGCGTAGGTTGGGTTGCATGCTTTTCGCAACCCAACCTACCTGTGCGCAAATGTTGGGTTAACGATAAAGCAATTAATAACCCAAATTACGAAACTTTGGATGATGGATTTCTGTTCGCCCGGTATTACAAGAAATTCCGGAGCGGTGTTTAACAGGCTGTGAAAAGGGGGGTAAATCGTGATTGAGACGCTGATTATCAGGCAAGGAATACAGCGGCGGTTTCATCAACTGGCCGAGGAAACACACAGGACTGAATCTGAAATTATAAACGAAGCGCTTGTCGGATACCTTGTTTCAGACCAACGTTATACTGAAGTGCTCAGACAAAGGGTGGCTGCGGCTGATCGTGGCGAATTTGCCGGAGAAAGTGAGGTCGAAGCTTTTTTTCGGTATTATGTAGCAACCGCACAAAGCCAGTAATTGGCTTCTAATTAATCAATCAGTTACGAAAATAATAGAAGATTTATCATGTTACGCAACCTATTGTTTTAACTTGCTTTGTGCAATAGCTACATAATACCGCTTTTTTTGCCGAGCGTGGTGAATAATGGTGCTGCGTTGGCTTGCTGCGGCGCTTGCTGATCTGCGCTCAATCAAAGCCTACATTGCCAAGGAGAACCCCAATGCGGCACAGCGGGTTATTGACCGCATTCGCAAAGAGACCGATATTCTGACAAAACAGCCGGCTATCGGCAGAATTGGGCGAATAGCCGATACACGCGAGTTGGTCATCAGCCAATACCCTTACATCGTGGCTTACCGAGAGCAGCGTGGAGAAATACATATTCTTGCCGTAGTTCACACATCGCGACAATGGCCGGAACAATTGTCGAAAGTCCCGGTTTCGTAGGTTGTGTTAACAGTTTTACCGAATATACTTCGCGCGGCCATAATTTGCGGATTTAGCCGCGTCTCGTGGGATGCGATGCTAAGGAATGAGTACGAAATAACCTTCCGCATACTCGTTTCCACGCGAGGCAAAGGAATGCAATCCGGGATGCGCCACGTCCCGAATACAGCGTGTGCGCTTCGTTTTCAACCTAGAAAGCTCAGTTGAACGGGCTGGATGGATTCGCTGAGAAAACTGGCGCCGTCATGACAGGCATAACAATGGCTCGACTAACCCGTATAGAGTTCGTGCGTTCGGGGAACCGACCGGCAATTCGCGTCGGCGCGCTTTGTCGCCCCGCCATATTGGGTTAAAATGAAATGGAATTTAATCAAACACGACTTATGCGCACTGCAAAAATTAGCCGCAACACCCTGGAAACCCAGATCAGTGTTACTCTGGACCTTGATGGGGAAGGGCGCGCCACGCTGGAAACCGGCGTGCCGTTTCTCGATCACATGCTGGATCAAATCGCCCGGCATGGCTTGGTTGATCTCGAAATTTCGGCGAACGGCGATTTGCACATTGACGACCACCACACGGTGGAAGACATCGGCATCACGCTGGGGCAGGCGTTTGCCGCCGCGATTGGCGACAAAAAGGGCATACGCCGTTATGGCCATGCTTACGTGCCGCTCGACGAAGCCTTGTCGCGCGTGGTGATTGACTTGTCCGGGCGGCCAGGGCTTACGTTTGAAGTGGCTTTCGTGCGCGCCAGGGTCGGCGAATTCGATGTGGACCTGGTGCGGGAATTTTTCCAGGGCTTCGTCAATCATGCCGGGGTGACGTTGCACATCGACAATTTGCGCGGCAATAATGCCCACCATCAGGCGGAAACGCTGTTCAAGGCTTTCGGGCGGGCGCTGCGCATGGCCGTGGAGATGGATGAGTGCGCCGCCGGACTGATGCCATCGACTAAGGGCAGCCTGTGAGCAACATCGCGGTAATCGATTACGGCATGGGTAATTTGCGCTCGGTGGCGAAGGCGCTGGAGCATGTCGCTCCCACTGCCCGCGTGAGTGTGACCAGTGACCCCGCAGAGATTGCAGCCGCCACGCATGTGGTGTTTCCGGGGCAGGGTGCGGCGCCCGATTGCATGCGTGAAATCCGGGCGCGGGGGTTGGACAAAACCATCCAGGAAGTCATCGCCGACGGCAAGCCTTTCCTGGGTATCTGCATGGGGCTGCAAGTGCTCTTCGAGCACAGCGAAGAAGGGGATACGCCGTGCCTGGGGCTGTTGCCGGGACGGGTGGTGCGTTTCCCCCAGGATGCGATGGTGGATGCCGCAGGCAACCGGCTCAAGGTGCCGCACATGGGCTGGAACCAAGTGCATCAGGCGGTTCCCCATCCCTTGTGGCAAGGCATCGCCCCTGACGCGCGCTTTTATTTCGTCCACAGCTATTACGTGGAAGCCTTCGACCCAAGCCTGGTCGCCGCCTACAGTCACTATCCTTATGCCTTTACCTGCGCGGTGGCGCGCGGCAATATTTTCGCGGTGCAGTTCCACCCGGAAAAAAGCCAGGCCGCCGGGCTGAAGTTGCTGGCCAATTTCGCCGCATGGGGCGGCTGACCGATTCGTTTTTTTATTCACAACCAACATATCATGCTGATCATTCCTGCGATTGATTTGAAAGACGGGCATTGCGTGCGCCTGAAACAGGGCTTGATGGAGGACGCCACGGTTTTTTCCGAAGACCCCGGCGCGATGGCCAAACATTGGCTGGCTCTAGGGGCGCGGCGTTTGCATTTGGTGGATTTGAACGGCGCGTTTGCCGGCAAGCCGGTCAACGAACCGGCGATTAAAGCAATCGTAGACGCGGTCGGCAGCGACATTCCGGTGCAACTCGGCGGCGGCATCCGCGATCTGGACACCATAGAGCGCTACCTGGACGACGGCATCAGTTACGTCATCATCGGCACCGCAGCGGTAAAGACGCCGGGGTTCGTGCATGACGCCTGTAGCGCCTTTCCCGGCCAGATCATCGTCGGCCTGGATGCCAAGGACGGCAAGGTGGCGGTGAACGGCTGGTCCAAACTGACCCACCACGACGTCATCGACCTGGCAAAAAAATTCGAAGGCTATGGCGTGGAAGCCATAATCTACACCGACATCGGTCGCGACGGCATGTTGTCCGGCGTGAATATCGAATCCACCGTCCATCTGGCGCGGGCATTGACCATACCGGTGATCGCCAGCGGCGGCATCACCAACCTGGATGACGTGAAAGGGCTGTGCGGCGTGGAAGCGGAAGGCATCATGGGCGCCATTACCGGTCGCGCGATTTACCAGGGTACGCTGGATTTTGCTGCGGCGCAGAAACTGGCCGACGAATTGGGTCTGGGAAAGTGAGGAGTCAGGAGTGAGGAGTGAGGAGTAGGGGGTTCTCCTCACTCCTCACTCTTCACTCCTCACCAAATATGGGCTTAGCTAAACGTATCATCCCCTGTCTCGACGTGACCAATGGGCGCGTGGTCAAGGGCGTCAATTTTGTTGCATTGCGCGATGCCGGCGACCCGGTGGAGATTGCGCGCCGCTACGACGAGCAGGGCGCGGACGAGTTGACGTTTCTCGACATCACGGCGAGCAGCGACAATCGTGACCTGATCCTGCACATTATCGAAGACGTGGCGGCGCAGGTGTTCATTCCGCTGACCGTCGGCGGCGGCGTGCGCCAAGTTGAGGATGTGCGCCGCTTGCTGAATGCCGGCGCGGACAAGGTGGGCATCAACACTGCGGCAGTCACCAATCCGCAACTGGTGGCGGATGCCGCGGCGCGCTTCGGTTCGCAGTGCATCGTGGTGGCAATAGACGCCAAGCAGGTTTCCGCACCGAATGAACCGTTACGCTGGCATGTATTCACCCACGGCGGGCGCAAGGATGTGGGACTGGACGCAGTAGCGTGGGCGCAAAAAATGGAAGCGCTGGGCGCCGGGGAAATCCTGTTGACCAGCATGGATAGAGACGGCACCAAGACCGGTTTCAACCTGGAGCTAACGCGCGCGATTGCCGACGCAGTGAACATCCCGTTGATCGCCAGCGGCGGCGTGGGGAGCCTGGAACATCTGGTGGAGGGCGTCACCATCGGCCATGCCGACGCGGTGCTGGCCGCCAGCATTTTCCATTACGGCGAATTTACGGTAGAACAGGCCAAGCGTTGCATGGCACAGCATGGAATAGAAGTTAGACTATGAGCGACAACTGGTTAAGCAAAGTCAATTGGACCAACGACGGCCTAGTGCCGGTAATTACCCAAGATGCCTTGAGCGGCACGGTGTTGATGTTTGCCTGGATGAACCGCGAAGCGCTCAGGCTCACCGCCGAAAAGGGCGAGGCGGTGTACTGGTCGCGTTCGCGCAAGAAACTGTGGCACAAGGGCGAGGAATCGGGACATGCGCAGAAGGTCAGGGAAATCCGCCTCGATTGCGACGAGGACGTAATCCTGCTCAAGGTTGAGCAGGCGGGCGGCATCGCCTGCCATACCGGGCGCGCGCACTGTTTTTTCCAGAAACTGGAAAACAGCCAATGGGTGACGACCGAGCCGGTGCTGAAAAATCCCGAGGAAATTTACAAAAGATGAGCGCAATCCTGCAGCGTCTCGCCGAAACCCTGGAGCAGCGCAAAAGCGCCGACCCAACCGTTTCCTATGTGGCGAAACTTTATACCAAGGGACTGGACGCCATCTTGAAAAAGATCGGCGAGGAAGCCACGGAAACCGTGATCGCCGCCAAGAATGGCGATAAAGAACATTTGATCTATGAAACCGCCGATTTGTGGTTCCACACTCTGGTTATGTTGGCAAACCAGGGGTTGCACCCCGACGACGTGCTGAACGAATTGGCGCGGCGCGAAGGATGGTCGGGAATCGCGGAAAAAGCAGCGAGAGGTGAACAATGAACGACTGTATTTTCTGCAAGATAGTCGCGGGTGAGATTCCGGCGAAAAAAATCTACGAGGATGGGGAATTTCTCGCTTTTAACGACGTCAATCCGGTCGCCAAGGTGCATTTCATGATCATCCCCAAGCATCACGTCTCGTCCTTGCAGGAATGCGATGTCGGGTACGATGAGGAAATGCTGGGCCGGTTGCTGCTGCTGGCGCCGAAGCTGGCCAAGGAACAAGGCCTGCAAGGCGGCTTCAAGACGATGATCAACACCGGTAAAGATGGCGGTCAAGCGGTGTTCCATCTGCATATACATGTTTACGGTGGCGGCAAGCTGCCGCATTTGAAAAAATAATTTCGAGGAGAACAAAGGATGGGTGGATTCGGCAGTATTTGGCATTGGCTGATCGTGTTGGTGATCGTGCTGGTGGTTTTCGGCACCAAGAAGTTGCGCAACATCGGCGGCGACCTGGGCGGCGCGGTGAAAAATTTCAAAGAGGCGGTGAAGGAAGGGGAAAAAGCGCCGTCGGCGCCGGAACAAATCCCAGCCCCAGCCCCTACCCAAACCGGCCAGACCATAGAGGGCGAGATCAAGAACAAAACCGTTTCTTAATTCAGAGACTAGAGGCTAGTGAGCCTTGTCCGGCGCGTAGCGCCGGGTTTTTACTAGCCCCTAGCCTCTAGTCTCTAGCCCCTAAAAAAACATGCTTGACGTAAATTTTTCCGAACTGCTTGTCATTGCCGTCGTTGCGCTGATCGTGATCGGCCCGGAGCGCCTGCCCAAGGTGGCGCGCACCGTCGGTCTGCTGTTTGGGCGTGTGCAGCGCTATGTTTCCGAGGTCAAGACGGATATCAACCGCGAATTGAAACTTGATGAACTGCGCAAAATTGAAGCGGACATGCGGGCAAGTGCGCACAATCTGGAGCACACCATGACCGACGAGGTCAACCGCGCCGAACAGGGGCTTAAGGCCACTGCTGCGTCGCTGGAGGCACAAGTCGCACTGACGCCGACGCAACCCGCCACGACGATATCCCCACCATTGGAGCCGGAGGCGGGCAGCACCCCAGCCAAGCCGGAAAAATCCGCCTGATGACCACGCCGACAGAAGACCGGCAGGAAGAAGCCAGCGAAAATTTCATCTCCCACCTGCTGGAATTGCGCAACCGCCTGTTGCACGCGCTGATCGCCATTTTCGTGGTGTTTTTTTGCCTGTTCCCGTTTGCCAGCGATCTTTATGCGATGCTGGCGCAACCCCTACTGGCGGCATTGCCGAAAGGCGGCCAGATGATCGCCACCGACGTCACCACGCCGTTTTTCGTGCCGATGAAGGTCGCAATGATGACCGCCTTCATGATCGCCTTGCCCTACGTGTTGTACCAGATGTGGGCATTCGTCGCACCCGGCCTATATGCCCATGAAAAAAAACTGATCGCCCCACTGGTGGTGGCGAGTACGCTGCTGTTCCTGTGCGGCATGGCGTTTGCCTATTTCCTGGTATTCCCGGTGGTATTCGGCTTCATTACTAAAACCGCGCCGCAAGGCGTGGCGGTGATGACCGACATCAACAAATACCTCGATTTCGTGCTGACATTGTTCGTCGCCTTCGGCATCACCTTCGAAGTGCCGGTGGCGGTCATTCTGCTCGCGCGCCTGAATATCGTCAGCATCGCCAAGCTTAAGGAAGCGCGTCCCTACGTGGTCGTTGGTGCATTCGTAATCGGCGCTATCTTCACCCCGCCGGATGTGGTGTCGCAAATCATGCTGGCGGTGCCGCTGTGGATACTCTACGAAATAGGCGTGGTAATCGCCGCGATACTGGTAAAGAGCGGCGCATCCGATGCCGCCTCATCGGATTACCAGCCCTTGAGCAGCGAAGAAATGGACCTGGAATTCGACCGCATCGAGTCGGAAGATAAATCGGAGAAATAGGCTGCGGAAAAATGGGCGAGTCCGCAAATTGTGGCCACGCAAGGTATACGTAGTTTCGATGCGGTTCACCTTGCCGGCGCCGAGCGCTTTTTTCGGGCTGTTCCCAGTACAATCTCTTTGAGTTTTGACTTGGCATTGAATTGTGCTGCAAGACTGTCCGGCTCTTCCTTACCTAAGCCGGACAATTGCCGGAACCAAAAAATATTTACCGCAGAGACGCAGAGATTTTGTAGAGTAATGGCACGGTTTCACCCTCCGTTGTATTTCTCCGCGCCTCGGCGTCTCTGCGGTGAAAAAGAATTACCCGGAAAGCCGCTCCAGTGCTTGAACTACGATATGTTCTTGTCACCAATTGCTTGTGACTTGGCCAGTAAGTGACTAACTTTGTTCCCCAGTGACGACCATGACCCATCAAAAAATCCTCATCCTCGACTTCGGTTCTCAGTTCACCCAGCTTATCGCCCGCCGGGTGCGCGAATGCAGCGTATATTGCGAACTGCATCCCTTCGACGTCGGCGCGCAATTCATCCGCGACTTCAAACCGAGCGGCATCATCCTCTCCGGCGGCCCGGCTTCGGTCTACGAAGAGGAAACGCCGCGCGCGCCGGAGGTGGTGTTCGAACTGGGCGTGCCGCTGCTGGGCATATGCTACGGCATGCAAACCATGGCGGCGCAGCTCGGCGGCATGGTGGAAAACGCAGCCAAGCGCGAATTCGGCTATGCCGAGGTGCGCGCCCAAGGGCACTGCGCCTTACTGCGCGACATCCAGGACAGCGTTAATGCCGAAGGCCACGGCCTGCTCGACGTGTGGATGAGCCACGGCGACAAAGTAACCGAAATACCGTCCGGTTTCAAGGTTATCTGTTCCAATGCCGCCACCCCCATTGCCGGCATGGCGGATGAGGCGCGCAAATATTATGCGCTGCAATTCCACCCGGAAGTAACGCACACCCTGCAAGGCAAGGCGATCCTCGCCCGCTTCGTGCATGACATCTGCGGCTGCGGCTCGGATTGGAACATGCCGGATTATGTGGAAGAAGCCATCGGCAGAATACGTTCCGAGGTCGGTGCGGACGAAGTGATTCTGGGGCTATCCGGCGGCGTCGATTCGTCGGTGGTGGCGGCGCTGCTGCACCGCGCCATCGGTGCGCAACTGACCTGCGTGTTCGTCGATAACGGTCTGCTGCGGCTCTTTGAGGCCGAACAAGTGATGCAGACCTTCGCCGACAATCTCGGCGTGAAAGTCATCCATGTCGATGCCGGCGACGAATTCATGAAGCACCTTGCCGGCGTCACCAGTCCCGAACAAAAACGCAAAATCATCGGACGCGAATTCGTCGAAGTGTTCCAGTGCGAATCGGCCAAGTTGCCCAATGCCAAATGGCTGGCGCAGGGCACCATCTACCCGGACGTGATCGAATCCGCCGGCGCCAAGACCAAGAAAGCACACGCGATCAAATCGCACCACAACGTCGGCGGCCTGCCGGAGTCGTTGCACCTGAAACTGCTGGAGCCGCTACGCGAACTGTTCAAGGACGAAGTGCGCGAACTGGGTGTAGCACTAGGATTGCCGCACGACATGGTATACCGCCATCCCTTCCCCGGCCCTGGCCTGGGAGTGCGCATCCTCGGCGAAGTCAAACGCGAATACGCCGAACTGCTGCGCCGCGCCGACGCCATCTTCATTGAGGAATTGCGTCTTTCCGGCTGGTACGAAAAAACCTCGCAAGCCTTCGCGGTGTTCCTGCCGGTCAAATCGGTGGGCGTGATGGGCGACGGACGCACCTACGATTACGTCGTTGCGCTACGCGCCGTGCAGACCCAGGACTTCATGACCGCGCATTGGGCGGAATTGCCCTACACACTGCTGGGCAAAGTCTCCAACCGCATTATCAACGAAGTGCGCGGCATCAACCGCGTGGTCTACGACATCAGCGGCAAACCGCCGGCGACGATTGAGTGGGAATGACGGGAGCCGGTTGGGAGCAAAACGCCGTCAAGACGACAGACTGAATTAAACCTAGAAACCTCCGTTGACCGCTTGCCAGAACATGTAATAGGGTGGTTCTAAACAACTTTGTCATATATTTTACGTGTACCCGTATGGTGAGAGCGCTATGGGCTGGATTGCACGATTTTCCGGGCGCATGGCGGCGTTGCAACTGCAAGAGAAGAGAATGGAACGACCATTCTTCGTTGTTGCGCCTCTTGTGCCCAAGCCGTAGGCTGTCGGGTATGCCCTGCACCCGGAAAACCGCACACTCCAGCCCGTTCAACGGAGGTTTCTAGGTTAAAGATATGCCAGCCCTCCACCAATTCCTGATCTACCAAAGCGAAGACGGCGCCACCCGCATCAATGTGATGCTGGAGGGGGAAACTTTGTGGCTGAGCCAGAAGCAGTTGACTGAGCTGTTCGGTAAGGCCAAGGGCACCGTCAGCGAGCACATTAAGCACATCTTCGAGGATGGCGAACTCGACGAAGGCGCAGTTGTTCGGTTATTCCGAACAACTGCCGCAGACGGGAAACAGTATGAAGTCGCGCACTACAACCTGGACATGGTGCTGGCTTTGGGTTTTCGGGTGCGCAGCCCGGTGGCTGTGCGCTTTCGCCGCTGGGCCAACGACAAGTTGAAGGAGTACATCGTCAAGGGTTTTGTGCTGGATGACGAGCGTCTGAAGCATCCCGGCAAAGGCCGGGATTATTTCGATGAACTGACCCGACGCCTGCAAGACATCCGCACCAGCGAGCGGCGCTTTTACCAGAAAATCACCGACATCTACGCGACTAGCGTGGATTACGACGCTAACCATGCGCTCACTCAGACGTTTTTTGCCACGGTGCAGAATAAAGTTCATTACGCTATCCATGGTCGGACCGCAGCCGAACTGATCGCCGCCCGCGCCGACAGCAGTCGTCCGAACATGGGGCTGACGACCTGGGAAGGGGAGCGTATCCGTAAGTCCGATGTGGGCGTTGCCAAGAATTATCTGGATGAGGAAGAACTCCGCGCGCTGAATAATCTGGCCGAGCAATATCTGATTTTTGCCGAAGGGCAGGCGGCGCGGCGTATTGCCATGTCCATGCAGGACTGGATCAACAAGCTGGAAGGCTTCCTGGCCTTGAACCTAGAAACCTCCGTTGACCGCTTGCCAAGATGCGTAACATAGTGGCTCTAAACAACTTTGTCATATATTTTGGGTTCACCCGTTTGGTGAGCAGCGCTACGGGCTGGATTGCACGGT
>Ga0172380_10002482_pt1 | contig 28118 bp, 21 predicted proteins | sample Leawe162metaG_FD_119747 | JGI IMG/M metagenome (GOLD analysis project Ga0172380, IMG submission 119747) | Leachate microbial communities from a municipal landfill in Southern Ontario, Canada - Leachate well 162 metaG | ecosystem: Engineered > Solid waste > Landfill > Unclassified | place... | reverse complement strand
GTCGGCTCAAAGACTTCCGCCGCGTTGCCACTCGCTACGACAAGCTCGCCGCAAACTTCATATCCGCCGTCGCCCTCGCAACCATTCTTGCCTTCTGGATATGATCGAGTCTGGGCCCTAGGCTCCTGCGCGACCAGTGCGCGGCGGCCGGCAGTTGCTGCTGGACCGCCTTCTCTGAACTGCTAGGCTACCAGTGCCCGGCTCGTACGTGAGAACATGGTTGCTGCTGGACCGCCTTCTCTGAACTGCTAGGCTGGCGGCGGGCGAGGACTGGTCCTACGCGCGGTTGCTGCTGGACCGCCTTCTCTGAACTGCTAGGCTTCGACCGGAGAACGCGACGGGAAGTTGTTCGTTGCTGCTGGACCGCCTTCTCTGAACTGCTAGGCTCGTCGCCGCCGATGGTCAGGTATCCTGCCGGTTGCTGCTGGACCGCCTTCTCTGAACTGCTAGGCTGCGTGGTGTTTTTGGTGGTGGCGGTTAGCAGTTGCTGCTGGACCGCCTTCTCTGAACTGCTAGGCTTAGCGCCATGTTCGCGTCGGCCGTGATCTGGTTGCTGCTGGACCGCCTTCTCTGAACTGCTAGGCTCGATACCGGCCGATCCCGCTGAATAAAAAGAGGGATTCGGCGGTATCGGCGCCACAAAACGGCTTCGTCCGGTCAGAACAATGCCATCTGCTCGGGGTTTTTCTGAGCAGGCCGCCGCCCCTGGCCGGAGAACCGCACGATGTTCTCATATTGTCGGTCGGTGAACTGAAAGATGTAAACATCGCCGAACTCTGGCAGCCGCGCCCCGATTTGCCGGACGTAGGACTCGAACTGTTCCTTGCCGTTACAGAAGCGAAGATAATTCGAAAGCTGGCTCATCTCAAAACCAAGATCGAGCAGGTCGTGCCGGAATTTGTTCGCAGCTTTGCGTTGCTTGGGTGTTTCCACAGGCAAATCGAAAGTGACGAGCATCCACATCAATTGATATCCGCTCAGATGCGTTGCGCCGGAATTGGCCCGAAACTCCCGGCGGGTCATCAAGCCGGCTCGATCGTGTGCTCAGCCAGCGCCTCTGGCAACTCCAGATTCACCGTCGATGACTCAAAGCTCGTGGCCACAGAATGGACGAGCCGGTGGACGTGGAGGCCAAGGGGCGAGGTCCCGGCAGCCGAGGCAAGATCGATGGTGCCGATAGTCGCCAGCAACCTCTTGCTCTCTGGCGTGACCTCGGTATGGCCGTCCCGAACTACCTGCAGGACCATCCAGTCCACCAGAGGGCGATACGGTTCCATCAAGTCGTCGGCGAGGCCGAAGGCGTTGGCACGATTCGAATGGAAGATGCTGATGGTCGGGTGCAGCCCGGCCGCACAAATGGCGCGCGACACGATGGCCCTCAGGACCGTATAGCCGTAATTGAGGAGCCCGTTGATGCCGTCGCCATCATGATTGCGTGAGAAGCCCCGGCCGAACATGGCTTTCCAGTAGCGCCGGGCGGCCTGGGCTTCGAGGTTGTCCGGATCCCCGGAGCGGACCTTGCGCGCGAGGTTGAGGAAGGCGCCGGCGTCTTGTCCCTGCCGCTCCAGCATCTGGCCCTGCATACGGATCTTGCTGGCAACGATGCGCGCCCACATCTGCTTGCAGAGGGGGCGGCTGGAAGCGAGCTGGGCCCGCATGCGCCCCGCTTGCAGATGATGTCCCTCGAGCGGCCAGACGCACGCTACGGGGGCGTGATTTGAGCCGCAGATCACTACGGGCACGGCACGTTCGCTGAGGCGTGTGAACACCGTACTTGACCAGGTGGTGCCGTGCGCATGCACGATGAGGCCACCGATATCGTCGAGGGCGATACGTCCCTGTTCCTCGCCCTCGGCGCTGACGACCAGAAAGCCGCGGTGGACGGCAAGAAAAAGCCCTTCGGTCTCGATGTCGACAATGCGCTCCACAGTCGAACGCTACACCGTCGCTCTATTCCTCTGAAGCGTCTCGTTCATTTATTGTTAACCGGGGGCAAGCCAAAGGCGGCCTTTCTCGCAAGCCGGCTCTCTCGGTCCTGCGGACCAGGGTCGAACACACGGCCAGTTTCATCGACGCGCACTTGGCGCAATCGGATCTTCTTCAGCCCGCCGGCGGTCGGCGAATAGTATTTGAACGGATCGAACTCGATCTGCTCGCCTTTTCCACCTGCCTTCGACTTGGCCGCGAACGCATTTGCCTCTTCTTCAGTGGAAGGAAGGGCGTCACGCCGCTTGAGATCACCCGCCTCGGCATGCGGCACCAGCGTGATCTGACCGTTCTGTCCGAACTTCACCACGAGTCCGACCACCGGGCCGAATGTCGGATGATCGTAGGCCACCATGTCGTTCTGCTGCAGACTCAGAACCTTGCGGGCCGTGGGTGACGTTGCCCGCACTTCCGAAACCCAACGTGGGCGGTGTGCATCGAACATGGAAACGACCTCGGAGATCCATCGACCGTCAGGCATCTCCCAAACATCGTAGCGGTAGTTCGCGTCGCCCTTGTAGCCCTTGTAGGGAATGGGTGCTCCGCTGCTGATCGGGATCACATGCAGCGTCTCCGTAACCCGCAGGCGTCGCATGCCTTTGAACACCGGGTCGGTGCGTGCGAAGTGCAGTAGCGCCTCTTTGAAGGCGTTGCCGCTCAGGCCGGCTGTTGCCGCCTGCAGCCTCCGGCGGATTTCGGCATCGGCGACGTGCGCGAGGTCACCCTCTTTGAGGCTGCTTAGCATCTTTCGCCGCACGACGTTATCGCCGTTCGGCAGTGGTGTTCGAAGCAAGCCATATGCGGTGTCGTTGTGCAATCGACCCGCTGTCTGCCCCTTACCTTTGCCGTTCGCCGCTGAAGGAAGGGTGCCGTGATCGGGCTTGTGGCTGACCACGATGGCGCTGACCTTCTCGCGCAGTTCGTCGCGAAATCCGTCCCAGGGCGGGGGGAGCTGCCGGGCAGCATCCTCCGCACCCTGGTTTTCGCCCTGTCGCGCCGCGTCGGCGATCTTCTTGAGCATGCCGCGCGTCGTCACACCAATGACGGCCGCGTCGATGGCGTGGTGGCGATGGTCCTTCCGGTTCTTGCCCTTGGCAGTTTCGCCGTAGTTGTGGTCGTGCAGCAGGTCGTTGAGGTGCCAGTGTCGACGCAGCATCTCGGTAAGCCTGCCGGTGACCACGACGACGTGGTTGCGCCGGAAGAGAACGCCATCGCCGTCCGGCTCCTCGTCGGGATAGAGCGCGCCGAGATAGTCGTGCGCCAGGCGGGCGAGATGCTGGGTATCCGTCAGTTGCCGGTCGAGAAAGTCGCGGTCTTTCTCAAAACGCTCCATAGCGTCGCGCGCAAAGCGCCAGCGTTTGCCCTCATGCAAGCGGTTTGCGCGATCGAGAATCTCGTCGTAGTGGCCTGCCCACTCGGCGACGTCCGCCGGCGCTCGGTTGCCCTTGACCCGGTTCGCTTCGCGCAGGCAGAGGATACGGTTGCCCTGGCTGTCGTCGAGGGTCTTCGACCATGGCAGGATATGGTCGATGTCGACCGCCCCCGAAAACAGCATCGAGAGGCTGATCGGTCGGCCGGTGTAGATGCAGCACCGGTCTTCGGGCTTTTCGGGGTTGAGTTCCTCCCACAGCTTGAGCAGCATGCGGTTGTGACCGTTGTCCCGTTGCCCGAGTTCCCGCAGCTTCAGGCTGCGTTGCTCGGCGTCGCGCGTATTCTGCGCGATCCTCTTGTTGACCTTCTTCTTCTGCTCCTCGCTTTGATTGAGATCGCGCGCCAGCTCGATCGCGATGCGCTCGGGCTTGCCGTAGCGGCGCATAAGGCCGTTCACCACCCGGCGCAGCTGGTTCAGGCCAATGTGAACAGTCGGATTGGTGATGCGCCCCTTCTCGACGTCGTAGGGATCTTCCGGATTGTTGGTGCCGGGCGGGATCCGGCGCTCCAGCACTTCCTGGTAGTTGGGGAGCAGATCGTAGGCGTCGCCGTTGCGCAGCAGCGCATGATCGTAGCCGGCTAGTTTTGCCGCCTCGGCCTCCGGGATCACCTCTTGCTTGAGGTAATCCAACATCGTCGAGAGCGCCGTCTCGCCAAGTCGCCCGTAGCCCTCGGGCAGCTGCACCTCGGCGATCGCCTTCGCCGCCGCGCCCGACAGGCCGTGTTCGGACTCCAACCAGTTGCGCAGCACATCCGGATCCTGTTCTTCGCGCAGTCGGTCAACGATGCGCCACTGCTCCTCGCGCGACAAATCAAGCCAGCGCTGGCCGAAGCAGTCTTTGGCGGACAGGGCCGAGGCGACCTCATCCCCCAGCATGCTTTCACGCGCGCCCTTCTCCTTGTTGAAGCGCAGGTCGCGCGCCACCCTGAGCGTCGTGCGCAGCGAGGCGTAACTGTGCGTCTTCGCCTTGCCGCCCTTGGTCGAGGTCGTGCGAAGGAACTGCACAAGCCGGTCGCGCTGCTCCTTGTCGAGCTTGACGTGGTGCTGCCGACCGTCGACCAGCTCCAACTCGTTGACCTCTTTGTAGAGGCGGAATTCCTGGAACAGTGGATGCGCCCGCGGCACGCGAGGCTCGGAGGGGTTGAAGCTGCAGCGGCCAACCACGGCCGGTTTCAGCGGCCGCTGGAAGAACATCACCTTGCGCAGATGGGCGCGGCGCGCCTCGGTGAGGATCTCCGGGTAATGGGCGGCCTGCGCCGCCCAGATCCGATCGAACTCGTCCTCGAGCAGGGCCCGGTCGGGATAGAAATCGTAGGACGTTCCACTGCCGCCGACTTCCTCGCCCTTGCCGTCGACCGCGCCGCCCCGCACCCGCACCGGCTTGCCTTCGGCACGCCGCATGGCGAGGAAGGCGCCGAGGGTTGGAGCTTTTGTCTCGGCCATCATCGTCCGCAACCGGTCGACGCCAAGTTCGATGGCGCCCTTTTCGTTGCTCTTCTTGTCCGTCTTGCGGTTCGACTTGAAGCCGCGTCGCTGGTTGAGGTGGAAAAGCGCGCGGCCGATATGGCTGAGTGGCAGCTTTTCGCTCAACGCCCTGAGGCGCAGATTGTATGGATCGGTCAGTGGACCGTCGGCACGCGTCGCGTCGGACTGGTCCGAGGTTTCGAGCAGCAGTGCCTTCTGTGCCGCTATCTCGGTCGGCATCAGACCGAATTCGCCGAGCGTGCGCAGTGTCGCCTTGCGGCGGCGCTTGTAGCGATCGCGCCTCCGCGCCATTGCGCGCGCGGCACGCCGGCCTTCAGCGAGCGACGTGCCCGATTTCGGCTCCCGCCCATCTGAGAAGATGCGCACCCCGGCATCCACGATCGCCCTGGGCTCGCTCTTCTGGTCCAGCCCCAGAACCGCCCAGCCGATCGAGTTGGTGCCGATGTCAAATGCGAATAGCGACCCGCCCACCAGTTTATGCATTTCATTGCCCCATCCTCGTAGTTTGCAGCATCCAGGCGTTCATGCCAACAGGCTGGAAGGCAAACAGAATGTCTTGAAAGACCCCGGGAAGCCCGCTATCGTTTCCACCTACCTAGCAGTTCAGAGAAGGCGGTCTGGCGGCTAACAAGCTCTAGACAGCACCAAATAAGGCCCTCGCTACGGCGGGGGCTTTTTCAATGCCGGCCTCTCAGGTGATTGGGATCGTTTTGAAGCGCTCGGGACGCCTGAGGCATCCGTTTGCCAAGGGCGCGACTCGGACTTCGCGCCGTGGCGGGATGGGTCTCTGACTGAGCCGACAGCTACCGTCCATGTAAATGGTAGTGACGGCAACCAAGGAGCATCGGAGAGCTACCTATGGCCATTGTGCGTTGTGAACTCCACAGGCCGTCGGGGCGGACGCGAAGCTATGTGACGTCGAAGAAGGCGATCGGCTGTCCGGAGACCGCGCTTGTGTGTGGGCTCACGTCCTGCGACGCAGCCGGCTTGGTCTGGCTTGAGGAGGATGAAGCCGAGTCCTATGAGCGTGGACAGCGGAGTTCGGGCGTTCACCGCAACCATGAAGATGCGGGTGGCGCAGGCTTTCCTTTGCCGCGGAACGGTCGGGGGATCTGGTCTGCTGTGCTGCGACTCCCTGGTCGTGAGGCAAGTAAGTGCCAAGCATGCCGCCCTTAGATAGCTTAGCGGCAAAGACTCCCACGAGCAGCGGAGGACGGAAACCGGAACTCAGTGGATCCCCGAGGCATCCCCATCGAACCCAACGGGGTTTCCTAGGACTTCGATGATTGATGCCGGTTGGTTCCCCTGCGGGTAACTCGGAGGTTACCCAGAGCGACGGGATCCGCTGTCGGTCGGGAGCGAGCCATTCCGGGGTAAGGTGGGGACGCAGCCTTTCCTGGTCGCCTCGTGGCGCATCCCGCGACTGACGGTGGGCTACGGCGGTGACACTGCAGCCGCAATCCGTCCATCAACCGGCACGCCACGCAGCGCTGCGGCGGCGCTCAGCCGTGCCCTGACCGCGGGCGACGCGGGTGCGACCATGTAGCCACTCACCAGATCACCGATCATGATCGACTCCGCGCGTGCCCTCGTCATCCAGGTCAACCCCAACAGGGCGCAGAGCACGGCATCGAGAAGATCCTGGTGTGCCTTCCCTAGCTTGGCGATGCTGCAGTGCGTGTCGCACCACCCACGGATCCCTTGCACCGCAAGGCTTTCTCCGACTTCGGCGGCGCAGTGCACCACGGCGGCCCAGTGCGGAAGCTGGAAGGTCTTTCGGCGCATCGGATTGTCGCGCGGCCCCATCTGGCGACCATGGAAGGCGGCGTTCCTCGAAGGCAGCGCGAGCGCGGGGAACACCTCCGTGACGAACGGTCCCGAGGTCGCGCTTCTGGCGCGCTCGAGATCTTCGACGGTGCCGAGCGCATTCTTGAATGCCCAGATCATCCGGCTACATCGTCGAACATGCCGTGCTTCGAGCGGTTCGTCGGCTGCACGTCACCACCAACGATGGACACCAGCAAGGCCGCGATCGTATTGGGCCGGCCTTGCTCCTGTGCAAACTCGCGGCCGTAGGACCTGCATCAGGGAGGAGACGCGCGCTTAGCTGCTGCCGTCCCGCCTCATGCCATTTTGGCGAGCTTTTCGATGTGCTGCCTCTATCCGATCAACCACAGCGCGAGCGGGCAGCCCAGGACTACTGGCGTCATCGAGCAGGATCTTGCCGGCCTCTTCCTGAAGGCCGATGTAACCAGGATAGCGGGGGCGGATCGATGCTTTCGAAAGCGAATTCCAGCACCCGGTGAAGAAAGACCCGTTCGCAGCGTCCGCGGACTCGTCCAGCCAGGCTGATGCTCGACCCGGTTGCCCGCCGGCTCGGGCAATTTCGATCTGGACGCTGCCGGACAATAGGTAGCCGAGGGCAGTCACCGCAGCGTCAGCATTTTTGCAGAACGCCGATATGGCGAGGCCGGCTCCGCCGATGACCGGCCCGCCCCGTGCTCCACGCAAACCGGGAACATCGAGGAATTCGAGCTTTCTCAGTCCAGCCGAGCGATCGGGCCGAGCATAGGTATTGAAGCAGAAAACCATCGGCGACCAGGCGACCTCGTCGGTAGTTGCCATTGCCTGAAGCAACCCGATCGACGACCAACTGAGGGCGGCACGCGGGGTGCACGCAGCCAGTCGTCGATGCAATTCGAGCGCCGCTGGTGCAACATCCGGGTCGATCAGTCTGTCGCCGCTGCCGGAGATGTCGGCTCCAAGGAGGCTGCAAATGGTCAAGTAATTCATGAAGGCGTGCGGCACCGCGAGTGCCAGCCCGAGGCCGTGTCGTTCGCCAAAGCGGACGGCATCCTCGAGGCTCTCAGGCGGCGCCGCCTTGGCGGCCGCCAGCAGGTCTGGGCGAGCCACGGCCGTTTGACAGGCCGCGTCGACGGCAAGTGCCCATTGCCCATTCTCGTAAGCGTATGTGTGGTGAGAAGCACCCGCCGAATCCGAAGCCAGTGCAGCCAGATCAAGCTGGGAAGAGAACTCCGACAGGTCGAGCAGGCATCCAGCCTGCACTGCATCCCCGACGAAGGGGTGATCGAAGGTGACCAGGTCGAATTGCTGCGCGATCTGTTCAATCGGCGCTGCCTCGAAGCCGCGGAGGGAATGCCGCTCCCATCGCAATTCGATGTCAGGGCGGCTCTTGTTGAACGCATCGGTCACGGCAAGCAGGCCCTGCCATGCACGAGGATGATCCCAGGTGAGGCCGCGGACGACTGTAGCCATCTCAGGCAAAGGGACGAAGGCGTTCGTGGTTGAGCCTCACGCCGAACCCCGGCGCGTCGGTCAATCGCATGCGCCCGTCAACGGGTAGCGGCGCGTCGAGGGTCAAGTCGAAGATGTTTGCCAGCGTGGCGCCGTCCCCTCCCGTCACGAACTCCGCAAAGGGAGAGCCTACATTGGCCATCACAAAGTGCATCGGATAGATGCTGGCACCGTGCGGAACGACAGGGATGTCGTGCCTTGCCGCGTGGGCCGCAATCCAGAGCAACGGGGTAAGCCCGCCAATCCAGTGGATTTCCGGCTGGATTATGTCGGAGGCACGTGCGTCGATAATGTCGGCAAATGCCTTGTGGTGGAATTCCATGTTGCCGTTGGCAACCATGATGGGGGCGATGCGCTCGCGAAGCTCACGATACCCGGAGGCCGCCCATCCGCTCGGCAAAGGGTCTTCGAACCACTTGACGTCGTAGTCGCGAACCAACTGCGCGAGGCGAGAGGTGAACTCCGTCCCCCACGACATGTAGCAGTCGATCATGATTTCCTTGTCTGGCCCGACGGTCTCGCGTAGCCGACGTATGATGGTCTCCATTTCGGCGAGTCCCCGGCGGCCACTCTCCTGGCCATAGGGGGCAGCGATCTTCACCCCCAGAAAGCCGGTGTCTCGCCAGTGGCCGGCTTGATCGGGGTGGGTCGTGAGATAGCAGGGGATGCCCCCTTGCTTCGTCTCGCCTCCGATCAGGTTGTAGACCGGCTGTTCGAGAACCTTTCCCTTGAGGTCCCACAAAGCGAGGTCCACTCCGGCCTGTGCCATGCCCGTCAGCGCGCCAAGGCCGTATGGGAGCGAGGCACGCTCCATCTGGTCCCATATGCGTGCCGTATCGAACGGGCTTTGACCGATCAGGAACCGTTTGAAATGTGTCTGGATGATCTCGCAGGCCATCGGGCCGCCATAGTAGTTGGCACAGACCCCCAGGTGGCCGGTATCGGTTTCGATCTCGACGGCGTAGTGCTCCTGGCCTGGCCCCATCCAGCTTTTCCTCGACTTTGCGTAGGCAGGATAGATCGACATCGGGTTGGCCACCTGCATTTGGGTAACCCAACCGCGCTTGGCGATGTCTCCGGACCCGCCGCCGGTGTCGAAGCGTGAACTGTCGTTGGGTAGGTAGAGGCGAACGTCAGTGATTTTCATCGTCGGAACTCAGTTGAAGAGGCTTGGGAGCAATGTGACGGTCCAGGGGTTCAGGGCGACGAACACCGTGACCAGCAACCAGACACCAACAAAAGGGAAGAGCCCTGTGAATGCCTGGGCGGCACTGATGCCCGCCATCTTGCCCGCGACCATGGCGAGGATGCCGACGGGCGGCGTAATCGCCCCCAGCACCAGCATCATGACCGTGAAGATGCCAAAGTGGACCGGATCGAAACCATAGTTGGCGACAAGCGGCTGCAGCAGCGGGACGGTGATGATCATGGCCGGCGTCGGCTCCAGAAAGGTGCCGACGAGGAAGAAGAACGCCATCAGGACAAAAAGGGCGAGCACCGGGTCCGGCGCGACGGAGAGCATGCTCGACATCACTGCCTGCGCTATGCCCTCGCGAGCCAGTATCCAGCTGAAGATTGCCGCGCCGCAAAGCGTCATGAGGGCAGCGGCCGAGGTAAGGGAGGCGCTGAGCATCCCCTCTAAGATGCTACGGGCAGTATGCCGGCGCATCAGCAGCCCGAAGACCAATGCATAGACCACGGCAAACGCGCCCGCTTCGGTTGGCGTAAACGCGCCCGAGGAGATGCCGCCGACGATGATCACCGGCATGGCGACGGCGGGCAGCGCCTTGCGGAGCGAGACGAGCCTTTCGCGTCCTGAAGCCTTGGGAGAACTCTGGGCGCCCTCGCTCGGCGCACGCCACCAGGCGAGCGCCATCATCGCTGCTCCCGCCAGGATGCCCGGGATGATTCCGCCAAGGAAGAGTGCACCGATGGAAACACCAGTGATTGAGCCATAGACCACGAGAATGACGCTGGGCGGTATGATCGGGCCGAGCATGGCGGCACAGGAGGTTATGGCCGCGACAAACCGGGACTTGTAACCTTCCTTCTTCATGGCCGGCATCATGATAGAGCCGATTGCGACGAGGTCGGCGAGGGCGGACCCCGAAATGGCCGCCATGAACATGTTGGACAATACGGTGGCCTGAGCCAGGCCCCCGCGCAGGTGCCCCATCATGGCGCGCGAAAAGTCGACAAGCCGTATCGTTATACCGCTGACGGCCATCAGCTCGCCCGCGAGCAGAAACAATGGCACCGCGAGAAGGGCGAAGCTGTCGATCGAGTTGAAGTAACCTTGGGCAATGAAAACGATCGAGACATTGCCCATCGCAAGGAAGGCCACGGCACCGGACGCTGCCATGGCGACTCCGACTGGCAGTCCCATCAGGAGCAGCACGGCGAATGCCGCGAAGAGGATCGGAAGTGTCATCTGCTAGCTCAGAGAGAGGTGTCGATCTGCTCGCCGTCGGGCGGCAAGATCTCGGGTGGCTGGCCACGAAGAAGTTGTCCCAGCCGGGCGAGCAGGAAGAGCGCGTCGAGCACGGCACTGATCGGAATGACGCTGTAGACGATCCACATGGAGATCCCCAGCATTGGGGCCCGCATGTTGCCGCTGCGTCGCGCCAGCTCGAACCCGGCCCAGGCCAACACGACAGCGAAGGCGATGAGCACGAGTGACGATGCGATGTCCAGCCAACGGCGCATCCCAGGGGGAAGCGCGTTCTCGAGGATGTCGACCCGAACGTGCGAATTGCGCGCCGTAACCACCGTCGCGCCGATCAGGACGCTCCAGACCAGCAGATAGCGGACCAGTTCTTCTGAGAAATAGAGGACGTCGATGCGAAAGTATCGAAGCACTACTTGAGTCACTATAACGGTCAGGAAGATGACGAATATCGCCACCAAACCCAATTCCATCACGCGAACCAGGTGTCGCACGGCGCCCTCCAGTGTCTGGTTGCGCCCTAGGCCGCCAAGACGGCTTCAACGTAGTGTTTGCCCTTTTCTCCGTTCTGGGCGACGAAGTCGTCGATCACCGGCCGCATCGCGGCGACGAACGAATCCCGATTGGGGGCCTCGACTGACGTAGTATTCTGGGCAACGGTGGCCCAGGCTTCTTCCTGGATGCGGAGGTTCTCGTTCCACATCCAATCGTGAACGACCTCCCGCGCGGTGTCCTCGATGACTTGGGCACTCTCGCCGAGAGACTCGAAGACCTGCCGGGACGCCATCATTGAAACCTCGGTATACATGTGATTGGTCCGGCTGGAGTGTTTCGCCACCTCAAACCACTTGTTCGCAACCATGGAATCGGGCGGCGTTTCGATGGCATCGACGACCCCGGTCTGTAGTGCCGTGTAGATTTCCGGTCCCGGAATCGGTGTCGGCACGGCGTTGAGGGCACGCGCCATCGCGACCCAGACCGGCACTTCGGGAATGCGAAGCTTCAGTCCCTCGCAATCCGCGGCGGTCTGGATTGGCTTGTTCCCGAGGAAGACGCGGAAACCCGAGCCGCCGACCGCCAGCACCTCGATATTGAGGCTGTCGCGCACCTCGGCCCGAACCTCTTCCGCGATTGGCCCCTGCAGCACGGCTTTGACGTGATCGTAGTCGCGGAACAGGAAAGGCAGACCCAGGAAGCCGAGATGAGGTTGCCAGTTGCCCAGGGTAGCAAAGTCAGTCCAACACAGATCGAGTGTTCCCACCTGAATCGCCTCGGCGGATGTCCTGAGATTGAACATCTGCCCCGCCGGCCGATTCTCGATGAGGATTTCGCCGTTGGTGCGTTCCTTGACGAGATTGGCGAAGCGCTCCACGGCCAAGTTGGCAACATGGGCCGCTGCGAGGTGGTGGGCGAATATGAGCGTGCGACCGGACTGGCCACGCACAATGGCGGGCATGGCTAAAGAGCCAGCACCGGCGGCCGCCCCGAGCTGCAACAGTCTACGACGAGAGATTTCCATGGCTTCCTCCACTTCTGCCAAACGGCTGGTTGTGCCGCCACATTGAGATGCTGCCAGACTTCCACCTGTTGCGCGCTGATCTGGAGTCAGCTATTGCCAAGAATGGACAAGAATGGACAGCGCTGTCCAATGTGGAGACATGGCTATCATTCCCGAAAAGAGCCCGTCAAGTGGAACATCAGGGTCCAAACCGTCGCAGCGCCACCTCCAGACGCTTCGGCTGGAGGACGTTGCTGCGGCAGCGGGCGTTTCGACAATTACGGTTTCGAGATGCATGACCAACCCCGGTCGCGTCTCGGCGAAAACGCGGGAGCACGTGCTGGGGGTGGCCGCGGAAATGGGTTATTTGCCCAACCGCGCTGCTTCGACGCTCGCCTCCGCTCGCTCCAAGGTCGTGGGAGCGGTTGTTCCGACACTGGCAAATCCGATCCACGCAGAGATGCTTCAGGGCGTCGCCGACATGCTCGGCCCCGCGGGTTACCAGCTACTGCTTGGGACATCGGACTATTCGCTCGCCACTGAAGAGCACGTGGTGAGGACCTTTCTCAGCCACAGCGTGGACGCGATGCTCCTCACCGGCCGCGACCATACCCAGTCATGCGCGACACTGCTGCGTCGCGCTCAGGTTCCCACCGTCGAGGTGTTTGAGCAGATTGCCGAACCGCTCGATCTCAGTGTCGGGTCGTCCAACTTCGACGCCGGACTTTCGTTGGGTCAGTATCTCATTGGCAGAGGCCGGCGAAGGTTGGCCTTCGTTGGCCACAGCGACGTCGACGACAGTCGCATTGCCGAACGCCGGAACGGAATCAGCGCGGCTTGCGCAGCCGGCAGTCTCACGCCCCCGAAAGAATACTCTGCCTCCAGCGACCCCGGATCTGGTGGCGGTGGGGAGATTGTTGGCGCCATTCTGCGTGATGACCCAAACATCGACGCCATCGTCTTTGCAGGCCACCAGATCGCCGTCGGCGCGGTCCGTCACGCACTCGACACGGGCATCCAGGTTCCTGACCGCGTGGCGGTTGCCGGCTTCGGCGATTCTCCAATTGCCCGTTGGATCAGACCCAGCCTGACCACAGTTCGCTTTCCTGTTCGAGAGATGGGTCGAGAAGCAGCGAGACTGTTGCTTGCCAGGATGTCCGGGGACGAGCTTGGACGAGACAGAACCGTCCGACTGGGCTTCGAGATCATCAGCCGCGAAAGTGCGTAACACCGTCGGGCTGCATGCTGGCGCGAGGCGGCAGCGAGGCCGACATCGTCGCCTCCATTTGTTTGCGACCGCCTAGAGCATCCCGCGCCACAAGGGCTCATGGCTTCCCTCGTGGTTTGCCATCCCCGGCCTGGTCAGGCAGCCCTTGGGCGCAACGTAGCTGTCGATCCTCCGCTCCGGGCGCTCGTGCCAGGAGATGTTGAACGCCCAGTAGGTGGGGAAGAAGTAGAGGCTCGAGTAAGGCAGGTGGTCGTGGATCCACCAGGCGAGCTTCTGCCAGTCGCCCTCTGCCTGGAAGCGGTCCCAGAACGCCGGCACCACCATGCACGCCGTTGCGCCATGTAGCCGTTACCGTCGCGCCTGTCCCAGATATGGCCGGCATAGTTGCTCTCGTTTGAGGCGCAGGTGTAGCCGGACTTGCCCGCCCTCTGCATCTCGTTGCCGAAGCCGTTGACCTCGGACGAGCGGTAGGCGGAGCGGATGGCGAGGCGCCCGAAGGCATCCTGCAGCGGCTCGAGCAGGTCCTCGCAGAGCCTCGTTCCCGCGGCGATGGCGAGGTCGGGATCATCCGGCACATTGTTGAAGTCGTGCACCGAGGCGATGTCCGAGAACAGGAAGTCGCGCATGAAGAAGGTCTTGGACAGGCGCACGCGGCCGAAGTCGGTGAGGGCGGTGACGGAGGTGGGCTTGCGCATGGACGTCCTAGGTGCCGCAGGTTGCCAGCAAACCACTGAGGGTGGTGCTTCCATTCAGTGCACTGTCCGGCACCAACAGATACCTCCAAGGCTTTCCGGCACCTTCTGTGGCGAGATTGTTCGCGTGCTTGACCCACTCCACCGCAGCGCGGGCCTTGTTGCGAACGATTGGATCGCTCAGCTCGGCCTCGGACTTGATCTCGACAATGAGCTTTTCGTCCTCGGTCTCAACGACGAAGTCAGGCTCGTAGACCTTGCCGGACTGATACTCGATGCTGAACTGGCGAGGGCTCGGCTTGAGCCAACGGAGGACGCTTTTCTCGAAGGGCCCATCGATCATCGCCGCGAACCGCCGCTCGGGGTCAGAATGGAAGCGGTGCAGATTGAAGGGGCTCTTGTGGGAGCCGTTGAACAGGTGCCGACGGGTTTCGGACAGGGGGCTGGCCGGCGTATTCAGGTCGAGAACCCCAGAATTCACCACCGTCGCGACTTCGAAGGGCCGTAGCGTGCGGAAGGCGCGAACGACTTTCGCCCGGTAGTCGGCTGGGGTCTCGCGGTAGTGCTGCCGCATCTGATCGAAGATTGCGTCGGCGAGCTGCTTGCCGCGAACCAGGGCGACGTTCTCAACGTCGTCCTCGGTCGTCAGGTAGCTGCGCAAGTGGTCCAACATCTGGCCCGCCAGCCTGTAGAGCAAGTCCGCCTGGGTGTCATAGTCGACCTGCGGGTTCTCGATGAGATGCCGGATGATGTAGTTCTCTATGCGGCTCTCACGCACGCCGGAAACCGCCTTGGCGAGCTCCCGCTGGGTGTCGAGGCGCAGGTTCCGGATGAGAATTGTGTCCGACACCGGCTGGAACCTTATGTGGTCGAGATTGCCGAGTTCGAAGGGCTCGAACCAGAACGTTACCTCGCGGCTGGGCAGCACTACGATCTCGGGGATCTCGATCATATTGTCGACGAGGCTGTCGGTTACCGCATCAACCACTTTCGCGACATCGATCTCCCCCAGCACGCCGTCGAATGCGCCCTGATCTGGCGCCATGGCGCGCAGCACGTCCTGGACGATGCGCTGCCGGACTTCTGGCAACCGGAGATCTGCCGCCTGGCGCAGTTCGCGCTCATATTTCTGCGCGATAAAGTCGAGTGTCACGCCGGCCGCCCTGCGCGCATCGGGATCGTCGAGGACGAACGGCAGCTGGGCATCACCGTCATCGAGGCCTGATGAGCGGCCGGTCAGGAGGGTGTCAAAGACCGGGCGCACCTCAATGACCTCGCTACCTCTGTCCGGAACGTCGCCGCCTGGTCCGATGGTAAGCGACTTCACTTTGACGATGGAATCTGCATTACGCGCCCGCTGGATCACCGCGTCGAACCGATCGTGGGCGATCACTGTGAGCGTGTCGATCATCTCCACGCCGGTGCGTTCGCCATAGGGCAGTCGAAGCCCGCGCCCGAGCGTCTGTTCCGTCAGAATGTCCGAGGCCGAGGCGCGCAGCGGCACGATGGTGAAGAGGTTTGTGACGTCCCAGCCTTCCTTCAGCTTGTTGACATGGATCACGATTTCGGTCTTCGCGTCGGTCTCCAGGCCGACCAGCCGGGCGACGGCATCGTCGCTCTCCTCGCCGCTGAGCTTGGAGTCGACGCGAATGACGAGATCCTTGTAGGCGCCGCCGAAGAACTGGTCCGACTGGATGACCTTGCGGATACGCTCGGCATGGGCCGTATCCTGTGCGACGACGAGGACGAAGGGGTGGATGCGCGGCCGGCCGGTCTGGCGGGCATAGAGCTCTAGCTCGGTGCCGACCTGCTTGTGGTAGCGGACTGCATCCTTGAGCATGATCTGCTCGAGCTGGTCCTGGTCGAAGTCCTGGCGCCGAAAATCGGCCCGCGTGGCGACGGCCGGCTCCTTGACGAAGCCGTCCCGCATCGCGTCGCCGAGGCGGTATTCGAAGATCACGTTCTTGAACGCCTGCGATCGTGCACCGATCGACTTCGGCGTTGCCGTGAGTTCGAGGCCGAGCACGGGCCTCAGCTCGCTGATCGCTTTCATGCCGGCGGAGCCGCGGTAGCGGTGGGCCTCGTCCATCAGCAGCACGAGGCCCGGCAGGCCGGCGAGGTAGTCGAAGTAGCTCTCGCCGATCGTCTCGCGTAGCGTGCGGATGCGTCCCTTGTCCTTGTTGATCTTGTCGACGTTGAAAATGTTGATGATGGCCTCGTCACCAAAGAGGTCGGCACCGCGGACGCCGCGGCCTTCCTCCCAGGTGTCGCCGGTGACGATGATCGGCGGAGTTTGGGCGAACTGTGAGATGCCGCGGAATACGTATTTCGGTGAGGTCTGCTTCGAGAAGTCCGCGACCAGCTTGTCGTAAATCGTGGTGTTGGGGGCGAGCACGAAGAAATTCTTCGAGCGCCCGGTGAGGAACAGGAACGCGATGAACGCCCCCATGAGCCGAGTCTTGCCGACGCCGGTCGCGATGGCGAAGCAGACCGACGGGAACTCGCGCTCGAAGTCCGTGACGCTGGCGTAGAGCTTCTGAAGCTCGCCTAGCGCGGCGGCCGCGTCGAGAGTCTTCGAAAACTCAACGGCCTGGACGAGGCTGGCGAGGATCTCGAGCGACTTCTCCTGCGGCGCGCGCAATGAGAGGCGTTGTGCAATCTGGCGAAGATGACGTCCTTCGTCGCTCATTGAGCGCCCTCCGCGATGTGCAAGAGGTTCGACGGGTTCCAGACCACTTCGGCTAGCCGTGTTATAGTCGCCTGCCGCTGCTCGAGGTCCCCTTTGCCGAAAGTGGCCAGCGGGACGAACGGCACACCATACTGATCGATGATCCGATGGAGGCCCGGGTTGTTGTCGTAGGCAGCCCTGCCCAGCGTGCGGGCAAGCTGGTGCTGCCCATTGTAGTGCTCGACCTTCTGCTCGTAGTCCATGTCGCCATAGGAGCGATTAAAGCTCTTGGGCAGCAACAAGAGCCCGCCAATCCGGTTGCGGTTCTCCTCGAAGTCGAGCGCATCCGGGAAATCCGCGCGGTGACGATGGTGTTTGTTGGCTATGACGTGCTCGATGTCGTAGCCCTTGGTGCCGGACGATTGGATGTAGGTCGCGAACGTCCCCGTGATGCCGCATTCGCTGTCGACCCATGCCTGCATCCGGGCCAGGAGCCGGCGCATGGCCTTCTTGTTGGTCTGGTGGAGGCCGAAACGGGGATTGGACGAAAATGGCGGGGCATCACGCTCAAGGGTAGCCTTGAGCACGTCCGCGGCTTCGACCGCAGACTTGCCGCGCAGGTCCTTGATGACCAGGAACATCGAATATTGCAGCGTGCTCGAATCGACGCCGCGCTGGTTCCATTGGCGCCGCGCTAACAGCGTTTCGATGAAGGTCGCGGCGATCAGCGCCTTGCGCCACCCGGTCTCCTCGTCGTCGGTGGGCGTCATCGCGGCCAGCATCACGGGATACTGGAGGTTGAACTTGGAGTCGGCGTTTAGGTAGATCGCCTCGCGTCCGGTCTGAACTTCGGCCGCCGCGCGGCGGAGGCGCGCATACCAGCGCGTGTAGAACTCGAAATCCTCGCGGACGAAGTGCTCGAAATCGGCCGATGACGTCAGGTGAAGATTTGCTGGACTCACTGATGACGCGGGTTCACTCGGTGCATCGTAGTCGCGGACCCAGCGATGGAATTCGGTGCTTATGCGGTCGAAGTCCCCAGGCTTCGCATTGGCCTCGCGCAAACGAATTGTCTCGGAGTGCCTCGCGCGCAACCAGCTCTTGATCGCATCGGAGTCCTCCTCTTTGCCCAGTTCGACGAGTTCGTTGATCCGCTGCTTCCACAGTCCATTGAGCTGCTGCCGAGCTTCCGGGCCACTGACATTGGCCAGCAGGTGGCTCTTCAGCATGTCGGTGGGCGACAGCGGCAGGCCGCGGTCGTTCATGGTCTCGAAAATGGCGTAGCCATCGTCATTGGTGGGTGACGTAATCTCGACGAGGAACACCCGCTCCATGAGCCAGTCGGCGAACATCGCGCGCGCCACGGTCGCGATAATCTCAGGCATGAGGTCGTCAATGTCATCGAAGCGGTCGAGGATGTTGCGGACGCTCTCGGGTGCGGTGTCGCGGTTATAGGGCTCCCCCTTGTAGAGCGCATCCATGGCTGGGGTCCGCTCGGGCACGTCGAGGTTGTAGGCGTTGGCGCCGAAGACGCGCGTGAACACCAGGTTCGAAACCTGTTGGCGATCCTCGTCGCCAAGTCCCTTCATCACCCAGATCAGCAGCACTGACAGTGAGGTCAGCCGCTGCTGGCCATCGATCACGCTGGCGGCTCCACCCTCGTTCGAGACGATGACCGATCCGAGGAAATAGGCGGGGTAGCCAGCTACCTTGTCGCGGCCATGCTCCGGTCGCCAGTCCGTGAGGAAGGCGGCGGTGAGGTCGTTGACGAGCTCGCTGATCTGCTTTTGGCCCCAGCGATACTCGCGCTGGAAATAGTCGATCGTGTATTTCTTCCCGCCAAGCAGATCGCGGACCTTTTTGGCATTAGCCTGGATCTCGACCATCATGCGTTCCCTTCGTCGAACAGGTCCGGAGTGGGGGCGCGGGAGCTCTGGGGCTTTGGCCGTTCCTGATCCTCGGGTGCATCATCGGCCGCCGGCAGGTCGGCGATGGCGAGGGAATAGTCGTCGCGGCCCCACTCGCATTTCTTGAGGATTGCGGTCGGGATCTTGACGAGGGTCAGGTTGGCGAAGGCGTCGGGGTTGGCGCTGTAGGCCTTGCAGCAGATCAGCAGCGAGCGGTCGGGCCCGACGTCGTCGGCGATCTTCTTGCAGGCGTCGTGCGTCAGCTGCTGGGTGGTGACGTAGATGAAGTCGGTCTCGGTGGATTGGCCGTGCTGCCAGTAGTTCTCCGGATTCTGGCTGGGGGCATAGGTGTAGCCCATGTGCTTGCACAGCGCCTCGGCCAGCATCGCCGGGTCGTAGTCCTTGGAGATGACCCAGTTGCCGTATTTGTCCTCGCTGAGCAGCGACGGCGCGAGGCGGAAGAAGCGATAGCCGCCGCCGCCTTGCCATCCGACCGCCTCGGTGACGCCGCCGGGATCGGCGCCGTCGATCACCTTGTTGAGGCGCGGCACGATGTGGGTCTTCGCGTGCTCGCCGAGCTCGACCATAATCCAGCGCCGGCCCATCTTGTGGGCCACTGCGCCGGTAGTGCCGGAGCCGGCGAAAGAGTCGAGGACGAGGTCGCCGAGGTTGGTGGCAAGGCCGAGAACCCGCAACAGGAGCCGCTCGGGTTTGGGAGTCGCGAATGGCTCGTCGGGGTTCGCCGCCTTAACCTCTTCTCGTGCCTCGTGGTTATGCCCAACCTCCGTGTGCAACCACAGGGTAGGAGCAGGGGCGCCCTCGATTTTCAGCTCTGAGAGAAAAGTCTTGCGGGAGGGAGTGGATGTCCCGTCTGCCCCGAACCAGATCTCGTCACCCTCGTCCATGCGCCTCAGCGCGTCTGCGGGGAATCTAGGTGACGAGCCGCGAGGCGGGGACCAGACTACTCCATTCTTAAAGGTGAACGAGAACGCCTGCTCCTTCTCGCTTCCAGTGCGTTTCGCGTAAATCGGCGTAGCTTTCCATGGTCCCTTTGGATGATTGTCTGGGTTTCGATACCTAGCGTCCATGTCCGGATTTCTGGGAAGACGGTTCGGGCGCCAAGTTTCCTTGTCACGAGCATAAATAAGAACATGATCGTGATTGTCCGCTAGCCACTTTGCATCGTTTGCAACCGTGTATTTCTTTTGCCATATTGCATTCGATACGAAGTTGTTTCGACCAAATATCTCGTCGCACGCTGTCCTACCATGCGGCCACCCGGCGCGACGGCGACATCTTCGATAATATACTGATCCAGGGCGACAATCTGCTGGCGCTCAAGGCTCTCGAGGCCGACTACGCCGGCAAAGTGAAGTGCGTGTTCATCGACCCGCCCTACAACACGGGCTCGGCGTTCGAGCAATACGACCGTCGATCCTCCCCTTGAGGCTCTCGGTCAGTTCGTCGAACTCACGCTTGATGTCGTCGTCCGTCCGGCAGCGCTGCAGGATCTCGAGCACGGTGCGCTCGAAGTCGATGCCGCGCTCGATGGCGACGTCGATCTTCTGGCCGTAGCGATGACAACGGCCGATGCGCTGCTCGATGCGCTGCGGGTTCCACGGTAAGTCGAAGTTGATGACCAACGAGCAGAACTGCAGGTTGATGCCCTCGGCGCCGCTCTCCGTGGCGATGAGAATGGTCTTTTCCGGGCTCTTGAACGCCTCGACGATGGCCGCCTTCATGTCGGCACTCTTTGAGCCCGAGCGCTCGGCCTTGTCCGGGTGGCGGTCTTTCCAGTCCTCGTAGACCTGTTTGCTGAGCGGATCGGAGTTGGAACCATTCAGCAGCACCGTCTGGCCGGCGTAGCCGTTCCTCACCAACAGGTCGTTGAGGTAGGTCTGCGTCCGCACGCTCTCGGTGAAGATCACAGCCTTGCGGGCGCCGCCGCGGGCGACGATCTCGTCGAGGACCGACGGCAACTTGTTCAGTAGCGCCTCGCCCTTGGCGTTGCTGCCGATCGACCGGGCGAGCTTGAGGTATTCCCTGAGCTCAACGATCTCGAGCCGCAGTTTCTCCGGATCGATCTCCTCGTCATCGTCGTCTTCGTAGTCGAACTCGTCGGCTAGTTCGTTGAACGCGTCGAGGTCGTCTGTGACATCGATATCGATAGGACGCGCGCGGTGCTCGAGGCGCTCGATGACGTTCTCCAGATATTTGCTCACCGCGAAGGTCGATGAACCCAGGATCTTCATGACCTGCAAGTGGACCAGCTGGTTCGCTTTGTCGCCATAGGCCACGGAATCGCGGCTTTGCAGGAAGGACGAGACGCTCTGGTAGAGCCGGACCTCGTCGGTGTCGGGCTCGAAGCTGAAGGTCTTGGCGTGGCGCCGGGTGAAGTTGATATGGCCCGCCTGCTGCACTTGCTTACGCAAGGTGCGATGGCAGATTGGCCCTAGCCGGTCACGAAGTGCCTCGAGCGAGGCGACGCTGGCGCGGTTGCCGGCATAGAGCGTCCGGAACGAATCCTCGCCGCCGAAATGGCCATCATCGATCACAGAGACGAGGCCGTAGAGCTCCATCAGCGAGTTCTGCAGCGGTGTCGCAGTCAGCAGGACCTTGAAGCGGCCATTTAGGGCGTCCTTGAGCTCCTTGGCCCGCATGGAGCCACCCTTCTTATAGACATTGCGCAGTCGATGGGCCTCGTCGATGACCACCAAGTCCCAACTGACCTGCCGGATCTCCTCAGCCTTACGAGCAGCGAATTCGTAGCTGCTGATCAGGATACCGCGCACGGCAGAGAACGGCATTAGGTGCCCGCGCCGCTGGAGTTCCTTATAGGTCGCCGCCTCGACGATTGTGCTCTCGAGGGTGAACTTCTCAGCGAGCTCCTGCTGCCACTGCTTGCGCAGAGAAGCCGGCACGATCAACAAGGTGCGGCGACGCTGCTCGGCCCAGCGCTGCGCGATAACGAGGCCGGCTTCGATGGTCTTGCCCAGACCAACTTCGTCGGCCAACAGGACGCCCTTCGAGAGCGGAGATCGTAGTGCAAACAGCGAGGCGTCCACCTGGTGCGGGTTCATGTCGACGCGCGCTGCAGCCAGCGAACGTGTCAGCGACTCGTCGCCAGACCCAGCCAAGCTCAGGTAGTGGGCGAGATAGTGCCCCTGCAGCAGTGAATATGAAAACAATGCTCGCCTCTAAATAAAGGCAGGATATTCGAAACAGGGCGTTCCGCAAGGTTTCTCCGCGACCGCCAGGATCGCGCTGGAGCGCTAGTTCCACTGGAAGCCCTACTTTCCTCGTGCCAATCATCGTCGGCGTCCACCCTCTCCTTGATCATCCGCGAGCCCGACTGATCGTGCTGGCGCCGCTCAAGCGCCTGCTCCACGTCGTCATCCTGACGCCGCTGCGGCTCGTCGCGCTGGTGACGCTACTCGATACGAGATGGGGCACGCGGGAGGTGGAATCGAAGTGACCGGGATCCTCGGCGAAGGTGAAGGGGCAGCGCCAGAGTCTGTTGCTAGAACCTCCCGAAGTTGGGGATTTCCTCTTCCTGCTCCCGGAGTTGCTCGCCTATGAGCTTGCGGGCGGCAGCGAGCGGGCGCCGGACCGCGCCTATCGTCCATTCCCGACCCTGACGCGTCCGTAGGCCCTTTGCGTTCAACAGATCCACGATCTCCCGAGCGGTATGTGACTCGGCGCCCTCGGCCATGAGGATCTCGGCAATCTTTTCGACGTGCTCCTCGGCTCGGGTCTTGTTCCAAATTGCGCCCCGTAGCTGAGCGTGGCTCAGGTTCTTGCGGTTCCCGAGTAGCTGGCCTCTCGTCTTTGCCTCTTTGAGGACAATCCTGGTGCGTTGCGCGAACTCTTCGGCCTCTCGCTGGTATCGAACAGCCTCCACCGCGAACTCCGGCCATGTAATCAAGCCGCCATGCACAACGGAGATCACTCTGACGCCACGCCTGAGCAGCAGTTCCTTAATGGCGCCGGCGTTTCGAGCTATTCTGCAAGGTCTCCAGACCAGGAGTGGAACGCCCCATTTCGTGGCCTCCTGAAGCGCGTCACGAAGGCCGCGATTCCGCTCAAGAACGTCCCTGCCGGTGCCGCTGGCGGTATCCTCGAACACACGTGGTAGTCGAAGCCCATTCTTGCGAGCGAACTCGTGTATCGCTTGCGCTTGCTCCTCGAGGCCCCTTCCATCGTGTTCCTGGCCTCGTGTCGATACGCGTATGTAGCCAATAACAGTATCTAGCTTTTGGGGATGTCGCTTGGCGTGCTGCTCTACTAGGTCGTTAAGTGGGTATGTGGGTATATGCATGGTAAAGGGCTACGATCGATCTGGGGGTGTGCAGGACTAAACGGTCGGGAACTTCTAGGGTGCGCAAGGCTAGATGGTGCGCGAACTGACGAGCCTCGCGCGCCCGTTCAGTCGTGCGACCTCGGTGGCTCCATGCCGACGTGGTCAACCTGCGTTATAGCAATCTCACACAGGGAATCGGTGGGCGGCCCAAAAAACTGCGCACTGCCGGCACTCACGCGCGTGGGGCGGGCCCCCTCATCGCGTCCTCTGCGGGCGCGCCTTGCCTTTTCGCCATGACACTCGTGAGTAGCCAAACCGGCTAAGATGTCTCTCAGACATTGGCGCAGCGCGGCGATCTCGGCTTCGCCGCGGCATCTAGAGAGCAGGCGCCACATCGGCACTGGCGTTCAGGAGTCCACCAGTGCCCCGCCTGTGGCGGAGCCCAAGATGGAATGCCGACATTGGGTTCACTGCCCTTCGCGCTGGCGTTGTCGCTCCAGAATCAAGTCAATCTTCTGTTCGAGCCTTCCCAACTTGTCGAGCGTTCTGCTGCCGAACCGGTCGAACCTGGTCGACAGCATGGTGTCAAGCCGCTCTGCCGATTGATCGAACGCGGCCGTGATGGCCTGCCGCACGCGGGCGCGAAATTTCTCTCGCTCGCGTTCGTAGTCGCGGTCCGGAAGCTCAAGGCGCGCGATCGTGGATCTAATTTCCTCGAGGAGCGCCTGCTGGTCGCGGCGGATCTCGGCGACATCAGCCAGCATAAGCTGTGCCAGTCTCAGGATTTCGCCGTCGTCGTCGTGTGCCACCGGTGCGCTCCTCAAATGCCTCGGCGATGCTAGATCGGCTCAGCACGCCCGTCCATCCGGACGCGCAGTGCGGAGGCAGGGCGCAAACGCCATCGCGCTCACGGTGGATCGGAGTGGTCGGGTTTGGCCGCGGGGGCCAGTTCCTCGAGATGCCTCTTGAGCGTCATCAGTCGTTCAGTGACCTGGTCGAGCCTGGAGATGGCCGAGCGGGAAAGTTGGGCTGCATACCTGGCGTCACGCACGGCGAGTTGGGCCTCGACGAGCATGGCGGTGGCGGCAGCCGACAGGTCCGACTCGCTGACCTGTGCCGGCACGTCACTCACCGCGCCCCTAAGCAGCTCGAGCGTCGGCCGGTCGAAGTATTGCTCGAGGGCGAGCCGGGCAAGCTCTGCCGAACTGCAGTCGAGGGCGCGAGCCAACCGCTCCACCCGATCGAGGGGCAGCTTCACCTTTCCCGTCTTGAGCATGGAGAGCATGTTGGGCGAGTCGAACCCGGCTGCCTTGGCGATCTCGAGCTGTGAGCGGGTGCCCTGCAGTTCGTAGATGCGCCTACCGATGAACTGGGCGATGCGACTTATGTTCTTGCTGGTGCGAGACACGGGAGGGTCCTCTCAAGTTATTGACATACTTGAGATATAGCGCTCGTGCGATGGGGAGATCGCTGGGGCCGCGGCTGCGACAGCCTATCGGTCGGACTGGCCGGCCAGGCGGAAAACGGCAATGCCGAGAAGGCAAGGGAATAGCTTGATGGGAAGCCGCGCCCGATTGGCGACACCAACAGATCGTATCTGACTACGGCGGCGCCACTTTTCAGGAGAGCTTTCGCGCCGCCAAGGTCGAGCCGACTGGACGCCGCGCTGGTCAGGTCTCCGGCCGGTCTGCCGACGAGGAGGCACTCGGCGGAATCCGCCAAGGCGAGCTCCACCATTGACGCGAACTCCGCAACTTCTTCGTCGAATGAGCGCCGGGAGGTTGGCATGCCGGGCATTCTAGAACTGCCACGGCGCGACGTCTATCGGCCTTCATGTTTCGCCCATACTGGCGGCTATAGCTGGTCGCACCCGAACACATGGCACTCCTCTGCTGCCCAGGCGGCGGGTGCACCACTGCCGCTCGAGCTCGCTCTTGTGGGTCAACTGCGTTGAGCCCCCGAGCCGCCAGGTGCTTCGGGTCGCATTCAAGCGCCCTGGCCAGAGTTACTCCCGCTTCATCGGCAGCTTGAGCTTGCCGGCCTTAAGCCTGGCGAGATGTTCGGGAGTCGAACCCGTCCATGGTGGTGATCTCGAACTGCGAGCGGGCGCCCTCCAGTTCGTAGATGCGCCTACGATAAACTGTGCGGCGCGATTGGTGCGCTTGTCCTCGGACTGGGAGTTGCGGGGGTGTTCAGGCTCAATGCCGTTGCCCGGGCTACCACCTGGCGCCATTATGCTCAGTATCGATCTTGATGCTATCTAAGGGACTGGCGCTGGCACTCGAAATCGGCGATGGCAGGATCCAGCATCGATTTGGTTCGAGCATGCCCACCAAGCAGAAGCGCGATAACGACTATTACCTCCGCCGGCTGGAGGTAGAGCATCCCCGCATCGCCGCAGATCTGAAGGCAGGGACGTATGCGTCGCCCCGGCAGGCGTTCCTGGCAGCCGGCCTGTTGAAGGAGCGCACGGCCTTCCATGAGATGAAGAACGGATGGCTGAAGGGCACGGCGGCTGATCGCAAGAAGTTCCTCTCTTGGCTCAAGGCGAAAGGAACCCCCGGCGTCGGCGTTGCGTCGACCCCCATTGCGGTCGATCGCCGTCTCCAGCCGGCTGCGAAAGCGCGCATAGAGACCATCATGACGAGGCGTGGGCTGAAGATGGGGGAGGTCATGAGGGAAATGGGTTTCAAGGCGCTCGACGCGTCACTTGGAAATGCCCTTGCAGGTGGAACCTGGCTGCGACCGGCAGTGCTCGCGGCGCTTGAGACCTGGCTCAAGACCAATGCGCATGTGTGAAGTTCTTGCCTAGGTGCTGCGTCGATGTGTCTACGCTAGAGGAGGGTCGGAGACGATTGCCGGCGCGGCAACAATACAGGCGCGCGCGGCGAGAGACTGTAGGTGGTGAGCTGCGGTGCCGGCGCTGCTGCCCTCGTCCGGGCCAGCCTTACTCGCATACAAGCCTGTTCAGGTTTTACCGTCTCACGAGGATGAATGGGCGCGCAGCAATTGGCGTGCTCGGAACGCGTCTCTTCATCAAGACGCGAACACACATTCCGTTAGGGAAACCGCGCCTTCGCAGGTCATGCTGCGTGCGGAAACCGCATCTGCTCGCGATGAGGCGAATAGGTATCCAACGGGGGTGATGGCCTCGGCGGTTTCGGGGGATAATTCTATCCGCTGGCTGGAATACATAGCAGGGGCGCTGCTTTACGCTGTCAGGAAAAACACCGAAATCGCGAAAAAACGTCAAATAACGTCAATTTGACGTCAAGCTGGGCGGCGGTGGAGGCGTGAATCGGCCGGTTCGTTGGGACAGCAGGTTGATCATGAGTGGCGCCCTGATCTCCGCTTTTGCGTCCCAGTTGACGTTATTTGACGTTTTGGTTGACAGTGCCGACAACGAAATACCCTCACGATCGGGTCAAAAATGGGCGCTCGCGTCCTCTCTTTCCGCCAAGCGCCGATGGCTCCTCCCGCGCGCGCGCCAATTCGGCGCCACCTAATGCTGCGATTTCCGCGACGCATTCCTGAGGTATTTCAGGTTCTGGTGCTGACGATCCTCCTACCGATTGTCCCCAATGCCGCGTTCGCTAGCGCCGCAGACAGCGAGCGGTGGTTCAACAATCTCCCGAAGGAGGAGCAGGTGCTCCTCCAAATGAACCTCACGCTGCTGGGTCGCTACACGTCCTTGGTCGACGGGGAATTCGGTCCTGGCACCTATCGCGCGATAACTGAGTTCCAGAAAGAAAGGGGGTTGGTGCCGTCTGGCGTGCTTACGAGGGCGCAACTGGAAGCGATGACGGCAGACGCGACGGAGATTTTCGCCGCGATGGGGATGGAAACCGTGGAGGACCAGCGGGCGAGGATTAGTCTCTTTGTGCCACGTTCGCTCCTGCGGGACGTCAGCGAAACTCGCCGAGGCAACGCCTACGCAACGCAGGATGGTGGCATCGTCCTCGAGACAATCAGAAAACCAGTCGACGAGGAAAGCTTCGCCGAGCTGTTTGCGACTCTGAGCACCGACACCGCCCATAGACGGATCACCTACACGTCCTTCACTACAGATCGCTTCGTAGTTTCGGGCATGGCTGATGGGGAACTGTTTTACCTAATGTTCCACGATGCCGGCGATGCGAGCGTCGGTTTCTCGCTCTCCTGGCCCAGGGCGCAAAACGAACTGGGTGTGATGCTCGCGATGTTCACCGCCTCACTGGCGAGGCCTCTCTCGGAGAATACTGGGGAGGAAAGGCAACCAGGATCATCAACCTCATCAGGGTCCGGCTTCTTTTTTGCCGCACAGGGAATGATCCTCACCAATCAGCACGTCGTCGAGGGCTGCACTGTGATCGAAGTCACGGGATTCGGCCGTGCGACCGTGCTCAAGAGCGACAGCGGGACAGACCTAGCAGTCCTGCAACTGCGCGCGCCAAAACCGCATAAGTGGGCACGGGTGCGGCTCGATCCGCCGCGCTTGGGGGAGCCAGTCATCCTGCTGGGCTATCCGCTGGCGGACATCCTGAACTCCAGTCTCAACGTCGGGACCGGCATCGTCTCTGCTGAGAAGGCTGTAGGGTCCCACCCCGAGTGGTTTACGACCGACGCCGGGATTCAGCCGGGCAACAGCGGCGGTCCGATCCTTGACGAGGCAGGGAACGTCGTTGGCGTGGCAGTGGCGAAAGCCGACGATCGGGCTCTTCTGGCATCCGCCGGAACGACCGCATCGAACATCGGCTTCGCCATCAACAACCTGAAAGTTCTCGAGTTCATCGAGATTTTCCGCCATGATCCTCCCGCGCGCAGCGGCACCCGGCGATCGGTCCAGGAGGTCGCCGAAGACGGCCGGGATTTCACGGTGCAGGTGATGTGCGAGAGCTAGAAGGTGGGGGCGCAGTTCCATCCTCTATCAGCGCCAGGTTCCAGACGCGGATGAACCGACGGTCGCTACACTTGAAACGAATGCCGATAACTGACCGGGGCGAGAGTTGGTTTTGCACGGAGCAGGAAGTCACTGACGCCGGGTGGAGCGCACCGGGTCACTAGGGTCGATACCCAATCATGGGGTTGAGGTGGTAGGCAAATCGTGATTCCGATGTCCTGAAGGACGCGGAGGCGAGATGAGCAGGTTGTTCTGGCTGAACGAGGCGCAATGGGCGGCGAT
>Ga0172380_10002481_pt1 | contig 28137 bp, 28 predicted proteins | sample Leawe162metaG_FD_119747 | JGI IMG/M metagenome (GOLD analysis project Ga0172380, IMG submission 119747) | Leachate microbial communities from a municipal landfill in Southern Ontario, Canada - Leachate well 162 metaG | ecosystem: Engineered > Solid waste > Landfill > Unclassified | place... | reverse complement strand
GGTCGGCGAGGAGGTCGGCGAGGAGGTCGGCCCGGCGGCGGTGCTGTCGGTGACCGCGGGGGCGTTGCAGGCGCAATCGGCCGGAGCGGAGCAGTTGCTGTCGCTGGTGGTCGGCGCGCTGGCAGCGGCGGCATTGGCGACGATGGTTTCGATCGTGGTGTTGCCGTCGACGGGGGTGATGATGGTGTTCATGGCTAGATCTCCAATAAAGGTGCCCAAGGGCTGGTTGAGAGAGAACAGAGTGTCAGGATGAACACGCTGTCCAGGAGCAAGAAACGCATCTGCCAAGTCTTCCTATCCGTTGGTAATGCTCTATCAAGTCTGCTGCTCCCGGTGTTCGACCCAGCGTCGTGAGACGTTGAAAAAGGCGTCGAAGGTAGGAGTGGTTCAGAGACTTGAGAAAGTTTTTCCAGGGGGATGGAGGTGAAAGATGTAGTTAACCCTCTCTCTCTACGCATGCGCCCTACAACTCTTTTTTAGTTGGCTATTTCTATATAAGTGGGAGAAGTACTTATTCGATTTGAAGTTCGCTAGCGGTTTGTAGTTCTACCAACTAGCGACTGTCTACCTGTGAGCAAAAATTGCATGAGAAAAACGCAATGATTGTTTTAGCTGGCGCACCCTCTAATATTTCCGGCAACAGATGCCGCTTTCGAAGCAATAGCAAGTGATTGCGGTCTGACTACGGAATATAGGAGACGGGCTTTTTGTGAGAATGGTCCAAGCTTTCAGATCGGCACTTTTTCTGTTCAAAACTCCCGTATTGATAGCTCTGTCTTGCTCTTGGAGATAATTGCGATAACCTAACGATTGTCGAGAGGCGTAAAGAAAAGTTGTAAAACTGACACAGATTTGTTGCTGAAGATGAATCGATTGATTCCCGACTTCAATTTAGTTGTTTCAGTTGGTTCTTTAGTGCATGTCTTTCGGCGGTCCAATAGATAGCTCAGTACACACTGTAAATGAGAGATTAACAAGGAGACGGTATGCTAGGAGTGTTCCACGATTTAGAGACCTATGGTCACGAGCAAGTCACCTTCTTTCATGATAAAGAAAGTGGTCTGAAAGCCATTATTGGCGTACACAGCACCGTTCTAGGGCCAGCGCTCGGCGGTTGCAGAATGTGGAAATATACCGACGAACAAGCCGCTGTTCGCGACGTTTTGAGACTATCGCGGGGCATGACCTTCAAGGCTGCTGTGGCTGGTTTGAAATTGGGTGGCGGTAAGGCTGTAATCATGGCTGATTCCCATACTGAAAAAACTCCAGAAATGCTCAAAGCCTTTGCTCGCGCTGTCGAATCATTGCAAGGTAAGTACATCACCGCTGAAGATGTCGGCATGACTGTCGGCGATATCGACACTATGCGTGGTATCACAAAGTATGCTGTTGGTGGTTCTAATGAAGGCGGCAGTGGCGACCCATCTGGCATGACTGCTTTCGGCGTATTTCAAGGCATGAAAGCGGCTTACAAATTTGCTGGCTTAGGCGAAAGTCTAGAAGGCGTTAAAATTGCCATTCAAGGTGTAGGCAATGTTGGCTATCACCTGGCCAGCTACCTATCTGCAGCTGGCGCTAAGCTAATCATCACTGATATTTATCCTGGTCAAGTTGAAAAAGTTGTGCAAGAGTTCGGTGCTGAAGTCGTTGCTCCTGACCAAATCTATGGCGTCGATTGCGATATCTTTGCGCCTTGCGCACTAGGTTCTGCTCTTAACGCTCGCACTATTCCACAACTGAAGTGCAAAGTTGTCGCTGGTTCAGCTAACAATCAGTTAGAAGTTGATTCTGACGGCTTCGATCTCTTTAGCCGCGGTATTGTTTATGCTCCAGACTATGCCATCAATTCAGGTGGCTTAATCAACGTCGCTGCAGAACTTGATGGTTACAACCATGAGAAGGTAGTGGCTAAGGTTTCGCAGGTCTACACTACGATTGAAAATATCCTTGAAATCTCGGCCAGCCAGGGCATCCCTCCTCATCAAGCTGCTGACACTCTTGCTCAGCAAAAGATTGAGGAAGGAAAAAAGCTTCAGGCTGCTAGCAAACTGGTTTCGTGCACTTCCAGATAATCGACGCTAGAATCGTCTAGAATTATGCCAATATTTCTAGAGCTATTTTTAGGGTCATTTTCTGAGCACTCCTAGTTTCAACACGATATACCCCATATTGAACTGCCCTTTCTGCCATGAAAGCATCAGCTCCGGTGTGGGGTTTCGTGTTGGTGCCTTAATTAACCACTCATACAAAATTGGTGACACTCTTTTGTGGGATGGTCCAGTTTGCAGGCCCGAGGTTAAGCCGCCAGCGGGCAATATTCGATCGATTGGTTATTTTAACTGCGACAATCTACGCTGCTCGACGTGGAGTGATTGCTTTCCTGACGTGCAGCAAGTTGTGGTGGTGGTTGAGAATAATGTGCTCGTGGCGGTGGAGTTGCATAAATTGTTAGACGAAGTGGAGCAATTTCAGATACTTGAAGTAAGCTGAAATCTTCATAGAGACTATTGGTGAACCGGGTGACGCTGCTGATTTTCTGTTATAAATCGAGAAGTAGAGTTTCAGAGTTTGTAGTCTAGGTCTAGAGTTTGGAGTATCATTCTAAAACTTGCACTAGGATTGTTCACAACATGGTCGACGTTCTCAAAGCAAAAATATTTTCGAAGGTCTTTTCAAAGGTCGGTTGTAGGCGCCTTTTAGTGGGTTTATCTTTGGGCTTGATTGTCAGCAGTATCGCCCCACCAGCCCAAGCACAATTTCCCTACTGGTATTTTGGTATTGGTCAATCGCTGCTTTATCCGTTAACTAGAGGCCTCGGCATGCCTTATCTTGGGGGGCCTTACAGTGCTAACCCTTTCTATGCCACCAGTTCCTATTTGCGTCGTACTGCCGGTCGAGCTTCGCAATTCCCCTATATTTATCCGTTCAATCCCAATAGCTTTGGCCCTTATGGCTATCGCAATGCTGGTATGCCGCCAGGAAACGCAACCCAGGCCCAAGGCGATGGCATGGTTGACCCCAACACTGGTCGCAGTTTAGACCCTGACGATCCTCAGAGCCAAGCGAGCCAAAGTGGATCTACTCAAAATGGATCTACTCAAAATGGTTCAGCGCCGAACTTCTATTTGCCTGGGCCGCAGACTCAATATCAAACTCTTTATGGTCAGCCCAATCAAGGGGCAATGCCTCCTCAATTTGGTACAGTGCCGCAAGCGGTGCCGGGGCAAAATCTTCAGGGTCAAGTGATGCCCAGTCAAAGTATTCCAAATCAGGCTGCGCAGAGTCAGGCTTTTCCAAATCAGGCTATGCCTATGCAAACCGATGCCAACGGCCAGCCTGTTATGCTTTCAAACCCCTACACTATGCCACCTAAAGCTCCCAAGCATGGTCGCAATAAATCAAAGGCAGCAAAAATCGACAAAAGTGAGAATGCGGTATTGCCAGCGGTGCCAACTTCGTCCCAGCCTTATATGCCCGCTGCTACTGGATCTGTGGTCAATGCCGTGCCTTCCGGCAATGCCGCAGCTCCGTCGCCGTTAGCTGACGGTTTTGTCGATCACTTGGTGACAAAATACGACGGTCATATGGGCAATGCTCTCAATAACAGCGACACGCGCAACTGGGCTAAAGCAATGGGTTTGATCGATGATCAACACAGCTTAGAGGCGATGCCAGCCGATCGCATTGAGGTGATGGGGCGCATTCTCAAAGATAGCACCCTTGATTCGGTCTCTAAAGTTGACGCCATGCGTATTTTGCTTAAACAGAAACCAATATCGAAGTAGGCAGAAAATAGCCTATAGGCCGGCAAAACACAGCCAGTAAGTAACCAAAACACTCAGGTTGTCAATCGTGGCGTGAGCTGCGCTACTAACTTGCGCCTTAATTACTTAGAGAAAGCTTGTTAATAGCTATTTTGTGGGTTCATCAAGGTTCATTGTGCTTGAGCTGTAGTAGGGCGATTGAGTAGTTTGACTGTGTCAAAGTTCTCAACTATTTCCACTTACCACAGGTTTCCCTCTCTTCTCAATTCGCTTTCACTAAACCCGTCTATAACCTTTCTCTGTCTAGCTTTTGCCAATTTCTGGTAAGGCTGGCGTTAACCTACGGAGGTGCATATGGCTTATCCAAAAGACTTTTATCCTAATCTCTCCGCCCTCAAGCGCGATCTTGTCAAAAACAAGCACTATCGCACCAAAATTGTCGACAAGGGCACCGACATCACTGTTATTGCACCCCATGGCGGATTCATCGAACCTGGCAGTTCCTACATTGCCCGAGCTGTAGCTGGTTCGCAACTGAATCTCTATGATTTTCAGGGTTTGCGTCGGCGCCGAGCACAAGAGCTGCATGTCACTTCTACCCGCTTTCGTGATCGGCGTTTGAATGACTTGCTGCTTCACACTCGCATCGCTCTTTCCATTCACTCGATGGGTGATCAGGGCCCCGGCGAAATCTGGATTGGCGGCTTGAACCTTGAACTGAAGCAGCGCGTTTGCGATCAGCTCAATGCTTCAGGCTTTGTTGTTAACGGTGATTCGCCACGTTATCGCGGAGTTCATCCGGCCAATATCGTCAATCTGGCCAGTGAGCACGGTGTGCAAATTGAACTGTCGGGCAACGTCATTGCTGGCATGTTCGCCATGGAGGGCCCGCCCTTTGGTCGCAGAGTAACTCAATTGCCTACCACTGAGCGTTTCGATGCCTTTGTTGGGGCTGTGCGCACTGCTTTGGGCCTTGAGGCTGCTGCTTGAGCTCTAAAATCGGGAAATCTCCGAGTGGCTGAAACCTGCATTTAATGCTGGTCGATGCCTCTCGGGGATTTTTCTACTTTCGGTTTTTTGTCACTAACCTGTTGCTATTGGTTTTGAACTTGTTTTTTTGTTTCGTTTCGTTTTTTTGCCACAGCTATTATTTGCTATAGTTGCTGAATGCTAGTTCTTTGGTCTGAAAACGTCCAGTTGTTATAGCTTTTGGGGAAACATTAGAGGAGGCGTCAGCTCTGCCATTGGTCAGGCAAGAGGCTGTCACCAAGCTAGAACATTAAAACTTATGAGCTAGCGCTAATTTAGCTATCTGATCTCTTGTCTATGACTATTAACTCCGATGTGAATAGCTTGTCTTAGTTAGATTCAAGAGATTAGGCTCGTCTTATCATCTCTCTTCTATAAACAAGTAAACAAAGCTCTTAAGAAATAAACCCCCTCTATCTCCATGTGGCTCTTTTCCCTTGCACTCGCAAGACATAGCTGCATGATTTCCCGCCTAGGGCTAATTGGTTTTGTCGCGAAGCGTTTTCACTTCTCCTTGTTGAGAAGACGCTTCCTGCCGCGAACCGCAATTTTTCTCTAAATGAACCAAGAAAAACAACAGGATAAAAGCTATGGAACACATCGGAATCCTCGGCGGTACCTTTGACCCTGTGACAGAGGGCCATTTGCACATCGCCCGCACAGTTGGTCGCATGCTTGGCCTCGATAGGGTCTTGCTTGTTACCGCCGGCAATCCTCCCCACAAACCTCGTAATGTTCTCGATGCCGAGCTTCGTCACGAAATGGTTGAGGTTGCCGTTCATGGCAATGCCGGTATTGAAGCCAGTCGTTTGGAATTGGATCATGGCGTCTCGTACACCATCGATGCCGTCAAGGCATTGCGTCGTCTTCTTCCTGACGGTGGCCGTAATACTCGCATCAGCTTCATCACCAGCGCCGAATACCTCAACCCCGAAAACCCCAGCAACTTCCGCACCTGGAAAGGCGTGGATGAGCTGATCACGATGATTGACTTGGTTGTCACTCCTCGTGGTTGGATGACTGCTGAAGTGGCCGCGGATTGGGCGAAAACGCTCTGCCTCGACAACGTCAAAATCGTCGACGTTCCCCCAATGCCGGTCTCCAGTGGTATGGTCAAGAGCGCTCTGCGTGACGGACTGAGCATCGACCACATGGTGCCCAGCGCAGTTGCCAACTTGATCAAGACACGCGGGTACTATCGATGAATTCAGCAATGAGGTCAGCAATGAATTCAGCAATGAGTTCATTGCACAGTCATCGATTGCTTCGACCGCCTCGAAAGCTACATCACTCGGTCACCACAACCATCCACTGTCTTGAGGGTCATCCACGGGTCAAACTGTTGCTAAACAGCTTGCTCTGGATGACTCTCTTGACGAACCGCCAGAAATGCATGTGAGCCCACAAAGCCCTCATGCATTTTTTGGTTTTCGTGATTACTATTCGAGCTAGTAAGCATTTAGAAGAGAAAAGATGCCGAGGTTAGACAATGCCACTGATTGGCACGTTTCACTCAGCAGCTTTTCTCTTACCTACCGGTTTTTGATTGGCGTAGTCTAGTTCACGATTTCTCGGTCATGCTCACTTTCGCTACTTCGATTGCCACTACTAGCTGGTTGCTTCTTGGCGCTTGGCTCTAGCGACTTTGGCGGCCTTTATCAAACTGCGAAACAGCCTTTTATTGGCCTCATAGTCTTGCTCCGGATGCCATTGCACGCCGACCAAATAGTCACGTTTGCTGTGGCTCAATCCTTCGGCAATGCCATCATCGGCTGAGCATTCCAATTGCAAGCCTTTCCCTAGGGTTTTGATTGCTTGGTGGTGTGAGCTAACCACTGAAGGCAGGCGGCGGAGGCCGTAGATTTTTCGCAGCTTGCCACCAGCCCGAAGCGCTACCGCATGGTCAGCGTGGGGCTGCTTGGTTTCACTGCGATGTTCTTCGCCTCGGCCTGGGTAAGCCGTTTCAATGTCTTGGATGAGGCTACCGCCGAAGTAAATATTGAGCAGCTGTAGGCCACCACAAATGCCTAAGATCGGCAGCTTGGTGCGGTTGACTAGGTGCTTGACGAAACGTAGGTCGAACTCTTCGCGCTCACTGTCGAGTGGGGCAATGGTGGCAGAAGGGTCCTCTCCGTAGAGTTGTGGATTGTAGTCGCGCCCACCGATTAAGAGCACACCGTCGCAGGTAGCCAAAATCGAGAGCATGTCGCGATGTTTGGTTGGCGGTACGACCACAGGAATGCCACCGGCAAGGAGAATGGCATTGATGTAAGCGCGGTTGAACTGATAGACAGTTGTTTTGCCGCGGTTGACGTCGAGGTTGATGGCAATTCTTGGTTTCTCAGGCCTCGCTTTGCCACTTTTGGGTTTTCGCTCTTTTACGTGCATATTGTTGTTTTTATTTTGACGCATAGCAGAGTGCTCGGCTGCTGAAGGTGTTGCCGAACTAATATCTGACTGTGCTGGTGGTTTGCTGGAGTTGGTAGAGGTGTTGTTGTTAATGTTTGAAGGTAAAAGGTACATGCCTTCACCCTAGGCAAGTCGACAGGCTATAAACAAGCCTAAACAACGCCAATGATGAACTCTAAGCGCTTGCTCGTTGCCGCATACCGCCAGTGCAGGGTCTCTTTATAGTTTTGTTATCTAACCAAGCTTGTGAGAGCTTAGCGCTTCGGTAGTGGCATACCAGAGAACCAGGCCCAGAATCTCACCCAAGGGTTGCTCTCTAGTTTTTCTAAATCGCTTTCAACCATGTTCAGGTGTTTGCGATGGGCGGCCAATACTTTCTCTAGTATGGCAATTTGCTGATCTTTTTCCTCAAGCATACGCTCGCGTTTGACCAGCTGCATATTGCGCTGTTCGACTATGTCTTTGTAGTCAAAATTTTCAAGTTCAAGCACGATAGCTCTGGCTGCTTTTGCTCTAAATTCGGGCAAGAAACTCAATTGCGCTTCCATAGTGTCCACCTGGCTCTCTAAATAACCGATGCGATGCATGGCGCCGCTAAGACGGTCGGAGGTAAATGTCAGTTGTTCAAGAATTTTGGCAACGCTTGAATTGGTCAGCGTTTCGCGTTCTTGCTTAGAAAAAAATCGTTCATGGGGAGGAATATACTGAGCTGCACCATCAGCAATGGCAGCACCACCATCTAGAGCGGCAAGCAGGCGGTCGTAGGTTCTGGCGCTAAGATTTGGTGTCATATCTATAACATCTTGTGTTGCTAGCGTTTGGGGCATTTCGCCGGCGTTTTGCATCGGGGTGTTCCTCTTCAGTTCACACAATTATGGTGCTCCAGTGATGGTATGTCCAGAGCCGCGGGGGATTTCAAGTGCGGTTTCCTGCCGTCAGAAACGAGCGATAGCATCCACCAGCCTTTATTTTGAGGTTTAATTTTGGAAATTTTGTTGCTTTTGTTGCAGGCACCGAGCACCTGGTTTATGACCGGTTTAATTTGGTTTGTTCAGGTTGTGCATTATCCGCTATATGACCGTGTCGGATCGGCTGAGTTTCAGGTCTACGAGAGGGATCATTGTGCTCTTACTACTTTGGTGGTCGCACCGATGATGGTGGCCGAGTTGCTATCAGGGGTGATGCTTCTTGTTTCTCGACCGAGAGCTGTGGGTTCGACCGAAGTGATACTGGGTGGTATTACTGGCAGTGATTTGGCCTTCTACCCTGTTTATCGCTGATAGTTTGCATGGTGCTCTAGCTTCGTCATTTCAGGTGGGACCATACCGGGCTCTGATTGCTTGGAACTGGCTGAGAACAGCAGCTCGCGCAGTTGCGCTATCCTCGTTTCGCTTTTTATGCCCCCTTGGCAACAAGGCGTGCTGCCATTCTTTGCTGTCTTAAAGCTCTCTCTTAAGCTAATCAAAGCTGCGTATAGAAGTTTTTGAGTCTCTTAACTCCGTAAGGTGTAAGTCTAAATCTTTGCAACCAAAACTTCTCTAGAACTTCAAGACACCCAAAACCCGCAACTATCTCTAGCTTCATAACTTGCTGTCTGACCCTCCGATAGGAGCGCCGGCGGCTTTGCCCTGTGCTTTTACAGCTTTGGGCTAGGAGAACACCATGTTTGAACACCTACTCGAAGTCTTACAGTCTCTGCCGGGACGTGTAGGAAAGACCTTCGACGAAACATTTCGCTCGCTCAAAGAGCGCAATTTTCGCGTCTATAACACCGGCATGTTTATCTCCAGCGTTGGCACCTGGATGCAAGGCGTAGCGCTGAGCTGGTTGGTTTACCGCCTAACTGGTTCTGCTGCTGCCCTTGGTCTCGTCACGTTTGCTAGCAATCTGCCCTTGCTCTTGCTCACCTTCGTTGGTGGCATGACTGCCGATCGCTTTGACAGACGCAAAATTCTTTTGATCACCAACTCGATTGCCATGCTGCAAGCCATTGTGCTCACAGTTCTGGTTTTCACCGGGCATGCCAGCATAACCTGGATCATCGTACTGGCAGCAATTCTCGGTTGTACCACAGCCTTTGAAGTGCCGACCCGCCAGTCGCTCGTGCCCATGCTCATCAGCGACAAGAGCTCGATATCGAATGCCATTGGCTTGTCGTCTGCTACTTTCCATGTCTCGCGCATGGTTGGTCCGGCGCTCGGTGGCCTTTTGATTGCAGGAGTGGGTGAGCAGATGTGTTTCGCCATCAACGCTCTCAGTTTTGTCGCTGCTCTCACCGGCCTGTGGCTGGTACGTTTGCCGCCCAAGGAAGAGAAACCTGTGCTCAATGCTGGCGAGAAAGCCGCTGAGAATGCCGTTGCTCATGCCAAGTTTATGGCTGTGTTGAAGCGCCCAGGCGTCTATACATTGCTGTTTCTGGCTGCCTTCGTCAGCACTTTCGGTCTGCAGTATTCGGTGCTGATGCCCGTTATTGCCGACAAGCTCTTGCACGGAGAATCAGTCGCTTACGGCTTTCTCTCTGCTGCTGGCGGTGTTGGAGCTTTGGCTGGTGCTCTTACTGTTGCTTTCATGGGCGACCGTCAGGGGCTGCGCAAGCGCATCGGTTGGGCTTGTCTTGGCCTTTCGCTAGCCTTGGCACTGTTGGCGTTCTCTCAGTTTATGATACTCTCAGTGGTGGCGATTTTGGCAGCCGGCAGCTGCCTTTCGATGCACTGGACTGGCGGCAATTCACTGATGCAGCAATGCGTTGAGCCATCTTCGCGGGGCAAGCTCATGGGAGTCTACACAACTTTCACTCTGGGTTTGGCACCGTTTACCGCCTTGATTGCTGGTTGGTCGGCAGAGCACTTCGGTGTTTCGACAGCACTGCTTATCAGCGCTAGCGGTATGCTGGTTGGCTCAGTGTTTTATCTCATCAAGGTGAGAAAGTTGGCAGACGCGTGTTTGTAAAGCTTGTCTTTGGGCAAGCTGTGAGGAATGGTCGCCGCTTTTTCTGCATCAGCAGAGGAGCGGCGGCCTTTTTTCTCAAATTTGTTCAACTATAGAGAGTAGCAGTGTGAGCTTTTTTAGCAATCTGGGCACAAGAAGAAAGTATGATAAGTGCTGTTCTAGAAACGGGTGTCGAGGAAGAAATGCAGGAGCAGAATCAAAGTTTAGCCGACGAGGATGGGCTGGAAATTTTGCAAGTGGCTTTTAGCATTTACGGCTCTCCTGAAACACCTAGTCGCAAAGAATGTCTGCGTTTAATGGCCAAGCAGTTACCTGGTTTGAGTGAACGCGAGTATGCCTCAGCCTGGAACCGCGTTAATTTGCTTTACGAGCAAGCCTGTAAGTTAGCTTTTCGCTGGGCCAATGAAAACCCACCAGGGGCTGAAATTGATGAAGAAGTTGTGGAAAGTATCTTTCTTGATGAAATTGCACGTAAATGTCAGGGCTTCACCCGTGACCAATATCGTGGTGCTCTTATGTATGGCTTTGATCGCGGAATTTTCTAGACTCAGTTTTGGTTCTAATGATGATCGGTTCTCTGATTGATCTCTACTGCGCTATGAACTCCCGCTCGGCAAGCTAATCTTAATGGCTTTGTAAGCAATCTTATCAATCGAAGTATTGGCGCGAGCCGCACTAACGCTAGCTCTTGCCTAATTGCCTCTCATAACGAGAATACATTTCTACACCTTGAATGGCTTGACTAGCTGGGCTTTTGCCAAGCTGTTTCGCATTGACGTACGCCTGACAACCTGTGAATTGCCTGCTTGTACTGCGGCTGCCAAGGGGGGGGGCTGCGTTGTTTTGCGAGTAAAAACGGGAGACGTCGAAACCGCTTCAAAGTTACTGGCGGTCAGGCGAAGCGTAACGGTGAGAGCAACACCTGATGCTGAACACATTTTCGATGGAAGCGAAGAAGTCGCGCATCACATTCGGTGTTACGACAAAGGGCAACAAATCGAAGACAAGGCGCATTTGGAGGCGCTACAGAGTACGTCTCGCATCACCGACGCATCCCGGTGATATTAGTCCAACGAAACAAGTACATGGTCCCCTTCAACCTTGACCGAGTAGCAACTGGCATCCGTAGCCTTCATTTTTATAAATAGGATTTTGGCATCGGCCAGGTTTTTGCCGGTCTCCACATTAAACTGGGCGCGATGCATCGGACAGGTTACGACACAGCCATCTAGCTTGCCTTTGCCCAGTGGGAAATGTGCATGCGGGCATTTGTTGTTCATAGCATGAAATTTACCATCCAAATTAACAAGAAGCACCTCCTGCCCCTGGGCTTTGAACGTTTTCATCTGGCCAGGCGGTATATCAGATACTGCCGCTATACTTACATAATTCATGTCAATCTCCTCGGCCCTAGGTATGATCACTTAGCCAGCGCTCCCACTACCCACGATATAGACACATAGAAGACCGTGTCCTCATCCTCAAGGATGAGTCTGCCGATTGATATCAGTCCTAGGCATGCTCACAATCGCCGTGTAACCAAGGACAATGTTATTAGTGTCTCAGTCAGCGCGTCCTTTGAGGAGGAGCGGTTAAATGGTGAAAACCAGTGTGAAACCGTACGAAACAAATCGACGAAGTGTCATTTGATTGCGATATCGATGATGTTCTTTTTCGTAAGGATCATGTTGAAAGCGAAAGTACCAAGTTGTCAACGAGCAGCCAGCTTTAGTAGTGTGGACTGGCGAGATTGATGTTATGTTTTGTCGCTGTTTCGAATAGCTGTAAATTCCGGCTGGGAGAGGGCTTTCAGGATTGAATTTAATACATTGACCGACCTACCCGTATTTCAGCTCGTGCTCAAGCCGCTCGCAAGCGAGGCTAAGTTCGTCAAAGAGATAAGAGTCGCTGGCATCAGCAATAGGTAGATAAAAAGCCCGAGTTTGCTCTAAGTAGCGCAGCTGAAAACCTTTGTCGAGAAGTTCTGTGGCATCGCGAACATTGTCTAGACGGTCAGCTAGTTTGACCAGTTTAGTTTCAACGCTTGCCTGGCTGATGCGCTCGTGATAAGTCTTCAGTTTTTGCTCTTTCTCGGCCTTTGTCTCTGAGTCTTTGAAAGATGGTTTAGTCAGAATAGACACCATCATCGCTATTGGTCGACCAAAGTGTTCTTCGATATAGGCGATGGTCACTTTGCCGTTTGAAACTTCAACAGTGTCATGCAGCAATGCCGCAGCTATGGCGATTGGCTCTTTTAGCTCCAACTCTTCAGCGATAATCAGGGCGACCCTCATGGGGTGCACAATGTAAGGAGCGGCTTGATTGGGATTTAGCTTAGTGGGGCGGCGGCTCTGCTTGGCGTGGGTCTCTTCCGCCAATGTTAGAGCTTTTCCCAGCATTACCTTGTCGAGCACTTTGAATGACTCGATGGCGAGCAGCAGGCGATGGCGCAAAGTGCCTGCTAGTTTGTTGACTGGTTGAGGTTTGGGAGCTGCCGGCATGTATGTCTTTGGACACCCTAATTAGTAGCGTGAGTAACTGAAATTTACTGAAATGCTGAGTAACTTTCTCAAGATATCGTACCTAGGGCAGTTCTTTCAAGTTTGCTTCAGCTTGGCTTCTTCGATATGCCCGAAATAACCAATAGTCGCACTTAAATCCAAAGTCTTTCCTTGGTTTCTCTAACTTTTTATCTTGTTACTGTATTAAGTAGTGGGCTGCCGGGAAATTTTTTTGCTTGGCTTGATGTGACAGCTTGAGAATAAAAAATGGGGGGCAAACACAAAAGTGTATCTGCCCCCCAAGGTCAAGAACAAGGTTACTTGCTCTTCTTGTTTTTCTTTTTGTTCTTCTTGTCCTTCTTGCCGCCTTTCTTGCCTTTGCCGTCTTTCTTCTTTTTCTTGGACGACTTGGCGGTAGGAGCTGCCTCGGGAACAGCTGCAGCGGGAACAACGGGAATGGTGCAGGACACCGGAGCTTCTGCGACTTCACTCGCGCCCGGCTTCTTGGAAGCAGATCCGGAATCAGTAGAAGAAGCAGTCGAGTTATCAGCCGTGTCGACGCCCTGGGTGCCGATGGGTGAGTCGAGGGGAATGGGCCGATCTTTCTCGTCTACGGCGACGAAGATAGCTTCGCCTTCGGTGACGGGAATTGTCTGCCCACGCCTTTCGGCTTCCACTTTGACGCGAATGGTGACAGAGGTGCGGCCGGTTTTGATGATGTCAGCCCAGAAAGTGAGGATGTCGCCGACTTTCACTGGGCGTTCGAAAATCACTTCCTTCATGCACACTGTGACGGTGCGGTGCATGGTGGCAGCGCGAGCGGCAACGCCAGCGGCGATGTCGATGTTAGAAAGAATGACGCCGCCGAAAATGTTACCCGATGGATTGGTGTCTTTCGGGAACATAACGACGCGAATGGCGGGACATTTTGTCTGGCAATTCATAAGGTTATCTCCTGGTAAGCAGGTTTGTTGATTTGTGGTTTTTTAGGCCAGAAGAAATCACTCTCCACGCGCATACTTAATGCGTTGGATGAGGTCAGTGAGCGAACTCAAAGTGCGACGAGAGCGGGCATAGGTGGGCACGGCGCAGAGCAGGCATTGGTCGTTGTAGAGACCCTTGAGCTCTTTGATGCCGTTAGCTTGAATTCTTGCTGCAACTTTAGCCAAATCGTTGCTTGAAATGCTGCTGGTTGACTGCAGCTCTAAAGCTTGCAGAGAGGCGGCAACGATGTGACGGGCTTCAGCTTCTTCGCTGTCGAAATTGGTACCGGTGATGGTGGTAACCAGTTTCTTCACAGCGCTTTCATCGCTATCAGTCCAGGTCAATACTTCTTTGAGCGAGCGCTCTGCTAGGCAGGGCAGGCTGGTGTTGAGAGCGGCATCGACCAGCACAGGCACCAGTGCTTGGATAAAGGCGTGAGGCAAAGAAACTACCTCGCTGCCATCAAGGGTGGTGAATGAGAAAGCGCTGCCGGGTGACGAAGCTTTGTTCAGTCGGCTGGTGAGGTCGCTGACATAGCGGTCGCCGTGGGCAATCTTCAACTGTCTGACAGCTTCGATGGCGGCCATTGCCCGAATGACGTCTGAGGGATGAGCGTCGTAGGAGCCTTTGCCAGTCAGATTACCGCTGTAGCTCAGCAGGCTGTCTTTGTGGTCGGCGCTGAAGTAGAGCATGAGGCCGTTGGCGAACATCGGACCGAAGTTAAGCACACCAGCCATATCAGCGGCAAATTCTAGTGAGAATGTGCGGGCCAGATGGCGGGTAAATTCTTCGGCAGTGAGGTCGCGCTTGCGAGGTGAAGGCTGTACCAGATGATGCACCCTTTTGCTCACTTTGTTATTGGGGCCAGGTAAGTTCAACTTGCCTGTGCTGAAGGCCTTGGCCACAGCTGCTTCTAGTGCGTCTGCCATCTCAGCGGCAAAGCCGTTGAGAATAGAGTGAATACCGTGACCGCCAACTTCGTGGCCGTCCAGCACCCAGAGCGGCAAACAGAACATCTGCGAGGCCGGTTTGCAAATCAGTGACAGGGGCATTTCGCGCGATGGCACCACGGTGTAGGGACCACTTCCGGGTTCATCGACGAAGAAGCCGAGGGGGTCGAGCTCTGGCCAGCTGCCTGAGTTCTGGTTCAGTTGACGAATTTTTTCGTCACTGATAAACCGTTGGTAGAGGTTGCTTGCTAGAGCCAGATAGGCCTTTAGCTCGGTTTCATGTTTCCCGGAACGCAGCTGCACAATTGGTGCGGCCAAGACCTTGAATGCTTCTTCCAGCTGTGCCAGTACGTGTTTGCGCTTGAGGATGTTGCGCAGGCCGCCGTTTTTGACGATGGGTTCTGCTTGTTCAACGGCATTGATGAGAACGTTGACATAGGCAGCATGGTAGCGGGAAGGCAGCAGGGTGAGGCCGTCTTGAGCTGTGGTCTTGTAGATATCAATCTCGTTGTCGCCGGTCGCTGCTTTTGAGGCTGAGCTTGAGAATGGATTAGGGACGCTGACAGGCTGGGCAAGCCGACTGCGAAGTTGTTTGACCGTGGTGGCAAAATTGCCGAAGCCAAGGTAACTGAGGTTGTCTCCTCTGGTGGTTTGATCAGACATATAGGCTCGCTTTCTCTGTCGGTTAACAGTCGCTCACGCAGTCGGCGCAAGAATTGGCGTGTATTAGAGAAGTGGTGGTGGTGATGGCTTGTTTGGGGCCTTGATTGAACAGGAATGTTCTTGTGTGAAATTAAAAGTAAATTGCGCACTTAAACTAGTAACTTCATGACTGTGATTACAAGTGCTTAGCCACTCAGACAGATAAATCATTGAAAGTAAATTCTTCTTGGCAACTTTTTGGTAACTGTGTTTCTTCGTAGCCAAGCTGGGAATGATAGAAGTTGGCTGCCAGAGTTCTGCCAATTAGCGTGGTTTGCGCTATCGCTTGAAAACGACCCGGTCAGCGTTTGCTCAATTTGGTATAGTCACGTCAGTTTTGAGAGAGTGTATTTGTGTCAGAAGCAAGTCCAGACAACAAAGAGCAAGGGGAACAGGGTGTAGCGGATTCGGCCGCTGCTGCATCTGAAATTGTTAACCCTGAAGCAGTGCCAGAAAAACAATCTGATGGTGAACTTGATTCTGTATCGGATTCTCACTCTGGTGCGACATTGGGTGCGGTATCGGATGTGGTGCCGGCCTCTGCAGTTCAATCTAAACCAGAATCTAAACCAGAATCTAAATTGGAATCTAAGTCAGGGCCTAAGCCAGCTAGTTCGGCTGCCCCGGCCAAGCACGGAAATCCGCTTGTACTCGGTCTAGTGGCCGTTGCTGGTGCAGTGGTGGTAACCATTATCACTTGTGATATTTTTGATCAAAAATTACCTGACTTCTTGCAGCCTTTTGAACCTAGTTTAGACAAACATATTCGCTATGGGCTTGGCTATGGAACTGGTGAAAAAGACTGGCGCAATGAGCTTTTGATTGAGCAAACGATTTGGAGCAGTGAAGTCAACAAAATTAGACTTGGGCAAAACAACGCCAAGCCTGAAATGTATAAGCGCGATTATCTCTTTTATTTGGCTGACTCATACTATCGCGATGAACCTCACTTTGTAGAGGCTAAAGCGGCATATTTGGCTGGTCGCGCTGAACCGTTAGTGCCTCATAAGCCCGGCTATGATATCGGACCCTCTGAGCTTGCTAGCAAAATTGGCTATTCGGCCATGCGTAGCGGTTCATATGCCGAAGCCGTGAAATATTTAAAAGAGGCAATTGCCATTTGTGACGGCGACAAAGAGCCAAGTAGGCAAATGGAGAATGGCGGCCGATCTAATTTTTGCCTTGATGTTCTAACCGAATGCGAAATTAGGCAAAATCATTTGGCTGAGGCGCAGAAGATAATCAATGAACGCTTAAAGCGCATTAAGCTGGCTAGCATTGAAGGCACGGTTGAATGGTACTTACTTTTTAACAATGCCATGCTGCAGGAAAAGCTTGGCAAACATAGTGAGGCCGAGGCTTACTATAAAAAAGCCATTGCTCAGCACGAACAAGACGATAAGAATCGCGGTGCCTTGCCTAGTAGCTCTAAAGATAATAACCGCATGCTCGCGTATGTATTACGAGAGTATGCTCGCTTCTTGCGGTCGCAAAAACGACCCAGCGAGAGTTACGACCTTATGGACAGGGCTGTGGGAATTATGAACAACGCTCCTTAGGCGTAGCTATTGCCCTTGGGCAACCAGTGAGTCATTCAGGAAGGAGTTATGAGTTAGTTGCGCCGAGCTGGTGTTCGTACTGTTTTCAATAGCTCGCGCAGCTATCTCTCTTGACAAGTCGCGGGCGGCCATTCTTGGCGTGACCTCTCGCGCGTTCCAGGGGTATTCCTCGGGCAATGATCGAGGTCTTAACTACTTATCGCTTAGTTGTAGCTAATAGCCTCTATAACACATGACATCAGTACTCTCTCTCTAGTAAGACTAGATATCCTTCTTTTTCACTTCCAGATCAAAGCAATCAATCACAAAAACACACGCCTTGCCTTCCTCAGCTTCTTACCTGGCTCAATCATGACGCCTGGACGCTGCACGGAACAGACATTGTGGAAGTGAAAGAACGCACCTCTCTGACTAATTTTGATCGGCAAGGTATGTGAACTCGAGGAGCAATGAAACAAGTCCATATGGACGCTAGGACACTTCGGTTCTAGTCAACATTGGGAGTTACTCTCATGGAAACTAAAACGAGCATTTTCAGCTTGTCACTTTGGCGCAGCGTCATCGCGTTGGCCAAACCTTTCTTTACTTCACGGGCCAAGTCAGAGATGACTGTTCCGATTCCGTTCTTTCCCATCAAGTTCAATGTCCAAGATCGAGTGAAAGCGTGGGGCCTTGTTGGTCTGCTGTTCCTCTTCCTGGTCGGCGTGAACAAGATGAACGCCATGATCAACGGCGCCTACGGCGATTTCCAGAACGCACTGCCTGACGCTGCCAAAGACGGTAGTCTGGCGGCAGTGGCCTGGAACAACCTGTACTTCCTCGCTGGCATCTTCATCGCCGCAGTTCCGGTCGTGGTCATCTACGCCTGGTTGCGCGGCTTGCTGGTGATCGTGTGGCGCAAGTGGCTGACTGAGTTCATGCTCAAGCAGTACTTCACCAACCGCAACTACTACCGCATTTCTGCCAGCTCGCTGGTCGATAACCCTGACGAACGTATTGCCAATGACGTGGAAGGATACGTCGGCGGTGCGCTCACTCTGGTTCTGTCGGTGGTTGACGCAGTGGTCACGCTGTTCTTCTTCACCCAGATTCTCTACGGCCTTTCGCACTCGCTCACGGCCGTGGCCATTCTCTACTCGACCTTCGGTACCCTGATCTCGGCCTGGCTGTCGATTCGCTTGATTCGCTTCAAGTACAACCAGCAGCGCCTCGAAGCGGACTACCGCTACGGCCTGATCAACCTGCGTAACAACGTCGAGCCCATCGCCTTCTACCAGGGCGAAAAGGCTGAATGGAAGCAGTTGCTTCAGCGTTTCCACGCTGCCATCAAGAACAACATGTCGCTGATTGGTTATCAGCGGAAGGTCAGCTTCTTCACCACCTGGTTCGACTACTTCGTCGCCATCGTGCCCTTCGCTGTCATCCTGCCGATCTACCTGCATGGTGACGTCAAGATCGGTGCTTTCACCCAGGCCAACATGGCTTTCGGTCAGGTGCTCGGTGCCCTCGCTATCTTCGTCTCGCAGATCGGTACGATCAGCTCGTTTGCTGCCTATGTCACTCGTTTGACCGGCTTGCAGGCAGCCCTCGACGCCAAAGATCTGGCAGACACCGAAGGCCACACCGCCATCACCACCACCATTGGTGACAAGATTGCCCTCAACGGCGTCACGCTCATGACCCCAGACTACAAGCGTCTGCTCGTCGAGAACGTGACCACCGAAGTGCCGCTCGGCACGGGCATCATCATCAAGGGCCCCAGCGGTAGCGGCAAGAGCTCGCTCTTGCGTGCCATCGCTGGCCTGTGGCGTTCGGGCAAGGGCGACATCACTCGTCCTGAGCTGACCTCGCTGATGTTCCTCTCGCAGAAGCCCTACATGAGCCTCGGCTCGCTTCGCGACCAGCTGCTCTACCCGCATGTTCGCACCGACCTCTCGGACGCGGACCTGATTGCGGCTCTCGAACAGGCTAACGTTGGCTTCCTAGCCACGCGTTATCCTGGTGGCCTCGACGGCTTCCCTGGCGAAGGTCAGGAAGGCGTCTTCCGTCCCTGGAGCGATGAACTGTCGCCGGGCGAACAGCAGCGTTTGGCCTTTGCCCGCCTGCTGATCGCGCGTCCCAAGTTCGTCTTCCTTGACGAAGCCACAAGCGCCCTCGACATCGCCAACGAAGAGCTGCTTTACCGCACTCTGCAGACGATCGGCGCCACCTACGTTTCTGTCGGCCACCGTCCTTCCTTGGACGGCTACCACCACCAGTCGCTCACCCTCGCAGGTGACGGCAAGTGGGAGTTGCTGCAGAACACCAAGAAGTAATCGGCGGACATTCAGCTGATTACTGGGCTGAGTGAAGACTCGGCTTTTGATAAAGCTCCAGGCGCCATTTGGTGCCTGGAGCATGCGAATTCCCCAATCACCCAAATGCCTTACCAAAGGCATGGTCTATCCAGACCAAATCTCAAAGGAAAACAATTATGAGCGCCAACAACACCAAGACCCCCGCCAAGACCGACGCCGCTGCCGCCAAGAAGGCCAAGCGCGACGAAAACCTCGGCAAGGTCCTCGACCTCGCGACCTCGACGGCCCAGAGCGAACTCGGCGACGCCGACAACCGCACTGTCTGCGCCGAAGCCACCCTGTCGGTGAGCGCCACCGAAGGCGACACCACCGAGAAGGCCGGCGTCACCGCTGCCATCTCTCTCGGCGTCACCAGCTCCACGGAGACGGTCGCCGCCAAGAAGTAAACCTTCCTCGCTGTAGGAAAGGGTTACGCCAACAAGTCAGAGCAATTGCTCTGCGCCTCCGGGACTGTGCTTCATGCATAGCCCCGGAGGTTTTTTTTGGCTTTAAGACCTAACCAAACAGGAGGTTGTCATGTCTAAAAACGAAACCATAAAAAATCTAGGCATCATGGGCGGTGCTTTCAACCCGATCCATTCTCGCCATTTGATGGTCGCTCAATGCGCCGTCGACCAGCTGCAGATTGATCGGGTTCTTTTCGTGCCCTCTGGTCAACCACCGCACAAAAAAGCAGGAATGCTCGATAAAGAGCAGCGCTTCGAAATGGTGGCCGCAGCTGTCGCTGACAATCCGCTCTTTGAAGCCTCTCGTTTGGAAATCGATCGCGACGGTATTACCTGGACGATTGATACTCTCAAACAGCTCGCTGCCCTGCACGGACCGACAGTTCGTCTCAATTTCATCATCGGCGAAGACAATCTCGTCGTGCTCAAAAACTACGATCGTCGCCAAGAGTTTCTCTCGCTCTGCCGTCTTGTCGTTTCCCCCCGGGCAACGACTGATGCCGCTCTGCTTGCTCATTGGAAGCAGGAGTTGCCGGAAGCAGATCTAGTCATTCTCGACTGCCCGGCCAACGAAGTTTCGAGCACCTTGATTCGTCGTTGGATTGCTGAGGGCAAGGACGTGCGCTATCTCGTGCACGATGCCGTAAGCGTAATTCTCAAGGAGAAAAAGTATTATGCTGCCAGCCCAGAATCTTCCCCAGAAACCGCCTCCGAGGCCACTGACAGCGGCCCAGCAATTGCTCCTCCAGCAGTTGCTGACGCTTCAGCCGTCGCCCCTGCAAGCGCCCCCGCAGTTGTCTCATCAAGCGAGGCCACTGCTCATCCTTGACTTGGATGAAACGCTGGTGTACACCGTTGAGGTAGACAAGCCACAACCGCCTGGCCTCACCCCCGACTATGTAGTCGGAAGCTGTCGCCATCAGGTTTATCGTCGGCCCTTCCTTGATGAGTTTCTCACCATCGTTGGGCAATACTACGATCTTGCTGTCTGGTCTTCGGCGGGCTCTGGCTACGTCGAGCCCACAGTCGAGCTGATCTTCGCTGATTTTCCTGCCCCACTCTTTGTCTGGAGTTCTCCCCGTTGCACTCGTCGTTTTGACCACGAGAGCCATCAGGAGTACTTCATCAAAGACTTGAAGAAAGTGCGCAAGAAGGGTTTCGACCCTGAGCGCATGCTAATCGTGGACGACACTCCGCAAAAGAGTGAGCGTAACTTTGGCTCGGTGGTTTACATCGCCGAGTTCAATGGAGAGGTCGATGATTGCGAGCTGCTTTATCTCGCTCAATATCTCGTCTCAATAGCCAACCACGCCAATTTCCGTAATCTGGAAAAGCGTGGTTGGAGGCAGAAACTTTAACCCGGGAAAAAACATGACCCTGACCCTTTTGGCCGGTTTGCTCGTGGTGGCAAATCTGGGCCTGACTGCCGCCATTTTTTGGCTGCGCTACCAATCGAACAAGCAATTGTTCAACACTTCGGCGCCACTGAAGCCGATTGCCACCAAACGGCGCTTCTTCGGACTCTTCAACGGTGTCTACGACGCCCTTGATCGCGTGCCACTGTTGCGCCGCAGCGGCACCGCTAACGAGCTCGATTTGCTCAAGGCGCTGACCCTCGTTTCGGTGCCGTACTTGATCTTCAATCTGGTGATGAACCAGGCCAGCCTGCTGGTTTGGTTGCTGTGTTTCGGCGTGATGCTGACTTTGGTCAACATCATTGTCTTGGCGCATCCGGTCACCAAGAAGTTGGTCAGCGGCAAATAAGCGGTAAGTGACCTCGACGGAAATTTTTCGTCGGGGTCACTTCTTTGTTATCTACCAGGAGAAATGCGTGCATATACACCTAATTTTTTTGTTCGGGGCATTGGTAGCAGGTGCGGCTTTTTCGGGCCTGCTATCTCTGGCTCGACGCCACCCGACCTGGGCTTTTCCCGCCCTGATGCTGTTTCTGATAGGCACGCAGCCGCTCGGCTACCTGATTTGGGGTGAACCATTGGCTAGCACTTACTACTTGGGCTGGCTAGCTGGATTGACACCATGTCTGGCTTATCGCTTCTGGAACATCTACAGAAAAACAAAAACCTAGTCTCATTTGTTTTTGAGCAAGAGCGTCACTTCAAGTCAAATTGGAGTGTACGTTCTTGCTTTTTTCTCCCGGTATGCTATAGGCTGTAGTATGAGCGGGGCAAAAAATTATCAAACCATGACTCCAGGCCGAAGCCGAGAGAACAGTAAGATAATTTTCTGGGCTAGCTGATGGCAGATGTATGCACTGACTTGAGGTAAGCTTCGCTGACAAATTATTGCAGTGTTAGACCACCGCAACGTTTCTCAGGTTGGCGAACTTCTTGGGCCAGTTGGCATAACCGCTATCGGTATGGCAGGCCGCACTGAGCACTTCGATGCGACTGTTGCGCAGTTTAGCCCTGAGGCCCACTACGGTTTCGAAGATGCAGCCATCGGCATTGACTCCGCAAATGCGAAAGTTTTCAGGCCAATAACCTTCATCCATGCAGGCTTCAAAGACTTCGGCAGCGCCACCATCGGTTTCTTTTTCGCGGGTGGTGAAGAATCGATAGTCTTCAACAAGTGCAAGCAATGACTGGTAGGTAGCAGATTTGCTGTCTGCGTATTGAAGAAAGATGATGGCTTCTTGGTGAGCAATTGCTTTCTTGATTTCGTTGGCCACAGCATCTTGGGTTTGTTGGTCGCGGCTGGCTTTGAATTCTAGCTGCATATCAACGACGATGAGAACTGGGGGTTCGTCATCGGCGTTAAACAGGCGCTGGGTTGGCAGGCTCGTTTTCATAGTATTAGTAGTGTTTAGTTAGTTTTGCTGTTCTTTGATTTCTTTTTGGAGCTAAGTCCAAATTGCTTTTGAGAGACTGAATATAGATGTAAAGTAGCCCTTGGCCGTTAGGCTTAGCAAGGTAAGAAGGCTGATATCTCAAGCCTCATGCGTGATTTCATCTCTTTTGACCTAACGAATCGCTGCTCATGCCAGCCTAGCCAGGCTTACGTGAATGGTTGCGTATTCAAGTTGGATACGATTCAACTAGCGGCTCTTCCGTCGACATAGGGGGCCAGAATGGCGCAGACAAAGTTGCAAGTGGGAGTAGGAACATTGAGCTGCTGCCCTAAAGCCACAACTGTTCCGGCTAGCCAGGGTAGCTCCAATTTATTGCCGTGGCGCAGGTCGTGCTCCATTGAAGCTGTGACATCACGGCCTAAATTGTCCAGGTAGCCTAGCTGTCGACTGACTATGTCACCTGCAATGGCCACACCTCGCGCTTTTCCTACTGCTGCTACTTCTTTCATCACTGCTTCAAGCAAAGCTCTCGTTTTCGCATTTTCTCTCACCGGTCCAATGGAAGAGCGACAACAGGCAGTGATCGAACTCATAGCCACTAGAACAATGAATTTTTCCCACAGTGCTTTTTCAATGTCGTCTGGAACAACCACTTCGATTTCGGCAGTTTCACAGGCTTTTTGCAAAGCTAAGACTCGTTCAGATTTAGCCCCGCCATATTCACCAAAAACTAGTTTCTGCACGGAGCCTCGTTGTTCGATAATGCCCGGAGCTTGAATCGTAGCGCCCACGTAGCTAATGCCACCAAGGACGTGTTCTTTTCCTAGTTTCTCTCGCAGTACGTCATCGCGAGAAATGCCATTTTGGAAAGAAATCACTGTAGTCTGGTCGCCGATCATCGGTTTGATCTGCTCAACTGCTGACTCTGTGTCCCACAATTTTACAGTGAGGAAAACATAGTCGACTATGCCGACACTTTTGGGGTCGCTTGTTGCTTGGGCGGGTTTTATTAAAATATTTCCCCTATCAGGGCTAAGCACTTGCAAGCCATGGGTTTTAATGGCATCGAGATGTGCGCCGCGAGCGATGAAAGTAACGTCGAGTCCAGCTTGAGCCAGCCTGGCGCCGAATAGTCCGCCCACACCTCCCGTTCCCATAATTGCAATTTTCATCTGTCGTCAAGAGTGCCTTTGCTGGTAAAGCTCAATTTTACCGCTTCTACATACTTGGCCTAGTTGCGTCAGCAAGTTTACTAACTACTTTTAGCTTGAATCATGAGTATTGAAATCAATAAGCTCTAAATATCAATTACTTCTTTCTCTCTTTTAGTTTAGGTTCCTTCAACAGCTGCCATCCCTACCACACAAGACCCCATATCCAAGTTGGACCCAAATGCGGTTTCTGACTTGGACTAGCTGCTTTCAAGAACAGAACGAACGAGATTTTAGTATTTGAAATTTTGAACGATAGGCCGAGCTTTCGCTGATTGCTTCGCTTTTCGAGAACAGGACAAAACAATGAATAATTACAATCTCGGTTCCGAGGTTGCTGTTGTTCTAGGCTCTGGCATTGCCAGCGATGGAACCCCGGCCCGGACCACTGTTTTGCGAACTCGCGCTGCTGCTCGGTTGGCAAAATCTCACCCAGGTGTCAATTTGCTTCTCTCCGGTGACGGACGGAAACAAGTCGGCATCACCTCTGAAGCTGAAGCAATGAAGAAGATTCTTCTGGCAGAGGGAATTTCACCTGATCGCATTTTTCTTGAAGACCAATCACAAGACACTATCGGCAATGCCGTACTCGTTGCCGCTCGCTTCTTTGCTAACGAGGGCCCTGTGGCTGTTCGTAAGCTTTACGTTGTCACTTCGCCATTCCACCTCAAGCGTGCCCTGATAGCCTTTCGCGCTGTGGTGCCGACGCACTGGAATGTTGTTTCTTACGGCAGTCGCATCGCCGCCACTGACGCAGAACGCGGTCGCAATGAGCGCGGCGGCGTGCAGTGGATGCGTGATTTTTTCTCTGGTATTGAGCCTGGTGACATCGCCAAAGCGGTAGAACGGTTGCTTGATTGCAGGCCATACTATCGCTCTCATGCATTTGCCTGGCTCAAGCCTATTGCGGATGAATCGAAGTAAGCATCGGCAAGTCTAGACGCTGTGCGGAGTTACAAATGATTGATTGTCAGAGGTGTGGAGGAAATTGGTCCTCCACACCTTGAGGCTATTTTTGCCCGCGTACTTTATTTTTGGGGTATGTTAACTATAGAACAGAGTAAGCTATTTGCCATGTAAGCGTTTTGGTTAGTCTTGCCGCTGATGGCTCTGATGACTATTTGTGTCCTGTTTTATTATGGGCAACCCCTAAGCAAATACCTGCTAATGCTTACTCTCGACTTGGCAATAACTGTCATAGTGGAGAGAGGGGTATCAAAAAAATTCCAAGTTATTTTGGCTGGCAGGTTTCGTCAATCGGCAACACTGTTAGCAATTTTCCGACTTAACTAATCCATTTCAATCTAGCTTCTGAGCATGAGGGCTAAATGAACGACGAAACTGAGAAACTGAACGGTCAATCCAAGGTGTTAAGCGATGTTGTCGCCGATCGCATAGATCTTACTGAATGCTGTGACGATGCCGAAACTCTCTGGGCCCTGGCTAATGACCTTAGCTGTGACGTGCGTTTTGCCCTAGCGGAGAACCATAATATTGATTCTGATATTTTGGCAATTTTGGCCGAAGATGAAAATCCATATGTGGCATGGCGGGCGCGTAAAACAATCAAAAGACTGACGATCGGCAGTGCTATCAGCGGTAATTTCAGTTGGCCTGAAGCTCAGAGCAACAGAAGACTTGCTGACGGACGTTCTTGACGAACGCTTAACGAAGGTAACAATCAGCATTTTCTCCCTAAATAGTTTTTCCGCGCTGTAAGCTATGCACGGGAGAAACGAAAATGAATGGATTGAAAAATAGAATTAGCTCTTTTGTTTTGACTACCCTTTGCCAGGGTGTCATCGTCTTTAATACTTGCTCTGCCACTGGAGCACAACCTATGAAAATAATTATGCCTCAGTGGTATCACCTGCAGCAAGAGGCCTACGGTCTTAAGGGTGATCTAAAAGTTGAGAAGCTCAAAGCCGCTCTGGAGGCTGCTCGTGACTTTAAGCAAGCAGACCACTATCCGGAGAGCGAAGTGCTTTTTAGTTTAGCTGTTTTTAGTAGCGAGCAAAACAAGCAGAGTGAGGCAGAGAAATATTTACAAGAGGCAATAACTCTGAAGCAGTCTGGTTTAGCTATTTCGTTAGCAGGCAAAGCGAATGTACCAATCGAGAAAGGTATCTTCTTACCAGCTTATTCTAATCAAGAAAGTGAGAAGTCTGGCAAGAGCCACGCGCTGGCAAATTGCCAAAGCTGGCTCGGTAGAACACTCTTGACCGAGAGAAAATATGCTGAAGCGGCAGCGGTTTTGGCCCAATCGATTGCTTTATTAGATAGCAGCAGCAAGCAAGATGGCGAAGTAATATTATTACCAGATACCTTGCGGCCCTACGCTCAAGCGCTCAGAGCGCTCAAACGATACAGTGAAGCGGATAGAGCGGAGGCACTAGCTGCAAAGATTGTTGCCACCCGGCGCATGTTGCTTGATTAAAAGTTGAGATTATTTTGTTGCGTACTTTAGCCGCCCTGAAAGAGTTTGAGTGCCGCTAGAGCCAATACGATAGACAGTAAGTATTGAAGCTTACGTGAAGTGAATTTTCTGGCACCATATATAGAGCCAACTATTGCAGCAGGAGCTGCCACTAGAAGAAATGGAAGCAGGTGTATCACATCACCTTTGCCGTCGTTAAAGCGGCCAATCAAGCCGCTTATTGAATTGACTACAATAAAAAGGGCTGAGATGGCGGAGGTCTGTTTTGTCGTTGCCCATTTGTTGAAAATAATTAGAGGGCTGAGAAATACTCCGCCGCCAATGCCAACAATTCCTGAAAGCAACCCCAGTATTCCACCTGCACTTGCAGCTAAAAACAATGGCGGTTGGTGCATGTTTTGTTCTTCTGACTCAGCTGTCTCAGGCTTCTCAAAATTTGTGTCTGACTGCTTCTTAGAGCTGTCATTCTCAACTTTGCCTGGTGCAGTAGGCATAATGGCAAAGCGTAAAGCGGCCAAGGCTAGCATTGCTCCAAGTATGTAAGCAAAGGTTTGCTTATCTACTGATAGCCTGGCGCCGACGTAGGCGAGCGGTACAGACAGAACTATGTACGGCAGTGCTTGTTTGACTTGAAAGCGCCCAGCGCGATAGTAGTTTGTTAGAGAAATGCTTGCTACAACTGTATTAAGGATGAGTGCCGTAGTAGCAATTTCGTGATGCTCAAGACCAAAAAGCGAAAGCAAGGCAATATAACCGGTTGCTCCACCGTGTCCTACTGCAGCGTAGAGCATGGCAACGAAGGCGACACAGAGACATTGGAGAATAGTTGTGAGGCTGGCATCCATGGCTAGATGCTAGCAGTGTTGTGCGGTCGGATCAAATGACCTGTCAATAACGCCTCGATTGATTTATACATGGGAGTACCGTGGGCGCAAGCTTGAAAATTTCTAGATTGCGTGGCCCTTCGGTCCGACCTTCTAACGGAATTTGTGTTGGTAGTGGTGTGATCGCCTTTCGACATTTCCTATCTACTTGATCGCGAATGTAGATTAGGTCTTGCTTTGTTGGCTTAAAGGTTGAGTCTGCGAAGTGGTTAATCCACTCTTCTCTGAGTGAAGTGATTGAATGAAGCTTGACCCACTTCTTATCGATTATTCTAAAATTGGTAGGTGAATTAAGCTCATCGATGGTAAATAAGTCAGGATAGTATTCGAGTATTTGTTTAGGTATCGCGCGGATTACAGCGTCGCCTTGCCTTTCTATTGGTAAAAACCACCTGGCCGATTCGATTGCTCTGTAGCTATCAACTCCGCTTCTGAGTCTTGGAACCGTATCAAAATGGAAGTTCGCATTTAGGCCGTGCTTGACAAACCAGAGTCGTTCGTTTTGAGGTATTTTGACTGGGCCTGACAGGGCGGCTGCATCAAAAATTGTACAAAGAGTCTGTGTCGGAGATTCATCACCGTCGTAGTACCAGGGGAAAAGCTTGCCGCTATGAGGGTCTACTTTGAATGCGACCGAGCCATTTTGAGACTTGTTGGTCGGAATTTCTAAATTTTCGTAATAGCGAGTAAAAACGGCATTAAGCGCATAGTCTTTACTCAATAGTTTCGCGCTGCAGTGCTCGGGCATGTCGTATTGGTTGAACCATACTGCTCTACTATCTCTGCAAAAACAAGGCGTACTGATCAAAAGACTTGCTATTGAGCCGGAAACAAAAGCTTTAAGAATGATGCGGTAAGTCATGCTATCTCCCAATACACAAAAATACTACCTCAATTCTTAATTCAAAGCCTGCTTGTACTATTAAATGTAGTTGCGGCGGAGAAAAAAGGTAAGTGGTCACTGGCGCACGTGCCCGACTACTGGGTCAAGAAGTGAACTGGAGGAGAATTCCAAGGAAGGATGTCTGTGGCATTGTCTGGGGCACAGCCGCCGGATTTTGCAACGGCAAGAAGGTACTCTTTTAGCCACTGGACCTGATTGATGCCATTCATATCCAAGGTTGTGAGTATAGTGAATAGGTCGGC
>Ga0172380_10002480_pt1 | contig 28145 bp, 27 predicted proteins | sample Leawe162metaG_FD_119747 | JGI IMG/M metagenome (GOLD analysis project Ga0172380, IMG submission 119747) | Leachate microbial communities from a municipal landfill in Southern Ontario, Canada - Leachate well 162 metaG | ecosystem: Engineered > Solid waste > Landfill > Unclassified | place... | reverse complement strand
GTAAAAACGCTAACTACGGTGGTGCCGTCATCTCCCATTTTTGGCGTAGGACCGGCGCGATATGGCGGAGGTGCCGTCACTGCACTTCATGACACGAGCATCTATGACAAGCTTGGGCTGCCGTATGGCGTGTATGGAACAGAAGGGTATATAGACAACAACTGGTTTTCTCTCTTTGGCGAAACCGGAGTGCTCGGCCTCTTGGCCTATCTCTGGCTCTACTCGGCCGTTTTCTTTGCCTGCATTCACATTGCACTCAATTCCAAAGACCGTGCCACGCGCGCGCTCGCTCTTGGCACCGCCGCTGCCATGATTGCCGTTGCCTTGAACGCGCTCCTTGCTACTATGCTTGAAACGCGCACGCTTGCACCGTATCTTTGGATCATGGGTGGTACCGTGATTGCGCTCGGAAAAAAGGAGGAATTGCTATGAGAATTTTGCACGTCCATAAGTACTATCACACGCGTGACGGCGTAGGCCGCTACATGTTTGATCTCATGCGCTTATTTGAAGAAGCCGGACACGCCACGGCTATTTTTGCCATGCATGAACCGCGCAATGAGCGGAGCGTGTGGGAGGATTACTTTTTGCCGGAGCTTGATACCAAGTCCGTGGGCCGTGGAAAGAAAATGTTTGAACAGTTAGAGCGATCACTTTGGAGCAGGGAGGCGAAAAGCAGAATGGAAAAAATGTTGGATGTTTTTAAGCCAGACGTGGTCCACGTGCATAATATTTATACGCACATGTCGCCGTCCGTGCTTGAACCGTGCCGCAAGCGCTCTATTCCCGTGGTCATGACGGCTAATGACTATGCGCTCGTCTCCGCAAACTATACGCTCTGGGGGAAAGACGGAGTGATGGACCCGGATCGGGACGGAATACTGGATGTTGCCCGAAGCCGATTCAGCAAAGGATCTTTCCTCGCAACACTCGTACAGGAAATTATTGTTCGAACGCAAAAAAGATTTCGCTTATACGATCGTGCCATCTCCCGTTATATTTCGCTCTCGGAATTTGTGCGTGACGTACTCGTGAACGCGGGGTATGACAAAGAGAAAATTGACGTCATCGATCCCATGGCTGGACCTTTGGGAGTTTTGAGAGACTTCGCTTCCAAGCGAGATGACAAGGCAGTGTTGTTCGCTGGACGATTAGAACCGTCAAAAGGCGTGGATCTTTTCTTGTCTTTAGCGAAGAGTAGTCCCGACTATACGTTCTACGTGGCGGGGGTGGGGCCACTTGAAGCAAGCGTTAAAGAGGCCGCAGCGAAGTTGCAGAATATTGTTTACCTTGGGTTTCTTTCTGGGGAGGAGCTGTGGAAAAAGATGGCATCTGTCCACGTGCTCGTAGTCCCGTCTGTGTGGTATGAACCGTATGGTTTAGTGGCTCTTGAAGCGCTTTCTTTGGGGACGCCAACCCTTGTGAGCGACCGCGGGGGACTCCCTGAACTTGCGCGGGCGAGCGGAGGAGGTAAGGTCTTTAAAGCGGGGGACCTGAATGACCTTAAAAAGAAGCTCGCGCTTCTCGATGACGCTGTGCTTTGGACTGAAATGTCTCGTAAAGGCCAGACATATACGCGTGAACATCACTCTCCGCAGGTTTTTTTGAAGAATATGTTAGCGGAATATGAACGAGCCAAAGATTCTCTCCGTGAGTGATTTTCTCTCCCTCGTGAACGAAACGCTCCGGCTCATTCCGTCTGATGCGTACGTGGTAGAGGGGGAAGTTTCTGACTACCGAGTGAGCCAGGGAAAATGGGTCACGTTTGATCTCAAAGATGAAAAAGCGGACGTGAAGGTGCCGTGTTTTGGCGTGCTGTACAAGCTCGGGATTCCGATTGTATCCGGCATGCGGGTTAGGGTGCGCGGGGGAGCTAAGGTGTTTGAGCGGTTTGGAAAGTTTTCGCTCAACGTAGACGAAGTAATTCCGGTGGGCGAAGGCGCGCTGCAGAAGGCGTATCTCGCGCTCAAAAAGCGTTTAATGGATGAAGGAATTTTTGATACTGGCCGCAAGCGTACGCTTCCCAAGTTTCCTGAACGTATTGGCCTTATTACTTCTAAAGAAGCTGCGGCGTATGGAGACTTTTTGCGCGTCTTAAGTAATCGGTTTGGCGGCATGACCATTGTGCATGCGAACACGCATGTCCAGGGACAGTACGCTGTGCAAGAAATCATCGAGGCGTTCAAGATGATCGAATCTCTGCCGGCAGATGCATTGCCGCAGGTGATTGTGCTCACGCGCGGGGGAGGAAGTCTGGAGGATCTTCACGCGTTTAATGACGAACGCGTAGTGCGCGCCGTTTTTTCTTGTCGCATCCCTGTGGTGGTCGGCGTGGGCCATGAGCGCGATGAGAGCTTGTGCGATTTTGCGGCTGACGTGAGGGCATCCACGCCTTCAAACGCTGCCGAGCTCCTGGTCCCCGAGCGGACGGATGTTTTACGGAGCGTACAGCTAAGTGAAGATCATATGCTTTATCGGCTGGAACAGGGCATAAAGTGGGCCAGGAATAGGGAAGAGCGGGCCATGAAGGTGTTTGAACAGGCTATCAAAAATGCGGCAGGAGAAATTACGCAATCAGTTCAGCGGTTTTCTCATTCGTTTGACCGTTTTCGTCTGAGCCTCGTGGCCACTCGCGAGCACATTGAGCGGCGAGAAGGCACGCTTGAGCAGATATACTCCCACGTTGTCACGAGCGTGAAGAAAGAGGTGGGTGCGCTTGAACGAATTTTGGAGAACGTGGATCCAAAACGCGTTTTATCCAGAGGATATGCTATTGTGCGGAGACGCGGTAAGGTACTTTTGGACGGCAGACTGTCCCTTGGGGAGCGGGTGGCAATTGAGCTCGCGCATGGAGAGTTTACGGCCGAAGTGGTGGATGAAAAACAACATAAACTCTTGTAAGTATGAGTAAAAAAACATCATCGTTTTCTGAGGCATTTGAAGAATTGGAAGAGATCACCGCGTGGTTTGAAAGTTCTGAAGTTGATCTTGATGAAGGTTTGAAAAAGTTTGAGCGCGGACTTGAGCTTGCAAGCGCTTGCAAGAAGAAACTCTCCGAAGTGGAAAATAAAGTAGTAGAATTAAAAAAGAAATTTAGCGCTCTTTCCGCAGACACGGAAGAGTAAAACATATGAAATTGCTTTTACGCTGGCTCATTACTGCGGCTACGCTTCTTCTTGCCACGAATCTCATCACGGGATTTTCCGTCTCCAATTTTTACGTGGCGCTTATTGCAGCGCTCGTCCTTGGCCTCTTGAATGCCATTGTGCGTCCTGTTTTGATCATCCTTACCCTGCCGGTGAATATTCTCACGCTCGGGCTCTTCACGTTTGTCATCAACGGGCTCTTGATCTGGTTCATGAGTACGTTCGTGAAGGGTGTTGAGGTCAGTGGCTTTTTACCGGCACTTTTCGTGGCTTTGATCCTTTGGGCAGTGGGAGTTTTGACCAATTGGCTGCTTCACGCTGGTAAGGAATAAACAAAGCGGACGAGTGTTTGTTGACGCCCGTCCGCTTTTTTGTTACCCTTTCTGCACCATCGAATTCGTAGAACACGGGCATCCACCCTCCTGTCAGCTTACGCAGACACGGCGGGTAAATAAGTCCCGTCGAGAAAATCGATGAAATAGTGCTAAAAACAGCCTGTTTCATATGTTCTGCGGCTTAAATGGCCGCTATTATTTTTTTAGGTCTTATGCCAAAGACACGTGCTCAAAAAGCCGACATCGTGGCAAAGATCGCTGATCGTTTCCGCACCATGAAGGCGGCCGCTTTCTCAGAGACTTCCGGATTTACCATGGAAGACGCTGACAAGCTCCGCGTGAAGGCCAAGGAAAGGAACGTTGAGGTGTTTATCGCCAAAAAGACGCTCCTTGCGAAAGCCGCTCTTGATGCAGGAATTGAAGGTTTGACTGAAGACAAACTCGAGGGATCGATTTTGACGGCAGTCGGCTACGGCGATGAGGTATCCGCGGCAAAGCTTTTGAAGGAACTTTCTAAAGAGAAAGACACCATCAAGCTCATCCTCGGCGTCCTTGAAGGCAAAGTGATGACCAAAGCTGAAGTGGTTCAGCTCGCATCCCTTCCTTCTAAGCAGGAGCTCCTCCAGAAGCTGGTAGGATCCCTGAACGCTCCGGTTTCTGGTTTCGTGAACGTCCTTGCGGGAAATCTCCGCGGACTCGTGACAGTACTCGGTGCTATTCAAGAGAAAAAAGTTTAATATCAAATCTATGTCAGATGAAATAAAGTCCGTAGAGGTTCCCGCAAAGTTTGCATCTTTGGTCGAAACGATCGAAAAGATGTCCGTGCTTGACCTCGCTGAGCTCGTGAAAGTATTGGAAGGAAAGTTTGGTGTTTCAGCTTCCGCTCCAGCCATGATGATGGCCGCTCCGGCTGCTGGCGCCGCTGCCGCAGAAGAGCAGTCTTCTTTCACGGTTGAACTTACGTCCACCGGGGACAACAAGATCAACGTGATCAAGGCGGTGCGTGAAATCACGGGTCTTGGCCTCAAAGAAGCTAAGGATATCGTGGACGCAGCTCCTAAGGCTGTGAAGGAAGGTGCAAGCAAGGCAGAAGCTGATGACATGAAGTCTAAGCTTGAAGCCGCTGGTGCCAAGGTTACTTTGAAGTAACTCTCGCGATCAAACAAAAAAAAACGAGTCCGTAAGGGCTCGTTTTTTTTGCGCCTACTTCACTAAATGATCGGCGGTAAAGGCTAGCGCCTTATTTCCGGTGATGAAGATGATTCTGTTCGCGCTCTCTTCTACTATGAAACCCACGGCATTTTTCATCTCGTCTGTTGTGTATTGCGCTTCAATATCTCCTGAATCTTTATTGAAGACCACAATGCGGGAGGCGCCGGGGTCAAGAATGTAGAGGTATTTGCTTCCAAGGTCCGTCCAGATATCTGTGGGATTTACGAGCGCAGGATCTATGGTTGCATGCGGCCAATCCATTTCTTTTCCGCTACGGAATTTGAGAACGTTACTCGCGGTCAGCACGTAAATATCACCATCAATCCCGAGTGCGCGCGCTCCGCTCAGGTCAGAAGATGAAGCAGTGATCCAGGCAGTCCCTGCCTCATAGGCGTTTCCTTGCGGTCGCATTTTTACGATCTGTCCGCTTTTTGCACTTAAGGTGAAAAGATTCCCGCCATAGGTTGCAATGTCTTCCGCAGAGAGCATGCTGTTTGTGCCGCTTGAAAGAGGATTGAGCGTTTTTGCGGTGAAGTCCGCTCGCCCAAGCCCTCGGCCGCTATCAAGAACAAGGGCGTTCGTCCCTTCCGGCGCTGCGCTCACGATGGCTTCCAAAGTTCCTTTGGTTTCCTCTTCTCTCACAAAGGACGTGGAGAGTCCGTCCAGTCTATAGACATCAAGATTGTTCGCAAAGGCATAAGTTCTCCCACCAACGCTCGTGGCGGCGGTGAGCGGACTGCCATCTGCGAGGGAAGCAAGTTCCTGTGTATTCACGCTCGTGATGCCGCGGATTTTGTCTTGCAGTTTAGCAAGCTTTCCCTGAAGGTCCTGAACCGCGCTCGCATGTTCACCTGTGTCTCTTGGGAGCGTTTCAAGAATTGTTCCTGCTTCAAGAAGCGAAGCGTGGGCTTCTTCAGTGTTTCTATAAATAAGGCTTGCCTCGGCGGCCAGCATGCGTTGCTCAATCTGTTCCACGGTGGAAGCGAAGAGCGCTTCCTCCTTTTCTTTTTCCTTATTTCCACGGGTCAGGAACAGCAGACTCGCGCCAATGACTACCACCGCAAGAAGTCCCACAAGCGCGAGTTTGCGTTTCGGCGTTAGAACCGTTGACCGCTCTCCGTCTCGCGGCTTCTGCGCAGCGAGGAAAATATTTGAGGAAAGTTTGGCGAGCGCTTGGAAGCCTTTTGCGGCAGACTGGATAACGAGCGAGAGCCCACGCTTTAGGAGAGCGAGGATTCCCTTTGTTCCCGGGGAGGAGAGTTTTCTTTTTGCCGCGAGCGCGATATTTCTGATGAGGTTTGATAATTCCGCGTTGGATTCTCCAAGAACGTTCGCGGTTTGTTCCTTTGAGGTTTGCAGCGCTTCAAGCGAGCCTATGGGATTCGCCTTGCGCGGAGGTCCGCCTGCATCTTTATTTTCCGCAAAAGAAAAGCCGAGCGCGGCATACGCTTGGGAGGGCGGCACAAACTGGCGGATGCGGGAGAGCGCGCCCTGCGGGGGAAGCGTTACAAGGATGTCATGGAGTTCATTGGCGCCAAGAGCGTGGGTGGAAAGCGGCGTGGCAGCATAGAAGACATCTCCCGGATGGATTTCTCCGTCTAAGATGGTGAGAAACAGGCGCTTTTCTTCCGGTACTCTTCCTTCATGAAACTGAGCGTCCAGTTCATACACGCTATAGCGGCGATCCGCGGTTTTATGGAGGAAGAGGGCGGACACTTTTCCAATTCCGGAAATAAAAATCTGTTCCGGCGTCAGGATGCCTACCGCTCCGTGAAAACGATCGGCTCGGAGTCCGGCCTCTTCACTTGCTTTCAAGAGATCCGTATTCAGTTCGGCAAGCATGTGCTCAAAACGCCGCGGGGGATTCACGTCTCCTTCCAGTTCTTCGGCCAGGTGTTCCAAATGGCTTGCGCCGATGTGCAATATTTTCTCCCGTGCAGCCTCATCCTTAAGCTCAATATCAAAAAGCCCGAAAACCGAACCTTTTTCATCTTTGAGCGCGTGGAGAACGGTTCGGACTCCGTGATCAGTTCTTGGCGGAGTTACGCTCGTTTCTGCGGTTTTTACGCCTCTTTTATAGTCGGTCATGATTGCTAAGAAGAGGATTACGAGTTACAGTATACTCAAATTGTGGCATCTATGGATACCCCGTCTTCCCCTCCTCCTTTTCGCATTGAACAACTCTTCGGTTCGCGCACGAGAGCTAGGCTTTTGGGGCTTTTTCTTGAAAACGCCGAGCGTCCTTTCTACGTTCGGGAGCTGGCACGGAGAGTGGATGCGCAGATTAATGCCGTGCGTCGAGAGCTTAAAAATTTGCTGGAGATCGGCATTGTGATTGAGGTAGAGGCAGACGCATCTCCGGTACCGCTTGAGAAGGACCAGGATGATGAAGGCGGCAAAGACAATAAAAGGTTCTATCGTGCGGACGGCGGGTTTCCTTTGTTTGATGATTTGCGCGCGGTCATGAAGAAGGCGGCGGTGCTCATGAACGCTTCGCTTATTGAATTTTTGCGGGAGAAGGGCAGACTTGATCTCTTGGTTTTAACCGGAAGGTTTACGGAGGTGGCGAATATTCCGACAGACGTTCTTGTGGTGGGCGAGATTCCTCCCGAGGAAGTGCAGGAAGCTATCACGGCTTTTGAGCGGGAAATCGGCCGGGAAGTGAACTACACCTACATGCCAAGAGCGGAGTTTGATTATCGTTCTGACGTGGGCGATAGGTTTTTGTCTTCCATTTTGGAGGGGAGAAGAGTGGTTCTCGTAGACAAAACGGAACGTCCTCTATGATGCTTTTTGTGAACGGGCAGGATATTGAGCATCTGACGCTCGGACTTTTTGAAAAAACAGCGGACCGAGCTTTTTGGGTGCAAGAACCCATGACGTTCAGCGCTACGAGCGAAGTATTTTTGGCAAAGATTTTGGAGTATCTCCATGACGGGGCGGTTGAACCTCAGGTTTTGACCGGCATAGCCGTAACAGAGGGGGAAGGTTCAGCTACGGCTCTGCGTACGGTGTATGCGATTGCAAACGCTTGGGGATACGCGGGGAAGATACCGCTTTTTGTTCTCAAAAAGGATCCGTTAACGGAGGATCTTGTTCCGCGTTCTTTCGCGCTCCCGCAGTACGCAAATAGCGTACACATCACGGCGGCCAAGCGTGATGCGCTCCGCCGCAAATAACTATGCCGCAGACCTTTGGGCAGTATGGGAAGAACCGGTTTTGGGAAATTGTTCCCGGGTTTTTGGTTTGGTCGGTGTTAGTGCTTTCCATCACATTGTCCCTTTTTGCGCCCACGTTCGCTATTATTTTCATTATCGTTTTTGACCTGTATTGGATGCTCAGGGTGTTTTACTTCGTTATTCACGTTCTTGCTTCTTACGCATCCTATAGGAAGACTCTGAGTGTCAGTTGGTGGAAAAAAGTGCAGGAGCTCCCAAGATATGATCGCGTGTATCACGTGGTCATGCTGCCTACGTATAAAGAGGAGCTTCCTATTCTTGAGGAAGCGCTGGCCTCGCTTCTGCGGGCTAAATATCGAACGGATCGCATGATTGTGGTCTTTGGCGGCGAGGAACGGGATGAAGCACATTTTACGGAATGCGCGGCTGTTCTTCGGGAACGGTACGGTGGAAAATTTTTTAAACTGCTGTTCACGGTTCATCCCAAAGACTTGCCCGGTGAAATCCCCGGCAAGGGATCCAATCTGAAGCACATGGCCACCGTTCTTCAGGGCGAGATTGATAAGCTTGGTATTCCCTATGACGATATTGTGGTCTCTGCTTTTGATGTGGACACCGTGGCCCATGAACAATATTTTGCGCGGTTGGCGTATCTGTATTTGACCGAGCCAAACCCTACGCGTACGTCCTATCAGCCGGTGACATTGTTCTCAAATAATATTTGGAGTGCCACGGCACCGGTTCGGATCGCTGCTTTTGGCACCACGTTTTGGTTATTGTCAGAAATTGTGCGCCCGGAGCGCATGTGGACATTCTCATCTCATTCCATGCCGTGGCGCATGCTTGTGGACGTAGGTTTTTGGGAGCCGGATATCGTGAGCGAAGACTCCCGGATTTTTATGCAGGCCCTGCTACGCTATGACGGGGATTACCGGGTGACGCCGATTTTTTTGCCGGTTTCCATGGATACGGTTTCCGGCGGAACATATCTTGAGAGTCTGCTCGCGCTCTACCAGCAGCAGCGCCGCTGGGCCTGGGGCGTGGAGCATATTCCCTACATGATCACGAAGTTCAAGGAACATCCTCTGCTGCCCAGGCTCACCAAGCTTCGGTATCTCTTCTATCACTTTGAAGGCATGCTCACCTGGGCGAGCGCGCCATTCCTCATTTTTATTCTCGGTTATCTCCCGTTCATTACTATTCATGATGGCACGAGCGCGCTTGTGGTAAATTCTCCCACTACGCTTGAATTCATGATGCGGGCGGCAACTGCCGGAACTTTTGTCATGGGGGCGCTCAGCTTTATGCTCATGCCGCCGCGCCCTTCTGCCACGCATCGGCTCCGCTGGATTACCATGCTTCTCCAGTGGCTTCTTTTGCCCGTTACCTTCATTCTCTTTGGCGCTATACCGGCAATTGATGCACAGACCCGCCTCATGCTTGGTAAATATCTTGGTTTTAATGTAACAAAGAAGCACGCTTCTTCACGCACCAAGTAATATGGATATCGTCGCCCACGTTTTAAGCTGGAATGGTGAGAAATATCTGCCTGATCTTTTTGCATCATTTGATGCGCAAACGAAGAAAGATTTGATCGTGCGTGTGGTGGACAATGGAAGCACGGACGGATCTGTGGCCTATCTTCAGGGGCACTATCCGCACGCCATTGTGGCGAGGAATGTGAAGAACCTCGGATTCACGGGCGGGCATAACCAGCTGTTTAAATTTACGTTTGAAAAGTGGATGGGTCAGGATTTGGAGCAAAAGGCAATCGTCCTCATCAACCAGGACATGATTTTGGACCCCCGGATGATTGAAGAAATGGAGAGCGTGCTTTTGGAGAACCCGAATGTTGCTGCCGTTCAGCCGAAAATTTATCGCCTCTTTCCGCCGAGCAACGAAGAAGAAGGCGTGGGACTTCCAGTGAAGTCCGACGTTCTTGATACCACCGGGCTTGAGCTCACGCATTCCTGGCGTTTGGAGGATCGTGGGGCGGGTGCTATGGATGCCGGGCAGTATGACCTGAAGACGGATATCATTGGCGCCACGGGGACTATTGTCATGTACCGAGCGTCCGCGTTGCTCGACGTCTTAGTAGACTCCGAAGTGTTTGATAATGATTATTTTGCCTATAAAGAGGATTGTGATTTGGCGCTCAGACTGCGCCGGGCCGGCTACGAAAGCCATTTTGCACCGCTTGCCAAGGCTTGGCATTACCGCGGTGTCTATGGCGCCCAAAAGCGCTCGCTTTGGCAGCGATTGACGGATCGGCGCGGCCGCCGTCCGTTTTTGGCCGCGCTCAGCACTCGGAATCAGCTACTTCTTCTTGTAAAAAATCTCACCTGTAAGGATGTGTTTCGAGCCTTTCCTCGATTAGTTCTTGAAGAAGGCGGAAGACTTCTCTACGCCATGCTCTTTGAGCGCGATACACGAAAGATGCTCTATGCTTCGCCTCGTTTATTTTTTCGCGCATTCTCTAAACGGAAGGAAGTTTTTGCTAAGGCAAAAGTGGGTTCAGAGGTGCTCCGTTCCTACATGAAGTAGCGCGCCGTGGCTCAGACTTCGTGATACAATGAGGGCCAATGAGCTCCGCAAATTTTCTTTCTCCGCGGCATGATCCGTGGGTTCATCTTCCGCCTCTCCCGACGCCTCACGCTCACGTGCCGCCGCCACAGAAGAAGAAAAAAAATCGCCGAGTAGTCCGGCGAGGTTTTTTCCTCCTTCTTTTTGTTGTCATCATAGCGCTCGGCGTTTATTTTGGGATAGGTATCGTCCGTGTTCTTGAAGCGGGGCTTCAGCTGAAGGCGGCCGGAGAGCAGGCTAAGACGGCGCTTGATGAGGGAGATATCTCAGGCGGAGCGGAGGCGCTTACCAGCGTGATTACTTCACTAAATGCATTGCAGTCCGGCGCTGAATATTTTTCACTGCTTGAACCGCTGCCGTTTGTGGGCGATCAGCTCAAAGGCGCTAAAGCCACGGTGAACGCAGCACTTGAAACCGCCGTGGCCGTAGAGGATGGGCTGCACATTCTCCTTGAGTCTGCAAAAGCCGTGCAGGGGGCGGGCGGCGTGGTGGGGGAGGTGAGCGGTTCAGCTGAAAGCCGTTCGTACTCGTCCCTCAGTAGTGACGAAAAAGAGCTCTTGCTGCAGTCTTTGGCCGCATCCCTTCCTGATTTGCGGAAGATGCAAATTAAGCTGAGGTTAGCGAGCCAAGATCTTGATCGTTTAGATGAACTCAATCTGTCCCCCGTTTTCACGAATGCCATCGCACCATTAAAGGAGAAGCTTCCGGAGCTCATTACGGCGGTTGATATTATTGTTCCTTTTGCAGCCATCGCGCCCGAGTACGCCGGGCTTGGACACGAGAAGCAATTCCTTGTGCTGTTTTTAAATAATGACGAGATTCGTCCGGGCGGGGGATTCATTGGCGTCTATGGACTCATGACCATCAAGAACGGAGATATTGAGACCATGGTGACGGATGACTCGTATAACGTGGACAAGTTTGTAGAGGGACATGACGATTATTATGTGACGCCGCCGTATCCCCTACGCGAATATCTTATTCCTGAATGGTATTTCAGAGATTCTGCCTGGTCCCCGGACTTTACGCAGACCGCAAAAGACGCTACGCAGCTGTTCCGCCAGGAGATAGGTTTTGGCGGCCAACCCATTCCTGAAATTAGCGGTGTAGTGGGTATAACGCCGAGCTTCATCTCTCGTGTTTTAGAGTTTGTGGGGCCGATTACGGTAGAAGGCCAGACGTTTACGAGCGAGAATATTGCGGACGAGCTTGAATATCAGGTTGAGCAGCAGTATGACATTGACGGAAAGCCGCCGGAACAGCGTAAAGAGATTGTCAGTAAAGTGACGGATGAAATGGTGCATCGTTTGATGGCGCTCCCGCCTTCCCGCTGGACGGATTTTTTTAAGATCATGCATGCCGGATTTAATAAAAAGGAAATTGCGCTCATGAGTTTTCATGCAAAGACGCAGGCATCGCTAGAGGATTCTGATTGGGCTGGCGTTCTGAACCCGGCGCAGTCTGATGATTTGGTGATGGCGGTTGATGCCAATCTTGGCGCTTTGAAGACAGATCCTTTGGTTGATAGGCACATTACCTACAGCATCAAGCCATACGGTTCGGGCTATAGGGCTACGACGAGCATTGAATATCACAACACGGGAACCAAATATGATTGGCGAACTACGCGCTACCGCACATATGCCCGCGTGTATGCCCCGCTTGGGTCTACCTTTGTTTCTTCTGAAGGATCTCTTACAAACGATGTCTCGCGAAACCCTTCACGGACGCCGGATACCGTAGACGTAGCCAATGAACTCGGCATGACGAGTTTTGGTGCTTTTACGGCCGTAGAACTTGGTGAGACAAGGACACTGTCTTTCACGTATGATTTGCCGCTGGCCGTTGTTTCGGCTATTAAAGGCGGGAGTTATGATCTCCGAGCGTTTAAACAAATGGGCGGACGGGATAACCTTTTGACGCTGCACCTTGATTTTGGTACCACGCTCAAGGATGCGGTGCCTGCGGAAGCAGAAAAAGACTGGGGAGATAAGATTTATCATAGTGATACAACCCTAGATACTGACAGGCATTTCCGCGTCCGATTGTAAGTATGTTCGGCAAAAAAATAGGCATTGATCTTGGAACAACTACGGTTCTTGTTTACGTTCCAAAGCGGGGGATCATTATCAATGAGCCTTCCGTTGTTGCTATTTCTAAAGCGGATAAGACCGTGCTCGCGGTAGGGAAAGAGGCCAAGGACATGCTTGGAAGAACGCCGGATACCATCATCGCACGCCGTCCTTTGAAAGATGGCGTTATTGCGGATTACCGAACCACGGAGGCAATGCTCCGGTATTTTATTAATAAAGCGCTGGGGGGAGTCAGAATTTTTCGTCCTGAAGTCATGATCGCGGTGCCTGGTGGCATTACGTCCACGGAGCGGCGCGCGGTTATTGATGCTGCGCTGTCTGCTGGAGCTAAAGCTGCGTACATTATTAAGCAGCCGGTGGTTGCCGCTATTGGGGCGAACATTCCTATAGGGAGTCCTAACGGCCACATGATTGTGGAAATTGGTGGAGGTACAAGTGAGATGGCGGTTATTTCTTTGGGCGGTATTGTGGCCTCAACGTCTGTGCGTATTGGCGGCGTGAAGTTTGATCACGCTATTATGGAATTTGTACGCCGCACGTATAACTTGGCTATTGGCGAGCGGACCGCGGAAGACATGAAGATCAAGGTCGGCTCCGCCATGTATCTTGAGGAGAAGCTCCGTATGGAAATTAAGGGGCGAGATATGATTACCGGTTTGCCAAAAATTATCGAGGTAACGAGTGATGACGTAACGGAAGCTATTCAGCCGCTCCTTGAGGGTATTATTACGGCACTGAAAGAAGTGCTCCATGATACGCCGCCAGAACTTTCCGCAGACGTCATGGATAAGGGTATTGTGATCTCCGGCGGTTCGGCGCAATTGCGGAATCTCGATCGGCTGATAGCGGAAGCTACAAGCGTGCCAACGTATATTGCAGATGATCCGCAGCTTTGCGTGGCTAAGGGAACTGGCCTAGCGCTTGAAAACCTTGAGGCGTATAAGAGAAGCTTGTTTAATACGTAGGTAAGGGTATAGGGGATGGGGTATGAAAACATTTGGGATTGACGCGAATGCGCTTCTGAAAGAAAAACCGACAGGCGTTGAGAACTACGTGAAGCGGCTTCTTTTGGCCATGATGAAACAGCCGCTCAATGAGGGCGAGCAGGTGGTTTTGTATTCCGCCAAGCCTAAACCTCAAGAGCTCGAACTCACGCAAGGATGGTCCTGGAAAGAGCTTAGCTTCTTTTTACCAAAAGGCTGGACGCATCTCAGGTTATCCCTCGAACTTACGCTGCATCCGCCCACAGTCTTCTTTTCTCCGGCCCATGAGATCCCTTTTTTTCCTGGTCGTGCGGGTATTGTTTCTACTGTGCACGATGTAGCCTTTCGCCGCTTCCCGGAATCTTACGATGCGAGAGGCAGGGCTCGACAGGAGCTTTCGATCAAGCGCGTCAAACGTCTGGCAAGGCGCGTGCTCGCTGTCAGTGAAGCCACCAAACAGGATCTGGTGAGTTTATTTTCTTTTGACCCGTCACGTGTCATTGTTACTCCGTTAGCCCCGTCGTTCTCTCACAAACCGACTGTTGAAGAAATTTCCCTCGTGGAACAAAAGTACCGTCTGACGGCAGGGCAATACCTGTTATTTGTCAGTCGAGTGGAGGAAAAGAAAAATGTCCGCACACTGCTGAAAGCTTTTTTACTGCTGAAGAAAAAGCTTGGTGTGGGTCACCCGCTCAAGCTTGTTTTTGCTGGGTCGCCCGGCTACGGATTTGATGCGCTTCAAGAGATGGCAAACTCCTCCATATCCAAGGATGATGTTTTATTCCTTGGCTATGTTCCTGACACTGATGTGGCACCACTCATGGGTGGTGCGCGCGCTTTTGTCTTCCCGTCCCTCTGGGAAGGATTTGGTCTGCCCATCCTTGAAGCTATGGTGGCCGGAGCCGCTGTCATAGCGAGTGATATTCCGGTTTTCCGGGAGATTGTCCATGACGCGGCCATACTCGTACCCGCAACAAGTGCTGATCTTTTCGCTCAAGCCTTTGAACGAATACTTTTTGATGAGCCTTATCGGCAGGAATTGATTGCGCGGGGAGAAGAACGTGCTCGGAAATTCACTTGGGAAGAAACAGCGGCAAAAACGTGGGAGGCGCTCAGGGGCGCTTCACTATGATGGATGACATCCTGCAGGGTTTAAAAACTATCGGTCTAGATGAAAAAGAAGGACGAGTGTATCTCGCCCTTCTTTCGCATGCTGGTTGTTCCGCGCCAGCGCTTGCCTTGGCCTCTGATATCCCAAGAGGAACATGTCATGACATTTTGGAAGAGCTGACAGCGCGAGGTTTTGTTTTAGAGAGCGAAACCGATCAAGGCAAGCGTTATTTTCCGCAATCCCCGGAGAGATTGCTCTCTCTTCTTAAGATGGAAGAGCGAAAGTTGCAGGAGCGTATGCGTGAAGCGGCGACCATTGTTCCCATGCTCACGATTTTGTATAACCCCTCGGGGCCGCAGCCGAGGGTTAGGTATAAGGAGGGAGTGAAGGGGCTTCGAGAACTGCAGAGAGAATATGAAGCCATGGAGCATGACATCATCCAGCTCGTGGGTCTTGATGCCTTTTTAGCACTCCATGATCCAAAGGCTACAGAAGAACATCGGCAGGAATTTATGCGGCATCCAAGAAAGATCAGGGCGATTACGTTTACCGATCATCCGGAAAAAGTGGCCGTCTTGCCGGAGGTAGAGACGCGTATTCTGCCGTCCGGATTATTTTCTTCTGTACAGGGGGAGATGACCGTCTGTGGAGACCGGGTAGCGTTCTTTTCTTATGAGAGTGACATGATTGCTCTTGAAATCCGTTCTGCAGCTATTGCGGGAACCTGCCGCGCTGCACTTGAACTTGCCTGGAAAACGGCAGGGGAGTTAACAAAAAGTATTCTCTAAAAATGCGATGACCCCGAGTCCAGATGGACCCAGGGTCATATGATCGGCAGGCCGATACTTGCACAGGCAAGCGTTACGGTGAGACCGACGAGGAAGAGCGAGAAGACCGTAGTCCAGCCCGCCGTGATGAGGAAGGCGGCGGCGGAGAAAACTCCGAACGTCCGCCTAACGGCCCAGGTCAGGTTGTCATCCGTTTCCGGAAGAAACCCGTATCTGGTGCACCAGTAGAACGTCACCGCGAGGGCAACGCTCACGAGCCAGACCACCGCCGCGAGGATCGCGGCAATGGTGCCGAGCACGATCATGATGATCGTGCCTCCCCACACTGCCCAGATTGAGCAGATGAGGATGAGCGCGAGCGCTCCGGCGATGACCGCGATGCCGGTGGTGAGCGTAACGCCACCCCCGCCACCGTGACCACCACCGCCAGAAGCCGCTTTCGGCTTTGCGGCGGGTTTGTGGTCGTCGTGTCCGTGTCCATGGTCAGCAGACATGCTGGCCTCCTGTGGGGTGTTCTTTATACCTTTCTGGAGAACAGGGGCTCAGTGATCGGCCGAAGACGATGTTAGCCGTGATGTTCTAAGATGGAAGCAGATAGCCTGAGCCATGTACTCCGCCGGATCATCGGATATATGCCCCCGCTTGCGCGGAAGCGTATATCCATCTCTTTCCTCCAGAAAGGTGTAAAGAACGTTCCCCCTTCCCGACAGAAGATGCTCCTTCTGTAGGGGAGGGGACGACTCACGACCGGGTGTCGTGAGTCAGTCGGTGGTCGGCTCCGGTTCTGAGTCGTGCGAAAACTGCGCGCAGTTCTGATCGTGATCGTCATCGGCTTCGGCGCCAACGATGTACACGATCAGCGTCCCAAGGGGCGCGCCATCTTCGTCCAACTCCTCGAGCTGACCTAAATCGTCTCTTCCGAGCATGTAATCCTCCCGCGCATTCCACAACTGTTTTATGGAATCTGCGGGATACGCAAAAGCTTCACGGTCCTCCAACCGGATTTTGCATAGATTCTTAAACGAACAGGGAATGATAGCAAAAAAATGGGGTTTTGTCAAGGAGAAATGTGTGTTTCTTGGCTAGTATTAGCGGTATAGAGACCGCAGGGAAAGTTGGGGAAATTGGGAAAAATGGGGATTTTTTATGGCCTATTCCCATCTTCCCCAGCTTTCCCATTTTTCCCGTCCTGCGTGATATACTTTTCCCACATATGAACCCGGTTTTTACGGATGTTATTGGCCATGAATTGCAGCTATCTTATCTTTCGCAGGTCCTTGAACGGGATTCTTGGGCCCATGCTTATGTTTTCTCTGGTCCGCGGGGAGTGGGGAAAACGGCTATTGCGGAGCGTCTGGCTGCGGCGTTACTGAAAACGTCTGTAAAAGGACTCGGGCTTCATCCGGACTTCATACGCATTGGCCGACCGCTTGAGGAAACAGAAGGCGGAAGGAAGCGGGATATTCCTACGGAAAACGTGAAAGAACTTTGTGGCCGACTTTCTCTTGCTGCTCTGCACGGCACCAAAGTTGCCATCATTGATGACGCTGATGGCATGAATGTTTTTGGTCAGAACGCCTTGTTAAAGACACTCGAAGAGCCTTCCGGAAATGCTATTGTTATTCTGGTGACGGAAGATGTGGATGCGCTCTTGCCCACCATTCGTTCACGCGCTGTGCCGCTCGCTTTCCCGAGAGTTTCTACGCCGGTGCTTGAGAGGGGATTGATTGATCGCGGCGTATCATCTTTTATTGCCCGCGAATCTGCTGTACGTTCTCTCGGCCGTCCGGGCGTGGGACTTATGCTCACAGAAGAAGGGAAGCTTGAAGCACTGAAGGAAGAAGAAGCAAAGATACGCGCGTTCCTCGCGGCTCCCCTTTATGAAAAGATTTCTCTCGCCGGAATGATCGCAAAGAATGCCGGATCAGATGAACGGGAAAAGTGGTTGGAAGATATTGCCTTCGCACTCCAGAGTGAAATTTCAGAAGATCCGGGATCCCGTGCTCGTGCGCTCTCTGCGCTTCTTGAAACACGCGAATATTTGTCACAAAACGTGAATACCACTTTAGCCCTTGAGCATATAGCTCTGTCTCTATGAAAACGCAAAAAGTATTGGTAGCAGCAGCACTCCTTCTTCTGACGGGTGCGGGGTGCTTGGGCGGATCTTCCGTGAAGAGCGCCACGGGCGGCGTTTGGAGTACCGCAAACGGCGGGAAAAGCTGGACGGCTATGAATGTATTGCCTACCGCTTCTGCGGTGAGCAGTATTGGTTCTGTGGATGTGTTGTCTCTCACGCGTGATCCCTCGGATCCGAAGGTTCTTTACGCCGGCACGAAGACGAGCGGCATGCTCTATTCTCTTGATGGCGGATTGTCTTGGCTTCGTCCGCCAGAAGGTGACGCTTTCACCGCTGTTCGTTCGGGCGCTGTGCTTGATGTAGCGGTGGATCCAAAGGATCCTTGCACGTATTACGTTTTGAAGACTGATCGCTTGCTGAAAACCGTAACTTGCGGACGATCATTCGCTGACTCCTATGTTGAAACCCGCACGGATGAGAAAATGACCGCGCTCGCACTTGATTGGTATAACGTCAACAGCGTTTGGGTAGGAAACACCGCCGGAGACGTCCTTCACTCATCTGATGCGGGTGCTAATTGGTCAGCGGCGAACCGCGTGAAGGATGACGTGAGCGCTATCGAGGTGAGCAATGCTGATAGCCGCGTGGTGGTTGTGGCAACGCTTCGGAACGGCATTTTTAGGACAACAGATAGCGGTGCTACCTGGACCGCACTTGAAAAAGATTTCCGTTCTTTCGCGCAGGCTGATCGCGTGCATGGGTTTGCCCAGAGCACTGATGGGAAAACGCTTGTCCTTAATAGCGACTACGGCCTTTTCCGCTCCACGGATAATGGCGCTACGTGGATCCCGCTTTCTCTTGTGACCGCGCACGGGGAAGTAAAGATTTACGCTATAGGCGTTGCGCCTACAGACGGCAATACGATTGTCTACGGAACAGATTCTACTTTCTATCGTTCAACTTCCGGCGGTACGTCATGGAACACCGAACAACTTCCTACTTCCCGCGCCGCCTCTGCTGTTCTTTTCTCGAATACCGATGCAAGCTCGCTTTTGCTCGGAGTGCAGGCGATTGAGAAGAAGTAACTACCCTCCCCTTTATCCCCTCCACTTCGTGGAGGGGTAGACTCGTTCGAGTGCGTTCTCTCCCCCACGAAGTGGGGGAGTCGGAGGGGGATGATTGACGAGCCTTGCGATCCCCACTAAACTCAGATTACTATGTCCGTAACTGATGATTTTAAGCCGCAATTTGAAAAAATTAGCGACCGATTGATGGATGAGCTTGCTACCTTGCGTACCGGGCGAGCCACGCCGGCGCTTGTTGATCATATCCAGGTGGAAGCGTACGGAACCATGCAGCCCGTAAAGGCGCTTGCTTCCATGAGCACGCCTGACGCTAAGACGCTCAATATAGAACCGTGGGATACCTCAGTGCTTAAGGCTATTGAGACCGCCATTCAGGCTGCCAACATTGGGGTGAACCCGGTGGTGGACGGGAAGATGGTTCGTCTCATCATGCCCATGATGACGGAAGAGACGCGCCACAAGATGGTGAAGATTGTGCATGAGAAATTGGAAGATGCTCGCGTGCACGCTCGTCAGGTGCGTGAAGAAGCCAAGAAAAAAGTTTCCGCCATGGAAGGCGGAGAAGATGCGGTCCGCAAAGAGCAGGAGAAACTGGAAAAGATGGTGAAAGAATATATTGCGAAGATTGATGCCATAGGTGAAAAGAAAGAGGCGGAAGTAATGTCGATTTAGAGAGGGAAAATTGGGAAAGCTGGGAAAAGTGGGGACCGTCCCAATTCCCATCTTCCCCATCTTCCCCAACTATCCCAATATGAATGTTTCCATGGATACACTGGTGACGCTGTGTAAGACGCGGGGTTTTGTTTTTCCGAGTTCTGAAATCTACGGCGGCTTTGCAGCTGTGTATGATTACGGTCAGCTTGGCGTAGAACTTGCAAACAATATTAAGCGCGCTTGGTGGAAGGCGATGGTGCAGGAGCGTGACGACGTAGTGGGACTTGATTCCGCCATTTTCATGCACCCAAAAATTTGGGAAGCAAGCGGACATGTTGGCGGCTTCTCCGATCCTTTGACGGAATGCAAGAGCTGTCATACTCGCTCACGTGTTGATCATTTGCTTGAAGACATCGGCGTTGTGGCTGATGAAAAGATGAGCGAAGAAGAAATTAACGATCTTTTCACGGCGAACATCAAAAAAATAACTTGTCCAAAGTGTGGCAAGACTGATTTTACGCCAGTGAAAAAGTTTAATTTGCTTGTACAGTCGAACCTCGGAAATTTTAGTGGTGATCTCACCAAGGATCCGGTTTACCTGCGCGGAGAAACCTGTCAGGGCATTTACGTAAACTTTGAAAACGTACTCGTGTCTTCCCGTAAGCGCGTGCCTTTTGGTATTGCGCAGATCGGAAAAGCATTCAGAAATGAAATTACCGCCAGACAGTTCATCTTCCGTACCCGCGAATTTGAACAGATGGAAATGCAGTATTTTACTCACCCTGACCAGGAGATGGTTGAATACGAGAAGCTTCGTCAGCTGCGCTGGCAGTACTACCTGGATCTCGGTATTAAGGAAGAGAATCTGCAGTGGCACAAGCACGAGAATTTAGTGTTTTACGCGAAGGAAGCCTACGACATCGAATATCGATTCCCCTTCGGTTTCAAGGAACTAGAAGGAGTCCATGCCCGCGGAAACTACGATCTGACCCAGCATTCCAAATTCTCTGGTCACGATCTTGATTATAAGGATCCGATCACTGGCGAGAAATACATTCCGCATATCATCGAATCATCTGTTGGCGTTGGCCGCACCATGCTCGCGGTTTTGACGGACGCTTATCATGAGGAAGAGGTTGAAGGAGAAACTCGCCTCGTCATGAAGTTCCCGAAACATCTTGCTCCGTTCAAGGTTGCCGTACTCCCACTTTCAAAGAAAGACGAGTTGTCCGTACCTGCCCGAGAACTTGCACAGAAACTAAGAAAGACTTGGATGACCGATTACGATGAAACTCAGTCCATCGGCAAGCGCTACCGCCGGCAGGATGAAATAGGCACGCCGTTCTGTGTGACGGTGGATTTTGAGACGCTGACGGATAACGCGGTGACGGTGCGGGAACGGGATAGTATGAAACAGGAGAGAGTGCCTATTGCGGAACTTGAGGCGTACTTGCGGAAGAATCTTGAATAGTCGGGGAAGCTGGGGAAAGTGGGAAAGATGGGTATAGTAAAATTCCCAATTTTCCCAACTACCCCAATTTTCCCACCCAATTATGTTTACACTCCACGGTTTAAAGAACGGCGCACGAGTACTTCTTGCGCCTATTGAAGGAACAGAGGCGGCCACGATCCTTGTCATGTTTAAGATTGGATCACGTAACGAAGATTTGAAAGTTTGGGGAGGCTCCCACTTTATTGAGCACTTGATGTTTAAGGGCACGGCTAAGCGTCCAGAGACTATTGCGATTACTAAAGAGCTCGACCGTTACGGCGCGGAATACAACGCTTACACCGGAAAAGACATGACAGCGTATTACGTGAAAATTGCTGGACAGAAGCTTCCAGTTGCCGTTGATTTGTTGCACGACATGCTGTTTAACTCGCTGTATAAGGCGGGGGAGATGACTAAGGAAAAGAAGGTGATCATAGAAGAGATCAAGATGTATGAGGAGAACCCCATCATGCACCTTGAGGACCTTTTGGAAGAGGCTATGTTTGAAGGCCACACGCTCGGCCGAAATATCGCTGGCACGGCTAAGTCCATGACGGACATGAAGCGATCTGATGTTATTGCCTACCGAGATGCCTATTACGTTCCAGAGAATACGATTATTGTAGTTTCTGGAAAGTATCCGCCAGATATCATGGCGCGTTTGGAAAAAACGTTTGGCAAAGTGAAGCACGGCAAGAAGCGCGTGTATGATGACGTCTACCTTGATCCAGGCACACATCCGGTCCGCATTCGACGCCAGTTTAAAGATTTGAAGCAGATTCAGGTGGCGTTTGGCTTCCCGCTCCCGGGCCGCATGCATGAGGATATGCCGGCTATTAAACTCCTCGCCACCATTCTTGGCGGAACCATGAGCTCACGTCTCTTTATTGAAGTGCGGGAAAAGCGCGGGCTTTGTTATAACGTTCGAGCTACAACTGATGGGTATGATGATGTGGGTACCTTCACCGTGCGCGCGGGACTTGATGCCGGACGCCTTTCACTTGCATCAAAGACCATCGTCAATGAACTAAAGAAGGTGGCCAAGAGCGGCGTTACTGCGGCGGAACTCCAGATGGCTAAGGATAATATCCAGGGAGGTTTGACGTTGCAGCTTGAGGATTCCTCTAACCGAGCGGAATTTTACGGCCGCCAGGAACTCTTTGAAGGTGCCGTGGAGACCATGGAAGAGCGCATGAAGAAATACATGAAGGTATCACTCAAAGATGTACAGCGCGTGGCAAAGGAGTATCTTGATTTCAATCGGTTGTCACTTGCCGCCATTGGTCCGTATAAGACAGATGCGGATTTGTTGAAACACTTTCCGAAAGAGATTCAGAAATAGATCCCTCCTGTCGTCGGGATGACAAAAACCTTCTCCTATGAAATACATCATTGCCAACTGGAAGATGAATCTCGGGATTCGAGAGTCCGTGGCTTTGGCGCGCGGCACGCTTCATGCGCTTCAGGGTAAGGAGAAAGTGCCCGAGGTAGTGGTGTGCCCAAGCTTTACTGCGCTTGCGGAAGTACGGAAAACGCTTTCCCGCACCCGCATGTTTTTGGGTGCCCAGAGCGTGGGGCCGGGACGCACGGGCGCATTCACGGGGGAGGTGGGCGTATCTCAGCTTGAAGACATTGGCTGCACCTTTGCGATTGTGGGCCACTCAGAGCGCCGTTCTTTGGGCGAGAGCGATGCAACCATAGGAAAGAAACTTGCGGGGCTGTACGAGACGGGAAATGTCACGCCTATTTTGTGTGTAGGGGAATCGAAGGATGTTCGTGATGCCGGAGAGGCAGAAAAGTTCGTGAAAAAAGAATTGAAGGACGCGCTTTCTGGGCTAAAGATCGGCCGGCATCGGAAGCTTCTCATTGCCTATGAACCGCTTTGGGCTATAGGCACCGGCAAGCCCGCCACGGCGCTTGAGATCGTCCCCATGCATGAAATGATCCGGAAGTCCGTTACGGACATTACCGGCGTAGACGGGGCAGATTTGGCTGTGCTCTATGGCGGTTCTGTGGATACGGCGAACGCGTATGGGTTTCTCCGCGAGCCGTCCATCGATGGTCTTTTGGTGGGTGGAGCAAGTTTGAAGATTCATGACATTCATGCCATTATCGAATCCGCCTGTGAAGTCATAACTGCACAGGAAAGCCTATGATCTTCACCGTTATCCTTATTGTTGTTCTCGTGATTGCGCTTGGCGTTTTTGCGTCTGTTGTTTTTAGGAAATTGCCACAGCTCAAGGTCCTTGATCCATCTTCATCTCGTGAAGCTAAGGTAAAGGAGCTGAAGCAGAATATTCTCCGCAACCGGCTCTCCCGGGTTGCCGCAGGGCGCGTTACCACGCTTTCCACTACCATGGCTGCGCCGCTCCGCATCATGCAGACGCTTGTCCGCGGAGCAGCCGCAAAGCTCACGGCACTTGAGCGTTCCTATGCTGAGCGTCAGAAGCCCGGAAAGACCAAGCTTGCGGATACGGACATTCGTTCTATCCTTGAGGAAACGCGCGCGCTTGTGAATGCCGAGAAGTACGAGGAAGCGGAGAAGCGTCTTATTGAGCTCATCAGCATTGATTCAAAAAATGCAGCCGCCTATGAAGTTTTGGGACGTCTCTATATCCTGACCAAGAATTACACGAATGCTAAGGAAACATTCATGTTCGTGCTCAAGCTTTCTCCTAAGGATGCGAGCGTGCATGCGAGCTTGGGCGAGATTGCCGAACTGGAGGGAGATGTGAAAAAAGCTTTTGACTATTTCCGCAAAGCGAAAGATTTGAATCCGAACAATCCAAAGTATTTGGACTTTTTTATTGAGGCCGCTATTGCGAACGAAGATTACTATGAAGCCGAGCAGGGCGTGACAAAGCTCGAACAAGTAAACCCTCAGAATCAAAAAATTCCGCTTTTTGCGGAACGTATCAAAGACGGCAGAAAAAAAACGAAGTAGGAATTCCTACTTCGTTTCTTTATGCGGTTCGTGCTTGCCGCAGGATGAGCAATGCTTAGAAAGTTCCAAGCGGTCCTTCAGCGTCTTTTTGTTTTTCTTTGAGCGGTAGTTCAGCGACTTGCAGACCGTACACTCAAGTTTGATGAGATTATCTTGGGACATAGTTGTTGGTAAAACAATGACGAAATACTACAGAAATCAGCTGAATTTGTCAAATAAAGAAAGTCTGGAGCCACAGTCGGGGCTTGAACCCGAGACCTCATCCTTACCATGGATGCGCTCTACCAACTGAGCTACTGCGGCAAAATGTGGGGAAAGTGTAGCAAAGGCCGCTTTGACCGTCAATTGTTTTAATGTTACTCTTTCCGAGCTTTTTCGATGCCCGAGCGCTAGCGAGGGCAAGGGCGAGCGGCAGGCAGACCCAAAGCAGGGATGGATTGCTCCCCATGGCTGCTCCGCAGCCAAAGCGAGCGACAGACAGACGAAAGTGAAGCCGTCAGACGGCTGAACGAAAGTCTGTCTGGAAAGCGAGCCCGCCGACATAGCTCAGCTGGTAGAGCAACGGTTTTGTAAACCGTAGGTCGTCGGTTCAAGCCCGACTGTCGGCTCCATCAAAAAACCACCCCTAGAGGGCGGTTTTTTGTTGTTACTAAAAGTTACATCTTAGCCTTCGTCAGCATTGGCCTTCACTAACGAAAGACAGAAGAGAACGTGCATTAGCCGATTCGACACCTCTTCATTCATTAGAGACATCTTATTCACTCCGTGCGCAAAATTATTCCGAAGGTTCCATCCAATAGGCGAACATAGCAGGGTCTCGAGGTAGAGTTCCATGCTCTCACCTAGATCACGATATACATTCTTCACGAGCCCGGCTTTGATTAGGTTGTGGAGTGCAATCAACATGTAGCCTCGGTATTCACTATCGGATCTAAGGTATGGCTGTTTGTTCAGTCTGAAGATATTCCTTATGGAGTCCTCAATTAGCGGCACCATCAGCGAACTCGCTGTTAGGAAGTCGCCGATCCAAAACGATGACAGTATTTTTTCAAGGTATGGTTTTTCTTCAGGTTTGAATAGCGGGGACTGTGCCAGGATTTCATACAGTTCCTTTGGTGTATATCGTTTTTTTAATTCTTCAAAACTCCAAAAAAGGAAAGGGGAGGCGAAATGAATGACTTGAGACAAGTGATTGATTAGATGTTGGTCAGGATCTTCTTGAATGGGTCCAAACTCCACTAACGTGTAACCATCTTCTGAAACGATTTTACTCGTGACGAGATATCGAAAGACGTGTTTCTTTGAGATGTTGTTGAGCTGGGATTGAACGGAGTCTTTTTTAGGGACGAAATGTACTGCTATTCGATTAATAACCATCTCAAGGTTGGAGCCTTTGAAGACTGCATCTATGAAGTCCATTTTCTGCTTATCGGTAATTGTCACTTCTGCGGATACTGTATGGCCTTCGAATTTTCCACGGTCTCCGAGATGGCCCATCTCTCCAGTGATTCGACCAACGGCCTGCCTCGCAAATTCATGACCGGGGAAACGTGAGTAGATATCAATTAGCTTCTGTAAGTAGTTAGTCACGAGCATGCCGTTGGAATTGGAGTATTTGTCTTTACGCAATATATTCTCCAGCCGCGTGAGAAGGTTCTGGAGATCAGAAACACTACCTTTTAATGCATAATACTGTGCAAGAAGATGGGCGCCACATTCAAAGGGCCACACCTTCGGCTCTTCCGCTTCTGCCAGACGAATTAACCTTGCCTCCATGTCGGCCACGAGATCTCCCTCTTCTTCTTTGGTTAGATTTATTTTCTCATTTTCCAAGAGAAGCCATTTAAAAGAGTTTCCCCAAAGGCCTGGCTTGTCGTCTTGTGCAATGCGCTGCTCAGTTGCTATAGCTGTCTTTTTTAGATCATCGATTCGGTAGCCAAGACCCATGAGCTTGGCTACCTTAAACGCGCGACCGAGTTTTGTTATGCAGCCGTGATCATCATCTAACGAGCTTTTACATATCTCTATGGTCATGTCGATGACGCGCTTGGCCATCTCGAAAAAACCTTCACGTGTTTTTCCTCCGTGCTTGTAAAAGTCAACGAAAAGATCGGCGTAGCGTAAGGCTACCAGTGGATGCCTTGTTTCTATGGCACGGGTCTTCCAATAGTCTAGGATATTATCGTTAAGGCGTTGAGCGCTTGGGAATTCCGCCATTTCCCCCTGATCATTTGGAAAAACGAATTGCGGACCATAATATGTTCCCCCTTTTGTACCTTGGTCATGATAGTTAGGATGGAAGTCAAAGGCGAATAATTCGGCTATCTCTTGATCGGTAGTCGCCTTCGTTCCTCTGTTTTCAAATACCTTCTTTATGCTGGCGCTAATCGCTAGCTCATCGATGGGTTTGATCTCGGAATCAATTCTTTCAAAAAGTTCTTTTAGTATCTCAATCGGCATATTCCTTGGTTTTCTAATGAATGCTCACGATACCGAATATTAAACATTGTTCCTAGAGGGCGGTTTTTTGTTTTAAGTGATTATTGCTACTATGTGTATATGCTAGCAATTTTCGGTTACATCTCGGCAGCACTCAGCATCCTGATGGTAGTCCCGTATCTGCGGGATATTTTTCTTCGAAAGACCAAGCCTGAGCGTGCTTCATGGTTTATCTGGCTCGTACTCGGACTTATCGCCTTTTCTTCTCAGCTGGCCAAAGGAGCAACGGATTCCCTGTGGCTGACGGCGGGACAGACACTCGCCGTCTTTGCTGTCTTTCTCCCCGCACTCAAATTTGGTGTCGGTGGTCTCTCCCGCCGGGATATAGTGGCTTTAATAGCTGCGGGATTCGGATTGATACTTTGGTACTTCACGAGTGAAGCGGCGTACGCTCTCGCCATCGTGATCGCCGTTGATTCGATCGGATCACTCCTTACTGCCGTTAAGTCCTATGAGGATCCTTCGGGGGAAACATTAAGCACCTGGTTCATGTCGGGAACAGCGGGAGTTTTTGGTGTCCTCGCGGTTGGAGCCTTTCAACCAGCGCTTCTTGCATATCCGCTTTATATTGTAATCGCGAACTATACGATTGTTTTGTGTCTACTTTTAGGGCGAAACAAAAAAGGAAGATAGGATTTTCGTAATCTTTTCGTAGACCTCATCCTCAGTCCCGGTAGCATCTATGGTGTGCCAGCGGTCCTTGACTGAAGGGTGGAGGGAGAGGGCTCGATATCCTTCGCGGCAGCGCTCGTGGAAGTCTAGGGGGAGGGATTCAAACTTGTCGCCTTTGGCATCGAATGTTCGTTGCACAGCCACGGTGGCATCAAGGTCGAGTTCAATAATGAGATCGGGCAAGTGGCCCTCGATAGCTACGCTGTTGATTTCGAGAATCTTCTCAAGACCAAGTCCTCGACCAAAGCCTTGCCAGGCTACGCTTGAGGCGAATGAGCGATCGGAAATGACGATGCCGTTATTTGCGAGTGCAGGAGTGATGACTGAGCGCAGAGACTGGGCACGGGCTGCGGCAAAGAGATATGCTTCTGCAATCGGTTCCATGGGTTCGTCAAAGGGTGTTGCTTGAGCAAGAAGACGGATGGCTTCAGCTATAGCACTGCCGCCCGGTTCTCTGGTCCAGAGGACATGGCGATCAGGGAACTGCTGTTGTAGCTCGGCCGCCAGACGCTTGGACTGTGTGGTTTTGCCGCTCCCAATTAAGCCTTCAAAGACGATGTACATAGTTTTGCTCATGCTATCATGACCAGGATTTTTGTAGCTAGAGATATGCAGAAGATTATAACGGTTTCTGTGCTCCTGATTCCACTGCTTTTCGTTATTGGTTTTGCTATTGGCAGTCGAGGTTCGATCGACCGCCCCGCGCAAGCTGTCTACGGTTCGGGGATTTACGATAAGGCTTTTTATGATCAAGCATATGCGCGCGGGGAGGGGGAGCCGGTGAAAGCGGTAACGTCGGCGGTTGTTGCACATCATCTGCTCATTGCCGATAAGATGGCGAAACTTTTTGAGGACATTGGTCGACCTGACGTGAAGACGGTGATCGTGGTGGGTCCCAACCATTTTTCTGTGGGTGTTTCTCCTGCGCAAATCACTTTTGGTAATTACGAAACGGTCTACGGTGTGGTCGAAAATAATGTCGATGGCAATGAGAAGCTGCTCGCGGCGAGCTCGACGTTGAAGCACGAAGAAAAGGCGTTTTCAAATGAGCACAGCATTTATGCGCTGACGCCGTTTATCAAGCGATCATTTCCGAATGCGAAGCTCATTCCGATTATTGTTCACGATGCACTTTCGCCTGCTGACGCTCGAGAGCTCGGTTCCACTATCGCGAAAACGTTTCCTGATGCAGTACTCATTGCAAGCGTGGACATGACCCATTATCACGATCAGGCGTTTACTGATACTAACGATACCGTGGTCCTCGGTAGAATCGAGAACGGTTGGAAATG
>Ga0172380_10002479_pt1 | contig 28158 bp, 17 predicted proteins | sample Leawe162metaG_FD_119747 | JGI IMG/M metagenome (GOLD analysis project Ga0172380, IMG submission 119747) | Leachate microbial communities from a municipal landfill in Southern Ontario, Canada - Leachate well 162 metaG | ecosystem: Engineered > Solid waste > Landfill > Unclassified | place... | reverse complement strand
GTGACTTTGCTATCCGGAGGGGGTGCCTGTGCGGCAAAGCGCCCCTTAAAAAGGTTGAACATATTGTTCTCCTTTATCTATATTGTTGATTGTTAGAGCAGTGAGCCTTTCTTTTTGAGTTGACTCACTGCTCAATTAGATCTTCAGCAAAGCGAATTGAATAGATATGCAAGTCGAAACCTGCTTCCAATCAACCGCTCAGCGCAATGGCCAGACAATCGATGCATCTATATTTGAAGAGATGCATCAATAGCGCTGGCAGAAACCATCGAGAGCTACGCTCAAATGGCTTGTGTCAACGCTATTCAATCAAAGGGGAAGATCAAGTGACCTTCCCCCTGTATCCAATTTCTCGATCAGGCAGCAACAGGCAAAGCTTCCACCAGGAACCGCCTCAGCCGCTTGGATACATTGTCGAGCTTCGTCAAAGCAAAAAGGCTCTGCTCACTGTGCTCGGAAGGCCCAACTTGAGCCATCAAGCTTTGAAGCACCTGCACAGCCTCCACTTCGTACATGTGCTGCGTTGCTTCCGGCAACTCGCCAAACGCAGGCAGCTCCCGCAGAGCAGGAAGAGTAATTTCACAGTTCTTCTTATCATCGCCGAATGAAAGTGCCTCGCGCACATGAGCCGGAAGGAAATCAGCAGGTTTCTGAAAGCCAGCGATATTTGGCATACCTGGGATATTCGGCATGCCCGGGATATTGGACAGACCGGAAACACCCATGCCCATACCGACATTCGCACCGCCGATGCCGAACTGGCCACTGTTTGGTCCGCTTCTGCGCGCAGAGCCCCCGAACATCTCCATTCCAGCACCAACACCGACACCAGGAGTCGTCTGGTCGAAGCCAAAGGACCCGTGACCACGATTGCCGTTGCCGTGCTCGTCTCCACTAAGAAGATTGGCCGGATTCTTCGGCGCAGTGAGCTGATGGTGCCGACCAGCTGAGTTAGCAGGCTCGACGAAAACATCGCTCTTGAGCTCTGCCTTGAAGCGCTCAGCTAGGTTGTGAGCCTGGTCCCAGGGAAGAAGATCGGCCTTCGGCTTCTCAAGCAAAGCTACTTCTAGCCAAGATTTGCCAGCAATCTTCTCGCGGCAGAACAGCGTGCGTGCTCTTGTTGAGCGAAGGAAATAATGACGCTTCATGATGATGTGCCTTATTTGATCACCCATCTCAATCAGAAACGCGGGTTGAGTGGTATTGCTAGACGATTTGCTAGACATATGAGTCTCCATTGGTTGATTAGACAAAGCGCTTGAGATCTCAATCGCTTTGTTTTGACATTGAGATTACAACGCCGTTGATATAGCCAAAAGCAGCACTCTAACTGAATCGGCCTTCACTTTCAAAACGCGCACTTTTGCCACAAAGTGACTCGTATTCTCCTATTACCTTTTTGTGCTTCGCTCCCTAGCTTTGCATCTGCTGCATCCCTGGCCCAATATGCATCGACGATCAATCCTAGCCGTCCACTGCTTCTGACAGGTCTTACAGATAAACGAAAGCTTCTTGGTTGAGCTGGCGCTTATTGCCGCTAGGTCAATCTCAGGGTGAACCAGCCTGCTTATCTCTTCAGCAATATGCTGGTACTCCTTTCCTGCCAGATTCTTGCCCTTCGCTCTTTTTGTCTGGGCGCAAGAAGAACAACCAGAGCCTTTCAGTCGATCATACAAACGAGCCTCAAAGACATGCTCTTCACCAGCTTCGGTGCAGACCCAGGTGAGGCTGAGGCCAGAATTCCCTTTAAGTAGTATTGCTTCGGCAGCTACATCAGAATTCAAAGCGGCCCGGTATTGACTCTTGAGCTCAGGGACACTGGCAAGAGTGCGCTCATCAATTTTTTCCCTTCCTTTTACTTTTACTTTTACTTTTACTTCGGCCTCTGCTTCGGCCTCTGCTTCTGCCTCAGCCTCACTACATCGCCGGCAGCCTTTCTTGATTGTTTTGCTAACAGAGCAGTACCAACGGTGGCCATTTGAGCAACGCCAGAAAATATTGTGCCCGAATGGAATACGTCCCAGCGAATAGCCGCGATTATTCTTCGTGCGGTCAAAAAACTGAAGGGCCTCAGGAAACTCATTCAAGTTGACACGCTTGCCTTTGTAGCAATATGGGCAACCTTGCTGTGTTTTTCCGGTACGGCTTCTCACCATGCAGCGAAATATGTGCGCACTATTCCTTATACATTGAAACAGCCCACATCTCTGAGAGCGAGCATCAATCCATTTAACGAGAAAGCCATTTTCTTTCTCCATCCATTCTTTAGCCACCAACCTGTGATATTTGCGGATTGGCATCACCGGCGGATATTCATAGGTCGAGCAGAGCTTGCAGCCCCGACTTTTATATCCCTCACGAAGTGCAATTACTCTGGCCGCTACTGAATTCTGGTATTTGTGCCGCTCGCCTTCATAGCCACATTTGCCACTCCAGTAAACAAGCATGCTTGAGCCTTGAGTAACATGCCACGGAGTAAGTGGATGATTCTTGACCTTGTCAAATTCTGGCACCAATTGATTGGCATGCTCAGACTCAGCAAGTGAGCGACCTTGCGCTTTAGCAAGCATTTTCTCCAATTCATCAGGCGCATACTTCGTTCTGTGTTTGCCCTGGGTTTTTGGTTCTTTCTTAAGTGCCACTAAGCTTTACCCAGATGCAGATAACTACTGGCAGGAGTCTAGGCAAAGTAAAGAAAGCTGTCAAGCGAATTGAAAAACACTTCGACGAGCACAGCAAAAAAAGATAGTCATATAGAAGGTTGGCTAGTTGCTGAAATTGAACATTAGAAGCCAAGAACCTCACCAATAGTCAAGATAATCCACTCGCAATAGTACACTTAAGATTTCAAAACAAATAAGTCTTGGCAATCAAATTACCCTAATTGCTGTAAAGAATAGCCATATGGCAGACCACATTCCCACAAGGGAAAGATCAAATAGCGCTGGAAGGCTTGAATAGGTAAAGGGGGAAGGAAACTCTGGGAAAGGGAAATAAAAGGGGGACTTAGGCACCATACGAAATACCACCCAAGGAAAGCAATGCTTTTTTAGCGAGCAGTTTTCTCACAATATAAAGAATCTTCGGCCACCAACCAGCATTACAAACAGTCGAAAAATCAATGATATTAAGCCTTTGAGGGACTCAATAAAAAAAATAGCGAGCAAGACCAAACACCCTTAAGCCCAAACATTTAGTGTCGATAACAATTCAAATTCTGCCTCCGGTAACTCACGTTACTCGCTTGGCCTAAAAGTGTCTCGTTCGAAAAACCAGTATTGGCTAGCATCTTCAGTCTATAGAATGTTGAGAAATGATCTAGGCGCTAGCGCAAAAAATAAACAAAATAGAAAATCCAAAGTCTCTCAAAATTCTCTGTTACACACTAGAATTTAGAAACCAACACTCAAGACGCACACAAGCCAGACTATTTCAGAGCCTTGGCAAAAAAGCGACCAGCACCACCAGCAGTATTACTAATTGTTACTTGATCTTGGCCGACACACGTTACATCAGTTACAAAGACAGCAATCGCTTGTACTGCAATGAAAAAGCGATATGCTCTTAAATCAATCCAGCTCGCGCTTAACAGGCGGCTAACACAAGCCATAAAGCATTAGACTAAAAAATTCGTACTTTTAAGCAAAAATACACTATTTATCAAACATTGATTAACAGAGTAAAATAGCCTCGTGATTAATACATTTTTGAGCCACTACTCTTCACTTGGCGCTGGCTCAGCCAACTGCTTCAAGGTTGGGTCATCGACAAGATCAATTGCTATCTTTATCTGCGGATTTGTCTTTTGCATTTCTGCTTTAAACTTCTCAAGCTGCTCAGCAGTCCAACCGTTGCGCCGCACGCTAATTTTCTTCAAAGCCTTGCACTGACTCAATGTCTTGAGGCAAGCCGGAGTAATCCTGCAACCATCCAACTCAAGATCATCTAACTTCGATAATTTAGCTAGTGGTGCTAAATCATTGTCATTCAAGACATTGTCAGAGAGTTTCAGCCTCGTCAACTCTTTCATTGTGCTGATATTTTGAATGTCTTTGGCACTAACGCTGCAGGATGAAATAAACAGCTTTCGCAGTTTCGCTGAGTTTTCTAAAGCGGCAATGGCCGCACTAATTTTAGAACAACGATCAGCGTGCAATGATTGCAAGTTAGCTAAAAGCCCAGACTGAGCCAGCTGTTCACCATCAATGCCTGTAGAGCCAATATGCAAATCTATTAGTTTGGGAAAACGAGAAAGAATGACTAAAACTTCACCAGTCACATTACTTTGAGTCAGTTCAATAGTCTTCAAACTTTTAATTTGAGTGAGACACTTCAGCGTTTCATTATTGACAATCTCGTTGCGGTGTAGTCTTCTAGCAGCTTCCTCAGCTACTTTAGGCTCTTTCTTTTCGCTGCCATTCGAATTAGATGGTGCCACTGAGTTCTCTAGATCGGTCTCGTCAGTGGTCAGAATAATTCCCTGTAAGGTTCCATCATCGAAACGCCTGAGTATGTGTTGGTTTAACAAACAAAGATTATTTGGTGTGAACTGCAAGTTATAACGAGTGGGAATGAAAAGTTCTCCCTTTGCCTCTTGTTCTTTTTCATCATCGTCATTGCGCAGCGTAAGGGTGCCCAGTGAGATTTCATCAGGAAATTTATAATGAGAAACCTGGTGACCATCCTTGTTTGTTGTACCTAAGAAAAATGGTTCTTTCTTTTCTGATTCAGCTTTAAAAGCAGCTTCGGTCTTTAGTTGTTCACTCTCTTCAACCTTCTTCTCTTCCTGCTTTTGCTCTGCGGCACTGCGATTAAGTAGTTTCTGACTAACAACAATGTACGCACCACCGCCCAGCAAGCAAAGCACCAGCACAGCAGCAAACGAAGCTACCATCAAAGAATTTTTCTTAGCACCTGATTGAGAACCAGTATCACTATCCTCAACCTTGCGCTTGGCAGAAGGTCTACGTACTCCCACTGCCGATTCTCTACGTTTTTCATTGTTCTCTGCATTAGCAAGCGAACGCTCAATCGAAAGCAACTCAGCGGCCACGTCAGAGGCTGATTGTGGGCGATCCTCTGGATCTTTAGCCAAGAGAGCATCGATTAACTCTTGAATTTTCTCTGGGAAATCTGCGCCTTCAGAGGCATCGAACAAACTAGGTGGTGCTTCAGTTTGGTGCATCTGCACCGTAACCATGGCATCACTGCCTTGAAAAGGAACTTTCCCTGTCAAAGTCTCAAAGAGCGAAGCACCCAACGAATAAAGATCTGTTCGGTAGTCAACCGGAAGACCGGCGCATTGCTCTGGACTCATATATTGAGGACTGCCGAAAACTTCACCAGGGCGAGTTAGTCCTTGCTTATCACCATCGCCAGCGCCTGTTAACTTAGCAATGCCAAAGTCGACTAACTTAGCTGAAACTACGCCTGGCTCTGCCTCTTGTAAAACTATGTTGGCCGGCTTTATGTCTCTGTGAATAATTTGATGTTCGTGGGCGTAGGCTAAACCAGCACAAACTTGCCGGTAAATTGTAATAGCTTCGCCAACAGGCAAAACACGCTTTTTCTTTAGTTTTTGCGCCAGTGACTGTCCGTTCAAAAGCTCCATTGCATAATACGGAGTGACGCCATCAATCATACCCATATCAAAAATGCGCACGATATTGGGATGAGTTAGTCTGGCTATGGCCTGAGCTTCAATCTGAAAGCGTTTCCAAGAAACTTCAGACACTTGCTCAGAAGCTAAAACTTTGAGCGCCATTTCTTTTGACAAAAAGAGGTGACGAACGCGATAAACAGCCCCCATTCCGCCATGGCCAATGATGCCAATCACTTCATAAGCTTTATTGATTTGAAAACCAGGTGGATAGTCGCTGGAATTACCCTTCATTGCTTGCTCAAAATTTGCTCAAAACTCGCTCAAACTGCTTAACTTTGTTTCTAGATGTGCTTTATTGCTTATTCCACACTGCCGATGGGCTTGAAACAAGCCATAGTTGATTTGGCTGTGCTACAGTGCAAATAGAGCTATCGCATTATAATTGAAAGCGACCAAAGTGAGCTAAATCATGGCCCTTATCGACCTAATTGAAAATACCAGCCGACTTCTTGCTGAAAAGCAACAGGCCTTGACCACTTTGCGACTAACTTCAAGCAGTGATCCCAACTTTCAACTAATGCGCGGCGATTTTCTCATTCGCGAAACTGACCTTGAAGAAGCCACAGCGGCTATGATCGAAGAGCTTGAAGACCTTGACCCACTCGACCGCGAAGATATGATCGAGACACTCAAGCCAGAGCTAAAGTCTGCCATGTCTACAGTTCTGAACTTGTCTGGCCACCACCATCTGATGGCAGCCGAAGAACTTGGTCTTGAGCCTCTTCTAATTGCTTGGCGTCACGCTCGGCTAATGATGCTGTTCTATCAATTTTTGCAAGATGTACCAATAGAAGAATTGGATGCAGAAGACTCTTTTCAAGAGCACCCCATCGCTGAACGCTCAAGAGAACATTGGGCCACTGCCGTAGCTACGTTCAAGAAACAAGCAGCAGTCTGCTCTCCAGAAGACCGCATTTGTCATCTTGGCGTCACTCACGAACTGCTAGAACAAGTGCGTAAGCGCTATCACCGCCTCACAGTTAGAGTGCAAAATTGCCTCAAAGAAATAACAGCTGACGGCAAAGACCCATGGCCAGTGATTCGTCAGTTGCCACCAGATCTCACCCAATGCGCTTGGGATGCTCTTAAGCTAGTACCGCTGAGAGAAGTTGAAGTAGCCAAGATACAGGTTCAACGTCAAGTCGGCGATCGCTTTTAGTTTAGAATTTAGTCCAAAATTTTCTTGAGTTTGGTTACCCAGGCTTGCTGAGTAGGCTTCTGCCCACTCAAGTAAGTTTCATATTGGCGAGCCTCTTCTGTCATTGCAGCAGTGGGCGCCGCTTGGCCACCGTCAAATGGAACAGGCTCACTATGACTTTGCCCACCACCTTGAGGTGTGACTTCAGGAGCTGACTTAGAGCCGCACTCGCCGCAGAACTTAGCGCCCGGCTCTTGTGGCGCACCACAGAGATGACATGCCGAAATTCGCGCTTCTAGACGATAGCCACACTCGCCACAGAACCTAGAACCTGGCTCAAGATACTCAGCACAGCCAGGGCAGGCAGTACCAGCAGGAACCTTGACTGGCGCAGCCTGAGGCTGAGGGAAGTAAGCGGGAATCGGGGCAGAAACACCCTGAGGCACACCGCCACCGGCCACCTGCCTTGGGTCACTCTTAATGGCACTATTAACTGTGTTCCAAAATGCTTGTCGAGCATCTGCCGCTGGCACAGCATCGGCGGCAGCGGGTTGAGAAGGAAGGGCAGAAATTGCTGGTGATTCAGAGCTTCTCTGACCATAGGCCTGGGGCTGATAATCAGGAATTAAATCTGCTAGAACGTCATATTCTTCTACTTGAGCCGCTGGCACTGGCTGCTGCAAATCAACCAATGGCTCAGGTTGCGCTTGGATAGTAGGTTGAGTAAACGCTTGTGGATGAATTGGCGCAGTAGGCATGACCGGCTTAAATGTCGGTGAGGGAATCGGCACACTCGGTGCCTGGTAGGGCGACTCTGGCGGCTGAGCTGACCCTGGAGCTAGACCCTGAGCTAGACCCTGAGCTTGACCTTGAGCTAGACCTAGAGGTTGATCAAGGAGCTGATCTTGCGGCTGCGGTTGATAAACTGGCTGACTGCTGGGCGGTGCAGAAGCTGGATCAAAGAAATCAAGAGCGTAGGCCGGTTGTGGTGCCATTGGCGGCAACCCAACAACTTCTTCAGCCTTAGGAGTGGAGTTTGCTACTGAAGATGGTGGCACGCTGATGTCTAATGCTACGGCTGCAACTTCTTCGGTTTGACCCTTTTTCTTCTTGCCTTTTCCCTTGCCCTTGGTTGGTGCTGGCACGACCGCTTCGGCCACCAAAGGCTCTGGCACTACAGCTTCAGGCGCTAGAGGCTGAGAAACCACCGTTATTTCAAAAGGATCCTCTGCAACGGGCTGCTCGAAACTTGCCTGACCAACTGGCTGATTGAAACTAGGTTGCCCAAAACTTGATTGATTAGCAATTGGTAGTGGCACTTCCACTTGTTCAATTTCTTGAAGTTGCTGTTCGGCTTGTCTGGCAACCTCGGCTGCGGCCTGAGCTTCGGCAGCAGCTTGTGCTGCTGCGAGGGCCTCTGCTTGAGCCACTTCTTCCATCGCCAACTGAGCAGCCATTTGCACAGCTGTATGGGCTTCTGCTTGAGCCGCTGCCTGGGCTGCGGCTTGAGCGGCAGCCTGAGCCGCTTCTTCTTCTTGGGCAAACTGGGCTATTTGCGCTGCTTCTAGCACTACTTGCTTTTGCAAATCGAATGGATCGAATTGACCTATTGAACCCGGTTGACCAGGAACAATTGGTGCGGCCGGCGGCTGACCAACTTGAGCCGCTTGAGTTGCTTGTGATGCTTCAGCGGCGCGCAAACGCTCTTCCTGCTGTAACTTCTGAGCAGCTTCAAGCCTTGCTCTTACTTGTGCTTCATGTTGCGAGCGCAAATCTATTTCTTGTTGAGCTTGTCTTTGCGCTTGCTCTTGTGAGCGCAGCTGCGCTTCTTGCTGCATGCGCATACGTTCGTCTTGTTGACTGCGCAAGCTCATTTGCTGCTGCAAATGCAACTGTTGCTCTTGCTGGGCTCTAATTTCTGCTTGTTGCTTGGCCAATTGCTGTTGCTGTTGTTCTTGCTGCTGTTTGAAATGCTGCTCTTTCTGAGCCCGCAGCAGCTGCTCTTGTTCGGCTTTGAGAGCGGCCTCGTGCTGAGCACGAAGTAGCTGTTCTTGCTCTAGTCTCTGAATTTCTTGAGCTTTCTGTTCTGCTTTAATTTTTTCGTTAACAGCTTGTTGAGCCCGCACAGCAGCTTCATGCTGAGCCCTCAGCTGCTGTTCTTGTAATTCTTGTTGAGCCTTCTGAGCGGCAGCCTGTTGAGCCCTTTGTTGAGCCGCCAGAGCCTCTTGTTGAGCTTTTACGGCCAGAGCCTGTTGGGCCTTCTGTGCCTGCTCTTGCTGTAACTTTTGTGCTTCTTGCTGGGCTTTGAGAGCATCATGCTTAGCTTTAAGCTCAGCCTCTCGGGCCTCCTGCTCTGCCTGCAAAGCAGCCTGTGCCATAACCGAATTGGCAATAGGTTGAGCCAAAGGCGCCACTGACGATGCTGCCTGGAGAATCTCCATACCTTCGCCTACTAAGGCAGCGTCGAATAGATAACGCGATGGTTCCAGAGCAATGTTGTTAAATTGATTTGGATAAGACAAATAGAGTACTTCGCGCGCTCTAGTAAAGCCTAAATAGCACAGGCGACGCTCTTCTTCTGGATCATTGGCGGTTTCTGAAGGAAACAAGCCTTCAGCCATACCAGTAAGAAAGACAATAGGGTACTCTTTGCCTTTAGCTTCGTGCAAACTCAAAATATAGACAAGTGGCTCACTGTCTGGCCCATCATTGGCCTTAAGCAGATTTTGTTGAGAGCGCACAAATTCAGTTACGGTCTTAAATTTACGTGCTTCTTCTTCTAATGCAGCCAACTTGCGCATTGGTTCATAGTTGACACCGGGCGGCACTTTCACTGACTTATAGTATTCAGTGAGGCGCTGTGTACGTTTGAGCAAGGCTATGGTTTCAGAAGGTGGCAAATTCTCATGGTTCATAGTACGAATAATGCGCACTAGTTGGCTCAAATCCATACATGACTGATCGGCCACGGCTTCAGAATAAATTTCAACAGCTTTTAAAAACGACAAATTATTGGCTTCGGCAAAACTAGCTATGGTACCGAAGAGCTTGGGATCCACTTCTTTAGAGCGCAACTGACAGACACGCTCAAAAGATTCTCTCGCTTTCGGTCCATCAGGGTCCATCACCAAGCGCAAGAATGCCATGACATCTGCCACTTCATCCGGTACCATTGTCGAATCAGGATTAGTGGTCAGACACTTAATTCCTTTACGGAATAAAGCCTCCTCAATCATTGATGCATAGCGGTTGTAGCGATAGAGAATAGCAATTTCTTGTGGATTTCTGCCGATCTCTAAAAGTTGTTGTACTTGGCTAGCAACCCACTCAGCTTCATGAGATTCGCTCTCAGCTAAAAATGGCCCAACAATTGCCTGTGACTCAGTTTCATCCCAGCCAGGCACCATGTCTTTGTTAATCTTGCGACGATGCAGCCCACCCAAGAGTAGACGAGCATGATTAACAATAGACGGATGGCAACGCCAGTTGCGCTCAAGCACATAACAGCGCGCATTGGGTAGACGCACAGATACTTCTGAAAGAATGCGTGGTAAGGCCCCTTTGCTTTCAAAAATTGATTCATCTTCGTCACCGGCAATATAGAGATTGTCTTGGGGAAGAGCGAGAATACGGGCGAGCAAATCGGCAGCAGCAGTGGCATCTTGAAATTCATCAACCAAAACAAACTCATACTGATATTGGTAGCGGGCGCGTATATCAGCATTGTCAGCCAAAAGCTGAGCAGCCAAACTAACCATATCATCGCGGTCAATTTTATTGCTCTTCTGCAGTTGTTCTTCGTAGCCCTGATAAACTCTGGCTACTAGCTCATCTACATTGCCCTTGGCTCGTTCTTTCACATGCTTCGGTGTAACTAAGTTAGCTTTATACAGCGAAATCAAAGAGGCTATAGTGAATTCTTCAAGTTCCTCAGACAACTCTAAAGTAAGTTGGTCTAGGTCTTTTTTAAACTTAGTCAGCAAGCGCTGAATTATGCGCTGCGGATTGGCTTCAACTTTAAGTGGCGGCTTGCGCTTGATGGCAGCAGTATTTTCTTTTAAAAGTTTCAGTCCAAGCTCATTCCAGCTATAGAAAGCTACTTTCTGCGCTTGTTGCCGGTCTATTAGTTTCTCAACATCAGCCTTTAAGCTGCGCACACTTTCAGTTGAATGCGAGACAACCAAAATGCGCTCAGCATTGACACCTTGCGTGAGCAAATGCACTACTCGGCGAGTAATACAGCTGCTTTTACCAGTACCAGCACCACCAGTAATGGCTACCGGGCCCGCACCATTAGTAATGGCTAAACGCTGCACATCGTCTTCAACTGGCAGATCTAGAACAGTAGCTGGTTGATGTCCCGACACCAAACGACCATAAGGCGAGCGTTTGTATCCGTGCACCCAGGCTTCTTCTACGGCTTCGACACAGCCGCCTAAGTTAGCCAATAGTTCCACAGCAGTAAAGCGCAATAGCTTCCAGCCATCACTGAGCAATACCAGGGTGCGCTTAGCATCAGCTGAACCAGCACTAGGCTGATCAAGACTGGCCAAAACATCGCATTCGATTGCTAGTTTGTTGCCTTTGCGTTCCATTAAGGCAAAGTCGAGACTATAGTCACCAAGCACATGCTGGGGGCTGAGAGTAAGCCCACGACTAGCCACAGCCTTGTAGAGATAGTATTCAACTTTAAGCATTGGCGCTAGGTTTTCAGAACGCACTTGTCTAAAGTGGTGCAAGTCAATCATGATGCTGTCGAGCAGCCAGGCTACTTTTTCCCAGGTAACCTTGCGACCAGCATATTCAAGGTCTTCACACATAGTGCCGTAACCAAGAAATTCTTCATAGCCAAGCTGGGTACTGATCAGAATGGTTCTTTGCGAAAGGGCCCGGGGGTAGAGTAAATGGTGATAGAGATACCAGAGCTGCTGTGGTGTTTCAGGGGCATTTAAGTCTTTGACGATCAGGACATCGGCATCGAGCATGTCCAGTTCCATCTTGCTCAGCAGAGGCCGACCAAACGGGCTTTGGGCTATGGCATGGGGAAATAAGTAATCGGCTTGCTTGTAGAGCATTTCGCCGGTGATTACTAATGTTGTAACGCCACGGCTCTTGAAATTAATTACAGCCGATTCAAGTAAGGCTTCTTGGTCTTCTGAATAGTCTGATAAAAACAGACCGCGTACCGACCCCTGATAGAGACCAACCGAATCAACAAACCAATGCACCGCATCCCGGCATTCTCCAGGCTGCAATGGCACTCTATTTGGAATATGGTCTACGCGTTGAGTCTTTGGCACCTTGGACGTGCTTTGCTTTCTAGATGGCCTTTGCGGCCGGGGAACATCATTTTAAAGTAGTTCCACAATTAGTATCAGAATATGCACCATATGTCGTGTCATTAAGGGTGCAGTAAAGAATTAGTTGTCATGGTCTGATAATTGATGACAAAGATTAATTTTGAAAATTCCTTAAACCTTGGTGCCTGCTGTATTTTTGGCTTTTTGCTGTTTACATTTGAATGCTTGACATATTTTCAGTTGGTGAGGGAATAGTACAATCAACTTTGGCCACCTCATTTTTTAAATGATTGTCCGTATGCTCACGTAATCGAACCGTAAAAGCTAGGTTACGCGATGCAAAGTCCAGAAAGGAGAACACGTTCGATGAGATCAGCACTTCTAGTACTTGCACTTCTGTCAGGCCTTTCAGTCCAGGCAGCTAATGCACAGGTATGTGGAGACGAAGGTAGATATTTCCACCTCCGCCCACCATCCTACTCACTTCCTAGCGCAAGAAGACATGCCATCCACCGTTGGGCCAAAGCCCTTCGTTGGTACAGAGAACATTTGGGCGATAAGCCACTCTGCACCAAGTAAAAACCAGTTGAACTCTAACCAGTTCAGCTTGCCGACCTATTACCTATAGGTTGGGTGGATTGTCCCCTAGAAACAGTGCTCCGGGCTTGCCCGGGGCTATTCTATGCTAATTCTTGGGGCTTGGCGTCAGAAGACCTTTTTTGGGACTCTGGCAGGCGTTGGAATCAAAATGCAATTAGCGTCGCCATTCGGCGGCGTTAAACACTGGATTGTCCCAGGGAAGGCCAACAGAAAACTGTTGGCCTTTTTGCTGTAGTAAAACAGAACTCTGTTGGCCTTTTTGCTTATCTATTGCAGCAATTTCTACAGGGGCGACATTCCCAATATCGCCCTTATAAGCAATCAACAACTGGGGCTGAGCCAAGAAAACCCAAGGCAATTGGGTTGAAAGATAACTTTGCAACCGGCGATAGGGTTCGATTCGTTCAGACTTGGTAGCGGCCAGACGGGCCGAAGCAATAAGGCCATCAACCTCTTTACTTCTCAGTCGGCAAAAGTTAAGGGGCCCTTTACTGCTCCAGACGATTGAACATTCGGGGTCTGGGCCAAATGAACGGCTCCATAACACAGCGTCAAAACGACCTTTTTGCAAATACGAGCGGCGCACCGTGGAATATTCCATGGTCTCAACTTCGCAGATCACACCAATTTTAGTCAGATAGTCCGCCACCACCTGCGCTACCTCTTCTTGATCTTTGATGGTATGAATTTTGAGAGCAAGTGGCTTAGCACTTCCAGCCCGCAGCCAGAATTTACCCTGACGCTTATAACCGGCTTGTTCAATGAGCTGCTTTGCTAAGCGGGGATTATAAGTGAGGTGTTTGGTGTCTTTACTAAAGCCCCAATTTGTCACAGGAAAATCGCTATCAGGAATAACGGCATATCCACCATAGAAAACCTCAGCAATTGCATTTCTATCAATTGCTGAAGCAAATGCCTGCCTGATCAAAAGTTCTTTCCATGGCTCTCTTTCAAGATTAAAGCCAAGATAAACAGTACGGTTACCATTAAAAACTGCCACCTTTAGCGGTGCGTTGTTTTTGCTAGATTGAGGCAATTTAGCAGTGGCAAGAAATGTTTTCCATGTGCGGCCATCAACTGGCGCTACATCTACTTCTCCCCGGGCAAGAGCGACGGCCAATACATTGCGATCTGGTACCACCCGCCATATCAAACGATCACTTTGGGCAGGCGCACCCCAATAGTAAGGGTTTCGCTCAAAAACTAATTCCAGACCACTTTCCCAGCGCACCAGCCTGAACGGTCCTGTGCCAACTGGATGGCGACTGATGACTTGATTGCCGTGATCTGGGCTGTTCAACAAATTAGCTGGCAAGATTCTCAGCTCGGCCAAACGCGAAATCAATGGCTGACAGCGCCGAGCCAGCTTCACTAAAATGTCTCGATCGCTCTCAATATCAATTGTCTTGATGTCGGCATAGTCACTTTTAAAAGGCGACAGCTCTGAAGCTCCCAACAATAGAGAGGCTTTAACATCACTGGTAGTGAGCGCCTGGCCGTTAGAAAAGCGCAAATTAGGCCGCAACTTAAAGCGATAGGTCAGACCATCTTCTGAAATAGCAAAAGACTCAGCCAGCGCTGGCCTGAGCGTCATCTGGCGGTCATATTTAACCAAGCCGTCATAGACCAAAGATGCTGCTGTGTACGAGCCAGAATCTATGCCGCGCACCGGGTTAAATGAAACAGGCTCCCAGACCATGCCAAGCACAATTTGCTTCACAGGCGCCAGTGCATTCGGTTGGGCAAAACCAGGAGAAAAGCTGCCCAGTGCAGCAACACAGAGAACGACGGCGAACATATTAGCTAGCTTGTTCTTAACTAGCCTATTCTTAGCTAGCGTCTTATCGCCTAGATTCAGCTTATTTAGCGTCAGATGCCCGATGGTCCACCCTGAGAGACAAAGTAGAAACAAGCCAGCATCACCAGCATGGCGCTAGTTACTCCGAGCCAGAATCCAGCTACCAGAATTTGCCAAACGATCAGGGCCTGACGAGCTGTCAAGCTGATCATGATGCCTAGTCGATTGATGATGTAGAAGACCACAGAGCCAACAGTAAAGAGCAATGGCAAAAGCTTCAAGACTGGCGAGACAGGGACAGAAACAGCCATTACCAAACTCAAAATGCACATAATCACCAGTATGATGGTGACGTAATCAGAAAAACGCTGCTTGACGTTCTCAGCGACCGAAGCGTCGTTAATATGTTTAATTGCCAAGTACAAATTAGCAAGACCAGCCCGGCGGGGGAAATTTCCAGCTTCTTGGGGCATTGGTGGCTCAAAAGCTGGCTTGGCAGCAGCGTCGGCGCCTGGGGCATCTCCTACTGATTCTGGCTTTGTTGAGTCGGCTTCAGCCACAGAGACCTCGCAAGTACTTGGGAAGAGGAAAACTAGATTGCCTTAGGGGCAAGTAAAAGATTTGACCAACTAATATTATCATTCAACTCATAGCCCAAAGTCTAAGACAGATAACAAGTGACCAAATCAGTGGACAACCTAAATTTTACAGAGCCGAGCGTTACCGTATTGGTCTTGCACTGGCGCGGAATAGATAAAACTAGACGCTGCCTTACTTCTCTAAGAGCTACAAGCTATAAAAACAGCCATGTTCTACTGGTTGCAAACGGCTCACCAGAGGGTGACAGCGCTCAACTGGCCGCTGAATTTCCCGAAGTAGAGCTGCTCAACCTAGATCGTAACTACGGCTTTGCCGGCGGCTGCAATCGGGGCATGGAGAAGGCTCTAGCCAATCAGACCGACTTTATATGGCTATTGAATAACGATGCCGTAGCTAAGCCCGAAAGTATTGAACACTTGGTCAAAGCAGCGCTATCTAACCCCGAAGCCGGTGCCTTAGGCGCAATTGTCTTAGAAGGTCACAGCAGTACGGCCGAAGAAGCTGGCCTGGGCGAAATAAACTTCAACAAAGCCAAGACTTATTTGCGCAAAACTAACCTCGACAATAGCGATGGTCAAATCAGCTCGACACTTGAGCAAGGAGTCTATTCTTGCGCCTGGTTGTCTGGTTCTAATTTGCTCCTACGCTCAAGCGCTCTGAAAAAAGTGGGCCTCTTCGATGAGCGCTACTATCTTTATTTTGAAGATGTAGAGTTGTGTAAACGACTTACAGATGCAGGTTTTAAATGTCTACTTGTACCGGGCTCGACCATTGAGCACGAAGGCAATGCCTCCACCCAGGGCGGTCTCAGCCTTTGGCGCTCATACTATTACAGCCGCAATCGCCTGCTCTTCTTTATGAAATATTGTTCGCCAAAGCAGCGCCCCATAGCCATTTTGTCCATTTGGGGGCACTTCCTTAAACACTGCCTGACTTTACCCCTACGAGGAATAGCTGGTCGAGCCCGCCTCAAAGCTGAATGGCTTGGACTTAACGACTACTACTCAAACCGACTAGGGCCAGCTGCCTGTCTAGACTGGTGTGAAACAGTCGATTTGTAGTGCCTGTTAGTTTTGTATTTCCTGGTACTTTTGTAGTGCCCGCTACTGGGCCATTAAGATTGGGAATAATGGCCATATGTAGACATAGATTTTAGCTGCCCATCGGCCTGGCGGTAGCTATGGAAACCCTGGAGAAGTAGTGGATTTAAGACTGGGAACGATTTTAAGCCATTTTGGCTTACTGCAAGAGCACGAGTTCGACCGCGCCCTCAAAGTCGCCAACGAGACACGTCTGCCTGTGGGCAAAGTGCTGGTGATGTTCGAGCAAATCACCGACAACACCCTCAAAGCAGCAATAGAAGCCCAATGGATGCTCAAAGATGGCTTGATTTCTATAGGCCAAGCGCAACATGCCGTCGACCTTGTCAGACGAAAAAACTGGGCATTTAACGACGCTCTGCTAACAATGGGCATAGATGCCTACGCCACCCGCGGTGCTCGCCTTGGCGAACTTCTGGTAGGCTCTGGACAGCTCAGTGAAGACGAAATTAGCAAGTTTCTCAAAGTCAGTAACTACTCAGGGCTTCCCCTTGGTCGCATTTTGCTGTTACTTGACCGTGTCAGTGAAAATGCTCTTGGTTCAACTCTTAGACTACAACACGATATTAGAGTTGGTGGTCTAGAAATAGATACTGGCCTCGCTCTAATTCGCGAAACTGTAAAATGTGACCGGCCTAACAATAGTAGTAGACAGACTGATAGTCTGTTACTGGGCGAGTTGCTATCGCACGCTGGCATCTTAAAAGAATCAGAAGTAGCCGTGGCACTTGATATAGCTGCTGCCAACCGCAAAATGGTGGGCGAGGTTTTGACTGAACATGGCTGGATTTCAGACACAGTTTTAGACAAGGCATTAAGTCTGCAAAAAAAAGCGCGGGCAAAAGAAATTACACTAGATGACGCTGTCTCAACTCTCAAAGGACAAGCTGAAACCGGGGCATTTACCCCACTATCAGCCTTTGATTTTACTGGCCCGACTGATTTTGAGAGAAACATTAGCCTCTACGAATATCTGCGTTTAACTGGATACATCACCCCAGAAAAGCTGTCTGATGTAGTTACACGAGCAGCCAGAGAGCCAGCCATAATTGCCGATATTCAAGCAAGCCCACAAGCTACTCTCAAAGATACTTTGAAAATTGCAGTGACTGACTCTAACCGATTTCTTAGGCTACTCTCAAGTGTTTTGCCTGACGATAAAGACGTCATTGATACTGGCTATGCTTTTCAACAACAAGTGCGCAAAGGCACCATAAAGCTTGATCGCTCAATTCTTGAATTTACCCTGATGCGCACAAAAAAGGACATGGCCTTCTCCCTCTAGTCAAAATAGTTGCATATGCAACTATTTTTAAAAAGAAGAATCAATCTGTATTTAATTAGAATCAGTATTTAATTAGAGTCACTGTTTAAAGAGATCAACTTCGAGAGCCTTGCTGGCAGCGGCTGCAGCACGCTCATCTTTTTCAGCCAAACTTGCCTGGCCAAGTTTACGATAAGCCTTAGCCCTCAAACCATACGCCACACCATGTAGACGCGGATCTGCCAAGGCAGCAGTATAGTCTTCAACGGCTGCCGCTGTTGCACCAGAGCCCTGACGGAAGGCTCCGCGCACACAATAGTAAGAATATTTCTTAGGCGACAGAGCAATGGCATCGGTCATATCGGCCTCTGCTTTTTTGTAGTCATGCAATTTAAAATAACATTCGGCGCGATAGTTGAGCAGTGTCGAAGAAAGCGGCTTAAGCTTCAAGGCTCTGGTGAAACATTCAGCAGCTTCTCTGTATTTATTCAAAGCTTTTAGGCTTAGGGCCTCATAAGTATGAGTTTCAATATTGCCCTTGTTTTGATTCGAATGATTTAAAGCACCATACTCACCCACGGCTTCGACATATTTTCCTAGACGAAAATAACACTCTGCCCTTTTTGCTAGTGCAACATTGTCTTTAACGACTAGGGCATTGGCCCGAACCAAATCAGCCAAAGCCAAATCATAATGCCGATTCTGCATATACCAATCAGCGCGACACAAGTATAGCTGCAAGTCTTGTGGTTTCGCTTTGATCAACTTTCTCAACTGCTCCATGGCCTTAGCAGGCTGCTTCTTCGCCATAAAGATATCGAACCTCTGCCTAACCAATTGATCGCCGCAACTCGCGCCAGATTGATCACAAGCCATCAGAGCCTGATCGTATTGTTTGAGCTCAAAAAGAGCATTGGCCTTAGTCGAATAAGCAATTGGCTTAGCCAGCCCTGCTTTGATAAAACCATCACAGAGAAATACTAAATCTCGATACTTCTTCTGTTGCGTAAATTCGTAGGTAATACTATCCTGCAAATTCAAATCTTTTGTAGCCCGCATGTATGCCACACAATCGGCTAGTCCTTCTTTCATGAGACCCAGCCTAAATTCTAAGCTGGCTCTATTTGAGTAGGCTCTGTCTAACTTCAAAGATATAGAACGACCATACTCAGCCAAGGCCTCCTTGTCTCGCCCCAGTCTCTCTAGCACCAGACCAAGCATAAGAGCCCCTTCAGCATCTTTTGCAGCGAGTTTCTTGGCTAAAGTTAGATCAGACAATGCTTTCGCATTCTCACCTTTTTTTAAGTATGCGTTGGCTCTGACTTTGCAAATCTGTGCCACCACAGGCTCTTTATTCAACTGAAAATATTTGTTAGCGTCGGCAATTGTCTCTTCAACCTTACCTTGAGCATTGTCTAGCTCTGCTCGATAGCCGTAGAGTCGAGCAGCATGAGGATGTATTAGTAAATATCGATCAAGGCGTTTAAGCCTGACGTCCAGATCAGCAATTGCAGCCAATGCCAAATACTCGCGCTGATCTTCAGCGTTGATAGCAAAACAACAGAGAAAAGGGCCGTTGGCAATGAGTAGAAAAAGCAATACCAATGTGAGCTGCAATCTATCGAACACTATTCTGACCTATGTCAAATATGCAACAAGACTAGCGCGGTTTTCCATCTGGTCCTAAAACAGCAATAGGAGCAACTATTGTTTCTGTAACTGGTATATCACGAAAGAACAAGCTGGCACTACTGCGAACTGCACTAGGTACAGGATTAACCACTTCAGCATTAACAGTAAAGTCTCCCGTGCCCTCATTTCTAGTCATAAATATGCGCTTGATTTGCGCCTCATTATCAATTTGCGCAACTTTATTAAGAACCAGCGGTACTTCCAATTTGACCTTTAGACCCTCTATGTTTGTCAGTTCTGGATACTTGCCTTGGCCCAACTGGAAACGCAAAGAACCGACTTCAACACCAGTAATAGATATTCCAGCAGCAACGTCACGCTTTTCTGGCAACAGAATCTCGCGTTTAAAGTCTCGCTCAATCAAGAATCGATTAGCTCCTTCCTTAGATATAGACTTGATTCCACCTACTACTTTTTCCATCATTTCGCTGCTTTGCAGATTCATTTCTACACCAGCAACAGTCAAACCAAACTTGACCAAGTCAGTTGTATTCTCAGCGCTAATCTTAACTGGAGGCAGTTGCTTCAATGCTTCTGTGGCTTTCACCACTGGTGATTCAAGAGCAAGCTCAGCCCAGCGGGCTTCAAATTGATCTTCCTTACGAGGTTTAAAAAAGGCTTCAGCAGCGTCTCTAACGTGCTCTCTCAGCAGTGATTCAGTGCGCAGACGTGACTGCTCCCTCTGCTCAAAATAAGATGGCTCGTAGCGGGAATGGCATTGAATAGTTGAGGTATAACGTTGGGGAATTTGCTGAATTCTTGAGAAATCGCTTTTGTCTCCTTGCATCGCCCACAAACCAGCTCTAATTTTCAAGTTCAATTCATGTGAACCGGGCACTAGTGCTTCAATTTGTTGACCGAACTTAGTTTTCTCATCTGCCGTTTTTGCTAAGGTGTAGTCACGACGAGCCCGGCGCAAATCATCTTTTTGTTCAGTGGTTAAGCCTTTTTCGGCCAATGTTCTTTGTCTGACCAAATCGTTTATTTGCTCAGCTTGAACAGCCGATTTAGACCGTTCTTCTCTTCCTGAAAAAGCATCGTCAAAGTTGAGATAACCAGTTTTAAAACCACTTGCTTTAAGCTCTGAAGGTTTTGCTAGAGAATCGCCATGACCTCTGCGATCACCGTCAATATCTAGTAAAAAGCGCCTCAGCGCTGCCGTACTGTCTGTGTTATCTAGTTGAGGGGCACCTAGTCTGCCATCGCCCATTGCTTCACCTATTAAAAAACGTGCCTAAGCCCCTGAGTCAACATGTCTATCCGAACCAGCAATAAATTAGACAGACAACAGGCTTTTCTAGTTGAAGCAGGCTAGAGCGGAAAAAGTCTTTTGAACGGTTTGTTTCTCAGACGCCGATAAATATCAAAATCAGAATCAAGAGTGACTATGTCAGTCAAACCAAGCCGTTCTGATACAACAATCAACGACAGATCAGCAAAATCAGCAGGCACATTCCGATACTTGGCATTAAGCTCAGCAATCTTAGCGAAATCAACCGGGCCTAGCTGCTCGATTAAATATAGCTCTTTGGCCAAATCGGCAAGCAATTCATTTTGAACATCAACACTAGCGTTTAGGAGCCACAAGACTTCAGTTACCACTGGGGTAGTAGTAATGAATTGACCTCTAAAGCCACTGAGAAATTCTGTTACCGCTATGTGCCAATGATCACTTCTACTGTAATAAGCAACAATCGGTCCAGCGTCTATTAGGATCTTTTTTGAGAGCTTTGCGCTAGATTGTGATGAGGACTTGCTAGCAGGCTTATTGGCAAACTTACTCATGGAACTCGTCATTTTTTGAAGGTTCTCTAGCTTTGGCCTTTTGCTCAAAGCGTTCAGCCAGTCTAGACTTCCTATTGGCCCGCTCACTGCCATCGGCTGGCCCCTCAAGAAGGTGCTTTGGGTGTCCACCTCTTCTTTCAACAAAGCTACGGTCTGATTGCAGGGCACTCCATTTTTCTTCGATCCAATATCTGATCAAGGCACTCTGACTTTCAGCATTAAGAGCCTCAACAATCTGCTGAAGTTTGTATTCTTCTTGATCGTCAAGCCGCACAGTCAGAGTCATGAGTTTGCCCCACATATCGATATTTCACGAGTATTTTATGAGTATTACTAGCGTATTACACCAAGCTATCATGAAATTTCTCACTCAGCAACCAGCTATTTGAAAATAGTTGTACATACAACAAAAGAGAAATACCTGAGTACTCAGGTATTTCTCAAATAGACAACCGCAAGCAGACGCTCTGCTAAGACTTATTCTTTAGGCCGAGTATCGGCGTCAATCTCATCTAAGTCGTCATCATCGCCAATCTGCGAACCATACTCTTCGTCTTCTGGGCTAGTACCACGCTCACCGTCAGGCAAGCCTTTATAGCTAATTACAATGTGACGATCTGGACCTTCACCTTCGCTTTCAGAAGCAAGCTCCGGAAAAGCTTCTTGCAAATAGTTATGCACAAAGCGGCGATCGTAAGCAGACATAGCCAGCAGCGGATAGTGCTCATTGTCACCGTTGAGAACGGCTACAGCCCCTTGCTTAGCGCTCTCTTCTAAGGTGCGGCGGCGACGGGTGCGATAGTCTAGAACGTCAACAATAAAGTGTTCACGACCAAGCGAATTGCTCTTCACCATCTGCCGCAGCACAAACTGCAGTGCTTCTAAGGTCTGGCCATTGCGGCCAATTAACATGCGGGCATCGTCGCTTTTGCAGTCGATGCGATAACAGCATGTGCTGTCATCTACTTCTAATTTTTCTACCGAAGCATCAATGTCGAGAATAGCCAAAATCTTTTCGAGATAGTCTTTGGCGTTGTCATCCAGGGTGTTTAGATTCATCATTGCTTTTTCTTCTTCTTCTTAGATTTACCCGTGTCAATTGTCTCGCCGTTTTTATCGGCTTGACCAAACTTGATTGTGCCACCCTCATCTTTTTTCTTGCCGTTTTTAGGTTCAGATGGAGTAACGTCGATAGTTCTAGGTGCTTCCTTCTTTCCAGAAGACCCTGTTGAAGATGGCTTCGTCGATGCTGCAGAAGATGATGAAGCCATCATTGCTGCTGAATCGAATCCATCCGGATCGATAAGAGGCTCTGGTGGAGTGCGCATAACCAGCCAAGTTTGCGCAGTCTGGAAGAGGTTAGAGACAACCATGTAGAGATAAACACCAGTAGGCAATGGAATAAAGAAGAAGCTCACCGACATAGCAATCGGCATGTACTTCATGGTGTCTTGGGTGACACGCTGACTTTCATCCATGTCTTCAGGATTCTGCTTAGCCATAGTCAACTTCGAAGACAAGAACATCGAAGCACCAAAAGCAATAATCAAGAAAACTAAATCGTAGTTTTTGGGGTCAAGCAACTGCATACCAGTCGCGGTCTTACCCAATGAATTGATAAAGAGGAATGAATCTCTCTTAGCAATGCCATGAACCACACCTTCAATATGAAACTCACCCGGTATGGCAAAAACTGCATGACCTGTTTGATCAATTACACCCTGAGAAGGAGTGGCGAAATTACCACCAAATTTCATTACCCAAAGGGGCTTAAAATCGTCTGGTAGTTTGCCTTCAGTAGCGCGAGTAGCAAAATCTATTGAATCGCCAACTAAAACCGTTGATTCACCAGGGAAGACAATTACCTTAGACAAATCTCCGGCCGGGCTGACATAAGGGCTGTTGTTGCCCGATGTCTCAGCACGGTTCACTTTACTGGCATCTTTAGCTTCAACCACAGTGACTTTGACATCAATAGGTTTATCGCCAAAGGGAGGGCCATTAAAAGTACCAAACAGAGCAAATAGAATAGGTAGTTGCACAAGCATAGGCAAGCAGCCGCCTAGCGGATTGGCTTTGTTCTTGGCATAGAACTCCATCACTTTCTTTTGCAGCATCTCAGGGTCGCCCTTATAGCGCTCCTGAATCAACTTCATGCGAGGTTGCAGCAATTGCATCTTTTGCATGCTTTTAGTCGATGCAGTAACAAATGGCCAAACAACAACACGAACAGCTACAGTCAAAAGAACTATTGATAGGCCGTAGCTGTGAGTGAAATCAACAAGCCACATCAACACAGGAATCATGCACTGGTAAGTAATATCCACTGGTTACCTTGTACCTCTGTTAATGCCGCAGCTAGTAATTCTGCTATTAGTTCTAGTGTCTGCTTCAGTCTGAATTCTTACCTTAGCGCTAGGTGGCACCTCGTCTACTCCGCCATCATTGAGAGGATGACATTTGCACAATCGAACAGTACCTAGCTTAAGCCCCATGAAAACACCATGACGCTCAATTGCCTCAACCATATATTGTGAACAAGATGGATAAAACCTGCATGATGGCTGTCTCAAGAAGCGTGTCTTTTGATAGGTCTTTAAAAGCAAAAGTAATATTCTTGAAATCATTGCTTTTGACCAAACTTTTTGCCGGCCTTGATTAGACTTTCTCTAATGGCGCTAGCAATCTCTGTAAATCCAAGGGTAAGTGCTGTGGGATTGATTACGTATACCAGGGCATACCACCGGTGCATTGCTGCTTCTTGCCTGAAGCTCTCGTCAAAGCTATTTTTCACAAGTCTGTAAGCTTCTCGCACTCTGCGTTTGGCCCGATTTCTCTTGCAAGCGCTTTTGAAAACCTTCTTAGAAATGGAAAAACCAACTAAAGGAAGCTTTAGCTGGTTGCCGCTCTTTGCTTTCGCCACGGCCTCTGGTCGGGCTTTGCTTCCAGATTTAGTAGGCGGCCGTCTATGTAACACATAAAGCGTCCCGCAACCAAACGAAACGCTATTCCTCGCTGCATAAGCACGCTGGAAAACGCTTGTTTTGCGTAGACGCTCATGAGCAGGTAACATTTTATGCTTAAAGCAAACCCGCAGATGACCCTATACGGACAGTCTATAACGGCCCTTGGCGCGGCGGGCTCTGATCACTTTCTGACCAGATGGGGTGGACATTCTTTTTAAGAATCCGCTGCCTCTTTTGGCTTTACGGATAGCGCCTCTAAGTGTTCTTTTCATTACAACTAATACCTAAATTGAGACAAACAAGAATGGGAGCTAAAAATGTTTTCGGCATTGATGGCTATCATTCTATCGATAGGATAGCTATGCTATCATCTATTGCAAATACTTCGCGCTGTCTGTCCGTCTGGGCAGACTAAAAATTTACGAATCCACCCCCTTTCTTGCTCTTTTCTAACCTTACCAAAGGTGTAGAGCAAGATGTCAGACACAATCGTCTTGTAAGGGGATGGGTTCGTCTTATTGTCGGACACACAAAATAGGCGCGAGCCTTAAATCAGAGAACTAAGCGATGACGATCCACGACCAAGACGATGTGCGCCTGCTCAAACCCACCCGGGAAATCTGGAGCGAGGCCCAGAAGACTCTAGTCAAAAAGATGTCGCAGCCTAGTTTTGAAAGCTGGATCAGACGATCTCAACTTATTGACTACAGTAAGGGAGTGGCTGTAATAGCTGTTAGCAACGATTTTGTCCAAACCATGATTGCCAATCACTATATGGAAGCCTTAGCGCAGGCAATTGGCGCAGTTACCCAAGAAAAGGTAACAATCAAGGTTGTAGTCGATGCTGCGGCCCAAAGCGAAAGCTATAGTGCCACCATTGCCAGTATCACATCCAACCCAGACAATGGTTCAAGCACAACAATAACTACAGATAGCGGCCAATCTGAAAGCGGCTTAAGCTCAAGCGTTTCATCATTTAGTTCTACCAGTGACGGCCTGGCTGACGTTTCGAGTCGCAACGCTGGTTATGGCCAAACTGGCAATAGCCAAAACTATAATCCCAACAACAATCAAAGTAGTTCTAATGGCCACTTTGGCGCTTTAGGAAATGGCTTGTCGATGGTGGCCAGCTCTGGCGCCCATGCACCAGGGGCCCTGCAAAATGGCGCTTCTTCCCGTTTGCCAGAGCATGTCTCTATTAGCCGTAGCAATCTCAACCCTAAATACGCTTTTGACTCTTTTGTTGTGGGCTCCCATAACCGCTTCAGCCACTCTGCCGCCCAGGCGGTTGCTCAAAGGCCGGGTCAAGCCTATAACCCCCTCTTTATATATGGAGGAGTTGGACTTGGTAAAACCCACCTAATGCACGCCATTGGTCACGAGATTCTCAAGGGTTCACCCAACGCCTCGGTACGCTACATCAGCTGTGAAAAATTCACTAACGAACTAATTAACTCCATTCGCGATGACCGCATGATGGACTTCCGCAAACGCTATCGCCAAATAGACGTGCTCTTAGTTGATGACATCCAATTCTTGCAAGGCAAAGAGAGCACTCAAGAAGAGTTCTTCCACACATTCAATGCTTTACGTGATTCAGGCAAACAAATAGTGCTCTCCTCCGACCGCCCTCCCAAAGCCATAGCCCGCCTTGAAGAGAGGCTGAGAAGCCGCTTTGAATGGGGTTTAATTTCGGACGTGCAGGCGCCAGACCTAGAAACCCGTTTAGCGATATTGCGCAAAAAATGCGCCCTTGAAGGCATGCGTGTTGACGACGAAATTCTTGAATACATCGCTTCGTTGTTTACAAATAACATTAGAGAACTAGAAGGCGCACTGATTCGCAGCCACGCCTATGCCAACCTCACCGGCGAAACTCTCACCGTAAACGCCCTAGCAGGCATGCTACAGCCCACTACTCCGAGCCGCCCTAAGGTCACTCTTACCTGCGACCGCATCATCGATACAGTCGCTGCTCACTACCGAGTCGAATCGAGTGAATTGCGTTCTGCTAAGCGTTCCCAAGACCTCGCCTTGCCAAGACATATTGCTATGTACCTAGCTCATGACATGATCAATATGAGTTTTCCTAGAATTGGTGAAGCATTTGGCAACCGCAAACACACATCTGCTCTATATGCGCATAGCAGAATAAAAGAGTTAGTGACCAAAGACCCCGGCCTGTCGCAATCGATCAAGCAAATCACCCACCAGCTGACCGATTAACCGCCTGTTCAAAACTTGTGCAAAACTTGTTTGTACCATGTCAGCTCACTGTCGAAAGCCCTGAACCTAGCGTATATACAGCATTTATCTTTGCACAATCAGCACACAACTTATCTACAGGGGTAAATGAATAGGGGCTTTGGTTTGCGGGGTTATCTACAGAAATTGGCTCCCTCTGCTACTTCTATATAACTTAATTTAAAGACCTAACAGCAACAGAATTTCTAGAGATGGCTCAGGTTGCCAAAAAACCTTCAAAGATGAGCGTTCAGAGATTGAAAAACAGCGCCCTAACGAGTAACCTTTAAACTCAGCGAACTTGAGGTTTTGAAATGCATTTTGCGGTCCAGAAAGATGTACTCGTAAAAGCCCTTAAAGATGTCACCAGTGCTCTTGCAACACGCGTGGTGCAACCAATCTTGAGTAACGTGCTGATTCAAAGCGATAATGAGTCAAGCATCAAGTTTCACGGCACAGACCTCGACCTGACAATTGAAACCAAGGCATCAGCTGTGGTTTACACCCCTGGGGCCATTACTCTTCCGGGCAAAAAACTTTTAGAAATCGTCTCGAAACTGCCAAACGATCTGGTTTCTTTTCAGATCAACAAAGAGACTTATGAAACAACCGTAACCTGCAAACGCTCTAAGTTCAGCATTTCTGGCTTGCCTGCTGATGACTTCCCAAAAACAATTGAACAACGTCCGAAAGAAGCAGTGCTTATGCCCTGCGATGTTCTCAAGAAAAGTATTTTGCAAACTGCTTTTGCTGCCGCTAGCTTCGATGCTTCGAGCATACTCGGCGGCGTCTACATGGTGATTGATAACGGCAACTTCGAATGCACAGCCACCGATGGTTCACGTCTTGCTCACCGCTTTGAAAAACTAAATCTGGCGGCTCCGGCAGCAGCAGCTCGCAGCGAAGGTGAAGGTGTTGAGGCCGAAGCAGAAGGCAGTGAAGCAAAAGTAGCTACAGCCACCCTCGAAAAACCAGCTAGCCTCAAAGCAATCATTCCTGCTAAAGCTTGTGGTGAAATTATCAAGGTGCTTGATAGCCAAGACAGCGGCAATGAAGTTCGCCTAGGCGTAATCAACGGACAAATAACATTTGAAACCAAGACCCACTATCTCTCGACTCGTTTAATCAGTGGTGAGTATCCACGCTATCAAGAGCTTTTCCCTAAAGACTTTAGCCACCTTGCCAGCTTCAAGCGCGATGAATTGATGCAAGCAATTGAGCGTGTAGCTGTGATGTCGGACGAGCGTACACACCTTGTCAAATTGCACTTTGAAGCAGAGAACGTGCAGATTTCTGCCAATACACCAGACGTTGGTCGTGCTCAAGAAGAAGTATCAATCGGCTTTGAAGGTGAGACTATCGATATTGCTGTCAACGTTCGCTACCTGACAGATGTACTGCAGCGCTTGGTTGTAGAAGAGATCAAGTTAGAGATGACTGGTTCGCTTAAGCCTCTAATCATCAAGGGCATCGGCGACGAAGGCTATAAATACCTCTTGATGCCTGTACAAGCAAAATAAACTTAAGCAATACTCTACAACCAATTGTTTTTAAGCTGCTTCAAATAGTGCTAAGAAGCCAGCTGCTTCTATAACAGCCCCATCTTCTCAATTTACATCTTCTCTATCTACATCTATCTATGCCCAGGGCGTTCAGGCTTATCAGGCTGGTCGTTATAACGAAGCAGCCGCCTACATGAATGAATCAATCACAAAAGAGAAAGCAGGGGCTAATGCCTGGCTCTACATGGCACATTCTTACTATGCCTTGGGTCAAAGGAAGCTTGCTGAAGAAACCTACCAGAAATTGAAAGATAATTTTGCAGGTACACCCCAAGCCTCAAGTATTCAAAAGGTTCGATGCCATTTCTGCTGGCCGAAGCAATTAGTGTGTAAAAAATCGCAGCAGTTTTTCCGCCGTTTTCGCTGCCAAAGAAAAGGTAGTTTTTTCTACCAAGTGCAATTCGTCTCAAGGCGCCTTCAGCGAAGTTGTTGTCCAAGGTAACTTCG
>Ga0172380_10002478_pt1 | contig 28162 bp, 21 predicted proteins | sample Leawe162metaG_FD_119747 | JGI IMG/M metagenome (GOLD analysis project Ga0172380, IMG submission 119747) | Leachate microbial communities from a municipal landfill in Southern Ontario, Canada - Leachate well 162 metaG | ecosystem: Engineered > Solid waste > Landfill > Unclassified | place... | reverse complement strand
GCGTGCCAGCGCCGCGATCAGGTTGCTCGGGAAGTGCGCCATCCCTCCGATGAGGATCGTCGCGCCGGAGGGGACATCCATCACCGCCTCGTCGAAGGACTGGATCACCTTGTCGATCATCTAAGGTTGTCCGAGCTCCCCTGCACGGACAACCCTGATGAGCAGCGGATTCTCATCCGTGATCCCCGTCGACTACGAGACGTTGTAGAGGCCGCCGAGCCGGTGGTATTGCAGCCCGATTCCGAAGGGCCCCGCAATCTTGTCGTATCCGCCGGCTCGACATCGGTGGAGGGCATCGCTTGGGTCCATGTCCCACCATCTTTCGCCGCTCCCTTGACCACGGGGACGCCGGGGCGTTCTGCGGGCGCGGGCGCAGCCGGCACCTGTGGCGTCGACTGCGCCGTCGATGGCTTCGATGGCACGCTGGTGCACTCCAGTGCCGCGCCGAGGCCGGCGCCGAGCGCCGCACCGCTGCTGAGCACTCGCCTCCGGCTCACCAACCCGCGACCTCGGCCGTCCACATGCTCGAATTCTCAGCGCTCACGGAGACACCTCGGATCCTCGTGCAACGAAGGACCATCGCGGGGTGCAATCACGCCTGTTATCCAGGCTCACGACCGCGAGTGTACGGCAGCCCCTAACGCTGTCAACGATCCGAGCTGCGATAACCAGTCCTTCACCGAGGAGCAGGAGCGGCGGCGCGCCTCGCCGGCCCATCCGGTACCGGCGCTGGACACGCACGGTCCGACCGCGGGGCGCCCGCGGGGGACGCGTCAGGTACGGTGGTGGGCGGGATCGCGCGGCGCCTCGTCGTACACGCGCAGGCCGAACCGCTGACGTTCATAGGGGAGACGACCGAACCCTGGTCCGTGCCGATCCCACTGCTCGGCATGTATCCCCTCGTGGCCCAACAGGTCCTGCCCGCGTGCCTCGGCCAGCCTAACTTCATCCCACGAGGCGGGTGTGACGAACGTATGGCCCCATGTCGTTCCGCAACTGAAGTAACCAAAACCCGATTCTGTGCAGACAGTCAGCCCGCCTTCGTCCCCGCAGCTCCCACCCGAGAGCCGAGCGGTGGTCTGTGCCGCTCCAGACACGGCGTCGAGGAGAGCATCGTTGACTCGTCGGTCGGCCGAGGCAACCATCGCTGAGAGTCAACAGGACTGACCATGCCGGGCGGACACGGGCCGATGGTAAAGCCCCAGCACATCCCACTGGGATCGACGAGCAGCGCCGGGTTGTTGGCCGCGTACGCGTACCGCTGCTCGAACTCCACCGGGTCGGGGCCGATGAACCGTCCCGTCTCCGTGTCGTAGTCTCGCGCGCGCAGGACGTAGTAGCCCCTGTCGCCAGTGCCGTCGTCCGCCTGCTCCCCGGTGTACCTCCACATCGTCGGCGTCGTCCCCGTGCGGGTGGTGGCCGCCCCGAACACGTCGTACACGAACGTGTCCGTGACCGTGCCCGAGCCGTCGGTGATGTCCGCCACCGAGATGAGAGTTGAGGGGCTAGGGCCAAGGCAGCTGCTCCTGCTTCCTCATCCAAAGCACCCACCGGTACTTCAATCCAATCGTCCAGAGCAGGGTCGGCAAGAGGACGGTGACGAGCAGGACAGTGCCGCCCGCGAGCATGAACGCATAATAGATAGCATCACCCCGAACAAACGGGAGCGTGGGCAAGAACAGGACTAGGAAGAGCTTCGCCCTCAGCGCTGCTGCTGCGGTGCGAATCTTGAACAACTTCTCCCGCAAGGCTTCGTCCTAATGCGGCCGGCCTTCACTCTTTGCCCGACTTAGGGCGCGAGCCTGGTGGAGCTTCCTAGATTCGCTCATCCCCCGCCCCGTAGGCTCGAGACGGGCCAGTTACGAACCCCGCAGCGCACCCCGAAACGGCTGCCTTCACTCCGCCCGTGAGCCACTGGCCCATTCCCCAGAATACGCACTGGTCCTCGGGATCGAACAGTGATGCCACTGCTCCGGTTGCGCACCCAACACCGCCTTGCCCTCGAAAGGCCGCCGCTCGCACCGCAGATTGCACACTGGGATACGACGTCGGCGACACTCCCTCTGTCGAAGACCTGGCTCACAACGTGACTCGCCACGCCGGCCGTGCACCCTCCGGCTGCACCTGGCAATCCGCCCGCGACAATGGCGCTGTTGATCCCCCACGCCAAGCAGTTGAGCGCAGCGTCGCTGCTGACGGCGGCCCGAGCAGCGATCGAAAGGTCCTCTTTGCACGCCCGCCTTGTGAGTCCGAGGCATTCGCCACTCGGGTCCACCTTCATCGCGGGGTTGTTCCCCGCGCACGCGTACCGCTGCTCGAATTCCACCGGGTCCCCGCCGATGAACCGTCCCGTCGCCGTGTCGTACTATCGCGCGCGCAGGAAGTAGTAGCGCGTGTCGCCCGAGGCGCCGTCGCGCTGCTCGCCGGTGAACAGCAGGCCTCGCTCCGATCAACGAACGCCCAGGTGAGCCAGGCCGATCAGCCCGACCACGACGCCACCGGCAACGGAGGTTCTGACCGCGACGATCAGAGCAATCGACACCAGACCCCGGGAGGCTGTCGTCCCCGCACTTGACCGGTGGTCTCCTGCGAACGAGCCCTTCAGCCGGGACGACTACCCGAAGCGACCCGTGATGTAGTCCTCGGTGCGCTCGTCTTGCGGGTTCGTGAAGATCTGCTCGGTTGGTGCATACTCGATCAGCCGACCAATCAGATCGGACTCCGCCAGGAGGAAGGCCGTGTGCTCCGACACCCTCGCTGCCTGCTGCATGTTGTGAGTCACGATCACGATCGTGAAGTCCTTCGCCAGCGTCCGCATCAGGTCTTCCACCTTCAACGTGGCGATCGGGTCGAGGGCCGAGCATGGTTCGTCCATCAAGATGACGTCCGGGCTCGTAGCGATCGCTCGCGCGATGCAGAGTCGCTGCTGCTGGCCACCCGAGAGCGCAAGGCCTGACTTCTTCTTCAGGTCGTCCTTCACTTCGTCCCAGAGTACGGCCTGCTTCAGCGAGCGCTCCACGAGCTCGTCCATATTCCCACGGTAGCCGTTGATCCGAGCCCCGAATGCGACGTTCTCATAGATCGACTTCGGGAACGGGTTCGGCTTCTGGAAGACCATACCTACTGAACGACGCACCTCGACCGGATCGACGCGCTTGTCGTAGACGTTCACCCCGTCGATGACGATTTCACCCTCTACGTGAACGCCCGGAATGAGTTCGTTCATTCGGTTGATGGAACGCAGAAGCGTGCTCTTTCCGCATCCCGAAGGGCCGATGAGCGCGGTTACCTGCTTGCGGGCAATCGTGAGACTGATCCCACCAACCGCTTGCTTCCGCCCGTAGAAGACCGAGAGGTCTCGCACGTCGATTGCCGCATCGGCGATCTGCTCGTTGTACGAGCCCGCCGCCGCCGCACGACGCGCGGTGGTGCTGTGCCGCGCAGCGGGCGGTGCGTCCGCCCCCGGAAGATCGGTTTCGATCGGCTGCTCAGTCACCATGTCCATGGTATCCGCTCCCTAGCCTGCCCGGCGACGCACCGCGCGGTTACGCAGGACGATCGCGACGGAATTCATCAACAAGAGCACCGATAGCAAGATGACGATCGCGGCGGCGGCCAGCGCATGGAACTCCGCCTGTGGCTTCGAGGTCCAGTTGAAGATCTGGATCGGAAGGACCGTGAAGCGGTCCAGCGGCCCGTTCGGGACGAACGGTACGAACGTCAGCGCACCGATCGTGATGAGCGGCGCAGTCTCACCAATCGCCCGGGACGCTGCCAGGATGTTGCCTGTCAGGATGCCGGGAAGGGCATGCGGGAGCACGTGATGCCAGATCGTCTGCCATTTCGTCGCACCAACACCGTACGACGCATCCCGAATGCCCGAGGGAACCGCGCGCAACGCCTCCTGTGTGGCGACCACGATGATCGGCAGCACCAGGAGCGCCATGGTGAGAGAGCCGGCCATCACGCTGCGGCCCAGCTCCAGGAATCGTACAAAGACCGTCAGGCCGAGGAGACCGTAGACGATCGAGGGAACCCCCGCGAGATTCGAGATGTTGATCTGGATGAATGACGTGACCCAGTGATCGGGCGCGTACTCTTCCAGATACAGCGCCGCCATCACACCCATCGGCAGCGCCACGATGATCGTGAAGAACATCATGTACACGGTGCCGGCAACAGCCGCCTTTATGCCGGCACTCCGCGCAAAGCGTGAATCGAAGTTGGAGAAGAAGTCCGCACTGATCCACGGGAGACCGCGGATCAGTACGTCCGCGATCAGGAGGAGAAGCACGCCGAGCCCGATCAGGATGCTGGCGATGCCAAGGATCATCAGGACGTTGCCCTGTGCCTTGCGGTATCTGAGCCGCTGGTTGAACAGATCGGCCCCAGGCAGAGCAGGAAGGTCGACTGTCATTAGTCGTACACCTCTCGGAAGTGCCTCACGACCCAGTGGCTGAGGATGTTCATGAGCAGCGTGAGCAGGAACAGCATGCTGCCGACGGCGAAGATGGTGAGATACGCAAGCGATCCGTACGGCGTGTCGCCAAGCGAGACCTGCACGATGTATGCGGTCATCGTCTCCACCGGTACACGCGGGTCCAGCGTGAGCGTCGGATTCTGTCCCGCCGCGATCGCTACGACCATCGTCTCGCCGACCGCGCGCGACAGCGCGAGGATTACTGATGCGATCACGCCGGAGATTGCCGCAGGGAATACCACCCGTGTGGCGACCTCGAAGCGGGTAGCCCCCATTGCGTAGCCACCTTCACGAAGGCCGGCAGGAACGGATGACATCGCGTCTTCACTGAGCGACGCCACCAGGGGGAGGATCATGATCCCCATCACGAGGCCAGCGGAGAGCGAGTTGAAGGTGCTGATGCCCGGGATGAATCCCTGGAGAAACGGCGTAACGACCACCAGAGCGAAGAAGCCAAAGACGACCGTGGGCACCCCGGCGAGCACCTCCAGAGCAGGCTTGAGGACACCGCGCAGCCGAGGGCTGGCGAACTCACTCAGGTACGTCGCGACGAGCAGGCCAAGCGGAACCGCAATGACCAGCGCGATGATCGAGGTCAAGAAGGTCGCTGACACCAGCGGCCAGATTCCGAACTTCTGAATCGAGAAGAGCGGTGTCCACTCCGTTTCTGTGAAGAACCGAAGAGGCGACACCTGCCGGAAGAAGTTCAGTGTCTCGCCCGCGAGCGAGAAGATGATGCCGAATGTGGCGAGGATGCCGCTGGCGGCGGCAGTGAACAGCACGCTCTGGATCGCGCGCTCGCGAAACAACCGCATCCGGTCCTGCCGCAGCAGATCGCGTGGTGGGTAATCAGACGGTAACTGCACGAGCGCGCCTTCGTTCGAATCGAACAGCCGAGATGGAGCCGGAGCCACCCCAGAGTGTATCGCTCGCCTCGTTCGTGTCGGTGCCCCTGTTCGCGGAAGGGGGCGCTCCACCTGGAGGTGAAGCGCCCCACCGCTGACGCCGTGCTACCTAGTTGTAGCGCTCGAGGGTTGCCCCGACCTCAGCCCCCTTCGGGAACAGCGTCCCCACCGTTCCGGAAGCGAAGCGCTTCGCAATCGCGGTGTATGACTTGTCCTCGAGGGCGATGTAGCCCACCTCACGAGTCTGAATGAGCGGAGTGAACGACTTGCTGAGGTAGAACTCGACGAAAGCCTTGACTTCCGGCTTCGCCGCTTCGGTCTTCTTCACGTAGATGAAGATCGGGCGGCTGAGCGGCTGATAGGTGCCGTTCTTCACGGTCTCGATCGTCGGCTCAACGCACTTGCCGTCACCCTTGTCGTCGACCTGGACGAGCTTCAGCTTGTCCTTGTTTTCGCCGTAGTAGGCGAGGCCGAAGTAGCCGAGCGCGTTCACGTCGCCCGCGACGCCCTGCACGAGTACGTTATCGTCCTCGGAGGCCTGGAAGTCGCCGCGGCTGGCCTTCTCCTTGCCGTTGATGGCCTGGGTGAAGTAGTCGAACGTACCGGAGTCGGTGCCGGCGCCGTAGAGCTTCATGGGCTGGTCAGGGAACGACGGACGGATCTGGTTCCATCGCGTGATCTTGTTGGTCTGAGCCTCGGGCTCCCACATCTTCTTGAGCTCGGCCTTCGTGAGGCAGGCCGCCCACGTGTTCTTCGGGTTCACGACGACCGCGAGGCCATCGAAGGCGATCGGGAGCTCGATGTACTCGATGCCCTTCGCCTTGCAGGCTTCGACCTCGGCCGGGTCGATCGGTCGCGACGCGTCCTGGATCGCCGTCTCACCGGCGCAGAACTTCTTGAAGCCACCGCCCGTGCCGGACACGCCGACGCTGATGCGGACGTCCTTCGCGAACTTCCGAAACTCCTCGGCAGCAGCGGCCGTGACCGGGTAGACCGTGCTGGAGCCGTCGATGATCACGTCGCCCTTGAGCTTGGCAAGGTCGGCCTTGTTCGCCGGCTCGACGGGCTTGCCGGCGGCTGCTGCCTGCGTCGCGCTGGCGGCAGGAGTACCGCCCGAAGCGCCACCGGTGGCGGCAGTCGGGGTGCTGGTGGTGGTGGTGTTCCCGCCACAGGCGACCACCAGGGTCATCGCCGCGACGGTCCCGATTCCCAAAAGGAGTGGCCGCGTTCGGTGAAGGTTGCGAAACATATTCGCCTTTCGTGGTTGGTAGGGATGCTCTTTGCTCTCTGGGTAGTTGAATTGTCGAGGGCCTCTGTAAAGCCTCCGTTAACGTTCGCCGTGATCCCGTACCGGGTCCTCCCGGACAGCCTCGACGCCCCCACTCATCGCTCTCCCGTTGGTGGCGGAGAGTGTCCGCGACATCGCGACAGCAGTCTGTGACGCGCTGGTCATCGAAGATGGACGATCTGCGGCAACACACCGCGCGGGGCGCCAGCAAGGGGCCGCTGGGCGAAGGAGAGCGAGCACGAACGTGGTCGCGAGTTCGAATCTCGCCCCTGCTAACGGGGCTCTCGCATCGGGTTGGGTGCAAGGACGGCACTGGAGCTTGCGACGCTGCGCAAGCGATCGGACCGTTGACGGGTCGATGGAGCGGAGTACACGCACGGCTGTTCGACCTGGGGCTGGCGGGTCGTGTGGGCTTGCGCGGATTGGGACACGGCGGCTGTGCTATAACATCCGTTATGGCACGCATCGGTGCCGGCCACCTATCCGCGTCTACACAAGTGCGAGGGCAGCCCAGTGAGGAACAAGTACTCGACACCATTCTCCGCGCGCCAGGCTTCCGTGAGCCGGCGCCAGCTCCTCAGGTGGAGCGTGATGGCGGGCACCGGGCTGGCGGGGGCGGCCGTGGTCGGCTGCCGGACCGCCGCACCCCCGGCAGCGGCTCCGGCCGAGGCGCCGAAGGCGGCCGCGACAGGCGCGACAGGCGCGACAGGTCCAGAGCGCCCGGGTGTGCCGGTAGTGAAAGGGACGCAGAAGAGCGGTGGGACCTGGACCGTCGGCGTCACGCTCACCTCGCCGCAACAGGACATGCACACGGCGCTCGCCGCGTCGATCTGGCACGACCTGAGCGAGCGAGCGCTGGTGCCTGACCCGTGGACGAACGAGATCACCGCGAACATCATCGCGAAGTGGGAGATCCCGGACAACACGCACTTCGTGCTGCATGTGAAGCCGGGGGTCAAGCTGCACAACAAGCCGCCGTGGAACGGTCGTGACTTCAACGCGGAAGACCTCGCGTTCAACATCGACCGGATCGCGGGGAACACCGCCGAGGCGGAAGGGCTGCAGAAGGCGGCCTTCCAGCGCGCGCAGACGCTCGGGGGAATGTCAAAGGTCGAGGTCGTCGACAAGAGCACCGTGAAGGTGACGATGGCGCAGCCGTCCAGCGCGTGGCTGAAGGGCTTCCTCGAGTGGCGAAACCTGCTGATGCCAAAGGGCGTCGTCGAGAACGGGTTCAAGGACCCGATGACCTTCGCCGGCTTCTCGGCGTTCTCGCTCACCGAGTTCGTGCCGAACGTTCGCGAGGTCTTCACGAAGTTCCCGAACTACCACCGCACGGGTGAACCGCACTTCGACAGGGTCGTGCACACGGTCGTCCCGGACCGGGCGGCCGGCATGGCCGGGTTCATCAGCAAGCAGTTCAGCACGTTCGGCGATCCCACGCCGCAGGACGTGCAGACGATCAAGGCGGCGCGGCCGGATGCGCTCATCTACGAGACACCGACCAACCACTGGAACTACCTGTGGCCCAGCTCGAAGTTCGGTCCCTTCATGGATGTCCGCGTGCGCAAGGCGCTCCAGCTCGGTCTCGATGTCGCGGAGCTCGGCGACGGCTACTACGGCTCCGGCTGGGGCTACACGGGCATCATCTGCGCGGCGTTCCCGGACGGCTGGACGCAGGAGAAGGTCAAGGGGCTGCCCGGCGTCAATCCCGCCACGAAGGCGAAGGACCGCGAGGAGGCGCAGAAGCTGCTGACCGCGGCCGCGTTCCCGAACGGCAAGGGGATCGTGTTCGAACTCCTGACGGAGGGATCGAGCGTCCGCCACGAGAACGGCGTCCGCATGCAGGCGCAATTGAGCCAGACCTTCAAGGAGATAAAGGTGACGATGAAGCCGGTCTCCGACCGGGCGCAGTTCGCGAACCTGCAGAACACGCGGAACTTCCACGCGATGTCGTACTCGAGCATCTGCCAGCCCGACGCGGCCAGCGAGGCGTACTCGCTGTATCACAGCAAGGGCGGCCGCAACTACGGCGTCTTCTCCAACGCGGAGGCGGACGCGATGCTGGACAAGGCGCTGGTCGAGCTGGATCGCAAAGCGCGCGACGAGATCCTTGCGAAGTTCCAGGAGAAGGCGTTCAACGAGTGGGTGCCGATCATCCCGCTCTTCACGAACGCCGGCCGCACGGCGTTGCAGCCGACCATCTCCGGATACGACAAGCTGGTGGGCCCGTGGTCGCCGGGCCTGCAGTACGAGCGCCTGGGTAGCCTCTACAACGTCTGACGACGAACGAGGTCAGGTCCGCGGCCGGAGGGGGACCAGGCACTCATCAGCCGTTGGTCGCGAGTTCAATGTCGCCCCCATTACCGGCACACACGTACCGATACACACGCGGAAGGGTCGGCCAGGTGGCCGCCCCTTCCGCGGCGGGAGGGATCGGCGTTCCGCGGAGCCGCCGTCCAGAGGTTCGCCATGGTGCTGAGGCACCCGGAACGGTCGCGACCCGCACAGAATCGCTGAGAGCACATCGCACCATCCCTCGCCGAAGACTCGCCTTGCGACGGGGGCAAGCGACGCTAGGACGTCATACGGTCTTGTGCGAGCAGGGGGGCCGCTTCGAGTCAGCCATTGCGAGCCAGGGGTGCCGACCGCCAATCGGGCACCTGGTACCAGTCCGGAAGGTCGGGTTCACATGCGAGGAAGATCGGCCTGGATCTGGGGCGGTGCGGTGCTTGCCATCGCGGTGATCGCCGCGATCGTCCTGGCGACTCGGCCGCGGACACCCTCTCCCACGGTCGTGGCGACGGCAACCGGCACGGCAGCAACGCCGACGGCCACACCAACGGCAACACTCACGGCGACACCCACACCAACGCCCACGGCGACTCCCACGGCCACTGCGACGGCTACGCCGACACGTGTTCCATCGCCAGCCACCACCGGGAACGCCGGTCCCTCGGAATCCGGAGCGCAGGGGAGTGTCACGCTGGTATTGCTCGTCGGTGCTGTGACAGCGGCGGCATGCGCGGCCCGCGCGGCGACGCGCAGGCGAGGCCATCGCGTGTAGGCAACCGACGCAGGGCCCGCCGAGCGTGGACCGCGTGCGGACGTGTTCCCGTGCCAGCTGCCTCGGCGCCCGACGCGATCACGCCGGAACGGCCGTGCGGCGTGAGGCTCGCGCCCAGGCCGCCGTGCGACTCGAGCACCCCGAGCACGCCGAGGAAGAGATGTCACTCACCAGTAGCTCATCCAGCTGTTGATGAACGCCCCATGGAATCCCTGATCGCGCGAGCCCAGGTCTCCGCCTTGTCGCGATTCGGAAGCTTCACGCCACTCTGGCTGAGCGTGCTGCCGCGTAGCCGGACCTGGATCTCACATGCATTCCGCCCAAGGGGGAGGACTCGGACATCCACTACGTCCGCAAGCCGGAAGTCCGCGTGACTTTGCGGTCTCACGGCAGGCCAATTCCAGTACGACCACTTGGATAGACGCTGACGGAAAGTGAGCACGCGCTCGGTGGTCAGCACTCTGGTGTACCGATAGGGTGGCGCCCAGAGCGGGAAGTAGTCCTGCGTGAGCACGACGCGCTCTCCAGGTTGCAGGAGAGACGCAATGCTCACACTGGGAGCGTGTCGCAACTGGCGCCACCACCAGTCGACCCAACAGGCCACCCCGTATACGAGCAGCAGCCCGATAGCGAGATTTCCGGCGGCGGCGACCATGTCCGGGCTCACAGTCGATATCCTACGACCCCGCGCCGCACCACAAAGCGTCGTCCACCCGGGACGCCGTCGTACGCTACCAGCGTCGATTGCAACTCCCCAACGTCCTGGCCGACAAGGCCCTGCTCGCCCGGCCAGCGTTGGTGCTTCGGGTTGAGCCGTTTCCGCCCCTCGTCGAGCGGCGCGCCGACGTCGAGCACCCCCGATCGAGCGAGCGCAGCGACGTCGGCGGAACCGGACGCCGCACCCATTCCTCGGCTCGCTCTGGCGTGGTGTCCTCGGCGGGAGCGATCGCGCGAGCTCGTCCGCAGCCACGCCTGAGACGTGACGCGCTGACATCGGTCGGGCCTGGTACGAACGCCTCATCGAAGAGGTCGGACGAGCTCGCGCCTCGCCGCCCCGCCGGCGGGAGCGCGCCTTCCTGTCCGCGAGAGTCCCGCTCGCAGTGGGCCTTTCGTCCCTAGGAGGGGCTGCGTTCCACGGCGATGCTGGCCCCGGCCGACATCACAACCGTAGTCGCGCCATGGGGTTTCGCGCAGGCAGCGGAACGCGGGGAAGCGTCCGCGAGCAGAAGCGAGGGTAAGCATCATGTCGTACCTACCGGGTCTCTCTGACAGGCGAATGAGCCGGCGCGGCGTGCTGCGTGCGGGTGCCGTGGCCGTCTCCGGCATCGCCGGCGCCGGGCTGCTGGGCTGCGCCAGCCGCAACTCCACCCCGGGAACCTCGGACAGTCCGGCGAGCATCACGGCCGGCCCCAGCAAGTCCGCCAGCCAGGAGACGCCGAAGCGCGGCGGTGTCCTCCGGTACGCGACGAAGACCAACGCCGACACGTTCGACGTGCTGACCTCGGCCAACACCACCGCGAACGGCCCCGCCGGCTTCTCGTACAGCCGCCTCCTGAAGTTCGCGCCCGGTGACGGGGTAGCCGCCTCCGGAGCCGTCGAGGGTGAGGTCGCGGAGAAGTGGGAGATGCCGGACTCGTCGACGCTGATCCTGCACCTGCGGAAGAACATGAAGTTCGACGCCCGCCCGCCCACCAGCGGACGCGTGCTCACCTCCGCGGACGTCATGGAGACCCTGAACGTCTTCGCGGCGAAGTCCGTGAACGCCAGCAACCTCATCAACAAGGTGTCCGCCTCCGCGTCGATCACCAAGTGGGAGGCGGTCGACGACAGCACGGTGAAGTTGTCGCTCGCGTTCCCCGACGGGGCCCTGCTGTCGTTCCTGGCGTCGCCGTGGGGCGTCTGGGTGGAGCCGGTCGAGGCGATGCGCGGCGGGTTCGATCCGAAGGGCCAGATGCGGGGCACCGGTCCCTTCACGCTGGAGGAGTTCAAGCCCAACGTCAGCTACAAGTACAAGCGCAACCCGGACTGGTACGGCGGCCCGGACCGGCCGTATGTCGATGCCGTGGAGCTGTCGATCATCCCGAACGCGGCACAGGTGGAGGCGCAGTTCAAGGCGGGGAACTTCAACTTCGGGGGCGGGCTGGTTCCGGCCTCGGACATCCCGGCGCTGGTGAAGAGCACGCCGGACTCGCAGATCGTGACCACGGTGCCCACCGCCAGCGGCGTGTGGTCGTTCAACCTCGGCGCAGCCGACCTGTGGAAGGATGAGCGCGTACGCCGTGCGGTGTCCATGGCGTTCGATCGCAACGCCTTCGCGGACGTGCTGTATGCGCCGAAGAACCTCGAGGCATTCGGCCTGAAGACCCGCACGTACTGGATGTCCCCGCTTTCGCCCGGCCTGGGCGCCGAGTGGCTGGACCCGTCGGGCAAGGACTTCGGACCGTCCGGCAAGTACATGCAGCACGACATCGCGGAGTCCAGGAAGATGCTGGCGGCGGCCGGCTTCGACGACAAGCGCCCGCTGACGTTCGAGCTCGACATTACGCCGGAGTACTTCCCGGACTGGGAGGCTCGCTCGCAGGCGACGCAGTCGCTGCTCGCGGAAGCCGGCATCAAGATGGAGATCTTCAACACCCCGTACACCTCGGACTTCGTCCCGAACATTCTGCGTTCGAAGACGAAGTTCAAGGGCCACAAGATGCTGGCGGCGGTCTCGCCATTCGCGGGTGCTGCCAAGTCCTGCGCGGCGGAGGGACTGTCGAACTACTACTCATCGTGGGGTGGAAACACCGCGACGGGGAGCAACTTCCCCGACCTCGACAAGTTGATCACTGAGCAGCGGCGGACACTGGACGCGAAGGAGCGGCTCGCGAAGACCCACGACATCCAGCGGTACATGGTGGAGCACATGGTGGTGATGCCGGCCGCGGCGGTGATCGACCTGGCGGATGTGGCCTCGAAGAAGCTGCACGGGGTGGGGCAGTGGACCTCCTGGGGCGGAGGCTTCACGGGATTCGCCGCGCCCGCGGAGGTGATGAACCGCTACTGGCTCGAGGCGTGATCGCGGCGCGCTCCCGGCGGGTTCACTGCCGGCGGGAGCGCGCGAGAACGTGTCGCGGCACTTGAGCGCTTGGTGGAGCAATGTCCAAGTACATCGTCCAACGACTCGTGCTGTCTGTCCCGACGATCCTGGGGCTGACGGTCGTGGTGTTCTTCCTGATCCGTGCGCTGGTGCCCGTCGACATGGTGGACGTCGCAACGTCACAGACGGGCGGGCGCGACCTGGTCAATGAGCTGCGGCTCAAGCAGGAGTATGGTCTCACGGGCTCGCTGCCGTCGCAGTACGTACGCTGGCTCGGGCGCGTGGCCACCGGAGACATGGGCCGTTCGTTCTTCACCGGGCGCCAGGTCACTGAAGACCTGTTCCACCGGATCCCGACGAGCGTCGAACTCGGATTCGGGTCGCTGGCGATCACGTTGCTCTTCGGCATCCCGATCGGACTGCTGTCCGCGATCAAGCAGGACAGCGTTCCCGACTACGTGGCGCGAGGCGGCGCCATCCTGCTCTTCGCGGTGCCCGGTTTCTGGCTGGCGACGCTGGTGCTGGTCTTCGGCAGCATGTTGTTCGGCTGGGCGTCGGCCATCGACTTCGAGCCACTCTGGGTCGATCCGGCGGCCAACCTGAAGCAGATGGCCGTCCCCATGGTCCTGATGGGGCTCAGCCCCGCCGGTTCGCTGATCCGCCTGGTGCGGACCCAGGTCCTGGAGGTGATCCGCCAGGACTACGTGCGGACCGCGTTCGCGAAGGGCCTCGCGCCGCGAGACGTGTATGTCCGGCACGTGCTGCGAAACTCCATGCTGCCGATCGTGACGGTCGTGGGACTGCAGCTTCCACGCCTGATCACGGGGACGGTGATCTTCGAGCAGATCTTCGTGCTGCCGGGCGTGGGGCAGTACCTGGTCGAGGCCGTCACACGGCTCGACATCTACGTCCTGATGGTAACGAACCTGTTCTTCGGGACGACGCTCGTCCTGTCGAACCTCGTCGTGGACGTCAGCTACGCACTGATCGATCCACGCATCCGGCTCGCGGGTCGCTAGGGCGGTCATGATGAAATCTGATGCAGCCGTCGACCTCGACCGCTTCGAAGGCAACCTGGCGCCGCGAGCGGATGCGGTGTGGTCCGTGGGCATCGTGCGCTGGCTGGTGATGCTGGCGCGACGTAAGCCCCTCGGGTTCGTCGGGCTCATGGTGCTCCTGATCGTCGGGGCGGCGGCCCTGCTGGCCCCCTGGATCGCGCCGTACCCCTACCAGGCGACGAACTTCGCCGACCGGCTCCAGGCACCCAGCCTTCACCACCTGTTCGGGACCGACAACCTGGGCCGCGACCTCCTGAGCAGGACGATGTACGGGGCGCGCGTGTCACTGGGGATGAGCTTCGCATCCGTGGTGCTCGCGAAGAGCATCGCGACCGTCATTGGCGTCGTGTCCGGCTACTACGGGGGCACGTTCGACAAGCTCGCACAGCGAGTCGTGGACGTGTGGCTTGCGGTGCCGGCGCTCGTGGTCTTGATCACGCTCCTCGGCACCATCGGCGCGAGCATCGGACTCATCATTGTGCTGGTCGCGTTGATCAACGCCCCGGGCTCGTCACGCCTGATCCGGAGCTCCGTGATCAGTGTGCGCGAGGAGCCGTACGTTGAGGCTGCTCGCGCGCTGGGTGCGGGCGACGCGCGGATCATGACGTTCCACGTGCTGCCGAACGTGCTCCACATCGTCTTCTTCTCGGCCACCGTGACCCTGGGCACGGCGATCCTGCTGGTCGCTTCGCTCGGGTTCCTCGGCTACGGCGTGCCACCCCCGCAACCCGACCTGGGGGCCATGCTCAGCGGATCGGGCCTGACATACATGCGCCAGAACCCGTGGATTGCCGTGTGGCCGGGCCTCGCGATCACGCTCGTCGTGTTCTCGTTCAACGTGCTGGGAGACGCCCTGCGAGACGTCCTCGACCCGCGGATGCGAGGGACGTAGCGGCGCGGGGTCGCGCTCGGCCCCCCGGCCTCGGACCGGTGCTGCTGGAACACACGCGAGCGCATCCCTGATCGCGCAGGTCCTTCGCGAGGGCCCCTCGTGTGGCGGGTGATCCCGGCGCCCGCATCGTCGCATCGCCGCCGCGCGCGAGATGGAGGGCGCAGGGTCTGCGTTGACGGCTGTCGAACGTCGGCGGGCTCAGGGAACGCTGGGACGGGGACTAGGACGCAGCCTCGACGTGCCCGGCCGCGGCCGGGTCTGCCTGCCACTCCCGGACGGCGCGCCCGAGGGCGGAGTCGCGCACGACGATCACCTCGGGCGACTCCAGGAGATCTCCAAGCGACAGGTTGAGGATCCGCGCGAGCGCGAGCAGCGTGCTGAGGGGAACCTCCCGCACGCCCTTCTCGTAGTTAGAGACGGTGGCCTGCGTGATGCCCGCGTCGCGCGCGACATCCGCCTGCGAGAGCCCGCGGCGCACCCGCAACTCTCGAAGCCTGTGTCCAACCTCGGCTGGCGAAGGCCCGTCCGGCATGGCCCCATCTCCGGTCACGACGCGCACGTGATCGTCACCTGACGATTATCACATGTGTGAAGTATGGAGCAAGATCGCTCGGTCCGCGCCCGCGGGAAGCCGGAGCGTGCGCCTCAGGACGGCTGGCGCCCAGCCGCCGCAGGCGTGGGCTCGCCGAACAGGCGCCGACGGCTCCAGAGCGACACGTAGACCAGCGCCACCAGGACGGGGACCTCGATCAGGGGGCCCACTACCCCCGCCAGTGCCTGCCCGGAGGTGATGCCGAATGTGCCGATGGCGACGGCGATCGCCAGCTCGAAGTTGTTGCCCGCCGCGGTGAAGGCCAGCGTCGCCGTCTTGGGATACGGGAGCCCCTGGACGCGCCCCCAGACGTATGCGGCCGTCCACATCACCGCGAAGTAGGCCACCAGCGGCACGGCGATCCGAGCGACGTCGAGCGGGCGCGACGTGATCGCGTCCCCCTGGATCGCAAACAGGATGACGATCGTGAAGAGCAGGCTGTACAGCGCGAGCGGGCCGATGCGCGGGAGGAACACCTGCTCGTACCACGCGTCGCCTCGACGCCTGCGCGCCACGAGGCTGGTGAGGAACCCGAGCACCAGTGGGACGCCCAGGAAGATCAGCACCGACCGCGCGATCGCCCACGTCGAGAACTCGGCCGCGGCCGTCTCCAGGCCGAGCCAGCCGGGGAGCAGCGTGAGGTAGAAGTGCCCGAGCACCGCGTACGCGGCGACCTGGAAGATCGAGTTCAGCACGACGAGCACTGCCGCGGCCTCGCCATCGCCGCAGGCCAGCGCGTTCCAGATCAGCACCATCGCGATGCATCGCGCGAGGCCGATGAGGATCAGCCCCGTGCGGAATTCCGGCAGGTCGGGCAGGAACACCCACGCCAGCGCGAACATCAGCGCGGGGCCCACGATCCAGTTCAGCAGCAGCGACGAGACCAGCATCGGCCGGTCCGTGCCCACGTCTCGCAGTCGGTCGTAGCGGACGCGGGCGAGCACGGGGTACATCATGCCGAGCAGCCCGATGGCGATCGGCAGCGAGGTGCCGTCGACCCTGACACGATCGAGCTGTGCGTTCAGCCCCGGGAATCCGCGTCCCAGCGCGAGCCCGGCCGCCATCGCGAGAGCGATCCAGATGGGCAGGAAGCGATCGAGCCTGGACAGCTGGGCCAGCACCGACGGCGCCGCCGGAGATGCCTCGGTGCGCGCTTGAATGGCTTCTGGCACGGTCGATCATGCCTCCCCGCTGCTGGCGGCGTGCGCCGGACGCCACGTCGCGGCGCGTCGCCGGCATGCTAGCAGCACGTGCTGCCTTCGGTGCCGCAGCAGTCGGCCGAGGCGAGGCCCGCGGGAGCCATGAACGCGATGATATCGCTGGAGCGCGGCCACGGCGTGCGCTGCCCGCTGCCGCCGGGCCGGCGCGCGTTGATCAGCGCGCTCGCCCAGGCCTCGCTGCCCTCGCCCGTCACGATGATCTCGACGTCCTCGAAGCCGGCGGTGCGCAGCCGCGCGACGTAGTCGTCCTGGCGCAGGGCGCCGGACTTACAGCCCGCCCAGAGCTCCAGGTCCGCGCGCTCCTGCTCGGTGATGGCACGGCGCAGGACCACATCCGACACCTGGAACCGGCCGCCCGGGCGCAGCACCCGGTGCGCCTCGCGGAAGACGGCGTCCTTGTCGGTGGACAGGTTGATCACGCAGTTGGAGATGATCACATCGACGATCGCGTCCTCGGCGGGGATCGCCTCGATCAGCCCGCGCCGGAACTCGACGTTCGTGGCGCCGACCTTCGCGCGGTTCTGCTCCGCGAGCGCGAGCATGTCGTCGGTCATGTCCACGCCGATGACGCGGCCCGCGGGGCCCACCTGCTGCGCGGACAGGAAGCAGTCGAGCCCTGCGCCCGAGCCGAGGTCGAGCACCGTCTCGCCCGGCTGCAGCCCGGCGATCGCCACGGGGTTGCCGCACCCGTACGAGACCACCGTCTCGGGGAGCTCCTCGGCTCCCCGGTAGAACCGCGACTTCACGCCCGCCGCGCGCGGCCCCGGCGCCTCCGAGGCGACCTCGCGTGCGCGCGCTCCGTATGCGTCCCGGACGGCCTGGCGAATCTCGTTGTCTGCGGTCATCTGGGTCTCCTTCGTCGTCTTTACCTGTCGCTTCTGGTTGAGCAGCCGCACGCCTGGAGGCGAGCCTCCAGGGTTTCGATCACCGATCGCAGGGCATGGAGCGCCTCCGGCGCGAGGCAATAGCAGCGGTTCGACCCGTCGATGGTCCCCTGCACGATGCCCGCCTCGCGAAGCACCTTCAGGTGCTCCGATACGGTCGACTGCGCGACGGGCAGCTCCAGCACGAGGTCCCCGACGATGCACTCCCCCCGCTCCGCGAGCGACTGGACGATGCGAAACCGCACCGGGTTCGCCAGCGCGCGGAACAACTCAACGGCACGAGCGTTGTCGACGGCGGGAGCGGCCCCGGGGGCCGCCATAGGCAGGACCTGCATATCGGTTACCTCCGATATCGGGATCTTCCGATATCACGGCTCGGCTGTCAAGCCCCGAGCCCTCGCCAGATCGCATCGATGCCCGCGCCAGAGACGCCGAGCGCGCTGGTGTTGGTGACCACGCGCGGGTGGTTCGCAAGGGTACTTCGGGGACCGGATGCCATCGCCACGGGGACATCACACGCGTACTAAGATGGCCGCGCTCGGGAGGCATGGCCGGGGAGCCGGAAGGAGCGGAGCGATGACGGGAGAGCGCGAGTACCGACTGGTGGCCGGGTGGGGGCAGTTGCCGCAGGGCTGGGCGTGGGGCCAGGTGGGCGGCGTGGCGGTCGATTCGCAGGACCGGGTGCATGCGTTCACGCGCGGCAGCCATCCGTACATGATCTTCGACCGCTCGGGCAAGCTCGTCGATCACTGGGGCGAAGGGGTCTTCGAGGACGCGCACGGGATCTGCATTACGCCGGACGACACGGCGTACTTCGTCGACCGCGATCCGCAGGTCGTGCTGAAGTTCAGCCGCGATGGCCGGCACCGCCTGACGCTGGGCAAGCGCCACGAGCACGCCGACACCGGGTACACGGCGGAGAATCCGACGGTGGAGCACGCCGGTCCGCCGTTCCACCACCCCACGGACGTGAGCGTCTCGCCGGCGGGCGAGATCTACGTGTCCGACGGTTACCGCAACTGCCGCGTGCACAAGTACGCGCCGGACGGAACGCTGCTGATGTCGTGGGGAGAGCCCGGCGACGGGCCGGGGCAGTTCGTCCTGCCGCACAGCGTGTGGGAACACAAGGGGCGCGTGTACGTGGCGGACCGCGGGAACAACCGCATCCAGGTCTTCAACACCGAGGGCGGGCACCTGGCGACGTGGCCCGGCTTCCTGCAGCCGTGCAAGATCTACATCGACGGCCAGGACGTGATGTACGTGGCCGAGCTCGGCGATCGGGTGAGCGTGCTCGACCTCGACGGCAAGGTGCTCGCCCGCTGGGGCGGGGAGCGCAGCCACGAGCCCGGGCTGTTCTGGGGCCCGCACGGCATCTGGGCCGACTCCGCGGGCGACGTATACGTCGCGGAGGTCCTAGAGGGCCAGCGCGTGCAGAAGTTCGCGCGGCAGCGCTGACCCGTCCGGTGCGCCACGATCGAGGCGCCGCGAAGGCTGCCTCGATCGCGGCGCGTCGCGTTCACTTCCACCGGCGCTCCCGGTCAGGCAGGCAACCGGGCGTCCCCGGTCAGCCGCACAAGGCATCCCACTTCGCGGCCGCCACGGCCACGCAACCCTCGACGTCCTCGGCCAGCAGGAGCCGCTGCGCGACCAGGTCCTCAGCAGCGGCCCGCACGCGCTCCAGGTACGCCGCCTTCGAGGCGTACCGCTCGTCGATCGCGGGGCGCGGGTCACCGGCCGCATCGCGCTCGGCCTTCGTGCGCGGGAAGGGCAGCGTGGTGCCGAAGAGCGGCGCACCGCTCGTCATCAGCCCGCCGCTGCCCATCGCCTCATTGCGCACGTTCCAGCCGGTGTACGTCGCGAGCGGCGCGGCGATGTCCGGGAGACGGATGCCCGCCACCTCGTTGCCGTCGTCGTCCATGGCGGACACCAGCACCGGGTACGCGTCGCCCTCCCGCGGCGGGTAGGTGAGCATGCCCTCGTCCGGGTCGGGCCCGAAGTCCAGGCGCTTCCGCTGCGGGAGGTGCGAGAGCCACGCCGACCCCGGGATGCGCGTGTACGCCGCCTGCAGCGACTCGCGCGCGACGAGCGTGCCGTCCGCGCGGCGCGGGACACGGCTGGGTGGCGGCTCCTCGCCGGTGCGCACCCAGCGATCGAGGGCCACGAGCAGCGCCCGCAGGATCGGCCGGTAGTTCACGGTGTTCAGCGGCTGCTTCGCCAGGAAGCCCTCGGGCGTGCGGTCGGTCAACGGGAGGGCGCCAGGCGCGTGCTGCGTGCCCGCCATGAAGTAGACGCGCACCTCCGGGGGAGGCTCGAAGTCCTGCGCACCGTCCATGGTCGTGTGGGTGAGCGACGCGCCGCTCCACCAGTACTCCATGCCGGAGTTGGTGTGGATGATCTTCGGCATCGAGCCGTTGGCGCGGGTGCGATCCAGCAGGCCGCGGTACTGGTGCAGGACCGCATCGGGCGTTGCCTCGAACGCGAGCGGGTAGAGGTTGCCGGGCGCGCGCAGGATGTTCGTGCTCGGCTGACCGAAGCGCAGGTTGAACTCGCCGCGGCGCGAGCTCCCCAGGTGCGGCAGCATGCCCTCGAACACGGTGCGGCCGGCCTCGTCGCGGTTCAGGCCCCAGTAGAGGAGCTCGCGCACCCAGCGGCCGCTCATGCTCTGTCCCCACGCGTACGCGTAGTCGAGCGCTCCCGCCAGCGGGTTGCCGTCCTGCGCGCTGCCGTGCTTGAGGAACGACGCCGCGTCGCGGAAGGCGAGGAAGCCGAGCCCCACGACCGTCGCACCCACGGCGGTGTACGAGATCTCATAGACCTTCCCCGCCTGGAAGTCGCCATCCAGGATCACGTGCTCGGCGCTCGGCACCACCCGGCCATCGACGATCCGCGCGAAGCGCCACTGCGCGCGCGGGATGACGGTGGCCGGGCCGTCCTGGTGGTCACGGACGGTCAGCACCGCGCCCGGATCGTCGAGGTCGACGGTGGGGAACGGGCGGTGCCCAGCGTCGGAGAGCATCTGTTGCGGACCGGTGCGGTTCGGCCACCATTGAACGAACGCGGGGCCCGCGATGCGCTCGCCGCCGCGCTGCGCCTCGGGGAACCGGGCGCGCAAACGGCCGGGGAGCTCCGGGGGATCGCACTGTATCCCGACCGAGAGCACGCTGTAGCCCTGGCGCATCAGGAAGCCGTCGCCCGGATCGACGTCCGGGTCCGCTTCGCCGCGGCGCACCGGCCCGTTGAACATCGAAAGCGCCGTCGGGTTGCCGCGGTTGGTCACGTCCGCCAGCAGCCGTCCGCCCGCCGTCGGCGTGACGGGCTTCAGGAGGTGGAACTCGGCGCTGTACTCGATCAGGCCCTCGGCGCTGGTCGGCGCGAGCTCGATGTCGCAGATCACCGCGTGGTCCGGGTGCCGCGGATCAGCGGTGCAGTGGAACACGCCGGCGAGGTATTCGTACGGACCGAACTCGCCGAACGGCGCACCACCGGCGAACGGGCCGCGCTGCTTGATCTCCATGCGTGTCACGGGCATCGAGGGGTCCTCCTGCGACCGGGCCGCCGAGCGTGGCGCGGCACCTACGGGCCGACTGTACCCCGAACCCTCGCCTCGAGGGGGGCGCGCAACCGTGCCCATGCGTGACCCGGCGCGCGGATTGACGCGCGACCCCGGCGGAGTAGTATCCCGGTACCATTAACGAACCCACGAGCGTGCGAACGCCGGCACCGGCGCGCTCGCGCCGGAGGAAGGACGAGGCCGTGAGATTCGGTGTGATGCTGCCGAATTATGCCCGCTGGTTCCGCGACGAAGGGATCTGGAACGTCTGCCTGAAGGGGAAGGAGATCGGCCTCGACGCCTTCTCCTTCGTCGATCACATCATCGTCACGCGTAACCAGTACGCCGGGTTCGGCAACGGGTACATGGACATCTGGACGGCGATGTCCTACATCGCGGCGATCACGAACGCGCAGGGCTGGAAGCCGATCCTCACCCAGTCCGTGGTCGACATCCCCTACCGCCCCGCGATCCAGCAGGCGAAGGTGGCCGCCACGGTGGACTCGCTCTCCGGCGGCCGGCTGATGATCGGCGCCGGGGCGGGCTACGTGGAGGAAGAGTTCCGCGCGCTGGGCCTGGACATCCGCAAGCGCGGCGAGATGACCCACGAGTACATCGCGACCATGAAGGAGCTGTGGACGAACCAGGTCGCCTCGTTCCACGGCAAGTACACCAACTTCGACAACATGACGATCTCCGTGCGCCCGACGACGCAGCCGTATCCGCCGATCCTGTACGGGTCGCACGGCACGGTGCCGCGGCGGCACATCGCGCAGTCGTACCAGGGCTTCATCGGCGGGCCCGGCCGCACCGAGGAGTCCGCGAAGTCGTTCGCGGAGGACATGAAGGACCTGGACCGGCTGTGGAAGGAGCACGGGCGCGCGGGCAAGCCGTTCTGGATGGCAGGCGTGAACGGACACCTGACCACCAGCCGCGAGGACGCGGGCCAGGCGGTTATGAAGGGCGTGGTCCCCGCGGGCCAGGAGCTCCCGGCGGAACGCGTGGAGCGCGTCCCCGAGGGCCAGGAGCGCGTCTACGTCTCGACCTTCAACATGAAGCACGTGGACGACGTGGTGGAGGACCTGAAGCGGCAGGAGGCCGACGGCCTCGACCTCGCGATCTTCTGGATCCCCTCGTACAACTTCCGTGGCATGACGAACCAGGAGCTGTACCTGCAGCAGATGGGCATCCTGGCGGAGCACATTATGCCGAAGTTCACGAGGACAACCGCGCCGATCGAGATGGACTTCGACGGCAAGCTCGTGCAGCCGTTCAAACTCGGCTAGCCGGGCGCAGGCCGCCCCGGCGGCTCCCCGGAAGACGATCCTCCGGAAGACGAATGTGCCCCGGACTCCCTGCACGGGAGATCCGGGGCACATGTGTGTCATCCAGCCTGGCTCACCACACGCGGTGAGCCGTTACGCGGCCTGCGACCCTACGACCACCACATGAAGGCAGCGCGGTAGCTGTCCTGGTAGTACAGGGCGAAGTCGCCCTTCTCGCCGTAGTTCTGCAGGTTCGCGTCCCAGAAGTGCGGGGTGACCGGCTGGGGCCGGTACACCGCGTACGCCTGGTCCACGGAACGAATCTGGATGTTGTCGCTGATCGGCTTCGCCTCGGCCGGGCCCTTGGCCGCCTGGAAGTCCTTCAGCAGCTTGTCCGTCGTGTCGTCGGCAACGTCGGAGTGGTTACGCGACGAGCCGCGCTGCAGGCGGTCTGCCAGCTGCTGGGTGATGCGGTCCAGGTTGTCGGGCCCGTACAGCAGGTCGTTGTACTTCCCGATGTAGGCGGTGGACAGCCAGTTGTTGTACTCGTAGACCTTCAGCTTGGCCGTGATGCCGATCTTCTTCATCGAGTCGATCAGCAGCTGCGACTCCGGCGTGTAGGTCGCGTTGTACGGGTACATGTGCATGAGGTACTCGGTGCCGACGGAGATGCCCGCCGCCTCGACTAGCTTCTTCGCCTCCGCGGGGTCGTACTTCAGCCACTTGGAGGTGTCGGCCGGCATCTTCGTGTGGTCGAGCTTCCACGTGGGGAAGCCCCACGTGATCGGGCCGCTCTCCCACTTGTTGGCCACCTGCAGCGTCTTGCCCCAGCCGGCGCGGTCGACTGACATGGAGAGGGCGCGGCGCACGCGGACGTCATCGAAGGGCTTTTGCGTGACCTTCATGAACAGTGCGTTCGTGTTGGTCGGCGCGTAGAACTCCTCGACCATCTTGGTGTCCGGGCGCGCCTTCTTGGCGGGCTCGAGCTCGCCCGTGGAGGCCGAGTAGACGTTGATGGTCTTCGCGATGAAGGCCTGGAGCGTCGGGGCGCCATTGGCGAGGATGGCCGTGTTGTGGTGATCGAAGTAGGGCACGCCGAACACCTTGCGGTAGTTCTCGTTCACCTTCCACTTGATCACGGAGCCCGGCTTGTAGTCCTCGAGCATCCATGGCCCACCACCGCGAGCCTTGGTCGGGTCCTTCATGCCGCCGCTGCCGGCCCACTCGTACACGCCCTTCGGCGTGATGATCGTGTTGTACGAGTCGAGGTCGATCGCAAAGCGCCAGTTCGGGTAGTTCGCCTTGATCTGCACCGTGTAGTCGTCCACCGCGGTGACCGACTTGATGTTGTTGAAGACGTACTCCTGCGTCTGGCTGGTGGGGGCCTTCGCGTGCTCGAAGGCATACTTCACGTCCTGCGCGGTGATCGGGCCGCCCTTCATGGGCTCCTGGTCGGGCCAGTTGATGCCCTTGCGCAGCGTGAAGTTGTAGGTCAGGGGGTCCGGGGACTCCCATTTCTCCGCGAGCTCGCCGACGATGAGCTCTTCGTTGCCGGAGAAGAACGGCGGCGTCTTGCGGTAGTCGTGGCGGACGAGCTTGATGCCCATCGGCTCCGCGACGTTGTTGGTCAGGTACGAGATGGTCGCGTGCGGGTCCCACCCGGTGGTGGGGTCCAGACCCGGCCGGGTGAACGTCCCGCCGCGCTTGCCCTCCGGCACCGCGAACACCGTCGCCGGCGCCGCGCCCGAAGCCGCACCGCTGGCCGTGCTCTTCGCCGCGGGCGCCTCCGGCGCGGAGGTGCGACAACCGGCGAGGAACGCCGCTGCACCCGCACCGGTGACTGCTGCCGAGCGCAGGAACGTTCGCCGGTTCAGCCCCGGCCCTGCAGACATGCGCTGCCAATAACTCGAATCGCTCAAGTCCCACTCCCCTCTTCTGGTGGACCCCTGCCGGCGGCCTTCGGTCCTCACACCGCTGGCATTGCGGCCATTATCCGCGGGCGCGTGGCTGTGGGCTAGAGTCCACTGATGCCCCGCTGCACATCTGACGTATGTAATGACGGCACGGGGCTCTCCGCATGTCGCACGTGATTGCACACACATTCGCTTCGCACGCATTGCGTTGCACGCGCACAGCGCACAGCGCACAGCGCACATCGCACATCGCACGTAATTACGCGCGTTGCACGACATGGCGTTGCACGATCCGCACGACGTTGCGCGCACACATCGCACGTGATTGCACACGCATTCGCTCCGCACGCATTGCGTTGCACGCGCACATCGCGCGTGATTACGCGCGTTGCACGACATGGCGTTGCACGGTCCGCACGACGTTGCGCGCACACATCGCACGTGACTACCCGTATTGCGTGGCTGCAATACGTCGCGCGCGCACATCGCACGTGATTGCGCGCGTTGCACGCACGCAGCGCACGCAGCGCGCGGAATGCGCCGCGGGATGCGGACGGCACGCGATCCGATCGGACGCGCCCGCCGACTAGCCTGCGCGCCGGGCGGCGCGCAGGCTAGTCGACGTCCAGCACGACCTTGCCGGCGACGCGACGCCCGAAGAGCGCGTCCGCCGCCTCGGCGATGCGCGCCCACGATCCGCGCCAGCCGATGTCGACCCGGAGCGTGCCGCGCTGCATCAGCGACATCAGGTACGCGATGTCCTCGCCGGAGCGCGGGCCCTTCGTGAACGCATTGAGGCTCCGCTGCATGCCGACGAGCGAGCGGAACGAGGCCTCCTGCCCGGAGGTCGTGCCGATGCACTGCACGACCCCGCCCTCCGCCAGCAGGCCCCAGATCGCGACGAGCTGCGGGCCGCCGACGTTGTCCAGCACCACGTGGATTGGGGCGCTGACGCCCTCGACGCCCACGGCCACCTGTGCCGCGCCGAGCTCGCGCAGGCCCTCGGCGCGCGCGGTGGAGCCGACGCTGGCGATCACGTGCGCGCCGCCGAGCGCGGCGAGCTGCACAGCGAACCGCCCCACCCCACCGGCGGCGCTGGTGATCAGCACGCGCCGCCCGAGGAGTGCGCCCGAGCGTCGCAGTGCGCGCAGCGCCGTCACCCCCGCGACGGGCAGCGTCGACGCCTCGCCGAGGTCGATGTCATCCGGGACGACAGCCAGCTCGTCGAGGTCGACCGCACGGCGCTCGGCCCAGCCGCCCTGCGCGCCCATGGTGGTCACCACGCGCGTGCCGGCTGCCGGCCCCTCGCCGTTCGCGGCGGGGCGCAAGACCACACCGGAGGCGTCCCACCCCGGGACGAACCCCGCGGGGCGCGCCCGCGATCCGTTGAGGTCGCCGAAGTTGAGCGCGAGATGGCGCACGTCCACCAGCACCTGGTCGGGCCGGACCTCGGGCTCCGGCGCCTCGCCCAGCCGCAGCCGCCCCTCGACGTCCGGATCCACGATCAGCGCGCGCATGTGATGCTCCTCGGAGTGTCCTGCATTGCCACCGCGTGCCCCGCGATGAGTCTGCTGCATCGAGGGCCCGCGACATGATAGCCGGGGCGCTGGCAACGCTAGCGAGCGGACGTGCGCCGGGCCAACCACGCGAGGGGCGGGAGCGCTGCGGCGGCGACGCGCTCGATGATCCGGGAGGTGCGAGCGCCCGCGTTCGGGTACAGCAGGAGGGCGCCCAGCCCCCACGCCCACCCGGCGCGCATCAGTCCCCACACGAACAGCCGCGGCCAGGCGTAGAGCGCACTCGCGAGGTGGGCGGAGCGCCGGATCACGGGAAGCACATCCCGCGCCAGGGCCGCCTCGTAACCCGCGAGGTCGGGCACGTCGCCGGCCAGGCAGCGATGCACCACCGGCGCGAGGGCGATCGCGGAAGCGACGGCGCCGAACATGCCTTCGCCCAGCAGCGGCTCGATCAGGCGGGCCGCGTCGCCCACCACCGCCGCGCGGCCTCGCCAGACGGTGGTGCCGGCGGACCCGCGCAGCGGCAGATGGTGTCCGCGCACGTCGACCAGCCGCGACAGCTCCCAGCCGAACGAGCGCACGAACTCCTCGAAGAGCGCACGGAGACGCGGCCCCGCCTCCTCGCGTCCCCCCACGCCGATGTTCACGTGATCGCCCTTCGGGAAGAGCCACGCGTAGCCGCCGGGCACGGCCAGGCTGATGAGCATGCGCGTCGCAAGCCACGCCGGGACGCCGTCCGGACACGGCAGGTTCCCCTCCAGCGCGACGCCGTGATCCCGTGGCGCCTCGAAGCCGAGCGCGCGGCCCACGACTCCGTTCGCGCCGTCCGCCCCGACCAGCACGCGGCAGATGTGCGAGTCCCGCCGCCCGGCGTCGGACTCACCCTCGACGTCGACGCGATACGTCCCGTCGGGCAGGGCGGCGATCCCGACCACCACCCACCCCTCGCGGACCTCGACGCCCGCGTCCCGCGCGCGGTCCACGAGGAAGGCGTCGAACCGCTGGCGCTGCGTCATGTACAGCACGGGCGTGCCGAAGTCGCGCGTGACCGCGCCAGTGCGCGGATCGCCGAGGGTCACGCCCGTGACGACGCGTTCGACCACGGGACTGATGTCGAACGGGAGGAGCGCTGCCGCGCGCGGGGAGACGCCGCCGCCGCACGGCTTGTCTCTTGGGAACGTCGCGCGGTCCAGAAGCAGCACGCTGTGTCCGCGGGCGGCGATCTCGCGAGCCGCCGTGGAGCCCGCCGGGCCCGCCCCCACCACGATCACCTCGAAGGGCATCCCGAGGGGCATCGCCGACCGCCTGTTCCCGTCGCGGCCCCGGGGCGCATCGAACTGGTGTGGCTGAGATCCCGTGTGGCTGAGATCTGGCGTGGCTGACGATACTCCACCCGCCGTGCCCCCGGCGTGGCGGCGCCGGCGCACGATCGGGCGGCGCGGGCGGCGCGGGCGGCGCGGGCGGCGCGGGCGACGGGGGCGGACGTTCCCCGCGACACGGACCGGCGTGCCCTTGTGGCGAGTGACAAGGAGGCGAATGATTCGCACGAGGCGGCCGCGCAGGCTGGACGGGGACGAGGATGGCGCCACGGGCACCCGGACCGGCCGAGATCCCGCCCCGACCCGGGCGCCGATCGCGACGCCGCGAGCCGGAGGCGTCCCTCACGTTCTACGGCGCCACGGGCCACGTGACCGGGTCGCGCTTCCTCTTGCGGTCGGACCGCCACAGCATCCTGGTGGACTGCGGACTCCTGCAGGAGGAGCACCTGGCAGCCCGGAACCGGGAGCCCTTCCCGTTCGAGCCGGCCGAGCTCGACCGCGTGCTGCTCACCCACGCCCACCTCGATCACAGCGGGTGCCTGCCGCGCCTCGTGCACCAGGGCTTCCGCGGGCGCATCACCTGCACCAGCGCCACCAGGGACATCGCGCAGATCCTGCTGATGGACGCCGCGCGCCTGAACCAGGAGGACGCGACGTACCGGCGGCGGCAGGAGCGCAAGCACGGGCGGCGCACGCCGGCGATCCCGCCGCTGTACGGCGTGGGCGACGTGCGCGCGACGATCGAGCGCTTCGAGCCGGTGGAGTACCACAAACGCGCGGCGATCGGCCCCGGCCTCTTCGCGACGTTCTCCGACGCCGGGCACATCCTGGGCGCGGCGTCGATCCTCGTGGAGGTGCCCGCGCGAGGGGGCATGGTGCGCGTGCTGTTCTCTGGCGACGTGGGCCGTCCCGGGCGCCCGATCCTGCACGACCCCGACCCGCCGCCCGCGGCCGACTACGTCGTCGTAGAGTCGACGTACGGCGACCGCGTGCACGACCCGCGCGACGTAGAGGACCAACTCGAGGAGATCGTGAACGACACCGTCGCGCGCGGCGGGAACGTGGTCATCCCCTCGTTCGCCGTGGAGCGCACGCAGGAAGTGCTCCTCCACCTCCGGCGGCTGACGGAGGCG
>Ga0172380_10002477_pt1 | contig 28170 bp, 37 predicted proteins | sample Leawe162metaG_FD_119747 | JGI IMG/M metagenome (GOLD analysis project Ga0172380, IMG submission 119747) | Leachate microbial communities from a municipal landfill in Southern Ontario, Canada - Leachate well 162 metaG | ecosystem: Engineered > Solid waste > Landfill > Unclassified | place... | reverse complement strand
CTGGTGCCATTCTTTGGCAAGATGCCTTTGGAGAAGATTACTACCCAGCATGTTGAGCAGTACAAGGCGTACACTCTCAAACAAGGTGTAAAGCCAAAGACAGTAAACAATCGCCTTGCGGTCTTAGGTAAGTGTATAAGGACTGCATACGAATGGCTGGAAGTTAAAGGACTACCACCGAAGATTGTGCTGCTGAAATGCCCGCCACCTTCGACAGGCTTCCTTTCGCCCGACGAGTGCGCTCTCCTCATCTCAAAAGCAGAGGGAGTGTTGCAGGATATGCTTCTGGCCGCGCTACGCACTGGGATGCGCCAGGGCGAGCTGAGAGGCCTCCAATGGTCTTCTATTCACTGGGAGAACCGGACAATCACGGTACGGCACTCGCTAAATGACCGCACTCACAAGCTAGAATCCCCAAAGAGTAACCGCGAGCGGCATATCCCGATAGACATTGATGTATACGGGATACTCTTTAGGCGAAAGAAGGATACCGGGTATGTGTTCGCAGATGCCAAAGAAAATCCCTTCGATAGCCAGTACATCATCCGGCGGCTAGACGAGGTGCGCTCTAAGGCAGGGCTACGCAAGTTCACTTGGCACAGCCTGCGGCACACCTTCGCCTCACAGCTGGCTATGAAGGGTGCGCCGCTCCACGCAGTGCAAGCATTACTGGGACATTCGAGCATCTCCACGACCATGCGATACGCGCATGTGGCACCTTCCACATTGCGGACAGCCATCGAAATGTTGAACCCAAAAACGGCGATGCATACCGCTTTTGGGCAACCGGTGGGCAACCAGTGGTCGGACACAATCGAGCAGGAAACGAAAAAGGCTTAGCCTGCACTGTAGAATCTAAAATTGTCTCTGCGGAGAGGGAGGGATTCGAACCCTCGATACGGATATTACCCCGTATGGGGGATTAGCAATCCCCTGCTTTCAGCCGCTCAGCCACCTCTCCTTTATTTCAATTCCTCGCCTTAGCAATTTACACTAAAAAAGGCCTTAGCGCATCCTGCGTGAGGCCCTTTTATTTTCTGCTATTACAGACCGGCGTGCGGGACGGCCATTACGTCTATGGTTGCGTCGGGTATTGTGACATGCGGGCAGTCGGCAAATAGCGCGCATGCGGCCTCGTGGCTCTCTGCCTGCACCATCTGCAGGTAGTTAAGGTCGTTGCGGCCGGCCTGGGCACCATCCTTGGTAACCACCATGGTCTTGCCCAAGGGCACTCCCTTGCCCACAAAGCTGGAGGCATGCTTGGCCAGCCACGCCGTCATGTCAGCCTCCATTGTCTTCATCTGCGACTCCATATCATCCTTGGGCGTGGACTTGAGCCACTCGTCCATAGTGGCAATGGGCACCCTAAATATAGCAGCGTACGTATTCATTATTATTTTTATTACCGGTTAGTGCATCCAGTGTACCAAAGAAGCTCCGCTAGAGGCCCACAGACGGGATTTCAAACGACGGCTCCACGCCCGCCTTCTCCAGTATCGGGCTTATGATGTTCTGCTGGAGCCTTGTCTGCGCCCGCAGGAGCACGTCTATCTTGGTGGCGCGCCTCAGCGCCTCCGCGTAGTCGCCTTGGGCCTCAGCAAAGTGCCCCGTTGCAAGCGTGGTCGAGCCCAGGTCCATAAGCTGGTCTATCGCGGCAAACTCGCCGGACACCTGCGTTACTGCAGAGCCGGGCAGGTCGTCTTTGTTGTCATTAAACTGCGCGCGGGCGGCTGCCACCTGCTCTAAGGCGCGCATCTGCAGGCGCAACGCGGCCTGCGCCTGAGCCTCGTTTGCGGGAGTATCTACTATCGTCATGTCGGCCTCAAGCATCACGATGCCGGTGGCCTCACTCGAGCTGGCCGTGTCGGTGGCCACACTCAAAGACATGCTCATAGTCATGGTCTGATCCTGCACGGGTGCGGTCTTGGCCGCGCGAGTAAGTGCTGCAGGTACGCGTGCCGGTGTGGCCGACGCTATAGTGCGCGACAGCACGCGGGCGGCTACAACGCCTGTAGCCTCCTGGTTTGCATCGGCACCGCCCACCGTCAGCATCGCCAATATCTCGCCGTGGGCGGAGAGTGACGAGTCGAGCTTGGTGCGCAGACTCTCGGCCGCGGCCGGGTCCTCTGCCTCCACCTTCTCGGTCAGCTCGCTTGCGTTTTGTGCGTGCGCCTCAAAGCTGGTTGCAAGCTTCTCTCCGGTCTCCTCTGTCAGCTCGCCGCGCGCGGCGAGCACCTCGGCCTCCTCGACGCGGCGCACGGCAAGTTTTGCCGACACCTCCGCCTTGGCCACCGGCGTGGTGGCAAGCGCGGCCTCGACAGCCTCGTTTACGGAAATTTTGACCGGGTACAGCACGTCGCCGGGCAAGGCGCCCTGGGCGGCAGCGGCGGTGCCGCCGCCGGCAAACACCACAAGCACCACAGCCAGGGGTGCGAGCACGCGCGCCTGCATAAACTGGAAGGAAAATATAAAATACGGGCTTCCCTCGACCTTGATCGGGACAAGTTGCGCGGGGCTCGGCATGCCGAATACGCGCGCCTTCATCGCGCTTTTTTCCGCCGGGGTCATCCGCAGCTTTGCTGATTCGGTTTTTAGGTTATTGAGTTCCATCGTTGTCTAAGGCTGCCTTCAGCTTCTTGAGCCCCCTGTGCACCCGCACCGAGGCCACGTTCTCGCTCTCGTCTATGAGCGTCGCTATCTCTTGCGGACTTAAGCCCTCGACATAGCGCAGAGTTACGGCCTCGCGATAGGGCTCGGGCAACTCTTGCAGGGCCTTGAGTGCCCGCGCGCCCTCGTGCCTGCCGACCGCTGCCTCCAGCGTGTTGCTCTCGTCCGGGCTCATAAAATCCTCGACATCCATCTGGGCCCTCTCTGCCATCGCCTCGAGCGATGTCGCTTTGTGCTTGCGGTACTCGTCAATGATGAGGTTGCGCAGCGTGCGGTACAGGAAAGGTCTCAGCTCGCGGATGTCCTGGCTGCCGCTTTGCGCGTATACCCACACCTTCATAAAGGTTTCCTGGGTCAGCTCCATAGCCCTCTCGCGGTCGCTCAGGCGAATGGACGCATGGCGAAAGAGCTCGTCGCTGTACGCCTCAAAGGCCTCCTCAAAGCTGTGTTGCAGGTCATCCATATGTATAGACGCGCGAGTTGGGCGCTCCTTTCCTCTCCTTGTACCCTTATTTTACCCCGTTTGTCTAGCGTATCGCGCGCGCTACCGCTTTGGCTATCCCCTTCTCAAACGGGCCGGGTACCACCTTAGCCGCTGTGGGCTTTTTAACAAGCGCCGCAATATTCTGTGCGGCCCTTATCTTCATCGCGTCGGTGATTTTTGTAACCTTGTTGTCGAGTGCGCCGCGGAATATACCCGGGAACGCCAGCGAGTTGTTTATCTGGTTGGGGTAGTCACTGCGGCCGGTGGCGACAACCGCCGCACCCGCGGCCAATGCCAACTCCGGCATTATCTCGGGTGTCGGGTTGGCCATCGCAAAAATAATCGGCTTCTGCGCCATGGTGTGTATTATGTGGCCGGTTAAGACCCCGGGCTTCGAGACACCAATAAACACATTGGCGTCTACCAGGGCCGTGGCCAGGTCGCCGCCTTTTTTGGCAAATATTATTTTGTCTTTGATCAGCTTTTTCTTGGTGTCGTTTAAGTCTTTCCTGCCTTCCCACACCACGCCCTCGCTGTCCACGGCCAAAATGTTTACCTTGGGTGCGGCGAGCTTAAGCAGACGCATGATTGCAACGCCTGCGGCACCAACGCCGCTCACCACTATCCAGCAGTTGGGGTCGTTAAGCTTTTTGCCCACCACCTTGGCGGCGTTAATAAGCCCCGCCAAGACAACTATGGCCGTGCCGTGCTGGTCGTCGTGCATCACGGGTATATCCAAACGCCTCTTTAGCTCCTCCTCAATGTAGAAGCACTTGGGCGCCGCAATGTCCTCGAGGTTAATCCCGCCAAAGCCCGGCGCTATCGCCATCACTGCCTCAATAATTTTGTCCGGGTCTTGCGTGTCGAGCACCAAGGGGAACGCCTCCACGCCCGCAAACGTTTTAAACAGCGCGCACTTGCCCTCCATAACCGGGAGTGCCCCAAGTGGGCCAATGTTGCCCAGGCCCAGCACAGCCGAGCCGTCGGAGACCACCACGACCATCTTGCCCTTCATGGTGTAGTCGCGGGCCAGCTTAGGGTTTTTGGCTACCAGACTCGAGACAGCCGCTACGCCCGGCGTATATATAAGTGAGAGGTCGTCGCGCGTCTTGGCCTGCATGGTGGGGCTAATAACAATCTTGCCCCTGAGCTTTTTGTGCAGGGCTATTGCGGCCTTGTTTACATCCTTTTTTGCCATGAGTGCCAGTTTACCACGCGGCGCATATAATGGCTTGATGCGTCTTGCCAGCAAGCTGACCGAACAGTTTAGACTCACTGACTCGCAGAAGTCGGCGCTTGAGCGGTTGGGGCTGCGCACGGTGCGCGACCTCCTGCACCACCTCCCTTCCCGCTACGAGGTCGCCGGCGAGGGCGCCGAGATTGCGGGGCTTGTGGCCGGCCAAGAGGCCTCTATAGTCGGCACACTTGAAAAGTTAGAGGCCAAGAAGGGATGGAAGTCGCGCATCCCCATGACAGAGGGATACCTGCGCGACTCCACAGGCCGCATCAAATGCCGCTGGTTTAACCAGCCCTATATATCCAAGATGTACGCCAACGATACGCTGGTGCGCGCCACCGGCAAAGTTTCGGGAAGCGAGGGCAAGCTCTACCTTGCCAACCCGCAGTTGCAAAAGGTGTCGGCAACAGAGGCCGGACTTTTTGCTTCTCAGAAAGCTTCCCTCGAAAAAGTCCTCGGGTCTCCCGTATCGTCCTCGGAGGACTCTCGGGCCAGACTATTTTCTCAGGAACTTTCTGATCCGCTTTCGGCTCCTCCCGACCTCTTTGCCGTCTATCCCGAGTCGCGCGGAACAACATCGCTTTGGATGCGCCATGCTATCGCCAAATTTCTAACTACAGAGGTGCTCAATGAGGTCGAGGACCCGATACCTGCAGAGCTTTTAAAAAACTACAGCCTACCTACACTCCGCACGGCCCTGGTGTGGGTGCACACGCCGCACGAGCTCAAGCAGGCCGAGGCCGCGCGCAAGCGCTTTGCGTTTGAGGAGGTGTTTATGATCCAGCTGGAGCGCGGCCGCGAGCGCGCCCTGCAAAACAAAGAGAAGAGCTTTGCCATAGACACGCCGGAGCAAAAGACGCAGGAGTTTATAGACGCCTTCCCCTTCCAGGCGACAGATGCGCAGGTAGACGCGATAGAGGCGATACTCAAGGACATGCGCTCAGGCCGCCCCATGTCGCGCTTACTTGAGGGCGACGTGGGCTCGGGCAAGACTGCCGTTGCCGCTACGGCCGCACATGCGGTGGTGGAGACTCGCCCGGCCGGACAAAAAGCCGGCACGCTCCAGGTGGCCTACATGGCGCCCACCGAGATACTGGCCAAGCAGCACTTTGAGTCGTTTATAAACTACTTTGACAACTTCCCCATCAACATCGGGCTCATTACCGGCTCGGGGTGCTTTAAGTTCCCCTCTAAAATTAACAAGGACAAGTTTACGCCCATATCGCGCGCGCAACTCCTTAAGTGGGTTGCGGGCGGCGAGATCCCGGTCTTAATAGGCACGCACGCGCTTATACAAAAGTCGGTGGCGTTTAAGCACCTGGCCCTGGTGGTGATAGACGAGCAACACCGCTTTGGCACCAACCAGCGGCGCACCCTGGCGCGCAAAGAGTCGCGGCTGCCGCACCTCCTGAGTATGACCGCCACACCCATACCGCGCACACTCGCGCTGACCGTGTACGGCGACCTCGACTTAACCCTGCTCGACCAGATGCCGCCGGGCCGCAAGCCTATTATTACGGAGATTGTTAAGCCCGCCGAGCGCCCAAAGGCATACGCCCGTATGCACGAGCAGCTGGCAAAGGGCCGGCAAGCATACGTTATCTGCCCGCGCATAGACGAGCCCGACCCGGAGAAGGCCTTTGCGCTGCAGGCCAAGTCGGTCGTGGCCGAGGCCAAGCGGCTTAAAAAGAGCGTGTTCCCCGACTACGAGATAGATATTTTGCACTCTAAGATGACGCCGAAGGAAAAAGACGACGTGTTGGCGCGCTTTAGCCGGCACGAGGTGGATATTTTGGTCGCGACGAGCGTGGTCGAGGTGGGTGTTAACGTGCCCAACGCCACAATGATATTTATAGAGGGCGCCGAGCGCTTTGGCCTAAGCCAGCTGCACCAATTGCGCGGGCGCGTCGTGCGTTCTAACCACCAGGCGTATTGCTTTGTCTGCCCGGAGAGCCGCGGCGAGCCAACGCTGGCGCGGCTTAAGGCGCTTGTCACCGCTAAAAACGGGTTTGAGCTGGCCGAGCAAGACCTGCTCCAGCGGGGCCCAGGCGAGTTGAGCGGCCGCAAACAGTGGGGCATCTCCGACATCGGCATGGAGGCTCTTAAAAACCTCAAGCTTGTCGAGGCCGCCCGTACCGAAGCCCTCAAGATAATACAGAAGGACGAGACCTTGGCTACGCATCCCCTGCTCTCGGGAGCTTTGGCGGCACGAGCTTCACAGATGCATTTGGAGTAATCTGTAGTATTATTGCACTTTGGAAGCACTCTAACAGCAGGAGGTTACTTTGCAGAACAGAACTTGGAAGATCGGCGAGCCTTGCTTTATCGTCGACATGAGTGTCAGCGACAATTTTGCCCGCATGCGCGTTATGCCGGCAACTATCACTCATTTGGCAAGGACAGACGGCTCATTTGCACTCGCTACGTCTTACTCTACCGATAGGCTTGGCCCGCAGTTTATCGAGGGCCAGCCTTTTGCATCAGAAAAGGAGGCTCGCGAGTGGATAAGCGGGTACGTCGACCGTGTCTATGCCGCTGCAAAAGCCGCACCGCTCAGCGGTATGGAGCCCGGGTGGTACATTCCACCCGCTCCCAAGAACGGCGACATTGTCTACGGAATTGATGCTAAGGCTGAGCAAGTGTTTGAGGCGCAGATTGGGTTTGTGCGCTTTGAGCTTGGTCGGCTAGAGGTGGGGTATGACGACTCCGAGAACAATGTGCGCATTAAGGAGTGGTGGAGCTCAAAAGAGGAGGCTCTATCTGAAGCGCACAAGCGCCACGGCAAAACATTTGCGTTTGTCCCGGCCGCAGAAGTGGTGCGCCGGGCCAAGGCTGCAGAGCAGAAAATTTGGGACGACGCAGCAGCCCATATGAAGAAGCCTGAATCTATTGAAGGAATGAAAAGGCTCGCAGAGACACTGCGCCCAACTACATAGAACCCCTACCCCGCGGCACTTGCCGCGGGTCTTCTTTTTGGTGGGGTCAGGCGTTCAATTTGTGCCGTCGCGATTTTGCGGCAGGGATCGGTCACACATAATTTCCTGCTGGAAATTTGCGCGACCCCGCCTCGCAGCCAAGCTGCTCCGGCCTTCGATCCCTGCCGCGTCCGCACAATAATTCTACGCAAAAGACGGCCCCGGCCGTCTCGTACGAATTATTGTGGGCGCGGCAGGGATCGAACCTGCGACCAGTCGTGTATAAGACGACGGCTCTACCACTGAGCTACGCGCCCCGAACTTCCCTACTCTATCCAAAAAAGGGCCAACATGCTACCGTTCGATCAGACCCTCTTTCAAAAGGAGACTGCAAAATGCTAAGCAGAAGATCGCTTCTTATGGGCGCTAGCGCCCTCACCGTCAGTCTGTACATGCCCGCAGTTGCATCTGCTCCGCCTCTGGACCACGAAACGCTCAAGTTTATTGCCGAGCGCGTACGCCACGGTTTTACATGGTGGGACGAAGGCACGCGGAAAGAGCTGCTCAATCACTCCTTTAGCATTACCGGAATGAAGTTCGATGTTGATCAGGTAACCCACGGAGACCTGGTCGACATTACAAACCGCATGCTGAAGGCGAGCTTCCGCGCCCTGCAGATGGCCGCAAAAGAAGACGGGTACGACTTTCCGATCTATAAGGACGGAAAGCTCACGATCTACGGCCAGCATGTCGTACAAGGGTTGCCTCTCGCCCCCGACGATTGGTGGCCGCCGGAACTTTTCCGCGCCCTTGATAGGCTCGCGCCGCACTACCTTGCATGACGACAGCGACCCTGTCCGGTTTTCCGGACGGGGTTTTTCTTTTGGGTGCTATACTTTGCTTTTAGAGCACTCTAGTACAAGGGACGTCGCACATGAGGCAGATAGACTACAACCTTCCTCACACCCATCCCCACAATGTAGAAGCCGCCGAGGCGCTTGGGCGCAAATGGAGCGATGAGTACCGCATGTATATCAACCGCGACGGGACCATACCCTCCGGCTACGAAGGAGACAAGGATAGTCGCTGGCCCAAACCCCTGACATATGCACAAGCGGTGCACGCGCACAAATAAGAGAAGATGCCCCGGCTTTATGGCCGGGGTTCTCTTTTCATGCTCCTTGGTATATAGTGCCCCTTGGCATAACGTCATGGAGAAGTGCAGTGAATACAGAAAGTACAAAGGCCGCGCCGATGGGATGGTTTGACCATGCCGCTGGGTCAGTCCTAACCTTCCTTACCTGGTGGGTTATCGGCCTGGGAAAGAGCATGACCAACCACCCAAACATCCGCCAAGACCGCTGGACAGTGTTTTTTGTCTCCTTGGCCGGGCTGGCCGCGCTGGTTCTTACGGTACTGTTCTTTTGCTTGACCCTTACCCAGGGGTACAGCTGGTGGTGGGCCGTCGCGCTCGCCCTTACCACCATCATCTACTGTTTCCTTACAGCGGTGCAGTTTGCGCTCGACGTACCTCCGCCCGAGGATACATTTCGCGCATTCGGCTAACAAGACAAAAGCGCCCCGGCGAGCCGGGGCGTTTTTTTATTTATACGAGCGGGGCGTGCTCGATGTCCTTCTTTTTCTTGGGAGTGATACCGCCGGCAATAAGCAACTTCTCAAACTCCTCGCGCTCCAGGGTCTCCTTCTCTACCAACACCTCGGCAATAGTATTGAGGAGCGGGCGGTGCTTGGTGATAATGTCGAGAGCCTTTGCGTACGCCTCGTCAATTATCTTTTTAACCTCGGCATCAATCTCGCCTGAAATTTTTTCCGAATATTCTTTACCGTCTACGCCGCCGCCAAACAATGCGCGGCCGCCGTCGCCCTCCAGAGCCACCGTGCCCATTTTGTCGCTCATGCCGTAGCGAGTCACCATGGCGCGCGCGAGGTTGGTCAGCACCTGCAGGTCATTAGAGGGGCCCGTGGTGATGTCGTCAAACACCTCCTTCTCGGCGATATAGCCGCCCAACGACATTGCGATGTCGTCCAAAAACTCCTTCTTGCTCTGCATCTTCTTGTCCTCAAACGGGAGCTTGAGCGTGTAGCCCGCAGCGCGACCGCGCGAGATGATAGAAATTTTGTGCACAGGGTCGGCATACGGCAGGACAGACGCCACCAGCGCGTGGCCGGCCTCGTGGTACGCGGTTATTTCCTTCTCTTTTTTATTCAAAACATGCGACTTGCGCTCCGGGCCGAGCATGACCTTCTCTATTGAGCGTATGAGGTCGTATTGCGCGACTGTCTTGCGGCCCTCGCGTGCAGCCAAAATAGCACCCTCGTTCATAAGGCTAAAGAGGTCAGCGCCGCTAAAGCCCGGAGTGCGCTCGGCAATAACCTCGAGGTTGATATCCTCGGCTAGGGGCTTCTTGCGGGCGTGCACGTGGAGAATGGCGAGGCGGTCCTGGCGGTCGGGCAAATCAATTGTGACGCGGCGGTCAAAGCGGCCCGGGCGCAGCAATGCAGGGTCCAGCACGTCGGGGCGGTTGGTGGCGGCCATCACTATCACCTTCTCGTTAGGCTCAAAGCCGTCCATCTCGACCAGTATCTGGTTAAGAGTCTGCTCGCGCTCGTCGTTGCCGCCGCCCACCCCCGTGCCGCGCACGCGGCCCACTGCGTCTATCTCGTCTACAAAGATTATTGCCGGCGCCGCCTTCTTGGCTGTCAGAAAGAGGTCGCGCACACGCGAGGCGCCCACGCCCACAAACATCTCGACAAACTCGCTACCCGATATGGACATAAACGGCACGCCCGCCTCCCCCGCCACCGCGCGGGCCAAAAGCGTTTTGCCGGTGCCGGGCGCGCCCATAAGCAGTATGCCCTTGGGGATGCGCGCGCCTATGTCGAGGAACTTCTTGGGGTTCTTGAGGAAGTCCACAATCTCCAAAAGCTCCTCCTTGGCCTCCTTGGCGCCCGCCACATCCTTAAAGGTGATCCGGGTCTCCTGGTCGTTGGGGTCTTGGATGCGCGGCTTAGATTGACCAAAGCTAAACGCCTGCATCCCGGCGCCCTTAACCTGGCGCGAGAGGTACCAGACAAAGAATGCGATAAGCAAAAGTGGTGCGAGGAACGGTGCGAGCGCCGCAAGCCAGAACTGGAACGAGCTTTGCCTCTCGATGTTGATGGAGACGACGTCGAGCGCCTCTTTGGTGACGCCATAGTTGGAGAGCGTGTCTGTCAGTGCCGCCTCGGGCTCCTTTTTAGACTCTTTTTCTGTCTTGTCGGCATAGGTTATAGACAGGTTGTCGCCGTCTACCTTGACCTCTTGCACCAGGCCCTTGTTGATGTCCTGGGCCAGCTGGGATATCGCTATCTCCTCCGGCTTTTCGGCGGCGGTGCCGGCAAAATAGCTGTACGCCCCGGCAAGCAGGAGGAGCATGAGCACGGACATACCGAGGTTAATCCAAAAAGAGTCTCCCCCGTTTAAGTTCTTGGGGAGCTGGGGCGCATTTCCGGGGCGTTTTGGCTGCTTCTTGGGGGTATCGGCCATGAGACACACATAATACCATTTATGCGGTTTTTTAAAAGAGAACGCCGCCGAGGTCTACTCGGCGGCGATTGCTTCTGTTTCGTTGTTGGCTGCTTGCTAAGCTGACAGCGGTTGCAAGTCGGGCACTGACGGCCCGCGCACTTGGCAGAACGGCTTCTTTGAGCGTAGTAGAAGCGTACCGAACATCAGGTCGGCCAGGGGCAAGACAACATTCAGATTGCTGTCCATGTAGCGGTGGTGCAGGACATGATGGCCGTTGAGATAGTGAAAGACTCTCCAGCGCTCGAGCCGGCGACTCTTGGGCAAGTGCATACACCAATGCAGGCGCTCGTAGACGACGTAATAGCTGGCAAAGACGACAACTCCCGTAAGTGCGATTGTCCATCCTGCCCAAGCGGCACTTGCGGCACCAATGCCCCATGCCATCAGGTAAAACGGAATACCGCCTATCGCAACAATTGCCGGCCCGTTCCACCAGGCCATGCGGATCTTGTTTTTTCGCTCAAGATCGTTGAGATGGTAGGTTTCGTCGGCCCGCATGAGGCGGTGATGCGTCATCGTATGAGCCTCGAACGCATAACGAAAATTTCCGACCGGCCGATGCATGACATAACGATGCAGCAGCCATTCTGATATCGAAGTGTAGACGAGCGCGCACAAGGCTGCGATCGCGATGATTGCGAGCATGGTAGCGATCCTTCCATGATTTAGGATTAAAGAGCGGGCTGTGCTTAACGATAAGGCGATACCGAATTGCGGTCAATGCGCTATAGTTGTGGAATGGCGCTTATTGAGCACAAAAAGGCACGGCTTAACTACGAGATCCTCGAGGAGTTCGAGGCGGGTTTGGAGCTCTTGGGCACCGAGGTTAAAAGCCTGCGCGCGGGCCAGGGCAAGCTCGAGGGCAGCCACGTTATTGTGCGCGGAGGCGAGGCCTATGTGGTCGGGATGCACATCCCGCCCTACCAGCCGCTTAACGTGGCCAAAGACTACGACCCGGACCGCTCACGCCGGCTCCTTTTGAGCAAAAAGGAGCTTATGCAGCTTGGCGACTATGAGTCCCAGAAGGGCTTGACAATAGTGCCACTTAGGGTGTATAATAAGGGTAAGAATCTCAAGCTAGCAGTAGCGGCAGCCAAGGGTCGGAAAGCGCACGACAAGCGGGCCGTCTTAAAGGAGCGGGACACCAAGCGCGAGATTGACCGTACGTTGAAAAATCAATAGATACTTATTGCCCGCTGGCATTCGCAGGGAGCACTCCCCTTTTTTATTGGAGTGCTGCCTGGGGATGCCAGGCTTCGACAATGAGACCGTTTGCGCGATGCGCGAAGTAAGAGTGGGGACCTCTTTCAACCTCTCCAAAACATAACTGCAAAAACAGTTGCATCGCCGTATTTCGCGGCGAACCAGTTCTCCTTCGCTTACGCCAAGGCTTAACTGGCATCTACCCTCTCTCGTCCGGTGAGTGGGCATAGGTGTTATATAACGGACTTTAACTTTTGGACGTAATTCGCCCAAAGGTCGAGACAAAGAATTTGCAGATATAAAGTATTTGGTTTGTTTTACAGCTTTATATCTAAAGAAACCTAAAGCAAACTACACTTCGTAGAAGCCCGCGTAGCGCCTCTTTGCACGGCGGTTCGACTCCGCCCATCTCCACAAAAATGAAAAAGCTCCGCCTTGTGCGGGGCTTTTTCTTTTTGGGAGAGAACGACGTACTTGAGTACGTCGTTGGCGAGAGTCGAACGGGCACAGCGATGTTTTGCACTTGCAAAACCGCGAGCCGGGGTCGCGAGCGACTTGGCTGACGAGCCAAGTCGACTTGTGACTCAATTCCGCCCATCTCCCCACGCGTTCATCCAGACTTTAGCCGCATGCGGGTATAGTCAAACGCTAGTACTAACCTAAAACAAACATATGGATACCTACGCAAAAAACTATAAGGACTGGTGGGAGGGAGTGTTTAAGGAGGAGTCGGCAAAACTGGACAAGCTTGATGCCGAGCAGCGCATGGAGCACAACAAGGCGCTCGATGACTTTAGCGCCGAGGCCTCTGCCGCCGCGGACTGGGCCGAGGCCGACTGGGAGCAGTTTAAGGCACGCGTCCAGCAGTGGACAAGCGGCGCCCAGATGAAAGTGGACAAGACTCTGTAACCTAACTCTGCAAAGTAAAAACCGCCGGCATATGCCGGCGGTTTTTCTTCGCCTGCAGCGGACAACTAGGACGCGCGGCGCACCAGGCGCACTATTGCCAGCAAGGCCACGGCGCCGATGAGCGCCACGACAAAGCTGTAGAAGTTAAAGCCGCTTACGCCCGGCTCGCCCATAACCCCCATAAGCCAGCCGCCCAGGACGGCGCCCACAATGCCCACCACGATGTCGAGCAGGACGCCCTGCTGGCCGCTGGTGCCCATTATCATTGACGCTATCCACCCTACTATCGCCCCGAACACAATCCACAAAAGAATTTCCATATGTACTGAAGGGATCTTAAATTACCTGGTAATACAAGTATGAACAGTACATTCCCCGGGTGAAAGATTGATGAGGCCAAAGTGCGGTACTATTGTACGCAGTCAGTTCAACCAGGGAGGCTTTGCATGCAGCTGTCGGTCAAGCTTTTACCGTTATACGGCGTTATCGCGCTTTTGTGCACGCTCGCGTACGCGGCGTACCACGGCCGGGCCTATGGCCGCAGTGGAGATGACGACCCCATTGGCAAGGAGCTCTTGCTGGCTCACCACAAGGACGGGGTGCTGTGGTCGGCATTGGCGCTCGGGCTCACGATAATACTGATTGAGGTCGTGCTCTACGAGCTCAAGCCGCAGCGATCCTGGCTCTTTGTGTATCATCTGCCGGCAGCGCTGGGCATGGTAGGAGTACTCGCACTCATGGCCTCGTGGGTTACCGGCCTGAGGTTCCCCGCGATGCACCGCAGGCTTTCTCGTGCTTTCTTTGCCTGCCTTACTGCGGCGGCAGGTACCGGCGGCGTAATGATTGTGCAGATGTAGCAACCACTCTCCCCGTCGCGCTCGCGCGACGGGGATTTCTATTACCTCGGCGGCTCTATGAGCGAGACTTTGTATATCGCGCCCGCGCGGTCGTCGCTTATGTAGACTGTGCCGCCCGGCTCGGCCATGACAGCGACAGGCCTGCCAATGGCATCGCTCGCACCCCTGCCCCCCTCGGGCAAAAAGCCTGTCATAAAGTCCTCGGTAAATTGGTCCTGCCGCAATGTGCCCTCCGGGTTTAGGAAGTCTATGCGCACCACCTTGTAGCCCGCGGGCTCACTACGGTTCCACGAGCCGTGGTAGGCCACCAGCGCATCGTGCCAGTAGTCCTCCGGCCACCCCTCCTCCGGGACAAACGCTAGACCGAGTGCGGCCACGTGCGCGGGCAGGTCTACATGCGCGGGTACCGTATCGGCGCACGGGTCGCGTATGTACTGCTTGCGGTCGTAGTCGGTGTCGTGCACCTTTTGCCCGTAGCATATGGGCCAGCCATAGTTGCCGCTCTGCTTGATTATATTTATCTCGTCGGGCGGAATGTCGTCGCCCAGTATGTCGCGGCCGTTCTCTGTCGCCCACAACTCGCCCGTTACCGGATGGTGTGCCATAAACACACTGTTGCGCAGACCGGTCGCAACCGTAGTCATCCTGCCTGTCGCCAGGTCTAGCTCTTGTATGGTCGCGCGCAGCGGACTCTCCTCGTCGCACGCGTTGCACGACGAGCCAACAGACACCAACAGCGCCTTTTGGTCGGGTGTTGGCAGGAGCGTGCGGGTAAAGTGCCCGCTACCGGTGGGGAATGTTGCGAGAGTCTTTTGGTACGTCGCCTTATACGTGTCGGCGTCGTACGCGTACGCCTTAAGTTCGCCTGTCTCGGCCACATACAGCACGCATGCGTCCTGGTCGGCGCTGGTGTTGCCGCTGTATGGGCATATAACCGCCAGACCGTGCGGCTGCTTCAGCCCCGAGAGCACCTCCACCACTTGGTCGGCCTGGCCGTCGCCGTTTAAGTCGGGCAGTGCCACAACCTTTCCCTCGCTTGTCTGCGACACGAGCATGGCGCCCTTCTGGTCGCGCACCATAACGCGCGCACCCTTTATATCGCGCGCAAATATCGTCGCCTCAAAGCCCTCAGGCACAGTGAGCGGTGCGCGCGGCCCCGCGGGCAACTCAGGCGCCGGCTTAGTTGCCGTAAACAACTTTATAAGAAATGCGGGAGGATTAAACTTAACGTACTGGTAGGTAACGTAGCCGCCCACAACAAGAGCAACCGCCAGCACGCCCCCTAGTACATATTTTTGCATACCGTAAGTATAGTCTGTACCCCATGATATGGCACCGGCCGCACATGTGCGGCCGGTGCCTACTACATTTGTGTCATCTCAGGAGCGCCGCTACTAACCAAACCATCCGGCCGTGAAGGCCGGATGAACTGGTTACTCGTGCCCACTCCGGTGCGCTACTGTGTAGGTGCCGGGGCCGCTCCCCCGCCCTCTGCGCCACCGCCGCCGTTGTTGGTGTCGCCGCCTGTAGGCAAGTTGACCTGCACAGTAGCGCCCGGGCTCTGTGCCGGAGCCGCGCGCCCGCGCATGTACCAGAACGCTATGCCCGCAATAACCACAAGCAGGATAATGACCGCGACAGCCCAGCCTGCCGAGCCGTCGCTCTGGTCGCCGGGAGTGTTAACAATGGTTGCCATATATACTATTGAAAGTTTTTAATGTTAAGCCTTAACCCTACCCCGCCGTGCCTGAATGGCGCATGAAGCCGGCGGGTGTATAGTAGGAGGGTCTTACTTAGGGAGGAAGACATGGACAGCACACCAAAAAGGAAGAAGTCCAGATGGGGGGTCATACTTGTTCTCCCCGCAATCATTCTCGGAATAATACACATTATTCTGTCCTGCATTGGCGTCTTTGCCTTATGGGTGAGGGATCAATTCAGAATCAAGCCGGTTCAATATAAATCCTAAGGCGCCCAGTCTCCTTAAGCCCCTACCCAGGGGCTTTTATTTTGCCGTTTACCGTGGTACAATAGCTATACAAACACTACTTTGGACAACACCCGCGTTAATCATCAAATAAGGGCAAAAGAGGTCCGCGTCGTCGGCGCCGAGGGCGAGAACCTGGGTGTTTTGCCCCTGTCGGAGGCTATAGAGAGGGCGCAGGACTTGGGCCTGGACCTTATAGAGATAAGCCCCAACGCCGTCCCCCCGGTTGCTAAAATAATGGAATATGGTAAATTCCAGTACGAAGCTCAGAAGAAGCGCCGGGAGGCAAAGGCCAAGTCCCATATAACCGAGACCAAGTCGGTCCAGGTCAAAATTGGCACCGGCGACCACGACATGCAGCTTAAGGCCAAAAGGGCCGCCGAGTGGCTCCGCGAGGGGCACCGGGTCAAGGTAGACCTCTTTTTGTGGGGTAGGTACAAGTACATGGAGTTTAACTTCCTGAGGGAGCGCCTCGAGAGGTTCCTCAAGCTCATCCCGGAGGACTACAAGCTCGCCGACCCTATATCCAAGAGCCCCAAGGGCCTGGCAACGGTGCTCGAGCGCGCCAAGAAGCAGACCGCAGCCACCCCCTCTAAACCCGATGAAAACAAATAAATCATTTTCCAAGCGCATCAAGGTCACCCGCCGTGGCAAGCTTGTCGCGCGCAAGCCGGGCAAGAACCACTTTAACGCCAAGGAGGGCCGCTCTCTGCAGATGGCCAACAACCGCACCCAGAACCTGACCCTCACCCCCAAGGTCCTGCAGCGCTATATCGGCAACCCGGCTAAATCTAGCAAGTAATCTTAATTTTATATGGCACGCGTAAAAGGAGGCACAACCAGCAATAAGCGCCGCAAGAACATCTTGGCGATGACCAAGGGCTACCGCTTTGGCCGCTCGACCAAGAAGCGCATGGCAAAGGAGGCCATCTTCCATGCCGGCAAGTACGCCTTTGCCCACCGCAAGGACAAGAAGAACGACTTTAAGCGCCTCTGGGCTGTTCAGATTAACGGCGGCCTAGACGCTATGGGCAGCGCAGTTAGCTACAGCAAACTCCAGGGTGCGCTCAACAAGAAAAGCATAGGCCTTAACCGCAAGATGCTTGCCGAGATGGCACAGAAGTTCCCCGCAAGCTTTGCCCGCGTAGTCACCCAGGTCTCCTAATCCTCAAACCCAATAGAAAATCCCCGGACTAGCCGGGCAGCAAAAAAACCGGCACTCGCCGGTTTTTTTGCAAATAAAAAAGCTCTTTCTAAATTAGAGATGCGCGGCGAGAGAGGCCTTCTCTGCTCCGGCCTCGAAGCGGAACGATGCGCGGTTCTTTTTGTCCTTCTCCACCAGCTCCTTAACCCTCTCAACCAGGGCCTTTGGGTCGGAGTCAAAGAGTATGAGGTCGTTGGGGCGGTGCCCCTTCTCGAGGATGTTTTTTATAACCTCGTCTATCTCCCAGTCGGCCTCCAAGATGCCCATGGGCTTTTGGTCCTCAAAGGCGATAGTAAACTCGTGGATGGTCCCAATGCGCCCGCAGCCAAAAAAGACCGCGTCGCACGAGCGGGTAAATATGAGGTCCCGGCCCGGAAAGCCGAAGCCCGTGTACACAATCATGTCCATGTACTCTACCGGCAGGTTGTAGGCCTCTATGTGCTCCTTTTCGGTATTGGCGGGAGAGAAGCCCACCGTAAAGCCCCCGGCCTCCTTGGCACCCATCGCCCCCCATAGAGGGAAGCCTGTCGTCGCGCCGTTAACCAGCACAGCGCCCTGCCGGGCAATCTCGCGGCCCAGCTCGAGCCCTTTGTCGTAGGCATCTATGCCGCAGTGGCCGGTCTCTGCCGCACCCGATATGCCGAACTTGAGCTTAAGGTGCTCGTTGTGTGGATCCATGTGCATAATTATAGCTCGATACTTGCGCTGTCGCCCTGCCCCGGAGCTGTAGCATCCAGCCCCAGATAGTCCCTTATTCGCTGTGTGAGAAAGTTTGCCGCAGCCGGCTCGCCCTCCACCACAAACACGTGCTTAAGGGAGTCCTTGGCGCCCTCTACAAGCTCTAGGAGCCCCGCGCTGTCGCGGTGCGCCGAGTAGCCGTACAGGGTCTCTACATGTGCCTTAACGGGGATAACCTCGCCCTGGCCCGCGTGGAGGTTCTTCTCGCCCTCCAGGAGCCGGCGGCCTATGGTGCCCGCGGCCTGGTAGCCCACAATAAGCAGGGTGGATGAAGCATCGGGCAGCACGTAGCGCTCGTGGCTAAGTACGCGCCCGCCGTTGCTCATGCCGGAGCCGGCCAGGATAATCTTGGGGCCCTTGTGGCCCTGTATGGCGCGCGACTCGTCTGTGTCGCGCGCAAACTTTAACTCCTTAAAGTGGAATATCTTCTCCCCTGCCCTGACACGCTCCTGCAGCGCCTTGGAAAAATACTCGGCATTATGCTCAAACGACTCGGTGATCTTCTGCGCCAGCGGCGAGTCGAGGAATACCGGCACCGAGGGAATTTTACCCTCCATCATCAGCGAGCGGATCTCGTAAATAAGGTCCTGTGTGCGCTCGGTCGAGAACGCCGGGATAAGTAGGGTGCCGCCGCGCCCGAGGGTTGTCTCTATAATCGCCCTAAATGCCTCCTTGCGGTCCTTATCCTCGGGGCGGGTACGGTCGCCGTACACGCTCTCGATAACCAAGTAGTCGGGTGCGGGCAGAGCCTCTGTCGGGGGTAAGAGGGGCGAGTTGCCGCCGCCCAAGTCGCCGGTCACGACCAGACTCTTATCTCCCCTACTAAACCGGCTCATAGCAGAGCCCAGTATGTGCCCCGCGTCATAAAACTCGTGCGTCACCCCGCCCTCAAGTACAAGGGGCTCGTGGAGCCCGCGCGGCTCCCATAACTTAAGGGCTGCATCTATGTGCTCTTGTGCGTACAGCGGCGGCTGGCCGCCGTGCTCCTGGGCGCGCACCATAAGGCTCAGTGCGTCGCGCATAATAAACTCGGCAATGTCGTGCGTGGCGGCGGTCGATATTATCTTGCCCGCAAACCCCGACTTAACCAGAAACGGGATGCGCCCCACATGGTCGAGGTGCGAGTGGCTTATAAACAAGTGCGAGCAGGCCGCCGGGTCGTAGGCAAAGGGCTTGTAGTTTGACTCCTCCTTCTGAGGGCTCCCCTGCTCAAACCCGCAGTCTATGAGCACCTTTTGCGAGCCGGTGTCCAACATAAAGTTGGAGCCGGTCACCGAGCCGGCCCCTCCGTAAAACGTAATTTTTGACTCCATACATGTAGTGTATCAGGTACAAAAAATCCCCCGTAGGGGGTTCTTTGTAGGACTTCGAAAGCAAAGCGTCTACTTGAGTGATAGGTGGGTGCCCGCAGCCTGGCACCATGGTGACAGACGATGTAGAGCTCCCTGTAGAACACTTAGTAACTTTTGCCCTCGACGTCCTCTGTAATTATAGCAAATCAGATGAATCTGCAAGACTTGTCGCAAAGTAAAAAGCCTTTTATAAAAATCCTTAGCCCCACGTTTTATAGTCGCTGTGCTCCTTAAAACGCGGCACGCCCCCACCTGGATTTTTACAAAAGGCTTTTTACAGCGACTACTCGTCGATGCCAAAGCGCTTGTACTTATAGACGCCCTGCTTGCCGAACCAGTGCTTGATCTCGTGCGCGGCCTCGGCCGGAGTCTCGGAGGCGTGTACCAGGTTAAATATCGCGCGGTGGTCTATGTTGGCGCTTATGGCCGAGTCGGCCGAGTAGTCGCCGCGTATAGTGCCCATCTCGGCCAAGTGCGGCATCGTGGGTCCGACTATCTTGCGCACCATGTCCACCGCGTGCGGGCCCTGCACCACCATCTTAACCAGCGGCGCCGAGATCATGAAGTCTATAAGCCAGCGGCGCACCTCCTTGCCAATCTTAACCGTGTCGGTCGTGCCAAAGTCGCGCTTAACGTCGTGACCGTACTTTTTGTAGTTGGTTGAGGTGCGCTCGCCGATGCGGGACAGCCACGCCTCGTCCTTGGGGTAGTGCTTGTCCATCTCGGCGCGGGTGGGCTGGGTCATCTCCAGGGCCACTACCTTAAGGTCGCGCCTCTCAAAGCGGTTGATAATCTCGCCGATAAGGCCCTTGCGCACGCCGTCGGGCTTGATGAGCACGAAGGTCTTTTCCTCTTTTGGATGCATCATATGTGGCCCTACAGTAGCTCAAAAAGCCTTATTGTACAAGGCTACTGCGTCAAAACCTCTGCGCCGTCTTTTGTTATGAGCACCGTATGCTCGGTCTCGGCCGAGCGCGAGCCGTCGGCGGTGACATACGTCCACTCGTCTTCCATAAGCTCTATGTCGCCCCCGCCCTCGGTAAATATGGGCTCTATGGCCAGCACCAAGCCCTCCTCTAGCACATGGCCCGTGCCGGCCCTGCCGGTGTTGGATACAAACGGTGGCTCGTGGGGCACGAGGCCCAGCGAGTGCCCGCCCAGATCCTCTACCACGCCCAGGCCGTACTTTGTAGCCACAGCCTGTATGGCCGCACCTATGTCGCCCATGCGCGCACCCGGCTTGGCCACCTTTAGCGCTTCGCGTAGCGCCTCCTCTGTCGCCTCTACTAGTACCTTGCCCTTTTCGTCTATCTCCCCTGCAGCAACCGTGATAGCCGCGTCGGCAAAGTAGCCGTTAAGCGACAGTCCCAGGTCGAGCATCACCAGGTCGCCCTCCTCGACAATGTACTCCTCTGAGGGAATGCCGTGCACCACCTCGTCGTTTATGGACACGCACAGCGCCGCGGGGAACGCGTAGGAGGCGCCCTCGGGCTTGTAGTTTAAAAATGCGGGCACCGCTCCGTGGTCGCGGATAAACTTTTCCGCTTCCAAATCGAGCTCGGCCGTATTCACGCCCGGCTTTACGAATGTTGCCGTGTGGCGCAGCGCCTGCGCCAAGAGCTTGCCCGCCGCGCGCAGACCGGCAACTTCCTCTGGTGTTTTTGCAATCATAGTCCTAGGGCGGCAAGCACCTTCTGGTGCACGTTCTCTATAGTGTCCAGGCCGTCTATCTCGACAAGCACGCCCTTTTGCTTAAAAAACTCTATAGCGTGTGCGGTATGCTCCTTGTACTCGACCAGGCGATGGTCTACGGTGTCGGATGCGTCATCGGCGCGTCCCTCGACCTTGCGCCTATCGGCGATGCGCCTCTCCACCTCCTCATCAGGAATGTTGAGGAACACGGCCTTGTACGGGCGCTCCAGCCAGCCGGCTGTCTCGTCAAAGGCCTGCGCCTCGTGCAGGCGGCGGCACGCGCCCTCAAATATAATGGTCTCCTTCTGCCCGGTGCCCAACAGCACGTCTACAAACATGTGCGATGAGAGCCATGCGGGCAGGAGACCTCCCTCGTCAATTACCTTTTTAATCTTGGCGGCCACAAAGCCGTGGCCCTTGGCCATCTCGCGCAGGCGGTTGCCGGAGGAGTATATTTCGCAGCCCAGTTTGCGCGCCAGGAGCTTACCCTGAGTCCCCTTGCCGCTCCCCGGCCTGCCCATCATTAAAAATGTATGCACATTGGTATCCATACCTACACAATACCAGTATTAGGTAAAACGCGGAATCTGGATGCAGTACGCGAAGAAACTGAGTAAGCGAGAGGCGCGTAGCAGGCTACGCAAGCGAGCGACGGAAGGTTCGACAAAGTAATGCGCCAGATTCTGCGTTTTTAGTACTCGCGGATGGAGATTTGGGCATCAATGCGGCGAGTGAGGTCCAAGATTACTGAGACAACGATGAGGAGGCCGGTGCCGCCTATGGCGAGGTTCTGGATGCCCGTGAGGTTCTGTACGATAAGCGGCATAACCGCGATTATGCCCAGGAAGAGCGCGCCGACAAATGTAATGCGTGTGATGGTGCGGGCCAGGTGCTCGGAGGTCGAGGGACCGGGGCGCACGCCCGGGATAAACGCACCGTTGCGCTGGAGGTTCTCGGAAATGGAGTTAGGCTCGAAGGTAACCGCCGTGTAGAAGTAGGTAAACATAAACACCAGGAGGAAGTATACAGAGCCGTACAGCCACTGGTTGGCGACAAAGCCCAAGGTAATGTTGGCCAATGACGCGAGCCACGGCACGGTTGATGCCTGGAAGAAGGTGCCGAACATCTGCGGCAACAGCAAGAACGAGAGCGCGAAAATGATCGGGATAACGCCAGCCTGGTTGAGGCGCAGCGGCAGGTAGGTAGATGCCCCGCCGAAGAACTTCATCCCGCGCACGCGCTTGGCATAAGTAACCGGCACGGGGCGCTCGGCCTCGGTAATGGTAACGACGGCCGCAATGACCACCATGGCCGCCGCGACAAACATAAGGTACATGGGGATCTGCGACGCCTCAAACGCAAACAGCGTCTGGCTTATGGCCGCAGGCAGGCCGGCGACAATGCCCGCAAAGATGACAATGGACACGCCGTTGCCCAGGCCATACTCCGATATAAGCTCGCCTATCCACATCAGGAGCATAGAGCCCGCGACGATAGTGACGAGGTTGATGCCAAACTGCATAGGGGTGAGCGCCGGCAGGACGCCCTGGCGCTCGAGGATTATCAAAAAGCTGATGCCCTGCAGTACGGCAAGAGGGAGCGTCAGAAACCGCGTGTACTGGGAAAACTTGGCACGGCCTGCCTCACCCTCCTCCTGGTACATAGCCTTGAGCCTGGGCACCATAAGGGTCATGAGCTGCATGACGATAGAGGCGGTGATGTAGGGGCCCACGCCGAGCATCACCAAGGAGAGGTTGGAGAGGCCGCCGCCGGAAAAGAGGTTGAGTAGGCCAAAGAACTGGTTGTTGGCCAAAAAGAGGCTGAGCTGTGCGGCGTCAATGCCCGGTATGGGGATAGAGGCCAGTACGCGGGTAACGGCCAAGGCACCAGCCACGAACAAAAGCCGGTTGCGCAGGGCCGCATCCGAGAACAACATCGAGAGTTTGCCGAAGGGATTCATAATCTAGTGAGTGAGATGAGCGAGCGAACAGGAACCGCGACACTACGCGACCGAGCCGCCCGCCTTCTCTATCTTAGCGCGGGCCGAGCCCGACACCGCGCATCCGGTGACAACAAGCTTCTTGGTGATCTCGCCGTCGCCCAGGATCTTGACCACCGCCTTCTTGCCGCGGCGCGCCTGCACTACCCCGCGCTCGTGCAGGGTTGCAGGGTTAACCGCATCGCCAGCGACAAACATAGACTCGAGCGTGGCCACGTTGACCACAGAGGGCTTGGACTGGATGGAGGTAAGCCCGTGCACGCCGCGGCCGCGCATCTTGGGGATCTTCTTGAGCTGCTCGCGGACCTCGGGGCGCTTCTTGTGGCCGGCGCGGGCGTTCTGGCCCTTGGTGCCGCGGCCGGCGGTCTTACCCTTGCCGGAGGCGCGGCCACGTCCAATGCGCTTGGAGCCCTTCTGCGGAGTTTTACGTTTTAGTTCGTGGAGCTGCATATAAATTTTTTAGTTATGCCTTGAGAGTTTTGAGGGCCTCTATAGCCGCGCGCGCGTTGTTAAGGCCGTTCTTGGAGCCCGAGTGCACCTTGGCAACGATGTTGGAGATGCCGGCCAGCTCGAGCACGGGGCGCACCGAGGAGCCCGCCACCAGGCCGCGGCCGCGGGCCGGCATGAGTACTACGCGCGATGCGTTGTACTTGGCCGACACCTCGTGCGGGATAGAGTTGTCCTTGGTGAGTGCGAGCGTGATCATGTGCTTTTTGGCGTCGCGGGTAGCCTTGTCTATTGCAAGCGTGGTGTCTCCTGCCTTGCCGAGGCCCACACCCACGCGGCCCTTTTTGTTGCCGATGATGATAGCGACCGAGAACGAGAAGCGGCGGCCGCCCGCAACCACGCGCGAGACGCGGCGGATGGTTATCATCTTGGAGTCAAACTCGCTCTTGGCGCGCGGAGGGCGCGGACCGCGGCGGTCGGAGCCCGGGCGGCCTCCGGGGCGTGCACCAGGGCGGCCACCTGCGCGTGCGCGGGGAGCACGTGCGTCGGCAGGTGCAACGGCAACGGGAGTAGCCTCTGTAGCAGGTGCCGCAGTTTCTGGAGCGATAGTTGTTTCTAGTTCATCAGCCATAATAGTTTAAAATTTCAAACCTGCCTCGCGTGCAGCATCAGCGAGTACTGCGATCGCGCCAGTATAGCGGAACCCGCCACGATCGAACACCACGGCGCTAACGCCTTTAGCCATAGCGGCCTTGGCGATCTCCTGCCCGGCCTTCTTGGCATCGTCCATCTTAACGGCGGCCAAGGTAGCACCCTTGGTGTCATCAATGACCTGCGCCTCGAGGTAGCGGTTGGACTTGTAGATGCACAGGCGGGGGCGCTCGGCAGTGCCGGTGATCTTTGCGCGTATGCGGTTGTGACGTTTTGTGCGGTTAGTGTCCATATAGTTCTTTTTTGTATTTTCCTCGCTGGCTCGGAATTACGCGGCCTTTTTGCCCTGCTTGCGGCGGATAACCTCGCCCTCGTAGCGGATGCCCTTGCCTTTGTACGGCTCCGGCTTCTTAAGGGCGCGGATATTAGCGGCAAACTGGCCCACGACCTCCTTGTCATAGCCCGAGATGGTCAAGGTCCCCTTCTCGGCGACAACGGTCAGGCCCTCGGGTATCTCGACGTTAACCGGGTGGCTAAAGCCGAGTGCCAGCTTGAGCGTCTTGCCCTGCACCTCCCATTTGTAGCCCACACCCTCTACCAAAAGCTTTTTGCTAAAGCCCTCGGTAACGCCCATGAGCATGTTGCGCACATGGCTGGCATAGGTGCCCACCGCTGCGCGCGACTCGATAGTGCTGCCCTTCTGGGCTACCTGCACACCCTCGGCGCCCACCTCAATAGTGACAAAGCGGCTGATGGCCTTCTGCAAGGTGCCCTTGGGGCCCTTGACCACGATGCCGTCGCCGGAGACGGTTATCTCGGCTTTAGCGGGTATAGCAATGGGGCGTTTAGCAAGTCGTGACATATATATTTACCAAATCTCGAACAGGACCTCGCCGCCGACGCGCTTCTCGCGTGCCTCCTTGCCGGTAACGACGCCGGCCGGGGTCGAAAGGACCAAGAGGCCGTGGCCGCGCTTAATGGGCTGCACGTCGCGTACACCCATGTACATGCGGCGCGACGGCTTGCTGATGCGCTTGACGCCGTTTATGGTCGGGCGGCCTGCGGTGTAGCCAAGGCCCACAACGAGCGTGTTGTTGCGCTTGGATACGTTGGTGAGGTAGCCCTCGCGCTCCAAAATTTTGGCAATAGCGCTCTTGATGCTTGAGTACGGCAAGGTCACAGAAGAATGACCCACCATAGAGGCGTTCTGTAGGCGAACCAAAAAGTCTGCGATAGGGTCGTTTACCATAAGTATTACCAGGATGATTTGCGGACCCCCGGGATAAGGCCCTCGTTAGCCGCCTCGCGGAAGCACATGCGGCACATGCCAAAGTCGCGCATAAACGCACGGGCGCGGCCGCAGCGGAAGCAGCGGCGAACCACCCGAGACTTAAACTTGGGCGGGCGGTTTGAGCGGACTACGGTAGATTTCTTTGCCATTGTGGATTTTTGCTCCGGACTAGCCGGTACACTCCCCATCCCTTGGGAGTTACGATTCTGGGGGTATGCCTCGCCCGAAGACTAAGCGGCACCTGACAGAAAAAAGGAGCCCTATTGGGCGTGGGCCTACTTTAGCATAGTGCCCCCGGCAGTGCAAACCTCACGATTACGACCCCCAATTCATTGACATGACACGTTTTTTAGTGTTAAATCAGCAGTGGAACAGCGATTCCCTTCCCAAAAATGGAGTTATCGAGTGACTGAGCATGACAACCAAAAGCAGCTAACAGACAAGCACCGCAGCGGCAGGCCCCAAGCAGAGTCCGGAAAAGAGACCACCCATCCCGTGGGCTATATGGCCGGCAGGCGCATGCGTAATCTGGCACTGCATGGCGCGTTGACTACAGTTCAGGCTGAATTTACGCCTGAAACCATGCCAGACAAGCTTACCCTGTACAAGATGGCCGCCAGTCGCTATCGTGACTCGCTCAAAAGCAAGCCTGCCGATGGCATGCTGGGCTAGACCAAGTTCTTCACCAACACTTGGGGATCAGTCCCCCGCCCGCCCTGCATGCAATCCCCCATCCGCATGCAGGGCGGTTTTTTATTTCCCCAAGGTCGAACCTTGGTACGCTAAGTGATACTATTAACCATGGAAAACAGCAGGAGCAACCAATGGCACACCAAGATACCGCACAAGACGACTCATTCTTTCGAAAACTCGACGAAGCTGCAAGGAAAGCTGAACGGGTACATGGACCAGTTTTGGCTTCAAAGTACGGTCCCAGGATGCCGACAGAAGTCGCCTTGAGTGCTGACTACATAGCAGATGCGCTTGGAGCCAAGAAAGTTCGCAGGTAACAACTTCTTTTCGTTGCCAAATCAAAAGGCCCGGAAAGTTACGGGCCTTTTTTCTTTTCCAAATTTTTGACTACGCTTTTTTGAAGGGGAAGCCCAGGTGGGTCAGGTAGGCCTTGGCCTCGTCTTTAGACTTGGCGGTCGTAACAACCGTTACCGCCATGCCAAAGGAGTCCTTGATGTCCTCGTCGGCCGTCTCGGGGAACACGGTGTGCTCCTTGATGCCCAAGGTGTAGTTGCCCATCTCATCAATAGCCGAGGAGGTAATGCCCTTAAAGTCCTTGGTACGCGGCAGGGCCACGTGTATAAGGCGGTTGAGGAAGTCCTCTGCGCGTGCGCCGCGCAGGGTGACCTGGTAGCCAACCTTGTCGCCAATGCGGGTCTTGTAGGTCGCTATAGCCTTCTTGGCTGCGCGGACAACCGGCTTCTGGCCCGTGATGCGGCCCAGGCGGTCGCCCACAAGGTCTACCTTGTTCTTGTCCTTGGCCATCTTGCCGACGCCGACAGAGACGACAACCTTGGAGACCTTGGGGGTCTGCATGACGTTTGTCCAGCCCAAATCACCAGAGAGTGTTTTAAACGTCTCCTTCTGCTTGTCTTGTATTAGGGGGGTTTTGTTAGCCATAAAGGTTTATTTCTTGAGTGCTACCTTGCTTGCAGCGATAGGATGCTGCTTCTGGATTATCTGGCCCTGCTGGCCCGCCTTGCGCGGCTTTTGGTGCTTGGTGCGCATGCCAAGGCCCTCTACAAGGACCATGCCCAGCTTGGGGTAGGCGCGGGTAACCTTGCCGGCCTTGCCCTTCTCGTTGCCGGAGAGGACTACTACCGTGTCGCCTTTTTTAACGTGGATCTTGTTCATATAAGTAGCTTAGACGACCTCAGGGGCGCGCGAGATGATGGTCTGGTAGCCCAGCTCCTGGAGCTCGCGCGGTATGGGGCCGAAGATGCGGCCCGCCTTGGGCTCGCGCTTGTCCTTGGCACCCCAGTCCAAGACAACCACGGCGTTGTCGTCAAAACGGATGTAGCTGCCGTCCTTGCGGCGGAAGGGCTTGCGCTGGCGCACGACCACGGCGTGCAGGACGTCCTTTTTCTTGACGGCCTTGCGCGGCTCGGCAGACTGTACGGAAAAGATGACTATCTCCCCTATCTGAGCGTAGCGCTTGCCTGATGCGCCGGGAATCTTGAAGATGCGCCCTATCTTGGCGCCGGAGTTGTCTGTAACTGTTACGAGTGAGCGGTCTTGGATCATAAAATTATTTGACCTGCGAGATTATCTCGAAGTGCTTGGTCTTGCTCAATGGGCGGCAGGAGCGGATGGTAACCTTGTCGCCCTCCTTGGCCACGTTGCCGGCGTTGTGCACGGTAAACTTGGAGGTCTTTTTGATGTACTTCTTGTACTTGGCGTGCTTAACAAAGCGCGATACGGCCACTACGGCAGACTCCGCCATTTTGTCGGAGACAACTACCCCTGTAAATTCTTTGCGCTTGGTTTCCATATTAGTTTGTTGCCTTGGTGGCCTGGGTCAGCGCGCGGGCGACCTCCTTGCGGAGATTGCGGGCGGCCTTCACATTACGATTCTTACTACCTGCGAGCCCAAAGCGCAAGACCCTAAGCTCTTCGCGCTTGTCTTGAGCGAGCTTCATCAGCTCTGCTTTGGTGTGTTTTGTGAGATCGAGTTTTTTAGCCATATAGATGTTGGGTGCGTTTGAGAGTGAGACTAGTGTGCGCGGGAGACTACCTTGGCCTTAAGCGGGAGCTTTTTGGCGGCCTTGATAAGCGCCTGGGTAGCAATGATGTCGGTAACGCCGTCTACCTCGAACAGCACGCGGCCCGGCCATACCTGCACCTCGTAGCCCACCGGGTCGCCCTTGCCCTTGCCGAGCTTAACCTCGGGCGGCTTCTGGGTAAACGGCTTGTCGGGGAAGATGCGTATCCAGCTG
>Ga0172380_10002476_pt1 | contig 28171 bp, 28 predicted proteins | sample Leawe162metaG_FD_119747 | JGI IMG/M metagenome (GOLD analysis project Ga0172380, IMG submission 119747) | Leachate microbial communities from a municipal landfill in Southern Ontario, Canada - Leachate well 162 metaG | ecosystem: Engineered > Solid waste > Landfill > Unclassified | place... | reverse complement strand
GTTCGCCTTCCTCTCCTTGTGGACCGGGGCGCTCTGGGGCAAGCCGATGTGGGGCACCTGGTGGGTGTGGGACGCCCGCCTCACGTCCGAATTGATCCTCTTCTTCCTCTATCTCGGCTTCATCGCGCTGCAGGCGGCGATCGACGATACCCGCCGCGCCGACAAGGCCGGCGCCATCCTCGCCCTGGTTGGCGTGGTCAACGTTCCCATCATCTATTTCTCCGTGATGTGGTGGAACACCCTGCACCAGGGTGCCTCCGTCTCGCTGACCAAGGGCTCCTCGATGGCGCGCACCATGCTGCTCGGCATGTTGCTGATGGCGCTCTGCTTCTGGATGTATTCGATCGTGATGACCCTGCTGCGGGTGCGTGCAATCATGCTCGAGCGCGAGCGGCACACGGAATGGGTGGCCAAGCTAGCGGAGGTGCAGTCATGATTTGGAATAGCGCCGCAGAATTCTTCGCCATGGGCGGCTATGGCCTCTACGTCTGGGGCAGTTTCGGCGCCTGCGCCCTGGCGCTGATCATTGAACCTATGCTGCTCGCCAAGCGTCGAAGCGAAGTTCTGCGCTCTTTGCGGCGCGAAGCGTCCATCAAGGAAAACCCCCGATGAAATCACGTCACAAGCGCATCGCCCTGATCGTCGGCGGCTTGGCCTCCCTCGGCGTCGCGGCCTACTTCGTGCTCAATGCGTTGAACAGCAACATCGCCCTGTTCTATACGCCGACCCAGGTGCTGGCGGGGGAGGCACCCAGGGAGCGCACCTTCCGCGTCGGCGGCCTGGTCAAGGTCGGCAGCGTGCAGCGCAACGACATGACCATACGCTTCGTCGTCACCGACACCGCCAAGGATCTTCCCGTCGCCTTCACCGGTATCCTTCCCGACCTGTTCAAGGAGGGCAAGGGGGTCGTGGCTCAAGGCAAGCTCGCAGCCGACGGCCAGTTTGCGGCGAGCGAAGTGCTCGCCAAGCACGACGAAAATTACATGCCGCCCGAAGCGCAGCACGCCGTGGACCAGGCGGGCAAGACCGCCAAAACCCTCAAGCTCAAGTGACGACCATGATTCCAGAAATAGGCCTCTTCGCGCTTTGCCTCGCCCTCTTCTTCGCCGCCGTCCAGGGTGTCGTGCCGCTCGTCGGCGTTGGGCGCAACAGCGCCTCCCTGATGTCTCTCGGACGCTCGGCGGCGCAGGGGCAATGGCTGCTGATCGCCATCGCCTTCGGCTGTCTCACCTACGCCTTCGTGGCCAACGATTTTTCCGTGGCCTACGTCGCCGAGCACTCCAATTCGGCTTTGCCGCTCGCCTATCGCGTCGCCGCCGTGTGGGGCGGCCACGAGGGATCGCTCCTGCTCTGGGCTCTGATGCTCGCCAGTTGGACGCTCGCCGTCTCGCTGCTCTCGCGCGCCCTGCCGGAGGCCATGGTGGCCCGCGTGATGGCCGTGCTGGGCCTGGTCTCGTTCGGCTTCCTGTTGTTCATCGTCACCACCTCCAGTCCCTTCGAGCGCCTGCTGCCGGCGGCCGCCGACGGGCGCGATCTCAACCCCCTGTTGCAGGATCCGGGCCTGGTCATCCATCCGCCCATGCTCTATATGGGTTACGTCGGTTTCTCCGTGGCCTTCGCCTTCGCCATCGCCGCTCTGCTCTCCGGGCAACTCGACGCGGCCTGGGCGCGCTGGTCGCGACCGTGGACCACGACGGCGTGGGTCTTCCTCACCCTGGGCGTCGGCCTGGGCAGTGGTTGGGCCTATTACACCCTGGGATGGGGCGGCTGGTGGTTCTGGGATCCGGTCGAGAACGCTTCCTTCATGCCGTGGTTGGTCGGCACGGCGCTGGTGCATTCCCTGGCGGTGACCGAGAAGCGCGGCGCCTTCAAGAACTGGACGGTGCTGTTGGCCATCGGCGCCTTCTCGCTCTCCCTGCTCGGCACCTTCCTGGTCCGCTCCGGGGTGCTCACCTCGGTCCACGCCTTCGCCTCGGATCCGCGCCGCGGCATCTTCATCCTGCTCTTCCTCGCGGTGGTGATCGGCGCCTCGCTCTTTCTCTTTGCCTGGCGCGCTCCCAAGGTCGGCCTCGGCGGTCGCTTTGCCCTGATCTCGCGTGAGACCCTGCTGCTGGTCAATAACGTGCTGCTGGTGGTCGCGGCCGGTTCCGTTCTGCTGGGCACGCTCTACCCGCTGTTCATCGATGCGCTCGGGCTGGGCAAGCTCTCCGTCGGCCCGCCCTACTTCCAGACCGTCTTCGTGCCGCTGATGGTGCCGCTCCTGTTCCTCATCGGACTGGGCCCCAGCGCGCGCTGGAAGGAGGCCAGCGTCTCCGATCTCAAGGTGCGGCTAGGATGGGCCTTCGGCTTGGCCCTGATCGCCGGCGTCGGCCTGCCCTTCCTGTTCGGCAACTGGTCGCCGATGGTCGCCCTGTCCTTGCTGCTCGCCACCTGGATCCTCGCCGCGACCGTGGTCGACATCCGCCATCGCTTGAAGAGTGCAGGGCGCGCCCCGGCCTCGTTCTGGGGCATGCATCTGGCGCACGTGGGCATCGCCGTGTTCGTTATCGGCGTCACCCTGGTCAAGGGCTACGAATCGGAGAAGGATGTACGCATGGCGCCCGGCGACACGGTGCATGTCGGCGGCTACAGCGTGCGCCTGATCGGCGTCAAGGAGGCCATGGGGCCCAACTACCGTGCCATGGTCGGCGAGGTGGAGCTGTCGGAAGGCGGGCGGGTGCTGCGCTCTCTCCATCCCGAGAAGCGCAACTATTTTTCCTCGCAGATGCCCATGACCGAGGCCGCGATCGATACCGGCATCTTCCGCGATGTCTATGTTTCTCTCGGCGAGCCGGTCGGGGAAGCGGACGGTAGCGGCGCCTGGAGCGTGCGTGTGCACCACAAGCCGTTCGTGGACTGGATCTGGGCCGGCTGCTTCCTCATGGCGCTGGGTGGCGTCTTGGCCGTAGCCGACCGCCGCTATCGCCTTAAAGGCAAATCAAACAACGGAAACCCATCATGAAGCGCTTCCTGATTCCGCTGGCCATCTTCCTGCTGCTGGTGGCGATACTCGGCTACGCCCTGCTCAATCTCGATCCGCGCGAGGTGCCCTCGCCGCTGATCGGCAAGCCCGCACCGGCCTTCGATCTGCCGCAACTGGCGCAGCCGGAGCAGAAATTTTCGCCCGCTTCCATGCGCGGGCGGGTGTGGCTGCTCAACGTCTGGGCATCCTGGTGCGTCTCCTGCCGCGAGGAGCACCCGGTGCTGGTGCAGTTCTCGCGTACCGGCACGGTGCCTCTCTACGGGCTCAACTACAAGGACGCCCGGGCCGACGGCTTGCGCTGGCTGGCGCAGTTCGGCGATCCCTACATCGCCAGCGCCTTCGACAACGATGGTCGCGTCGGTATCGACTACGGGGTCTACGGCGTGCCCGAGACCTACGTCATCGACAAGGCCGGGGTGATCCGCTACAAGCAGATCGGCCCGGTGACACCGGAAGCTCTGGAGAAAAAAATCCTGCCGCTGGTCAAGGAGTTGGAGAAATCATGACTGCAAGGAATCCCTTGGTGATGACCAACATGAAGAGGCTGTTTGTCCTGTTTCTGCTGCTGCTGGTCGCGACCCTGGGCTGGGCCAAGGAGGCGGCGCCGATGGCCGAGGATGTGGCGGTGGAAAAACGTATGGTGGCCATTTCCGACGAATTGCGCTGCCTGGTCTGCCAGAACGAATCGCTCTCCGGTTCGCACGCCGAACTGGCGCAGGACCTGCGCCGGGAGATCCGCGAAATGATCAAGGCGGGCAAGAGCGATCAGCAGATCATGGACTTCATGGTCGATCGTTACGGTGACTTCGTGCGCTACCGGCCACCGATGAAAGCGACCACCTACCTGCTCTGGTTCGGTCCCTTCCTCTTGCTTGCCGCCGCCGTGGTCGCCTTGATACTCTACCTGCGCCGGCGCAGCGCCCGGCTCGATCTGGATCCACAGCCGGCGCTCACCGCCGACGAGAAGAAACGCGCCGAGGCGCTGTTGCAACAAGTCGAGAACAAACGATGACCCCACTCTTTCTTGGCATAGCCGCCCTGATATCCCTGTTGTCCCTGGCTCTGCTGCTGCGGCCGCTGTTGCGTCGCGGCGGAGCGCAGCGCTCCACCTCAAGACTGGCCCTCAATGCGGCGATCTACGGCGACCAGTTGGCGGAGCTGGAGCGCGACCGCGCTTCGGGCAGCCTGGCTGCGGGCGATTTTGAGCAGGCGCGCACGGAGTTGCAACGCCGCCTGCTCGAGGATGCGCAAACCGTCGACGTCGCGCCGCTGCCGACGCGCCCCGCCTGGCAAGCGCTGCTCCTGCTCGCCGTGGCCCTGCCCACGGCGGCCCTGGTCACCTACGTCTGGCTCGGCCATCCGCGCGCGCAGGAGGCTGCGCTGGGGCACGATGAGAGCGACGCCCAGGTCGAGCAAATGGTCGCCGCGCTGGCGGCCCGTCTCGAGAAAAACCCCGAAGACATCAAGGGTTGGGGCATGCTGGCGCGGTCCTACAAGGCCATGCGCCGCTTCGATGACGCCGAGCGGGCCTTCGGCCGTCTCGGCGCCGCTCTCTACACCGACCCGACCCTGCTCGCGGAATACGCCGATCTCCTCGCGGTGCGCGCCGACGGCAGCCTCGAGGGCAAGCCGCTGCAACTGGTGCAGAAGGCGCTGCAACTCGATCCCAACCACATGATGTCGCTGTCGCTGGCCGGGACGGCCGCCTACAATCGCGCCGACTATCCGGCGGCGCTGAACTATTGGGAACATCTGTACAGCCTCCTGCCACCGGACTCGGAGGATGCACGCTCACTCACCGCCACGCTCGCCGAGATTCGCGCCAAGGCCGGCGTCGACGCGGCAGCGCAAACCCCGGCGGCGAAGAGGGCTGGCTCTGGGAAGACCGTCGCGGGCGAAGTAAGACTGTCACCTCAACTCAAGGACAGAGTCCACGGCGAGGAGGTGCTCTTCGTCTACGCCCGTGCCGCCAGCGGCGCGCGCATGCCGCTGGCCGTGCTGCGCGCGCGCGCCGCCGACCTGCCGCTGAAATTCCGGCTCGACGATACGCTGGCGATCAGCCCCGAGGCAAAGATCTCCGGCGCGGATCAGGTGCAGATCGAAGCGCGCATCTCCAAGTCCGGTAGCGCCAACCCCGGATCCGGCGACCTGTTCGGCGAATCGAAGTCCGTGAAGGTTGGCGCCTCGGGTTTGCTCCTCGTCATCGACAAAGCCGCACCCTGAGCGCTCGCTGAGTGAGTGCCAGGGGGTCGCGTTAGCGGGCGGACCCGGCTAGACTGCGGCCATGGGCAAGTTCCTCTATTGGATGTTGCTGCTCACTGCGCAGATCATCGCGCCGCTCGTCGTTATCGACCGGGCAGGGGCCGAGCAAGCGGCGGGGGCCAATGTCGCCGCCGCGGCTGATCTGCAATATGCGCTGCCGGAAATCGTCCACGCTTTCGTTCGCGGCGGCGGCGAGCCGCCGCGCCTGTCCTTCGGCTCTTCCGGTGTGTTCGCCCACCAGATCGTCAACGGTGCCCCGTTCGAGATTTTTCTCTCCGCCGACGAAAGCTACGTCGCCCTGGTGCACCAGGCCGGTCGCGCCGAAGACGCCGGGACACCCTACGCCACCGGCCGTCTCGCCCTGTTCATCCCCAAGGGCTCGGCCATCGTCGCCGACCGCGATCTGGCCGACCTCGGCCGCGCCGCCCGCGACGGACGACTGAAGCGTCTGGCCATCGCCAACCCGGAACACGCACCCTACGGACGGGCGGCGCGCGAAGCCTTGCAGCAGCTCGGTCTCTGGCCGCTCGTCGAGACCAAGCTGGTGCTGGGCGAGAACGCGGCGCAGGCGGCGCAATTCGTCGCCAGCGGCAACGCTCAGGCCGGCATCCTGCCGCTGTCGCTGGCGCTTTCTCCCGCTCTCGCCGACAGGGGCGCGTTCATGACGCTGCCGCAATCCTGGCACGTGCCGCTGCGACAGCGCATGGTGCTGCTGCAGGGCGCCGGCGAAAATGCCCGGCGCTTCTATCGCTTCCTCGGTCAGGGAGAGGCGCGCGCGATACTCGCCCGGCACGGCTTCGCGCCGCCCTGATGGACTGGTCGGCGCTGTGGCTATCGCTCAAACTGGCGGCGTGCACAACGCTGCTGCTGCTGCCGCTCGCCGTGTTGCTGGCGCGGCCTCTGGCCTGGTCGCGCTTCGCCGGCAAGGGTCTGGTCGAGGCCTTGGTCGCCCTGCCCCTGGTGCTGCCGCCGACGGTGCTCGGCTTCTACCTGCTCTATGCCATGGGCGGCAACTCCTGGCTGGGCCAGACCTACAGCGCCCTTACCGGACGAACCCTGGTGTTCTCCTTCGACGGCCTGCTGGTGGCCTCGCTGATCTTCAACCTGCCCTTCGCCGTACAACCGATACAGCGCGGCTTCGACGCCATACCGCGCGCCGCGCGCGAGGCGGCGTGGACCTGCGGGCTGTCACCCTGGCGCACGCTGTGGCGGGTCGAACTGCCCCTCGCCTGGCCGGGCCTGCTCTCCGCGATCGCGCTGACCTTTGCCCACACCCTGGGTGAATTCGGCGTCGTGCTGATGGTCGGCGGCAACATCGCCACTGAAACGCGTACCGTCGCGATCGCCATCTACGATCGGGTGCAGGCTTTCGACGAGAGCGGTGCTGCGACCATGTCGGCGCTGCTGGTGGCGATTTCCTTTGCCGCCATCGGCGCCCTGCATTTCCTCACCCGCCGCGTAGGCAGAGGCGATGGCTGAGGGTCTTTCGCTGACGTTGCGCCAGCGCGCGCCGATCGCCCTCGATTGCACGCTCGAGTGCGCTGCCGGCGAACTGGTCGCCCTGGTCGGTCCCTCGGGCAGCGGCAAGACCACGGTATTGCGCTGTGTCGCAGGGTTGGATCAGGCCGGCGAGGGGCGCATCACCTGCGGCGGCGCCCTCTGGTTCGACCGGGGAGTCGCGGTTCCGCCGCAGCAGCGCCGCGTCGGCATGGTGTTCCAGGCCTACTCTCTGCTGCCCCATCTCTCCGCCGAAGACAACGTCGCCCTGGCCCTGTGGCATCTGCCGCGCCGGGAGCAGCGCCAGGTCGCGCGCCAGTGGCTCTCGCGCGTGCACCTGCAAGGGCTGGAGGAACGTCGCCCGGCAAAGCTCTCCGGTGGCCAGCAGCAGCGCGTCGCCCTGGCTCGGGCGCTGGCTCGGGCGATGAGCGCGGGCGATCAGGCGCCGGGCGTCCTGCTCCTCGATGAACCCTTTGCGGCGCTCGATCAGGTGACCCGACGCAAGCTGCAGCAGGAACTGGCGCGGCTGCGTCGCGAACTGCCCGTACCCATCGTTCTGGTGACGCACGACCTCGATGAAGCGCGCATGCTCGCGGACCGCATGGTCCTGCTGCACCATGGGACCAGCCTGCAGCAAGGGGCACCGGAGGACATCCTGAGCCGTCCGGCGGACGTGCGCATCGCGCGCCTGGTCGGGCACACCAACCTCTTTGAAGCCGAGGTCGTCCAATCCGACGGCGCCGGCGCAAGCTTGCTGTGGCAGGGCCAGCGTCTGACGGTCAGCGAAAAGCCACGCTTCAGGCCGGGTACCAGGGTCTGCTGGCTCATTCCGCCGGAAGGCGTGCTGCTGCTGCGGCGCGACTGGACGCCGCGCGACAGCGACCACAACCTCGTGTCTGGCTGCGTCGAGGACAGCGTCGCTCTCGGTCCTTACACCCAGGTTGGTCTGCGCCTTGAGAGCGGCGGCCTGCCGCTGTCCTTCTCGCTACCGACCCGCGTCGCGCGGCGCTACGACATCACGGCGGGCGCCGCGATACGCGTCAGTCTGCTGGCCGAGTCCATCCACCTGATGCCCTGGTCGGATTTGTCCGCTCAACTGTCGTTATCGTAGTAGTAGGAATGCGCCGGCACGCGCGCCGCGGCGTAGCGTTTGGTCGTCTCCGCGTCCTGCTTCTTGTCCCACCAGAGGGCGCGGCCCCGTTCCTGTTCGATCAAAGCCTCCGGGTGGTTCTTCATCCACTCGCGCATGAACTTGGTGTGCTCGGATTCGTAGTTGGCCATCTCTTCGGTCGTCCTATGCTGTTCGTGGACATAAGGCCCACAGCCCTGCCCCGTGAGTAGCTTAGCAATATTTCGTGCCTTGCGTACGATTTCAGCGCTGCAAGAAAGACAGTGCGGCCATTACAGGCCGCTGGCTACGGCGGTCCGAGGGCCGGATGTGCGGCTAAAATGCAGGCTTAGCCGGTCATTTCCCGGCGCCGATTCAAGGGAGGCCTTGTGTTCGAGCTCAAGATCAATGGCGAAATGCGCAGCGTAGACGTCGAAGCCGACACGCCGCTGCTCTGGGCGCTGCGCGATACCCTGGGCCTGACCGGCACCAAGTACGGATGCGGCGCCGGCGCTTGCGGTTCCTGCACGGTGCACGTCGACGGCCAGGCCACGCGCTCCTGCGTCACGCCGGTGTCGGCGCTGGCTGGCAAGGAGATCACCACCATAGAAGGGCTGGGGGCCAGGGGGCCGCATCCGGTGCAACTCGCCTGGCTGGCGCAACAGGTGCCGCAATGCGGCTATTGCCAGCCGGGGATGGTGATGGCGGCCGCAGCGCTGCTGGCGGAGAAGCCGCGGCCCAGCGACGAGGAGATCGGCAATGCCCTGTCCAACATCTGCCGCTGCGGCACCTATCCGCGTGTGTTGCGCGCGGTGCATGGGCTGATCGACGCCGACGTGCACAAGGAGCAGGCGCAGAAGGAAGCGGCAGAACGCGAGGCGGCGCTGGCGCTGGCGCGCGCGTAGGAAGAGGCGGCGCAAAAAGGTGAGGCGCCAAAAGGCGCGGCGCAAAAGGCAGCTGCGGGGGTGCGGCGATGAGACATCCGCCCGACCGCTCGAAGGATGGCTCGCTCCCGCTTGGCGGGACGGCGCGCAGCGCCAAGGGTGCCCAATGAGACATCCGCCCGACCGCTCGAAGGATGGCTCGCTCCCGCTTGGCGGGACGGCGCGCAGCGCCGAGGGTGCCCAATGAGCGCCATCGATGGGGTCAGTGCGGTCAAGAAGAACGAGCCCGGGCGCGGCCTGAAGCGTCCTTCGCGGCGGCAGTTCCTCATCGCCGGGGCGCTCGTCGGCGGCGGCCTCTTCGTCGGCTACATCGCCTACAGCCTGCGCGATCGCGACCGCCTGGCGCGGGTGCCGGCCTTCGTCAAGAACGACAAGGAGTTCGCCCTCAACGCCTGGGTGAAGATATTGCCCGACGGTAGCGTGGTGGTGGCGGTGCCGCACCAGGAGATGGGGCAGGGCATACATACGGGTCTGGCGACGTTGTTGGCCGAGGAACTCGACGCCGACTGGAGCAAGCTGCGGGTCGAGGAGGCGCCGCTGGACAAGATCTACGGCAACTATGTGATGCTTGGCGACGGTCTGCCGGTGGAGCCCGAGGACAGTGGAGTGATGGCGACGACGCTGCGCTGGGTTGGTTTCAAGGTGGGCGAAGGCCTGGGCCTTCTCGCCACTGGTGGTTCCACCTCGATGCGCAACGCCTGGGAGCCGATGCGGCAGGCCGGCGCTTCGGCGCGCGAATTGCTCGTTGCCAGCGCGGCGAAGAAATGGGGAGTGCCGCCAGGGGAATGCACGACCCAGGCAGGCGCCGTGATGCACGTCGCCAGCGGTCGCCGCTTCGGCTATGGCGAACTGGCCAGCGAGGCGGCGCAACTGCCACCGCCGGCGCAACCGCGCCTCAAGGAAGCCACGGACTACAAGCTCATCGGCAAGCCCCTGCCGCGCCTCGATGCGCCGGCCAAGGTGAATGGCACGGCGCAGTTCGGCATCGATGTGCGCTTGCCCGACATGCTCTACGCCGCGATCAATCAGTGCCCGGTCTTCGGTGGCGCCCTGAAGAGCTATGACGAGGCCAAGATCAAGACGCTGCCCGGCGTCAAGGCGGTGGTGCCGCTGGGCAATGCGGTCGCCGTGGTCGCCGACAGCTGGTGGCGCGCGCGCCAGGCGCTGGCGCAACTCCCCGTGGTCTGGGACGATGGCGCCAACGCGGGGCTCGACAACAAGGCTATCTTCGCCCAGTACGGGCGCGACATGGAGACCGGTGCGACCACCGAGTATCGCGCCGAAGGCGAAGCCTTGAAGGCCATTGCTCGTTCGGTGCAGACGGTGGAAGCGCAGTACAGCGTGCCCTTGCTCGCCCACGCCACCATGGAGCCGATGAACTGCACGGCGTGGCTCAAGGACCGCCGCTGCGAAGTCTGGGCGCCCAGCCAGTCGCCGAGCCTGGTGCAGTTGGCGGCGGCGCGCGCCGCCGGCGTTGACAGCGACGAGGTGGTCGTGCATACGACGTTGCTCGGCGGCGGCTTCGGTCGCCGCGTCGAGACCGACTACGTGACGCAGGCGGTGACCATCGCCAGAGCCCTGCCGGGCAAGCCGGTGAAGCTGCTCTGGTCGCGCGAAGAGGACATGCAGCACGACATGTATCGGCCGGCGGTGATCAGCAAGTTCCGCGCCGTGCTCGACCAGACGGGCAGGCCGCTGGCCTGGTGGAATCGCATCGTCGGGCCTTCGGTCACCCGTTCCTTCATGGACCGCACCCTGCCTGCCGCAGCCATGGATTACCCGCCCGACAAGGCCAACGCCGACGGTGCCGCGGAGCTTCCCTACGACTTCCCCAACCTGCTGGTCGAACACGTGCTCTCCAAGACGCCGGTGCCGGTCGGGTTCTGGCGCAGCGTCGGCCACTCCTACAACGCCTTCTTCACCGAGTGCTTCATCGACGAACTGGCGCTGGCCGCCAAACAGGATCCCTACCAGTTCCGCCGTTCCCTGCTCGGGGCCAAGCCGCGCCTGCAGAAGGTGTTGGACACTGCGGCGACCAAGGCCGGCTGGGGCCGTCCTGCGGGGATAGGCATCGGTCGCGGCATCGCCCTGCACGCTTCTTTCCGCTCGGTGGTGGCGCAGGTCGCCGAAGTGTCGCTGGAAGCGACGGGCGAGGTGAGAGTGCACCGCGTCGTCTGCGCCATCGACTGCGGCCTTGCGGTCAATCCCGACGTCGTCGTGGCGCAGATGGAGAGCGCCATCATCTTTGGTCTGACGGCTGCCCTGTATGGCGAGATAAGCCTCGCCAAGGGGCGCGTCGAACAAGACAACTTTGGGAGCTATGAAATGCTGCGCCTCGCGCAATCGCCAGCGATCGAGGTGCACCTGGTGGATAGCGGCGCTCCCCTGGGTGGCGTCGGCGAGCCGGGCACGCCGACGATAGCAGCGGCGGTGGCCAATGCCCTGTTCGCCGCGAGCGGCAAGCGCCTGCGCAGCCTGCCGCTGCGCCTGCCGAAGCCTATCCCCGTCGCGACCCCGGCCGCGGCAGGCGCGCCGCCCACGTAAGGCGGGTCTTCAGCTGCGCAGCGCTGCGGCCAGGTCGGGCGGCGTCACCGCCAGCAAATAGCCCTGGATCTCCGCCAGCCAGGTCTCGAACAGCCTGCTGTCTTCACGGCACAGAACGATGGTTTCGCGACGACGCCGCGTTTCGCGCTGTAGATCGGTGATCTGCCAGCGCACTTCGTCGAATGCGGCTGCCATCTCGTTGGCGATTTCCCGATCGCCGATGAGTGCTTGCAGCGATTGGGGATCGTCCGGGTTCAGGCCGAACTGCAGCAGCATGACACGCAGGTCGGCCATGCGCTCGAAGAGGAAGGCCAGTCCCGGCGGTGGTTTTCCCTGCAGCGCGGCGGAGAACTCGCCCCAGCGGCGCAGCAGTTTCGCCGCCGCCTGGATCTGCGCCAGGTCCATGCTCTCCGCCGGGCTGCTGTCGTCGTCGCGACTCAGGCCTCGCTGCAGCAGGGCGATCAGCGCCGGATCGAACTTCTGCCGATTGAGGCGCATCAGGGTGCTCAGGCGCTCGTTGCCCGGGAAGCGGACGATGATGGAGGCGCAGGCATCGGCGATGGATACGATGCGCCCTAGCTGGCCTATGGCCTCGCCGCGCAAGCCGTAGGGATAGCCGCTGCCGTCGAGCTTTTCCTGGTGTTGCAGTACAGCCCTCGCCACCTCCGCATGACCGCGCACGATTTCCTTGGCGATCAGGTAGCTGGTGATCGGGTGCACATCGACGTAGCGCATCTCCTCCTCGCTTATCCGGTGGTCGCGAGCGAGCAGGGCCGGATCGGTGTGCAGCTCGCCCAGATCGTGCATCAGGCCCGCCAGCAGCGCGTCGCTGCATTGCTGTGGCGACAGCTGCAGACGCTGCGCCAGAAAACGGCTGATCAGTGCCACCAGCAGCAGGTGCTCGAACAGCTTGGGCTGCTGCGCACGCGCTACCGTCAGCTTGAACCCGAATTGGTCCGGCAGTCTCAGCCGGCCCAGGGCTTCCAGGCCGGCTCCCGCCTCTTCGCCGCCGGCCAGCAGACGCTGCAGATAGGGTTCGGCTGCGATGAGGCGGCCGGCCTCCTGTGCCAACAGTTCGGCGCTGACCCCGTCCTTGACCGCCAGGCTCTGGTCGATGGGTTTGAGCAGGACGTGCTTGAGCAGGCGCTCGCGCAGCCCGCTGTCTATGGCCGCCCCTTTGTCGAGCAGTTTGATGCCATTGGCGGCGAACACCTCTTCGCACGCCACCACCTCCTCGACGTCGGCCATCTGCGTTACCGAGGTCAGATAGTGGACGTCTTCCTCAAGCGCCTTGCGGGCCTGTTCCTCGTAACGCACAGATTCTGCTTCAGACGATGTGGGCATGGAAGATAGAGTTCTGGCGTCAACAGTTCCAGTCCAGATGATACGCTGCGTGGACCTACTTCGCCGCCGGCGAGGGTCGCGCTTCGCCGGCGCAGCGCAAAAAAATGCCCACCGGGAGTGGCGGGCCAAGCCATTTCCAGGGGAGGAGATTCCGGAAATGGGAGGAAGAAGGCGAATTAGGACATGGGGATATAACGAACACAAGTTGTGTTCTGTGCAGCGCGGCTCACAGCGGGTACACAGGCGGCGCACAGGAAGCGCACAGCCTATGCACAGGATTATTCACAGCTGAGGATAGCGCAGAGAGAAGGGCCGTCCCGAGCCCTGCGCAGAGTGAATCTTGGAGTCCCTCAGGGACGAACCAGCGTCACCCCCTCGCTTGGCGAGGGGGCGGGGGCAGTGCCCATCTACGCCGTTTGCGTCGGCGAGATATCGCCATCGTGCAGGATGATGACACCGGCGCGCAGCAGGTCTTCGACCAGCCACGCCGCCAGCGCTTCTGGCGTCGCATGTTCCAGACGGGGAAAGACGTCGCGGAAGAAGGGGATGGCGGACAGATACTCGGCCAGTGTGTCCGCGCGCAGGCGGCCGATTTCCAACAGCTTGAAAATGAATAGCGCCTTCATAGCGTTCCTGGCCATGCGCAGCGGGTCCGCGGCGAAGGCCGCCACCCGCTTCATGGCCCGTTCCATGGCGTCGTCGAACTCGACGAAGGGCGCGCCGTGACCGGGGATCACCAGGTCGACGCTGCGCCGGCCTATGGCTTCGAGCGTGGCCTTGGTGGCGGCGAGACCGGCAGCCGTACCGGCGAGTTCGGCGAACTGGATGCCGAATCCGTCGCGCCACAGGGCATCGCCGGAGATGAGCAGGCGCCTGGCTTCGCAGTAGAAGGCCAGCGCTTCCATATCGTGACCCGGTGCCGCCAGCGCACGCCAGACCTGGCCGCCCAGCTCGAACTCGTCGTCGGCGCGCAGCACGGCGTCGTGGCGGAAACGCTCGGCGCTCTGTCCCGCCGGTGTCAGCAGGAGAAAGTCTTCGTCCCAGGTCTCCACCGCCGCGGCGATGCCGGCGGGGATGGTGATGCTGCAGCCGTAGGCGCGCTGCAGTGCCGCGTTGCCACCGATGTGATCGGAATGCGAATGGGTGTTCACGATGCGTGCCAGCCGCCGACCGTCCGCGGCTTCGCGTACCAGCGTCAGGGTTTGTGCGGCCTGGCTGACGTAGCCGGTGTCGACCACAGCGGCGTTCTCACCCTCGAGAAAGACGATGTTGTTGGAGGAGAGCCAGCCGCGTTCGATGACGCGCAGCTCACGCGGCAGTCGCGGCTTCAACAGGGCTTGGTCGAACGGGCCAGCAGGGCCCGCGCTACCTTCGAGCCAGGCTGGCGTCCGAGCTCGGCGCTGATCCAGGCCGCGGTCTGTACCAGAGAATCAAGATCTATGCCGGTAACCAGGCCCAGGCCTTGCAACAGGTAGACGACATCCTCGGTGGCAACATTGCCGGCAGCGCCAACGGCGTAGGGGCAGCCACCGAGCCCGGCGACCGAGGCGTCGATCACCGCGACGCCCATTTCCAGCGCCGCGTAGATGTTGGCGACGGCCATGCCATAGGTGTCGTGAAAATGAGCGGCGAGCTTCTTCAGCGGCACGTGCCTGGCCACCGCCTCTATCATGAGCCGCGTCTGCCGTGGCGTACCGACGCCTGTGGTGTCACAGAGCGAAACCTCGTAGCAGCCGAGTTCAAACAGCGCGCGCGCCACCTCGGCCACGGCCGCAGGTGGAACCTCGCCCTGGTAGGGGCAGCCGAGCGCGCAGGAGACGTAGCCGCGCACCTGCACCCTGGCCTGTCGGGCGCCGGCTATCACCGGGCGAAAGCGCTCCTGGCTCTCGGCAATCGAGCAGTTGATGTTCTTCTGGGCGAAGGCCTCGGAGGCGGCGGCGAATATCGCCACTTCTGTGGCACCAGCGGCGAGTGCCTCTTGCAGACCCTTGAGGTTGGGTACCAGCACCGGATAGCTGACCCCGGGCCGGCGCGTAAGCCGCGCCAGCACCTCGGCGCTGTCGGCCATCTGTGGCACCCATTTGGATGAAACGAAGGCACCGGCCTCGATGCTCTTTAGACCTGCTTGCCCCAAGCGGTCTATCAGTTCCAGCTTGACTGCCGTGTCCAGCGCGGCGGATTCGTTCTGCAAGCCATCACGCGGGCCGACCTCGACGATCCTGACTTTCGATGGGAGCGTCATGATGAATGGCCTCTACCCGGCGCCGGCTTCGACGGCCAGCGCTTGGCCACCGTGCGCAGCACCCTGAAGGCGATCTCGGCGGTTGGCGTTCGGCATCTCTTCAAACGGGGTCTTCGCTATCGAGGGGGACCCAACTGGGCTTGCGTTGCTGCAGGTAGGCGGCCATACCCTCCTGAGCCTCTTCCGTGGAACGAATGGCGGCGCTACGCTGCGCCGTATCCTCGATCAGCGCTGCCTCCAGCGGTCGGCCTGCGACGGCGTGGATCAAAGCCTTGCAGGCGGCCAGCGCTCGCGGGCCGTTCGCGAGCAGGCTATCGACGATCTCGCCCACCGCCTCGTCGAGACTGGCCTCGTCCGGCACGATTTCGTGCAGCAGGCCCATCCGGTAGGCTTCGGCGGCGGCGAAGGGTTCCGCCGTGAGCATGTAGCGGCGCGCACAGCGCTCGCCGATCGCCGCGATGAGGTGCGGGCCAATCACGGCGGGAACGATGCCCAGGATCACTTCGGACAGAGTGAATTGCGCCTCGTAGGTGGCGATGGCCACGTCGCAGGCGGCGACCAGTCCAACACCTCCGCCGCAGGCGGGACCCTGCACGCGGGCGATCGTGGGCTTGCCCATCTGCGCCAGGGCCCGCAGCATCTGTGCCAGGGCGCGTGCGTCGTTCAGGCTGTCCTGGGCCGTGATATTGGCGGCGCGCCGCATCCAGTTGACATCGGCGCCGGCGCAGAAGCTCTTGCCGGTGCTGGAGATGACCAGGACGCGCACCGCCGAGTCGGCCTCCATGGCTGCGGTGGCGGCTGTCAACTCGCCTATCATCCTGTCGTCGAAAGCGTTGTGCCGCTCGGGTCGGTTGAGCGTGATGATGCCGACGCCGCGGCTTACCTCGGTCAGGATATTTTCGTACATGCTGCCTCCGAAGGGCCGCCCGAGGGGTAGGCGGGTTTGCGCGGACCACTGCTCCGCGCGCCCGTGTACGCCGCTGCGGCGCACACGGGTCATGCCATTCTAGAACGTAAACCCTTGCGGTAGTTTGTCCGCCGGTGTTCCGTCCGGAACCCATGAAAGATCGAGAATGGTATAGGTCGGATCCACGGTATTGAAGATCGGCAGCACCTTCATGCCGAACTTGGGTTCGCCCAACGCCAAGTAGCTCATCAAGATCGTGCCTACGCCGTCGAATTCGATATTGATGAACTTGATCGGCTTGTCCAGAGCATTGAAAGCGCCCGAGCGCTGGCAAATCATGAACGTATGCACGCGCGAGTTCTTCTTGGCGGTGTCCGTCATGTCGAAGACGGTGTTTCTTCCCAAACAATCGGGGCAATGGATTCTGAAAGGCTGATAGATGGAGCCCTTATATTCGCAGGCCTTGTTGTCGCAACGCGTCGCCAGCAGCTTGCCTTTGCCGAGCGCTTCAAAGAAGGGAGCCTCGCCACCGTAGGTGTGAATATGGGTCAGTTCGCGAGGGTTGGTGACGCCCAGGAGCTTGTAGCCGTTATCCGCATCGCGAATAGGCTCGTTCTGAGAGAGTCGATGGAAACTGCCTTTGAGTTTGTAGCCGTTGCCTTTTACATATACCTGTCCGAACATGCTCATGATGGTTCTCCTTTATGCATCTTTTTTCAACAAATGATCGGGGTTCATCAATATCGTGGCGGTGACGTGCGACCCCACACCGGCGTGGCTGATGGCCATGCCTCTGTTCGCGCCCTTCACCTGCAAGTCCTGCCAATCCGCCGGTTTCTGACGGCCGAATTCCTTCCAGCGCTTTTCGTCGCCGTGCAATTCCGCCCATCTGTTCCAGATGTGCGACGCCACCTCGAAGGCCTGCATGATGCCCGTGGCCCCCACGGAATGCATGCAACCGATGAGCCCGCCGGAAATGTTCGATGGCAGTTTTCCGGGCTTCCCGGTCTTGGGATTGGTGTGGTAGCAATCGCCGGATTCGACATAATCGCGGCCTTCACCGTAGGGTCGCAAACCGACGTCCTCGTAGGTCTGCACGTCGCTGATGGTAAATGCGTCGTGCAATTCGACCACATCGAAATCGTTCAGCGGGTTCTTGATGCCGGCCATGCCGTAGGCGTAGTAAGCGGCCATGCGCGCGGCGAGGAAGCCGCTGAAACCCGGATAGCGCTCGCCGCCCGGGAAACGTACGCCGAGGTCCTTGTATTGATCAGGGGTCTCATGCGGCAGCAGAGGTATGTCCATATGCCGCCTGTCCGCCGGCCGCAGCGTATGCGATCCGGCCGAAACCCAGATTCGCAGCGGCTTATTCTTGGTGTTCTTGGTGAGCTTGATTGCGGTGGCTTCGTCGCAGATGATCGCGCAGGCGGCGCCCACGCTCATCAGGCAGCAGTCGAGCGCGCGCAGCGGATAGGCGACGATCGGAGACTTCAAGACGTCGTCGACAGTGATCTTCATCGGCGCTTGCGCCCAGGGATTCATGCGGGCGTAGCCGTGGTGTTTCACGGAAATTTCCGCGAGGGTTCGGCGGAACGAGTCTTCGGATTTTCCGAAAATCTGCCAGTAACGCTGGGCCATGACGGCGTAGTAACCGGTGTAGATGTGTCCCAGAGGGCTCTCCCAGTCCTTGTCGGCAGCGCAGGAGATGTAGAAATTGCCCTCGTCGGTCGGGACTTCGTCCATGCGTTCCCATCCCATCGCCAGAACGCAATCGGAGTATCCGGAGGCGACGGCCTTTGCCGCTTCCCAAAGCGTTGAACCGCCCGTAGCCCCTCCGGTCTTGACGCCGACGTTGCCGAGCGGATCCAGACCCAAGCGGTCATGGATCACCGCTTCACCCAGGAGCTGATCGCCGAAGTGGTCGGCGAAATGACCGTAGTAACAGCTGTGGATATAGGTCTTCAGCTCCGCGGGCGAAATGTCTATGAGCTGCGCGGCCATGATAAGAGCGTCTACGCAAAGTTCCTCCGTGCGCTTGTGGGGAACGGCGCGGTCAAATATCGACTGACCGGCCGTCACCAGATACACGGGTCTTTGCATCTTGGGAATTGCCAATTGCCTTTCGCTAAACTTGATCATAAAAGCACCTCTTGAAAAGATTTGAGTGGTGAGGGTTCGCCATTGACGAGAAACTACTGACAGGAAAATCTATTCTTCGCGAGCGCGTCGTTGCCTTATCCATGATCCTTTCAGAAGCCTCCGCTTTCGAGCCAGCGCTCGATCTGCGGCAGGCGATCGGCACCCCAGAACGGCTCACCGTCGACGATGAAATAGGGGGCGCCGAACATGCCCTTGGAGACAGCGAGTTCCGATTCCCGCTTGACGCGCTCCTTTGCCTCCGGCGTGGCGATGGCTAGTGCGAAGGTTGTCGCATCCAGGCCCAGCTTGTTGACGATGTCCTGCACCACCTCCAGTTCGCCGATGTTGCGGCCGTCCACCCAGTAGGCGCGAAAGACGGCGTGGGCGAACGCGCGTGCAAGACCAGGTTCCTCGTCTTGCAGCCAGTAGTAGCCGCGCGCGGCCGCCAGCGTCAACACCGGAAAGACCTCGGGGAACTTGAAGGGCAGGCCGTGATAGCGCGCCGAGCGGTCGAAGTCGCGCTTGCTGTATTCGCCCTTCAGGGGCACGCTGACCAGCAGCGGCGAGCCGGTGACCTTGAGCGCCGAACCGAGCATCATCGGCCGCCAGTTGACCGTGCGTCCGTGCTTCGCCGCCAGCGCGTCGATCAACTCGCTGGCGATGTAGGAGTAGGGCGAGGAGAAATCGAACCAGAATTCGATGGGATTTGGCATTTCGTTTTCCTAGGCGGCCAGGGCGCGGCCGATCACCATGCGCTGGATGTCGGAGGTGCCTTCATAGATCTGGCAAACGCGCACGTCGCGGTAGATGCGCTCGACCGGGAAATCGGCGACGTAGCCGTAGCCGCCGTGGATCTGGACGGCATCGGAGCAGACCCGCTCCGCCATCTCCGAGGCGAACAGCTTGGCCATAGAGGCCTCTGTCAGACAGGATATGCCGGCGTCGCGCAGCGCCGCGGCGTGGTGCACCAGGCAGCGCGCCGCCTCGATCTGCGTTGCCATGTCGGCTAGGCGAAAGTTGACAGCCTGGTGTTCGATGATGGGCTTGCCGAAACTCTCGCGCTCCTTCGCGTAGCCGAGCGCCGCCTCGAAAGCGGCGCGCGCCATGCCGACGCTCTGCGCCGCGATGCCTATGCGGCCGGCCTCGAGATTGGCCAGGGCGATGCGATAACCCTGGCCCTCGCGGCCGAGAAGATTGGCAGCCGGCACACGGCAGTCCTCGAACAGGATCTGCGCCGTGTCCGAGGCGTGCTGGCCCAGCTTGTCTTCGATCCGCGCGACGATGTAGCCGGGCGCGTGTTTGGGTGCACCCGTGTCGACGATGAAAGCGGACATGCCGTGCTTGCCGGCGCTGGCATCGCTCACCGCGAAGACGATGGCGACCTCGGCATTGGCGCCGGTGGTGATGAACTGCTTGACGCCGTTCAAGACCCAGCCATCTCCGTCTCTTGCCGCCCGCGTCTTGAGCGCCGCGGCGTCGGAACCGACCTGTGGCTCGGTCAGACAGAAGCAGCCCAGCTTTTCGCCCGCAGCCAGCGGCTTCAGGTATTTCTCCTTCTGCGCGTCGTTGCCGAAGGCGAGCAGCGGACCGCAGACCACCGAGTTCTGCACGCTGATGATGGTTGAGGTGGCTCCGTCGCCGGCAGCGATCTCTTCGAGAGCCAGGGCCAGGGAGACATAGCCCATTGCCGCGCCGCCCCATACTTCCGGCACGACCATGCCGCAGGCGCCGAGCTTGCCGAGCTGGCGCAGGGCCTCGCGCGGAAAGGTGGCGTCGCGGTCCCAGGCGGCGGCGTGAGGGGCCAGACGCTCACGCGCGAAGTCGCGCATGGTATCGCGCACCATCGCCTGCTCCTGGCTCAAGATCATAACAATTCGATGGCCATCGCTGTCGCTTCGCCGCCGCCTATGCACAGGCTGGCCACACCTCTCTTGCCGCCGTACTTTCTCAGGGCGCCGATGAGGGTCACGAGGATGCGCGCACCCGAGGCGACGACGGGATGGCCGAGCGCGCAGGCGCCGCCGTGCACGTTGAGCTTGACGTGGGGCAGCGCGAGCTCCTGCATGGCCACCATTGCGACCACGGCGAAGGCTTCGTTCACCTCGAACAGGTCTACGCTGCCCACGTCCCAGCCGGTCTTGGTGAACAGCTTGCGTATGGCCCCGACCGGCGCCGTGGTGAACCAGCCTGGCTCCTGGGCGTGGGTGGCCTGGCCGACGATCTTCGCCAGGGGCTTGAGGCCCAGCTTCTGCGCCGTCTCCAGGCGCATCATCACCAGGGCTGCGGCGCCGTCGGAGATGGAACTGGAGTTGGCGGCGGTGATCGTGCCGTCCTTGCGAAAAGCCGGCTTCAAGCCGGGGATCTTGTCCAGCTGCGCCTTGAGGGGCTGCTCGTCGCGGTCGATCACGACATCGCCTCTCTTTCCGGCGACGGTCACCGGGGCGACCTCCCAGGCGAAGGAGCCGTCCTCGATGGCGGTCTTCGCCCGCTTGGTCGAAGTGATGGCGTATTCGTCCTGGGCGCTGCGGGTGAACTTGTACTTGTCGGCGCACTCCTCGGCGAAGCTGCCCATCAGGCGGCCCTTCTCGTAGGCGTCCTCGAGGCCGTCGATATACATGTGATCAAGCAACTGGCCGTGACCGAGCCGATAGCCGCCGCGCGCCTTGGTCAGCAGGTAGGGGACGTTGCTCATCGACTCCATGCCGCCGGCGACCATGATGTCGTTGCTGCCGACCGCCAGGATGTCGTGGGCGAACATAACCGCCTTCATGCCCGAGCCGCACATCTTGTTCACCGTGGTGCAGCCGGCGGACAGCGGCAGGCCGGCGCCGAGCGAGGCCTGGCGCGCCGGCGCCTGGCCCTGGCCGCCAGGCAGGACGCAGCCCATGATCACTTCCTCGACCATGGCGGGATTGATGCCGGCGCGCTCTATCGCCGCTCTGATGGCCACGGCGCCCAGCTGTGGGGCGGGGACACTGCCGAGATCGCCGAGGAAGCCGCCCATGGGCGTGCGCGCGGCGGAAACGATGACGACGGGGTTGCTTGCCATGATGGGTCTCCTGTTTAACGCATGGTCTCAGTGAAGAGTTCGCGGCCGATGAGCATTCTTCTGATTTCTGAAGTACCGGCGCCGATCTCGTAGAGCTTTGCATCGCGCCAGAGCCGGCCGGCGGGGTAGTCGTTGATGTAGCCGTTGCCCCCCAGGGTCTGTATTGCCTCCCCGGCCATCCAGGTGGCTTTTTCGGCGGCGTAGAGTATGGCGCCGGCGGCGTCCTTGCGCAGTCCCCGCGCGTGATCCTGAGCGTCGCAGGCGCGTCCCACCGCATAGACGTAGGCGCGGCAAGCCTGCCAGGTCGAGTACATGTCGGCGAGCTTGCCCTGCATCAGCTGGAATTCGCCGATCGACTGGCCGAATTGCTTGCGCTCGTGCACATAGGGCAGCACCACGTCCATACAGGCGGCCATGATCCCCAAGGGTCCGCCGGAGAGAACGGAGCGCTCGTAGTCGAGGCCGCTCATCAGCACCTTGGTGCCATTGCCCTCGCCGCCGAGCACATTTTCCGCCGGCACTTCGCAATTGTCGAAGAACAGCGGATAGGTGTTGGAGCCGCGCATGCCCAGCTTGTCCAGATGGCTGCCCTTGCTGAAACCGGGCATGCCCTTTTCGACGATGAAGGCCGTCACGCCGCCGGTGCCGGCGCCGGTCTTGGCGTAGACGATCAGGGTGTCGGCATCGCCGCCGTTGGTGATCCACATCTTGGCGCCGTTCAAGAGGTAGCGGTCGCCGCGCGCTTCCGCTTTGAGCTTCATGCTGACCACGTCGGAGCCCGCGTTGGGCTCGGACATGGCCAGGGCGCCGACATGCGAGCCTTCGACCAGTTTGGCGAGGTATTTGTCTTTTTGCGCCTTGCTGCCGTTGCGGCGCAGTTGATTGACGCAGAGATTGGAGTGAGCGCCGTAGGAGAGCCCGACGCTGGCAGAGGCGCGGGAGATCTCCTCCATAGCGACGATGTGGGCGAGGTAGCCCATCTGGCTGCCACCGTATTCTTCCTCGACGGTCAGGCCCAGGACGCCGAGCGCGCCGAGTTTCTGCCACAGGTCGGCGGGAAACTCGTTGTCCTTGTCTATGCTTGCGGCGCGCGGCGCGATCTCGCGGTCGGCGAAGGCCTTGACTGCATCGCGCAGCAGCTCTATGTCTTCGCCCAGGTGGTGGTTGAGTCCGATCATGATCTCTCCGATCTATGCCCGAGCGCCCCGGGCGAAGGGCCGCCCCGAGGCCGGGGCAATGTAAAACATCGAGTTCCAAAGGAACGAACCACAGTCACCCCCTTCCTCGGGGCGGAGGCGGGGTTGCGTGGAGCGTTGCTCCGCGCCGCCGCAGCCGGCGGGCTGTGCAAAGCCGGCCGTGGGAGGGGGCCGTGGTCATTGGTCCTCTTTGCCGTGCATGGTCATCAGGGTTTGTTGCATCAGGGCGCAGTGCGTGGATTTTCCGTTCTTAACGACATAGACGTCGCCGCGCGTGATCACCAGGTTCTTGCCCGGCTTTACCACTTCGCCGATGGCGATCAGGAGTTCGCCGTCGCCCGGGGCGAGCATGTTCAGCTTGTACTCGACGGTGAGCACGCTCGAGCCCGCCGGCATCAGGGTGAAGCCGGCGTAGCCCCCGGCGCTATCGACGATGGTGGCGACGATGCCGGCGTGAAAGTAGCCGTGCTGCTGGCACAGGTCGGGACGGTGAGGCAGACGGATCTCGCAGCGACCCGGTTGCAGATCGCTGAGATCGGCGCCGATCAGGGCCATCACCCCTTGGCGGCGGAAGCTCGCACGTACCTTGGCGTCCCAAGCGGCGTCTCGTGCTTCGAACGACGCCGCCTGCCTGGCTATGTTTTCAGAACCTTGCACTGAATTTCTCCCGGAGCGGGATTGTAAGTTGACGTTAACGTCAACGTCAACTATCGTTTATTACCCTGGGCTCAGGCCGCGCGGCGGGGACCGACCCGCCTAGCCGGTGTCTTGCGACTCAGCATGCGCCGACACTGCTCCTCGAAGCCATTGATCTCCGAGAGCACCGCCTCGACGTCCTCGCGCTGTTGCTCGAGGGATGCCTTGCGCTTCGTCAACACGGTGAGGAACTTGGTCAACTGCGAGGACTCGTCGCTCGCCGTGTCGTACATGTCGATCAGGTCCTTGATCTCCGCCAGGGAGAGGCCGAGGCGCTTGCCACGCAAGGCCAGCTTGAGGCGGGTGCGGTCGCGTTTGCTGTAGACGCGCTGCAGGCCAACGCGCTCGGGGAAGAGCAGGCCCTGACCCTCGTAGTAGCGGATGGTGCGCGGCGTGATGTCGAATTCTCGCGACAGTTCGGCGATGCTATAGGTTGCTTCGGTCATTTTCGCTTGGGTAGCCCGGTCCTGGATGCTGCGTCGCAACAAGCTGGTCCCGTTCGGGTAGAATGGTGCTCTAGAAGCCAGCCAGTCATTTTAATTGAAAGTTAATCAGAATTCTCTCCGCAGCGCAATCGCCGACGGGGCAGCCGTGGTGTTCTCGCCGCAGGTGATGCCGCTCAGCTACCCCTACGAACGGCTCCCGGACGCCGGCACGGCGTTCAAGGTCGCGCCCGGCGTCAACTGGGTGCGCATGCCGCTGCCCTTCGCCCTCGACCACGTCAACCTCTGGCTGCTGGAGGATGGTGTCGACGCCTCCGGCGTACCGGCGTGTACGGTCGTCGATACCGGCGCCGCACTCGACCCGACCAGGGACAACTGGCGGCGCCTGCTGGCCACACACCGGCTCAAGCGCCAGATCGTCACCCACTATCATCCCGACCACCTCGGACTTGCTGCCTGGCTCGAGCGCGAGACCGGGGCGCCGCTGTGGATGACCCTGGGCGAATACACTTCGGGACAACTGCACCGCCTCGGGGTGGGCAACTACGGCTTGGACTCCCTGATAGAACTGTGCCGCCGCCACGGCCTGGACGAACGGCAACTGGCAGGGATGGCCGGGCGCGGCAATTCCTACGCGAAGATAGTGCCGGAGATTCCCGCCACCTTTCGCCGCCTGTTTTCCGGCGAGACCGTTCTCATCGGCGCCGATTCGTGGCGTGTCATCGTCGGCTACGGCCACGCCCCCGAACACGCGTCGCTCTACTGCGAGCGGCTGCAGGTGTTGATTTCCGGCGACATGATGCTGCCCGGCATCTCGACCAACGTCAGCGTGCAAAGCGAGATGCCCGACGCCAATCCGCTCGCTCTGTTCCTCGAATCCATAGCAGCTTTCTTGGCGCTGCCCGCCGAAACCCTGGTTCTGCCCTCGCACGGCAAGCCCTTCCGCGGCTTGCACCAGCGCATCGCCGAGTTGCAGGCGCACCATCGCGATCGCTGCGAGGTACTACTCGGCGCCTGCGCCACGCCGAAGACGGCGGCCGAGTTGATCCCGGTGCTGTTTCAAAGGGACATCGGCGACCCGCACCAGCTCGTCTTCGCCATGGGTGAAGCGATAGCGCACCTGAACTATCTTCATCAGAGCGGGGTGCTCGCGCGCGAACTCGACATAGACGTTTTCAGATTCCGCAAGGCCCATTGAAGCAAAGCGAGCCGCGAGACATGAGCGATGAAGACAGCAAATCACACAGCCCCGACCCCAGGGAAGTCGCCAAGACCTATGCCGAGGTAGCAAGCCGCGCCTCCAAGCTGATCGCCGAGCACATCCGGCGCCAGGCCAAGAACGGGGTGCCCAAGGCCAACGACGATCTGGGCATCGCCCAGGCCTTCATGGACATGATGGCGAAGATGCTCGCCAATCCCTACCAACTGGCGCAGGCGCAGATGAACCTGGTCTGGGACTACTTCGCCCTCTGGCAGCACTCCATGCTGCGCTGGTCCGGCATGCCGACGCAGCCCGTGGCGCAAGCTACCAAGGGCGACAACCGTTTCAAGGACGAGGAATGGGAAAAGCATTTCCTCTTCGACTTCATCAAGCAGTCCTACCTGATCACCGCGCGGCATATCCACGACTCGGTGAGCAAGGTCGAGGGACTGCCCGAGGTAACGCGCAAGAAGGTCAACTTCTTCACCCGCCAGTTCATCGATGCGCTGGCGCCGTCGAACTTCGCTCTGACCAATCCCGAGGTGCTGCGCGAGACGCTAAAAACCAACGGGCAGAACCTGCTCAACGGCTTCAACAACTTGCTCCGCGACATCGAGGAAGGGGACGGCCAGCTACGCGTCAGGATGACCGACCCGTCCGCCTTCGAGCTGGGGCGCAACGTCGCCACGACCCCGGGCAAGGTGGTGTTCCAGAACGATCTGATCCAGCTGCTGCAATTTGCGCCGACCACCAAGGAGCAGTTCCGCCGGCCGCTCTTGATCATTCCGCCGTGGATCAACAAGTACTACATCCTCGACCTGCGCGCAGCCAACTCCTTCATCAAATACGCCACCGACCAGGGCCACACGGTGTTCGTCATCTCCTGGGTGAACCCCGATGCCAAGCTGGCGAAGAAGGGCTTCGAGGACTATCTCAACGAAGGCGCTCTGGCGGCCCTCGACGCCGTCTGCGCGCAGACCGGCCAGCAGGAAGTAAACCTGATCGGCTACTGCCTCGGCGGAACCCTGCTCGGCTCGGCCATGGGCTACCTGACAGCCAAGAAGGATAAGCGCATCGTCTCCACCACCTACTTCGTGGCGCTGCTCGACTTCTCCATTCCCGGCGAACTGGGCGTCTTCATCGACGAGGCTCAGGTCGCCAGCCTGGAGAAGAAGATGGAGGAGCGCGGCTTCCTCGAAGGCTCGGAGATGGCCGGGACCTTCAACCTGCTGCGCGGCAACGACCTGATCTGGTCCTTCGTGGTGAACAACTACCTGATGGGCAAGGAGCCCTTCCCCTTCGACCTGCTCTTCTGGAATTCCGATTCGACGCGCATGCCCTACAAGATGCACAGCTTCTATCTGCGCAACATGTACATGAAGAACCTGCTCAAGGAGCCGGGCGGCATAGAGTTGAACGGCGTGCCCATCGACCTAGCCAAGGTCAAGGTGCCCAGCTATTTCATTTCCACTTTGGAAGACCACATCGCGCCCTGGAAGAGCACCTACCTCGGCGCAACCCGTCTCGGCGGCCCGGTGCGCTTCGTCCTCGGTGGCTCCGGCCACATCGCCGGCATCGTCAATCCTCCGGCAGCGAACAAGTACAGTTATTGGATCAACGACAGCAAGACCCTGGCGGCGACACCGGACGAGTGGCTTGCAGCCGCCGAGCACCATCCCGGTTCGTGGTGGAGCGACTGGCAGAACTGGATAGCCGGACGGAACGGCCGCGACATGGTGCCAGCGCGCGACCCGGCCAAGGGCAAGTTGAAGGTGCTCGAAGACGCCCCCGGATCCTTCGCCAAGTTCCGCCTCGACCAGCAGAAGAAGGCCTGAGACTGGCTACAAGGGCAGCCCGCCGCGAAGTTGCTCCGCAGCGGGTGGCCTTGCCTACTTTCGTCCCTGTTCGCCGCGCGCCTTGACGATCAGCCGGTCGACCAGGGCCAGCAGCTCATCGAAGTTGCCGCGGAAATCGTCGGGAGTGCGATATTTGCCGGCGACGACGAAGGAGGGTACGCCCGGGATGCCATAGGCGGCCTGGCGCTGCTTGCTGCGCTGGGCGCCCGTTTGCACGCTGAAGGAGTTGTAGGCGTCGGTGAATTTCTTGCGGTCCAAGCCCTTCCTCACCACCCAGTTGGTGACCCCCGCTTCGGTCGACAGGTCCGTGTTCTCGCGGTGGATCGCTGTGAAGACGGCGGCGTGCAGCCTTTCGGACTCGCCCAGCGCCTCGATCGAGTAGTAGAGCTTGGCCGGGGCTTCCCATTGCGGCCGGAAGATCACCGGAACGCGAGTGAACACCACGTCGCGGGCCAGGGTCTTCGCCCACTTGCCGACCAAGGGATCGATGTGGTCGCAGTGGGGGCACATGTAGGAAAAGAATTCGATCACCTCGACCTTGGCTCTTTCCGTCGGCTGCGGCGGATTGACCAGTTCGTAATCCTTGTTCGCCACCAGCTCCGCGGCGCGAGCGCCGACGACGCTAGCCAGTAGCACGGCGAGGACAGCGATGGATTTGCGCATGTTAAGCATGATTTCTCCAAATTTAGCGGCTGCCGGCTTTGACCACCGTCGCCTGGATTCCGTTCTGGGCGAGTTGATTGCGCGCCTTGTTCATTTCATCGGGCCGGCTGTAGGGGCCCACGCGAACCCGGTACATCACGCCCTTGTCGGGCACGGTGGCCTCCTGCACGTCGGTATCGAGGCCCATCATCGCCAGCTTGGCCTTGAGATTATCGGCATCGGCCGCTCTCTGGAAGGCGCCGGCCTGCAGGTAGAATGACTCGGCGGGCGCGGCGGCGACAGGCGAACTCTGAGCAGGCGGCGGCGGTGTCGGCGCCGGATCTACTTGCGCCCCCTCTCCGCCAGGAAGGATCTTGTAGAACTCGAAACGCGGCTTCTCGCTCACCTTGTCGCCCGGCTTGCCGGGCAAGAGCATGGGCGCATCGCCCGCCGGCTTGGCTTGGGGTCTTTCCGCGTGACCGCTTTTCTCGAGGAAGGGGAAGGGTGACTTGTTCAAGTACCAGACGACCCCGAAGGCGATCAGCACGCCGAGAACCAGGCCGATGAACAGGCCCAGTATGGTGCCGCCGCGTTGAAATGTGCTATTCATCTCACATACTTTCTGGCGCGGATACGCCGAGGATGGTCAAGCCATTCTTCAACACCTGGCGCACCGCCAGCGCCAGCGCCAGGCGCGCCAGGCGCAATCCCGGCGCTTCGACCAGGATGCGCTCGGCATTGTAATAGCTGTGGAACTCTGCCGCCGTCTCGCGCAGATAGAAGGCGATGGTGTGCGGCGCATACTCGGCGGCGGCATCCACGATCAACTCGGGGAATTCGGCCAGGCGCGCGCACAGCGCCAGCTCGCGCACGCCGGCGAGCAGGGCGCAGTCGGCGCCCACCAGCGTCGCCGGATCGCCTCCCCATTGCTGCAGCACGGAGCAGACGCGGGCGTGGGCGTATTGGACGTAGTACACCGGGTTGTCGTTGCTCTGCGACTTGGCCAGCTCCAGATCGAAGTCCAGCGCCTGCTCGGGCTTGCGCAGCAGGTAGAAGAAGCGGCAGGCGTCGTTGCCCAC
>Ga0172380_10002474_pt1 | contig 28184 bp, 34 predicted proteins | sample Leawe162metaG_FD_119747 | JGI IMG/M metagenome (GOLD analysis project Ga0172380, IMG submission 119747) | Leachate microbial communities from a municipal landfill in Southern Ontario, Canada - Leachate well 162 metaG | ecosystem: Engineered > Solid waste > Landfill > Unclassified | place... | reverse complement strand
TCTGTCCCGGCAGTCATCCTTGTCATACTCGTCGCTCATGATGTATCCTTTATCGTTTTGCAGGGTATCCGCCTGCGGTTGCGGTCTGCCCGGTCAGCCGCGCCAGTTGTCCGGGTCGATCAATCGTGCAGATAACTCAATTCAAATCTGCCACTTTTTATTACAGGGTCAGTGCCATCGGTATTACATGTTATTTGCATTATCATCCTATCGCCTGCCGTAATTTCAAGATATATCGGCTGAGTAACGCATTGAACATTGCCTACCCCCGTGGTTGACGGAATGTTACCTTGATCGATAGAATCTGATTGCGTAACGTTATAAAAACGTATTGAAAAGTCTTTCGCGTTTAATGCAGAGTAACAAATCTTTGCAGTACCGTGATAGTCCCCGCCGTGAGCAAATACCATCGTGTCGCCACTCAACGATATCCCATCTGCCTCCTCCCCGCCCCATAGCGTATGCGCCGCATTGGTCACTTGCTGCCAATCGTTTGCCGTAGATATGGATATCGTTACGGAACTGTCGTGAAATCCTCCGTATGCGTGCCAAATAGAGTCTTGGAAGATGCGGTTAGATTTTATTTTTTTAGAATACAACGTATCAATTTCTCCAGTAGTTGCAGTTGTAAGTATAGTTTCTAACCTATCAACAATTCTAACCGTGTCGGCGCTTATGGTTATTTTGTTGCTCACAGAATTACCGAGAGCGATAGCTGATTTTGTTGTTGACAGGCCCTTGCCACCGAAAATTCTACCTGACGAGCTGTCGGCAGTTCTGCCGAGATATATACCCACCCTGTTTGTATCGTTGGGCAACGCCACATCGCGCCCTATCCGTACATCAGTTTTGAACAGTGGAACCCCGATAGCGCTTGTATCGGATGGATGGTCTACATGGACATAGATTTCTTGCCCGCCTATATATGCATCGCCAGAATCACCAGACTCCATTACCGTATTACCACCAGCTAATCCCCCATCGTTACCAAACGCCCGGAACGCTCCCCCGCGTCGCTTATCTCCAGCCGGGGCAGCGGCAAGACTTACCATCAAAGAGTCTTTGTCAACGTCACTTTGGTTTCCGTGCCCCTCTACCATTCCGGGGACGCTGGTGTACAAAGTATCTCCGACGATTACTTTTCCGTAAACGTGGATATCGCCGGTGGTTGAATCTACTGTTGTTCCAGTGTTTCGAAAAGTGGTCGAACCGTTCGACATGGGGATCTGGCCGGGGGTTACGTTGTGGGCAGGAACCAAACTCGAAACCGTCCTGCTTCCTACCACCCCATTTCCTGCAACCGTCAATATCGAATCAGAACCGGAAGAGTCGGCAGAATAAACGAAAACGTCACCGCGAAAATGGGAGACGCCTCCGACATTCAATTTATTGCGAAGGAACAAATTTGATGATGACAACGTAAATATATCACCAGTGGATTGATCTGTGCATGCGTACAGCGTGCCATTATAATATGTCCCTCCGTTAACACTTAACGTCGCGGAATTCCACAAAAGAGAAAACACGGATAGTCCCGCCTGTTTCATAAATACTCCGGCAACGGTTGCCCCGCCAGCCGATACCCCTACATATACGTTCCCATCGTCATCAACCCATGAGTTTTGATGATAACGGTCAGAGTCTTCGTACAACGAAAATGCAGATGCTCCAGGAATCAACCTATACACTCCACCACCGAAAGCAAAAGCGTATACCGTATCTTTATGCGATGCTAAACGTGGATTTAAACCAAACGAAGTACCTACTGCGGCAAATGATCCTGTCATATTTGTTTTTTTGTAAACTACATTCTGAGCTGTAAAATACATATCGTTAGCCGAAGAAACAGTTATATAAGAACCGTATGAACTTGATCCAACGCTTAAAGAATCGTAGGGAATAAAATCACTGCCGTTAAACTCGTAAATCCTGGTCCACCCCGCTATATTTGTAATAACAGATGAGAAAATTCTGTTTGTTGATCTCTGAACGCAGATAGATGTATACGATCTGGCCGTAACCCCAATATTTGCAAAAGCCCCCGTTCCTCCAGTTTGACGATAAACTCTTCCATATGTGGATGCAACTGCGTAAATGTTTCCAAGCGTGTCGGTTGCCATAGCCGAATAGTAGTCATCGGTTGCTCCAAACGCCGTAAATGTGGTGTCGGTTGATGGAATGTCAACGTATCCGCCATAACCACCGCGCACCATCATCGGAGATTTAGAATAGCTCTTCGATGTACCTGATTGTGTCGAGTACGGGACGAAGGGGGTGTCGCAGAAAATACGGGTAGAATCTACCGCCCCGACAGCGGCACGGGCTTGAATACGGGTAAGCGTTCGCCAGGTTGAATCGGATGCGCGGCGAGCAATCAATGCCGTATCGGCAGAAGATCCGGTTTGAGTTATTCCACGGTGGGAATATTTTGAAACGCGGGCGGAATCGCTCTTAATAAATTTACCGTTGGCGTCGGTTCCGATGCCGGGTGAATTTCGAAGAGAGTCAACCCTCATCGAGTCGCGCGCCCGGATGCTGCCGCCGGGGGGGTTGATCGACCACTGAGAAAAAACTGAGGACGACAGTGCGGCTATTAAAAAAAACGACCTCATGTTAACACCTCTTCACTGAGTGGTAGCCTGCGGTTGTGCCGACCGTCCGACCACAGCATGTATTTATAATCGTAATCGTTGGTCAAATAGTACTCCTTCACAGTACCCGCCTCCGGAAGGTTCACCGCGGCCGCTTCGTGGTCGGCATAAATCGGAACCACCCCGCCAGCTCCGCCGGCATCAAGGTATATTCCGCCGTCCCTTGTATCAAGAGCGAGGTTGTTTCCAATATTCAATATAGTATAAGTCCGGCCGTTTCGAGAATCTTTAATCAAAAGCGTGTTTTCGTCGGCAATATCTTCTATGGCCGCTCGAATGGCGAGTTCTTGGGTTACGATTGTTTCGGCCATTACGCGCCCTGCTGAGTGTTCACGTTAAGTAGTCCGAGAACATTTGCCTGGATAGAGTTTTGCCACTTTGTCGCATTCAAAACAATTTTATCATGGTCCCTGATGGTGTAATCGTTGTCCCCGGTAACCGGGTCGTCGACGGTGTAAACGAGAACGCCGCCTTGCTCTTGTTCGTCTCCCCACGCAACGATAGAGGCAGAATCAACCGTGAACGGCGTTGCCCGCGCCGTCGAAATGTTCGACAGGCTCGGAAATGTCAAATTGATTATGGCGTTCTGAACATTTTCTTCGGGGTTTGTATTTTTTGGAACTGCCGCGAGCGCCTTCACAATGTTTGACCCGAACAAATCAAACAGAAGTTCAGAGCATTGTTTCCATTGCACCGAAACCTGCCCGATCTCAATTTCAGAAAGCCCTATGGAAACTATTTTAAAGTAGTCGTCGATGTCGTACTCGGAGTGTGTTATCCGCCAGATGTCATTTACATAGGCCGAAATCAGCCCGATTTTACAAATCGAAGAAATCGTAGTTATCGGAAAAGATTCTCTCTTCGCTATTTCGAGAATTCGGGTTGTCACGATCTCGGGGAACACGAACCCCTGCAGGTCGTAGTCCCCGCTCCGGATGGTGCCGGTCGCCGCGATGTTCGACTCGTCCCTGTAAAATGCCTCAAGGCTGGTGAACGAATCGGCGAACGAAGTAAATTTTGCGCGAAACTCGTTTGTCGTGTTGTCGATTGTTTGATACGATGGAGTAAACGACGGAAAATCGTCGCGGGAAAGGCGCGGCACCCCGTTTTCATCTTTTACAACATTGCCGGGAAGCGTGATTCCACCCATGCGCCCTTGCGTGTACAGACGCGCCGGGTCGTTTGTGGTGAGATAATATTTTCCCTCGCTGTCGAGTGTCAATATGCAATCGGTCCACTCCTGTATTTTCTTTATCATTTCACGCGCCGACGACTGCTGCTGAAAAGAGCAGTTCACCCCGTACGGCTTCTGCGGATTGTTGTAATAATATTCGAGTACCCGCCAAAAAGAGGCTACGTTTACGTGCTGATTTGGGGTCAAGTTTGGATCAATTACACCGGTGGTCGTGTTAATATCAATGGTGGAATCGAGCCCGAGACCGTAAAACCTGTTCGTCAAAAGATCAAATATTGCAGATGCGGGGTTCGCTCCGGCAGACCTGGTCTGCGGCAAAATCATTGTTGCCGCAGTGGCAACAAGCGGATCAAGGGTTTCAAGCTCGTCCGGCTCCCCGTAGTACAGCGGGTCTCCATCAACGGTGTCGGTAATTCTCCATGGCCTATTCCACCCAAATAGGGGGTTTGTTGCAACATCTCTTAAGTAGTAGTCTCTCCCTATTTCGAACGTAAACACCTGCCCGGTTTGGTATGGTAGCCTCCAATAATCGATCAGCCTGAGCGGTTGAGGTGGCGCTAAAAACTGAAACGCGGTTCCGGGAGGAAGATTTGCAAACGACTGATTAGATGGTCGTATGTATATGTCTCCACCCTGTTCGATATTGTTGAAGAGGCCGGACCCGAACGGGCCAATAAAATTAACAACCGTGGAAAGAAAGCTTCCAACAACTGCCTTTGTCCACGGTATTGCGTCCCCGTGAATTGATATCCCGGTGGCAAGGTTTCTGGTTACCTCGTACCGCACCTTGTTTACTGTCGTCCTCTTGTCGTTCGACCATGGAACCGGGTGTTTGTCGTTGAAATTGTAGTGCGCTATTCCGTGCAGCGGAGAAAGAAATGATTGCGCCACGCGCTCAGCGGACACGGCAGATTTTTGATAAATAACCGGCGTCGAGTCATTAAACACGTATGGATTGCCGGAGTTGAAATTAGCATCAAGCCAAGTACTGCCATTGGAAAGAAATCTCAGGCTTGAATCTATAAGGATATTGTGTAGCGTTACGTCGCCAAAGCAGATGGCCTGCCAAAGCGAGGCGTTATCTATTGCGTATTGTACCCCGTCAAGCACCCCATATACCACATCCTGGGACGAAGTCAGAACTTTTGCTATGTCGTCTATTATCGTTCCCTCAACAATGGCGTTTCCGTAAACGATCGGAACCGACTTCACATCGCTGTAGAAGCGGAGTCCTGGCGGAGCCGCAACTCCGAGGGTTGGATTTACTGTTGTCCCGCTTATGAGGGGAGAAAACATTTAATCCTGCGTTCCTACCGGCAGCACGGTCGGGTCGCTTGCCGGAAAGTATGGGAAACCAACAAAATTGATCAGGTTGTCAAAAACACTCTTGCAAAAAGACGGCGTTTTGTCACACCCAGGAAGTAGCGACACCGTGACGGGGTTCGAATATGTAGCCGAAAACGGGTAGTGAAAAAAAATGGTTCTTTCCCCGATTTCGGTGAGCCGCACCCGGTAATCAACATCGGACTCGTCCCCGTTGCGCGGTAGATTGTACGCCACGCCCCAGGCATCGAGATCGGCGCCGGTTATTTCCGACAGGTCGCCGGATGGGTTACACGATGAAATGGCTCGCATTTCTCCGCCGACAGTTATACGCCCGTAGGTCCAGAAATTTTTTATCGCGTTGCCGTCGGCGTCCAGGCTGCCGCCCTGCGGAATTGTTATCCCGTTCACCGTGTCGATGCGGGTGGCCATTGTAAAAATCACGGCCTTTCCGTACCCGTTTACCCTGATGCTTCCGGACGACGACGTTGCAAACCCCGACTGAACAAGTGTGCAGAAATCATCGAAGAGCGTGTTGTTGCAGGCGCTCTGAAAAAAGACGTGCGGGAGATCCTTGCCGAGATAAAACATAAGGTTTTCGCAAGTGGCCTCTGCTTCGCCAAGTGATTTTTTCACCGAAAGAACCGGCCCGTTAAAAATGACCCTATACGATTTGTCGATAAGAAACATTTTGACGATCGAAAGCCACATGGTTCCGCCCTGAATAAGGCTCCCGGCAAAGGTGTTGAGCTGCGGGGCGGTAATCGTAACCGGATTCGAAGAAAGCTCGCTGTCGAGACTAATTTCCGATCGTTTGATCGGGATGTGAGTGTAATAGTTGCCGTCCCACGACTCTGCGGCGGTAAGGTCGCGATCAAAAGATGTGTACCGGATCGAAGCCGCGTTTGAAAACGTAAATACGTAAAGCTCTGCTGATTCAGGCTGCTCACGAGAAAAAACGTTTCCTATGAAGCTCACGACAACCGTTCTTTCGGCAACTCTATGAAACTAAGTTCACATTCCGATATTTCGGGAGTGATATGGTTTAAAATAATTTCATCCTGATCGAATCGGCAGTAAATAAGACGACCGAACAGCCTAATACTGGAGATCGACAGGGCGACCCCGAGCGGTGAGGCAACAGTCATCACGCCAGCGGCAACCGAAACAATGCGGGAGTGGCGGATTGTACCTGCAGAATCGACAATAACCATCCTTTCGTGTGGACGCAGCCACATCGTAAAAGTTTCGGAAATAATAATTTCCGTGTCGTTGGCGCCAATAGGCTCCACTGCGTGGAAGTAGTTTTTCGGGACAACCGCCCAAAATGCCCGCTGCCGCCCCTTGTGCAAGCTGAAGAACGACAGAATGGAGCTTTCAACAGTTTTTGTCAGATTGACGAACGACGAAGTAAACTTTATTTGAATATCATCGGTAATATTGCGCAGCACCACGCCAGTTCCGGGGTATTGTATCGGCGACCGGTACGGTTCGATTCCCTGACCTGGCGGGGACGTCCAATCCTCGCCAATGTTAAAAATATCGAGCGCCATTAAAAGTATTCCTCGAAGGTTATTTCGGTGTCGGCCAGTGCCGTCGTTGCGATGTTGTCAAAAAAATTGTTGATGTACGCCCGCATGCACGGAAAACAAACAGTTCTACCAATATAAAAATCAAGAATGACCGGTCCGCTGATAACAAACCCCGTGTTCCCGCTGATCGATTCCAGGGTGTGCAGCTCGAAAATATTCGGATTTGAAGTATCGATCAGCACCACCCGGTTGCATAGATTTACAAAATTAAACTTTTGCAGAAGTCCGGAAGCGGCAACTATTGATGTTGCCCCGGCAAGCGATTCGCCAAAATTTCCTATTGGATAAATTGGTTCGACAAAAATCGGCGCCATGAAAAAATCGGCGTGCATCCGGCGCATAAAATTCTCAATGGCCGGCATGTCGCCCGGAGAAAACACCGAGCACGACATCGAGCGTTTCATAGTTGAATAGAGCGGGATGCGGGACTGTTCGGCGCCGGGCTCGCTGGAATTGATCACCGTGTCAAATCGGTAGCTGATGGATACCGAATTCTGCCAATCGGGTTGCCACGGGAAAACGTCTGACGCGCCCACTATACCCCCAGCGCCTGGCGAACGGCTGTTTTGTTTTTTCCGAGAAAATTGATGTAGCTACTTTTTCCCTCGCTCGACGCCATGTGTCGGTCGATCATGCGCGGATCCTGAATATTGGTAATACGAACCGTTGACCCGCCTGCAACCGCCCTTCCTCCCGCCCCGGCCGCCGCCGCTGGTGCCCCGCCAGCGTATGAGCGGATGACCGACGGGGGAATGAGGCCGCGGTTGATTGCGTCCATTCCTGCGGTTCCGTAAAGTTGCACCGCAGACCGCCGGTGCATGAATTCGCCACCCTCCGCATTGATGGTGACTCCACCCGCAGCGTGCGACGGTCCATCGATCGGGCCGCCGACCTCCATTTTTGGGGGCTCGGTTGCGGCTATTTTTGCGATCTGAATACCCCCGGCAATACCGACAAGTATCCCCGTGGCGATTCCGTATACACCGCCCTGCGCGATCGCTTTAGTTACACCCTCGAAAGTGTTGATGGTCGCCGATGCAATCGCGGCAACCTTACTGAGATTAAAAAGGGCGATCGATTTTTCGCCGGTCATCTGGTAAAGATCGTTTGCGATCGACACCAGGGCGGCCGCGGATGTTCGCGCAAGTTCAAGCTCACTCGCTTTTAGCGATTTGACGAACTCGTGTGTTTTTTGCGCGTTCTCCCGCTCGTGGGCTGCGGTCAAATCGTCCTGCTCGCGTTTCGACGCCCCGAGCTTCTTAAAATCGGCGAGTTCTTTCGCCTGCGCCTTTTTGCGCTGTGACTCTTCAATTTTAAATTGCTTTTCAAGGCCGCTTGATTTTGGAGAACCGCGCCCCTCGGCGTCTCCTAAAATGGTGCCTTTTATTGTCTCGCTGTGCTCCTCCGCGTCCTTTTCCTTTTTAATTGCGGCAGCATATTTTTCAGAAAGAGCGATCTGCTTCTGTTTAAATTCTGCATCAATTTTTGCTATGGCGTTTCGGGCCTTCTGCGCCTCCGCCGAAGTTCCGTATATTTTTATTATTTTATTTTGGGCGGCCACCTCGTCATCGTAAAGCCCTTTTATTGCGGCCGACTCGCCTTTGTACCACTCGTCGATAGATACTCGACCTTGGCGCAAAAGGCTGTCAATTTCCGCCATGTTTGCCGATAGTTGGGCTTTACCAACGTCAAGAAGATCAAGAATGGCGTCGCGCTGCTTGTCCGACGCGCTCCCCCCGCTGCCAGATATTGGCGCGGTGCCAAGTTTACTCGGGGCTGGTTTTCCTGGTGCTGGTCCGCCTTTGCCGAACAGTGCATCCCCGGCGCCGATCTCTTTGTTCAGCAGGGCTATTTGTTTTCGGGCCTCTTCGATGGTATATGTTAAGTATGTTCCACTTTTGGAAATGGTCACAAAGCTGTCGGAACCACTTTCCTCGGCGTCCTTCATTGCCTTTTGCAGGGTGATAAGGTTTTGCTGCAATTCGATTACGACGCCGCGCTTCACCTGGTCGGCCTCGCGCCTTCTTGTTTCCCCAAAAAGTTCATCCATGAACGCCTTTACAACGGGAATGCCCTCTTCTTTCATCCACGTTGCAACAGTCTGAATTGTCGGAAGGAATTCAGACGCAAACTCCTTTTTCAGGTCGGCGATTTGATTTTGAAGAATTACGACCGGCCCAAGCCCGGCTTTTCCCATCTCTTCCGCCATGCCCTTTATTTTACCTTTTCCGGCGTCAACTATGGCGTTGTAAATTTCGAGCTGGCTTCCGTTTTTTTCAATCTCAATACCGAATGGTTGAAGCCCGCGGGTAGTTCCGAATTGAATAGCTCGCCCAAATGCCTCGGCAGTTTCCGCCGCACTTCGACCCTTAAACGCTGCGAAGTCCTGAATTACCGGAAGTAATTTTTCTATTTCTTCCCTGTTGAGCTTATGAATTGCAAGGGAGTTGGCGGCCGCAAGGGTGTCGTCGTCCTCAAATCTGGTAAGTTCTTGCTGCCGGTCGGCATACTTTTTTATCGCTTCAGCCCCGTCGCCAAGGGTTGCGCGCAACTGAACCATTGCAACAACCTGTTCGTCAACACCGGCAGCCCCTTCTTTTATAACACCGACAAGTTCGCCGAAAACCTTTTTTATTGCGTCAACGGAAAATTGACCAGCAATAAAGCCTTTAGCCGTTTCCTGCCACGACTTGCCGAACTTCTCGGTTTTGCCCTCACCCTTTCCAATAATAGTCTCAAACTCGCTCATCTTCGCTGAAAAATCGGAGAGGGACGCTTTGACCTGTATCAATAGGGTTGCTTCGTCGTCGCTTGACATTTTATTCTTTCAGCCAGCGGTTAAATTCTTCGGCGGTTGCGTTCATTCCGTACCGGCACCCGATCCCGACTTCTTTACCGAAAGATTTCATTTCCTCGTTTCGGTTTTCGGCAGCCGCCCGGCAAAGTGCGCGTATTTTTCTGAGGCTGTATTTTTCCATGATGTCAACCTCTTTGAACCCTCTCGAAACAAGAAAATCAACCGCCCTGGTCAGACTATGGTTCGAGCCGTCAACGACATCGCCAGGGCCAACCAGTTTTTTAGGTAACCAATGTTCTGCATGACGATCTTTAAAAGCAGCGTCATCATTGATTCGGGATCGATTTCTGATATTTTTTTATCATCAACGTGAAGGGTGATCTTAAATATTTCACGGAGGTGCGGCATGATGACAAAATAAAGCTGTTCGAAATTAAGCAGCTCGATTTTAGTTGACGGTATTCCGCTCACTTCCGTTTTTACTACGTGATAAAAATCGGTAAGAGATATTTTCCGACGCTTTAGGTCTGAATAAATTTTCTCAAAAACAGGGGCGAGTGCTTCAATTTCGTCGAAACCCCACGGTTTTACCGACAAGTCGGCGACGGACTCGGGGCGATCCTTAAGCACCTCAACGTCGGGCGCGTCGGGGAAGTCTTTCTCAAGCACTTCCTTTGTAAATTCACTTTCTTTTTTCATTTTGACCTCTCTTTTATGCGGAGTCCCAGGGGAGGGAGGTCGCACCGCCCCTGAAACGTCCGCTCGTCGCTTCCGCCAGAAAGGTAACGGTTACGACGGATACGCTGTTGCGGCGACGATTTCGGTGATTTCTCCGAACGGAAAATCCGGATGCAAGCCGTTGTCGTCGTCAATGTAAACTTTTCCGGTAAAGCTCAGTCCCGCATAGTTCGCCGGATCGAGCATTTTAATTGCCGAATCGGGATTGAGCTGGACTTTCCACAGCTTCACTTGGTGCCGCGGCCCGACCGCCGACATTCCGATGTACCGCAAAAACCCGGTAACCGGCTCTGTGCCCTGGGTGAATTTCGGAGTGACCACGGCGCCGCACTTGAAGGTCACCGTTACACCAGACTGCGCATCGGTTATGGAAAGATCGTTTCCGCTGCGAATCATAAGGCGACCCGTTTCGAGATCCACGCGGTAGTTGTCCGACGCCGTTGTGTCGTCGATCGCCGTGGTGACCGCTCCCGTGGCGGTAATCGAAATCGATCCGCTTTTTATCATGCGATACCCGAGATCGACCCACCGATCAAGGCGGGGGGTGTACGAAACGTCGGGGTGGGTAACGCCGGCCTGAGTTATTACCGCCAACCCGTTCGTCGATTTCTGACCGTCGGGGTCGCCAAGAAAAAACAGCGCCATGTTTTCGCGGCTGCGCTCCTCGGGGGTAATTTTGACCTCGTACTCCATCTGGGAGATGTACGCGGCGTCAAGCACGTTGAACGGCCCGCGCGAAGTGAGATGGTCCTTGAATTGAAACTTCGGGGTAAGGTCGAACGCGAGACAGTTCCCGAGATCGCACTCCCCGGCGTGGTTTCCGGACGGCCCGAACCACCCGAAAGAGATACGGCCGCGCGGCATGGATAGATTTTTTGGACTCGGCGAAAGTACAGCGGCCATGTGCGGCCTCCTTTATTAAATAGGGTTCACTAAAAACGGATTTCCATAAACTGTTCGATACGTAATATTGAATTGCAGCAAGATAACTCCCTTGCCGGTTTCATAAAAAAGCACATCGGAAGAAAGGCCCGGATTCTCTTCTATTTCGACAAGGCCCGGTGCCTCCCGAATAAGTGTCCCAATAGGAATGATCGCCCGGACAACCTTCGCCCCGTAATCGATCATTTTCGGGTAAAGTATGTCGTTGTCGTCAGCGTCAGCCCACACGGAAATTTCCGCCATGAACTTGGCTTCCCGGTACTCATTCAGCTTTGTCGACCGTTCGCTATCCGTCAATATTAAAACGTGCGGTTTCGGCTCCGACTCCTGAATGGTGCGGGATGGGTTGAGAAAGATCGACGCCGCGGATGCCCCTGTATGCATAAAGTCGGATATTGTCGCAACAGAAGCAACCAGCGCGTTGTCAATTCCAGTTCGAACCGCTGCCATTATTGCCCCCTGTACGACTTTACAAATTCAAGATTATTATTCAAATTGTGCGACATCGTCCACCCGAGTTCCTGGACCGACCACCGACCGGGAAGGTTTCTCGCTCCGCTTGGCCGTTCAGGTATAATATAATAGTTACCTGTTTTTTTCGCTGTTGCAAAAGCGTGTTTTTCGAGCTTCTTTCCGTTGAACCCCCCGCAAAAAGATTTCATAAACGCGGTGTCTGCAAAAAAGATATCCGTCGAAAGCTCGTCCGGACAGTCCCATCCTGACCCGGCGTAGTGGGCATCGGCACCTTCGGCAGCGTCAATAATACCAATCAACTTTTTTTCGTCGACCAGCCAACTGTCGACACTCAACTTTAACCACCATTTTGCGGCGTGTGGAAGCAATAGGCCAAACCCGCCGGTGATAAGTTCATGCTCCCCGAGCTGAATACCCTTGTTTGCAACTCGAAAGTCGCTTGCTTGGTCCTTGTTTTCGCCGTTATAACAAAAAGCAATCCGCGGAACGATCGTTTTGTACGATTTCAGAATGGCATGCAGGTGCGGCCAGTACGCTTCACGGTTGAAGCATGTTACAATCACATTGAGAATCACGCCTTCATTCCAATCGCATAGCAGTCATCACCAATAATTTTAGATTCGGCCATCTTTACGCCAGATTCGTCAAAAAGACACTGCATGCCGTCGGGAAGAAACCGCCAGCAGTCAATCGGATACCGATGTACACTCCACCGAAACGGGGCTATGAGTATGATTGGTGACCCCACTTTTAAAACGCGCACCATTTCCCCGACAAGTAAAAAAGGATTTCTGCAATGTTCGATGGTTTGTCCGGAAATTACAAGATCGACAGAGTCAGAATCGATGACAATACTGTACGGCTGCATAACAATATCGACGTTCTTTCCCGCCGACAGGTCCGCCCCGCGGTACCTCCACTTCGAACCGAATAGCGCCCGATACGTTCCGTTTACGTCTTGACTCCCGAAGTCAACAACGTCGCCAGACCCCCCGGCAACAAACCGGCTCAACAGCGATTCCATTATTTTGTACGATGCCGGATGCATTATTTTTCACCCACTTTTAATAGTGCGGCCACGTCCGCCCCCATGATTAAGCCGATATTTTCCTTGATTTTTTCGTCCGACCAATCCCACCATTTTATACGAAGAAGTATTTCTACATCGTTTTTTGAAAACCGGGACCGGGTAACCTTTGCCGGGTTCCCGACAACCACCGAATACGGCGGAACGTCTTTTGTGACAACAGATCGGGCTCCGATCACGGCGCCGTCGCCAATAGTTACGCCGGACATCACAAGAGCACCGGCGCCTATCCATACATCGTTTCCCACAATGATGCCCCCACGGGTTCTGTTGTGCTTTTCACCGACACCCCACCTCCACGGGAACGGGAACGAGGAAATACAGTCAGTTCGATGCTCACCTCCAAGGCAAAATGTTGCCCCTTCTGCGATCGAGCAAAACGCGCCTATTGAGAGATCGGCGTCGCCGACAAACATTGTTTTCGGTATCCCGTATGTATGCCGACCAATAGTAATCATTTCAACCCCAGATCGTTGCGTAATTTTTGAAGGTCTTTTCCGACGCCCGCTGACGCAAACCCAAGTAAGTCCTCGACGGCTATTTTTACGGGGATGTTGACGCTTGTTTTCATGATAAACAGCGGAACGACGCCTGTTTTCGCCTCGCCCTTCCTCGCCCCCTTGACGTAAAGCTGCCGACCGAAAAGGATTAGGTTTCCGTTTTTGCTTCGCGCAAAAAAAGTGTTTCCCCACACCGCAGCGTCTCGCGGCCTCCCGCGCGGAACTCCATGGTTCCCGAGCGCCGCCGGAAGAGGTATGGCAAGAAACCTGCCCGATTTTGGGGTTACAGTCGTGACATGGCCGCGCTTACCGATCAATGTTTTTCCGTAAACCTTCCCCATCTCGATGCCGCCGACAAAGTCGTCCCCGTTTTCTACAACCTGGCGCGGCTTAATGGAGTTCGAAAGGTGCCCCGACCGACGCATGAGCAGGTTGTCATGATGCCCGCCATCGAACGCAATGAACCGGTTGGTCCGGACGTCACGCTGCAGGTCGACCATGCTGCCGGCCACAAGTGAGCGCAACCGCCCCTTGATGTACTTCACCATGTTTTTTCCGTACCGCTTTAACGGCTCGGCGTCCATCATGATGTCGTTTTCTTCGGCCATGGTTCCTCAGTACGGCAAAAGCGGATCTGCGATCACCACCTGATCTGGAATCCCCTGGTAAAGATCGGTTATCAGCATAGTGTTTCTTGGGTTCGCTGCCTCCGTTGCGACCGGAGTTTTCAGCGGGTCAATCGCAAGTTTTTTATCGAGATCGCGCAGGTAATCGCCGTATGTTCCGACAACATCCTCAACCACCGAACTCCCGACGGCCACCCGTCTGGAATACCGAAAAATCGTTCGATCCGGGGCGAGGACCGAACGGTCCTTGATGTGCAGAGCACTTTGAGTTACGCGCGAAAGTCCGCTCATAATTACGGGTTTGTCGTTTTATAAAAAATCAGCCTGGCAAGAGTCGCCGTTGTCCCGATCTGCCGGATCTTGTCGAAAATGGTGCCCCGGATTTCACCGTTCCTTACCGGGAGCAGCGTGTACTCGTTCACCGGATCACCGACAAGGTGAACGTTGATAACACCATACTTTTCAAGGTCGGCAACGGTGGCGGTATCTTCCCACCCCTTGAACCACACGCCGCCGGGCACCGTGTAAACGCCGTTCGTGTACGAAATGTTCGCCCCGAGCGTTTTCGCCGCGGGCTGAACGACGTTCGAAATCAAGTTCATCTGCGCAATTGCGACAACTGAAAAAAGCATCAAAAGTATTCCGATTTTATTCCGCACACATTCCTCCTTTATACAGTTTCGAAAAGGGTAATTTTCCGGTACGATTCGAGCACTTCGAAAACCTTCGGCAGCCACCCCTCCTTGAGATCGTTTTTATTGATAGATCCGTCCTTAAATGTTACCGAAGTCAACCCTGGAGTTTCCCGCTGCTTATGTTCGTAGGTCACCTGCATCAGGCATGCTTCAACAAGGTCTGCTGGCGGGGTGGCATTGGTCACCCACGTTGGACTGTTAAGGCGCCGCTGCATCCGCGCGGTTACCGCTTGTGCCCGAACGGTGAGCCCGGCATCGAACTCAGTCGTTCGCAGATTGCAATACGACGCGCTTTTAAGCGTCGCGTGATCTGTAGCATCACCGGATATCAGCGTCCAATCAGTTGCCGACATCGAGCATCCTCCTCACGTTGTACACGACCTCACCGACTGAAATGTCTGCCATGCACGAAAAATTGATGCACTCTTTGTACCGCTCCGACCGAAAGCACGGTTGACACTTTAATCCCAAGTGGAGCACCCTTGACGTTCCCCCGATCGGCTCATTTTTCTTCAGAGCGGCCCCGCCCCACAAAACGAGCATATTCTTTTTAAGGGCGTCCGCGGCATGCATGAGCCCGGTATCGGTGGTAACCATCAGTGAGCACTGGTCAATTACTTTGCAGGTTTCAGTGAAAGAAAGTTTTCCGACAAAATCGTAATCGTAAATACCTACATCAGAAAGCTCAGTGTTGTACCCTATCTTTGCAATTGCAATTTTATTGCCGTAATAGTTTTTAAGTTCAACCGCAAGCGAATGAAAGTTGTTCCATTTTTTCGCTACCGATGTATCGCCAAACGACCCGTTACATAAGCAAACAAGTTTTTTATCTTCGAGCTGTAGCGCCGGAGAGTTGGCGCACGCCACCGCCTGATCGGGCTTCTGCCCCGAATAGCCGTAATGATCCCGGACTGCGCTAAAATAATAATCGGTTTCATGAGTGATAGAATGGTCCCACGCGGCCTTGTGGTAAGGTTTTCTCTTCTCAAAAAAATCGCGCGCCGCCCCGTGGGTTGACCACTCCGCATAATACCACACAGAGTACGGCTTCGGCATTTTAAGGGAGGCGTCCGAAAAATCCATCACATAGACGTCCTCAACGAAGGGTAACCTTCTCCACAGGTCAAGAATTCCGTCTTTGCGCGAATCCGTCCAATCGACATCCGTACAGATATCAACTTTGCCGGATGGGTCCATTGACGCCAACGCCCGGAGCGCCGGAGTCATCATAATAAAATTGCCAATACCTGTACGGAAGTGTGCAAGTGTTTTTGTGTTCACCTTATAACCCCGTCGATTGCCGCCCAAAATTCATATGGGGCTTTTTTAAGAATTGGACGCAAAACCGCGTCGTTGCGCCAATCGAAATCCCAGCTTGTATGGAATGCGTTTTCGTTAGTGATGACCTTGCACCCGGACATTATCGCTTCAAATAGAATGCGCTCACCGGCGCATTTTTCGAGTGGGCAATGAAAAACTGTTTCGTACATCGGGTAATACTCACACATTTTCGTGTAATTTATTTTTCCGAGACTAAAAACATTCTTTCCAGCCAGCACCACGTCGGACGCAATAAAAAACTTAAGGTGGCTGTTGCTTTTCAAATAATCAAGAACGTTGTCGCGGCATTTCCCATAGGATGGAACAAAGACCGTTCCCGGCGTGTGCGGGCCGCCCATTTTCCAGTCGTCAACACAGAAAGAAAGAGGCAGGCAAATTGACCTCCCCTTTATTTCTTCACCGCAAAGATCAATATAGTGTTGGGCGTGCTTCGGAGAAATAAAAACATTGAGCCTTGATCGCCTGTAAATTTCTTTTTCGACCTCGAAGCAATCGTGGTCATACTTAACAAACGGCTTGCCGCTTTTGAACAACCAATCAAGCAGGGCGGATTTTGCATCGTCGACATAATGAAGATTATTTACAATTACAATGTCGGCCGATTTAAGCAGCTCGAACCCTGAATTATCTCCGCCGACTTTCCACCCCACTATGTCAAACCCAAGGCGCTGCCCGATCTGGACGACGTTAAAACTTGATATTTCCGCCCCGCCGTTTTTTTCATAATTCTGGCACCACGCAATACGTGTAAGGCGGCGCTTCGCCCACGAATCCCGATACAAATAATTCGTTTCAACAATTTCGCGGTCAAGCTTGAGGTCGGGGTCAATAATTTTTACGTGCCCGCTCGCGTGAAGGCTTCGAGCGTCGTTGTATGGCAAATGCATAAAATCGCCATGCCGCTGCTTGAGCGATTTGTCAATGCACTCACATTTGTAAAAACTTTTCACTATGACCTCTGCAAGATAAAACAGCAGGCGGCCGAAGCCGCCACGCTGTTAGTTTGTCAATCCGAAAACTACGACTTCGCACCCTCCAGCATCTTGAACGCAAAGGACGTTCCGGGCATACCGTCCATGCGGGAGATAAACCGGACATACGTTTCATTTTCCTTGAAGCCGGGCGCGTCGGAAATGTCGATGCGCATATCCGCCCGCATCCCGAGCATGTACATGGAGAGGTCGCCGATGATGATGTCGCCACGTTTTCCCATCTCCGGGCAGTTACGGGTAACGTGGTACGGCAGGCCGCAGATTTCCGACACGCGGGTCGGGACGCCGTTGACGTTGCCCCACGATTCGAACCAGATCGGGCGATTCTGGTCGTCAACCTGGGAGCGCACCGTCGAGAGGGTCGCCTTGCGGGTGATCATGTACGCATTGGTGAAAATTTCGTTGAGTTTTCCGTCGAGCTTGACGATGTCCTGCCATTTCACCGTCCCGTTCGTGGTACGCGCGAGGGCATTGGTGATGATCGTATGGTCGGTGATGATCCCAGTCGGCTCCGTGGTGCCGTTGCCCTTGATCACGACGCGCTCCATTTCGTACTGGAACTTCCGCACGAGCAGGCCGGTGATGTAGTTCAGGATGTTCATCGGCGAATCCTGGATGAGCTCATCGGTGAGGATGGTCATCGCAGTAACCTTTTTCGCGGTGAACAGATTTTTGTCGGTCGTCGGCTTTGTGCCAATCATGCCATTGCCTTCACCGGAAGTTGCGGCGCCGGACCATGTCATTGTCACTCCGCCGAAATAATCGTCGTCGGATTGCGACAACTTGGGGAAGGACACCTGATTTTCGGTCATCGGGAAGCGCCAGAGCTTCGACAGAATCGGGGACGCGGCAACCGCGGCCTCGATGACGATCGCCGGGAACTCGATCGGGATAGCGTACCCGACATTGCTTTCACCCATACCGGTTGCGGCTTTGGTGTAAAGCACTTCCACCTGTTTGTTGCACAGGTCGACCAGCGTTTTGAAATCGAAGTTGCGACCCTTGCACCGGATCGATTCGGCAAACATTTTCATCGCCGGGGAAAGCGCACGGAAAAATCCTCCCTGGCTGCAAAACCGTTCGGCCACTTTCTGCGCCGACATTGCCGACAGGTCTTTCAGGCCGCCGACGCCCGCCATGTTGTACGACGTTCCGAAACAGTTCGTTCCTTCCGAACCGTTGGCGAGATCGCCTTCGCGGGTCGGATAGATTTTTTTGATTTCGGCGGCGAGGGTATCCGTTTTGAACTTTTCGAGCTGTTCGGCGACAGCTTTCGACGTACCATCCTGAACGCTTTTTGCGAGAAACGCTTTCAGGTCGTCGAGATTTTTTACTGCGGCTTCGGCTTGAGGTGCCATAATAAGAGACTCCTTTAAAAGTGGTGTCGAAAATTGTTAATCGATTTTTCCCTGCGCTTTACGGATTTCTTTTGTCACTGTTGACTGAATTATCTCCGGAAGCGCACCCTTGAGTTCGGCAAGCAGAGATCCAAAGTCAAGCGCTTCGGGCTCCACTGTCGCCGATTTTTGTTCTGCTGAAAACTCGGTCAAGATCCCCGGCAGTAAATCGACTTCTGCACCTTTTTCGCTTACGGTTTCCGCCGGATTGGTTGCCGGGCTTGAAAAGTGCTTCTTTTGATATTCTCCGATGTCTTTCGGGTTGTCGGCGCGAACCTTCTCGATGATGGTTTTCAGGTGCGGGAACATGAGCGCCCCGGCCTCCGATACAACCTGCCCAGCGATGTCGTCGGCAAGCGTTTCGCGGTCGTCCCACGCGCGGCGATACGTTTCGCTGACCGCACCCTCCTGGATCATCCGCAGGCAATTTTGCGAATACGAGTGCGCGATATTGCCAGCGATGGATTTCTCATCCAAACCGCCGAACGTTTTTTCTTTGCAGAATTTCGCGTATTTCTCAACGAAATCCTTAGCGTGAGACAGGGCAACCCCGGAGTGCTCTTCAATGAGCTTTCCGGCGTGCGCGACGTGGTCGAGATCCTTCTTGCCCTTGCACGCCCGAACCTCCTCAATAAATGCCTTGTGCGCAATCTTCAGGGCGGCATGCGCGATTTTATACCCGCATTTTTCAAGCGACTTCTCGTCGTCAATACCGTCTTTTATTCCATCGTCGCCGTCAAAACCCTTGATCGACTCGATGTATTTTGAAGCGTGCGGGAAAACCATTTCACTGTAATCTTTGAGGCAGCGAGTGGCGATTTCCTCAAAATTGGAAGTGTCGCCGCATTTCCCGGCCTCGAATTTCAGCTCGTCGACAAAAGCATTATGGAGCAAGTGGCATGCCTTGTGCGCTATTTTATGCGCAATTACCGCAGGGGTAGTCATTACTGTTGACTCCTTTTCAAATGTTTTTTTCATGAGTTCATTGAACCGGGCGCGAAAGGTTTCGACAACGCCGGGCTTCGGGTCTGCGGCGGGTGCCGTCGGACGATCCCCGAGAAACTTGTATTCTACCTTGCCGTCCAGATCGTGCATGGTGATGCAACCCGAATTCATTCCGATGTTAACTTTTGAAAATTCGTGCAACGCCCACTTGCGAACCACCCGGCCGCCTACATCCGGGGTCTCGTCCACTGCGGTGAATCCTATTGAATTGTTTGGAAGAAAACCCTTTTCGTCCATATCATAGAGCAGACGCCCCAGGTTATGCGGGACCGGCAGTTTTGACCCATCGTAATATTGCATGCGGGCGACAGTGCATTTAACTCCGTTGATTACTTCCCGGCGGAACGCCAGCGGGCGACCTATCGGCATAGTCCCGATAACCGGGTCTTTCCCGTGCTGGTAAAGAACGACGACTTCGCCGCGCTCCATCATGCCGTCTTGCAGCATAACGTCTCCGCCGTCGTCGCGCTCTTCGGTGCTGATAATCTGGTCGATAATGAGATTTTCGGGATCACGAAACCCCTTGAACCCCTTTATTGCCGACCTGAATTTTTTGTATTCCATCACTTCGCCTCGAAGGTGCCTCGGGTTTTCCCGTCGCCAGGAACGAGCAGCTTGTTTGATCGGTCTTCAGGCTTGCTGAAAATTCGGTCGTGCTCCTGCCGGCCTTTGTCGGAATATGACTTTGAAACGATCTTGTCCATTTTTGCCTCAAAACAAAAAAAGCCGCCAGTCGATCCCTTTCGGAACCGAATGGCGGCTATGGTGTACCGCTGAAAAACTATTTTAAAGAACTTTCAAACCGCCGAACAGTCGAGCTCGACTTTGGCAACCGACACCTTCCCGGCATTATCCGTACAAATAGTGAACTTCGCCGGAACCTTTGTCTGTTTATAATATAGTATTTTTCTCATTGCCGCGTCGAAATTCTTGTCGGTAACGGGAAACCCGTCGTTGGCAAACCCGGCAACGGACTTTGAAGAGTCAGGCATTTTTATTTTTTCCCTTGAATCTGCCGTCACTCGAACGCTTCGGCGACGCCGCCGGAGCAATCTTGGGTGCGGTCAAAATCCTGATCTGCTCCAGTTCCCCGAAAATCCTGTTCAGGGCCGACGCGTAATTCGAAAACGGGTCAATCGTGTTGTTAATCTGGGCGCAGAGCGCTTCTTTAAACGCGGAATCTGATTCGTGAACCTCGACCATGGCGGCGCGGAATGCGGAGGCGGTAAGCGCGTCAGCGGGCGCACCGATCTTGCTGTGCAACAAGTCCAGCTTTTTATCAAGATCGATAAGGCGCACCACCAAAAGGTTGTCCCGCGCCGCCTCTGACACCTCCCGCTCCATTCTTGACCTCGTAACAAATGGAAACTTCATTTTGCATCACCCTTTCTGTAAGTGTTGCTTGCGTAAATGGTTGAAACCTTCCCTCCGAGGCCGACCATCCGCTCGATCGGCACCCGTGAAATGTGAACCGGCCGACCTATCAGCCAGAAATTTGTCGCCTTTTTGTCGATCATGCGGCGCTTTTTGTAGTCGTCGAATGATTCTCCGAGTCGTCGCTCCATCGTCACGACCTCCCGAGCAGCGTCCGCAGATCCGTCCGGTGCTCCAGTTCTTCCGTTAAAATTGACCTCAAAACGAAAATCGCAGATTCGATATCATTGTAATCGTCAACCATCCCGCGCGCCTGGGCGATGCGGTCGTCATACCTGGAGATCGCCGCATCTTCGCCGTCGAGATCCTGCTGTAGCATGGCGAGATTGTCGGGGGAGGTATACCGCGGGCCAACCTCGATTCCGGGGGTTCCGCCAAGATTGACAATAAGCGAACGCAGCTTTTCGGCGTGCGCCAGCTCTTCCCCGGCATGCGTTTCGAGTTCTGCTATTGCCGCAAAAAATTGAGCGCCGCGGAGTGTGGCGGCATGCTGGTAGTACTGAACGGCGGCGGCGTATTCAAGGGCAAGGTCGACGTTTAGTTCGTTGATAAATTCCTGCATCAGCACAGATTGACCTCAATTCATGTTAACATAAAAATAAAACGTTTTTTCCGAAAGCTGCAAGTCGAAACCTTTGTCGTCAACTGGAAACCAAGAAGTGTCCGACGTGTTCATTTTTAAAATGATAACCATCAATCGCCCCTCACATAAACGAGTGAGCACCGACAATTGACGTTCTCTCCCGCCTCGCTTCCGTTGCCCGGCGCGACCATACGATCGCTTCCTACCTCAAAAATTTCATCAATGTCGATCGGGCCGGGATCGCCGTCTTCGCTGTAGCGGTCACCCGCCTCCGCGTGCGTTGGGCGGGCTGTCGGCTCTGCAAGCCATACCTTTTTCAAATTGATGCCGAGCTGATTGACCGCCTCGGTGTCGCCGCGGTTATACGCAGCAACCGACTCAGTTCGGGCGATAGTATGCGCACGTTCCTCGTTGCCGGTAAAATAATCTTTGAGCTGATCCGCCATGTTGACCAGGCCGTCGCCGTTGGCGAACGCTTCCCGGAGTATCTCTTTCGTCTTTTTAATTGTGGCTTGGCTGACGTTTTCGGAAAACGTTTCAAGGCGCGTCCCGAGCCACTGCTCGACGCGCGGATCGTTCACGTTAAAAGAAAGCTCTATGCCAAGCTGATCGGCCCGATTGTCGGCCGAGCCTTTTAGCGTCTGCTCGTAAATGTCCTTGAACTGCTTTTTAAGGGAAGTTTTAAGCGTCAATTTATCAGGAACGAATGAATCAAGGCGGTCTTTGTGCTCCGCCATGTATTCAAGTTTGTGCTGCCTGGATCTGGACGCGAGTTCGGTTTTTACCTTCACCCCTTGCGATTCGAGATTGTCGATAATTGACGATTGCACTTCTTTAAAATGCTTCATGGCAGCACGGACAAATAACGGTTCATACCCTCGGGCGAGGCGGTCAAACCGCTTCCACGCGAGAGCTTTTTTTTCGGGAGTCCAAAAGGCTTTATTTTTAATGCCGGAGAACGCCTTTCCGTCTTCGTCATCACCTTCGACTGTAGGCTTTTCAGTAATTGGCGCGACAGGTTCCGGGCGCTCCCCGAGCGGCATCATGGATGAGGTAATAAGCGGCACGTCGCCCCATGGCACCGGCGCCTCCCCATCCTGCTCCCGAAATTCGTTAATTGTGTTTTTGCCCCTGTCAAGGTACGCCTTGCGCTCTTCAAGTTTTGCGGCCCGATCTTCGAACGATGGGTAAATAAACTCGAACGAAAGACGCGGGTCGTAATTTCGAACGAGAAATTTGTCAAAGTACTCCGTAAGCAGGATTGCGGCCGGACGTATCGCCTCATTGAAATAATTTTCGTTGACAACTTCGAGGTTGGCTTTGTTTTGCTGTGAAGTCAACCCGAGCTTACCCTCCGAAACGTCCTCACCGGCAAGAATCTTTTCGCGCACCATCCGCTCAATCTCGGTAACCATCGATTCCCGCGCAGTCTGCGCCACAGGATTCTTAAATTCCATACCGCCGTGAGCAACGAACATCTGGCCCGCATTCTTCGCGCCCTGATAATTCTGCACCTGCTGTTTTATGTCGTCGTAAACGTCCTGTGAAAGCACCTGATCGGTAGATAAGACATTCGAGAACATCGCCCCGTTTTTGTAAAATGCCGACATCTGCTGAAGCATGTATTGATCGAGGTTGAAACCATACAGGTTCGCTTTGAGCGGGGACATGCATTCGAACGGATTGCGAAGGGAGGGAAAATGCGGCCAGAACGCTTCGTCGGGAGTAAAGTCAACCTGCCTGTCAAGATCAATCAGCTTGTACCCTGATATCGCATCTTTCCCGCCGCCGGGAATTGGTTTAAAATTTCCGGTCCAGGTGGTCGGGAGAATGTGAAGCTCTGTTGGGTTGCCAAGAAACTGTTTTGCCTTGTAAATCCCCACCCCGCCATTCAAAAAAAGATGGATGCACATGAGCTGCCAGAAGTTCGACCGAACCATGTCGGGGTTTGGGTCGTTGAGCAGGGAGAGTGCCGGGTGCTCGTCAATAGAAACCTTTTTGACGCCAACCTGATTGAGCACCTTTTGCTCTTCTGAATGGTCAAACGATTTTCCACGGAGTAGATATTTAAGGCTGACCGGGTCAACTGTTTTGCCAGTTCCTTTTTTTTCGTATCTGAAAAGCTGCACCGGGAGAGAAGCGAGGGTGGTGGCCTTTTTATTGATTGCCGCATACGTCCAGGAGACATACATGTTCGCAATCTGATACCACGACATTGACGGCATGTAGCCGTAGGCGCCCCACGATTCGTACATGGCCGGGATGATGTTCGCCATGTTCATTCCCGCCATCTTCATGTCGAGAGTCGGGGCCGTGGCGACGGAGCCGGGCGGCCGCGGCAAGTCCTTGCCGGTGTTGTCCGATCCGAAAAAATCTTCAACCCATCGAGCGGTATTTGTGAGGATTCCCATTGTCTGTAATATATGTCCGTTTCGAGAAAAGCGCAACTATACCGCTTCGAACGAGATCCGCGCCTGTGCGCACATGGAGTACATCACCGCCAGGGCGTCGGCATCGTCGTCGTGTGATCCAGACGGAAAATCAGACAGCACCTTAATGAAAATGTCGTTCCATGGCGCCTTTCGAAAGTACACATTGCCCGCTTCGAATATGGGGACTAGCGGCCCGGCCTTGATCTGCTTGTCTCCGGGAAGCTGCATTTTCCGAACCGACCGGACGCCGCGCAACGTGTTCTCCATCTCGGTGAACGAATCTTTGTAGGCTCCGAACGCCTCAATACCGACCTCGACCGTTGCCGGATCGTTCATCGCGGTGTTGCGGATGATCTGCTGCCGCATCACCGCCTCCCATTGTCCGCGCACCACATCCTCGACGTACAAAACCGGTATTTTTATTCGGTCGATCGCTGTCGGGAGCTGAACAACCCCCCCGAGCACCCCAACGGTAAAATCGGGGTCGTCCTTCTGTGTCTGCTTTTCCGAGGACGCCAGATCCCACCCGCGTTTTTTCCGCAACTCTGCCGGCCATTCGTGATGACCGCCGCACGTTTCGCAATGTCCGGACCGGTCGACAATGTGAATCTTGTCGGTTCTCAGGAAATTTCCGCCCTTGATGATCGGGTCGCACTGCATGAGGGATTGATACCCATAGTTCCCCAGGATTGTTTTCTGTGAAACATACCAATCCTTCGAAAACCGTTCCGAGAACAACCACCCGGTTTTGTATTTCGGGGATTCTGCCGGGTAGCTCACGAATTCGAATTGCGGAAAATTCGGGTCGTCTTTCATTTTTCGTTTGATCCGACCGATCGGGTCGTCGACGTGCCAGGGGGTAACCACCATGATCACGATGGTAACCGGGGCACGGCGCGTCATTAGATCGTCGGTGAATGACTGCCACACCTTTTCCCGATACGTTTCCGACTCAGCATGTTCGCGCTTGCCGAAAAAGTCGTCGACGACAATCAGGTTTCCGCGCTTGCCCGCGGTCCCGCTGCCGATGCCAATAAATTGTGCTTTGCCGAAATGTCCATCAAGCCCCCACTCCTCGACGCCGTGATTGCTCTTTGACAGGGAAAAGTCGGGATATAGGTCGCGGTATTCCGTTGATTGAACCAGCCCGCGCCCGAAGGTTCCGAACTCGTTTGCTTTGTCTGCAGTGTGCGACACAATGAGGCATTCGGCGTCGGGGAATTCGCCCAAAAAATGTGGGGGGAGGTACCGGGAGGACAAATCGCTTTTCCCGTGGCCGAACGGGACCGTAAAACAAAGGAACGTGCTTTTCCCCCGCCGGTAATCGCGGATCGCATTGTCAATCTTGGAGCATATTTCGCGCTGAAAAGGATTGTCCCGCGCTTCAACGAACGGATCTGGCCGCTGCCAGCAATGTTTTACGAATTCGATGTGCGATACGCGGGCAAGTGCCCGCTCGCATTCAGCCCTGTTCGGAAGCGGCATTTTCACCGCCGTGAATGGAGCGCAGGGCGAGGGCAATCGCGGCTTTTTCTTCGTCGGAATACTGTTCGACCGGCGGCAGGCGCACCCCGCCTGTTGTGTGGTCTATAAATTGAGCATGCTTGTATTTTTCTTTGCAGTGATTTGTCAGAAAGAAAAACACCGCCGCCGGATTCGCGGGGACGTGCTTTTTTGTGGTCGTTATTTCCACGGTACCATTTTGCAGGACGCCGTTGACCACCTTTCCGTGCTGCTTCTTGCTTGTCTCTTCGTACTCGTATCCGACAGCTCTTTTTACCAAAGAGTCTTCAACTTCGGGCACGCGCCTTTCGAGATGTTTTTCGTACTGCTTACGACCCCTTTTAAGGTGTTTGGAAAAAGTCGGAAGGTTTTTCTGCCACGTCTTGAAATCAATGTCAAGCCCCCCAATTATCTTCATTACCGTAATACCCTGCGAAGAGCAATCAAAAACATACTCGCAGTCCGCCGGAGACGGTTCATATTTTTTTCCAGTTTGTGCCATTATCTTTCCACCCTTACACTTGTAATTTCCCCGCTGTCAGAAACCTTGTACTGCAGGTGCTTTCCCCACTTTTTTCGAATGTACTCGGTGTCCCTTTCGTACCCTTCTTTTGACCTAAACTCCGAATTGCCGCCGACATTAGACCGGCGCTTCTGAACGAACGCATACCGATTGTCGATCAATATTATTCTGTCATGGAGCAGGCAAGTCAAACAAAAGTCGATGTCAACTTTGAATTTACTGGATAAAAACCGATGTTTTCTTCCTACAACACCGATCACCCCCCCCGTCCAACCGGAAAAGGAGAACGGTTTTGACGCATTGTACTTTCGAACGTCCCAGGCTTGGGCGTATCCGAAACACGACACCCCCAAATCTGCCGCCATAAGCGCAAGGTTTTCAACGAGCGCTTCGGCCGCCAGCTCTTCCCTGCCGTGCAGCCCGACGTTGCACCACATTTTTTCGACATCGTCGTCAACCATTACCACAACACGGCTTTCGCAATTATCAAGAACATGGTTTCGAACAGGCCCGAGCCCGACAATCGAATCGGGAACGGCCACCGTTTTAAGTCCTAATTTTTCGTATTGGTCAATTTGTGATTGCGGACACCACAGCTCCGCATGTGGAAAAACGGCGTGTGACGTTATCGTGTCGGCCCGACCCCGGCTTATTATTATCGTCTTGACATCTAAGTTAGTCATATTTTAATTTGAATCCATAGAAACGGAGGTCGCAGTGAATCAAATCATCACAAAAAACGGTTACGACTTTTACGAAGTCGCAAGCAGCGTCCAGAAAGCGGTGCGGAGAAACGACCCGGCCATTGCCGGATATTTCGCGCTGGAATTGTATCATTCCGGGTACTGGAAGTATATATGGAAACGGCTTTTCGTCATCTCTGCCGAGGACTGTGGAGGGATTATTACCCATGAAGTTGAGTCGCTTTTTCGCGGATTTCTTTTCGTTAACGAGGGGAAACCGTTCGAAAAGGGGCGCATTTTTATCAGCAAGGCCGTCCTGCTGCTTTGCGAGTGCATCAAAAACCGTGACTCGGATCACCTGCAAAACTTTGTTTACGACAAAAAAATGTTGAAAGAGGGGCGCGTCGAGGAGTACCTTAAAAGCATTACCAAGTCTGACCGAAAGTCGATTCCTGAGTACGCCTACGACGTCCACACGCAGCGAGGGAGAATGTTGGGAAAATCCAAAACGGATTTTTTTGACGAAGAATTGCACGCCTTAAACCCCCGGCAGGTCGGCTTGTTCGACTCTGCAATCGAGTAAGTCGAACAACCGCCCACATTCAACCACCCGGCCAAGCCCCGGCTTTTCAGCGCCTCCCACAAAAGAGGCGTTTACCTTTTCTATTCGCAAAATCGTGTGCAGTCTGGCGAGGTCTATTTCGTTTCTGGCGACAATAACCACGTAATCGTATTTTTCGAACGCTCCGAGATCCATCTGCTGCAGGTCTGACGCCGTGCCGGCTGATTTTTCTATTTTTAAAATGTCTGACATCTCGTCCTTGTTGAAAAATCGCTCCAAATTAACGCCGTCGGCTTGCAGCTCTTTTAGAATGTCCGCGTCCCATTCGAGATCGTCCTGGGCGACCTTGTTGTCCGCGATAGCCAGCTCTTTAGCCATTACGTCCGTTTCGAGGTCGAGATCTGTTCGCTTTACAGCGATTATCCGCCGCCCGTCGCTTTCAACCACCTGGACGTCGTCGATCCCGATCGCTCCGGCGGTTTCCGCCGTCTTGTTCCCGGCGATAATACGGTTGTGCTTATCGATCAGGATGGAGCGCCCGGCGCCGTACGATTGCATAGATTTTTCCAGCATGCCACGCCCGCGGGCGGTGCCCTTGTTGGCGTTTCGCTCGTCTGGTACCAATTCGGATATTTTCATCTTTTTCCCTGGTTTTTAACAAAAAACACCTGTTCTTACATTAAAATACGTCATTTTTACCAATTTTACCAAATTTTGTATCGACCGCCCAAAATAATACGTGTTTTACTAAATTTTTCATTTCGTATTACGAAATACATTGCATTGCTCGAAATAATTGGCTATATTTATAACATAAGCAAAACAACCAGCCGACAACCGGCGGGGAAACAATTAAACGAAGGGAAAGATCATGATAATCAAATCGAAAAAAGCTCAGGACAAAATCATCAACAACAAAAGCCGCTACCTTTATCGCGGAATCGTATCAGGTTCGGTCATCGGATACACTGACGATACGAAATTTATGTGCTACGACGATATCGAGCTACGGCGCACCGTACACATTCCGGCAACAATATAATCAACCCCGGCTCATGCCGGTCTGCCGGAATAGCCCGGCGATGAGATAAATTGAAACCTAAAAGAAG
>Ga0172380_10002473_pt1 | contig 28211 bp, 29 predicted proteins | sample Leawe162metaG_FD_119747 | JGI IMG/M metagenome (GOLD analysis project Ga0172380, IMG submission 119747) | Leachate microbial communities from a municipal landfill in Southern Ontario, Canada - Leachate well 162 metaG | ecosystem: Engineered > Solid waste > Landfill > Unclassified | place... | reverse complement strand
CGTGTGGGACAACGCAGTGGTAAATGGAACGCCATTCACTCCGTTAGCAACAACTACATATTCTGTAACTGGAACTGATGTAAATGGATGTACTAATATTGATTCAATGATTGTTACTGTTAATCCTTTGCCTCCTGTTTTTGCTGGTGATGATGTTGAAATATGTTTAGGACAGTCCGTTAATCTCGACGGAATGGGAGCCATGACTTATTTATGGTCTCCTGTTACTGGGCTTGTTGATCCGACTGATCCAAACACAATTTGCACACCAACTGTAACTACTACTTATACTTTGACTGGAACAATTTTTAATTGTTCAAATACAGCAAGTGTAGTTGTTACTGTTAATTCAGTTCCTATTGTAAGTATCAGCAATGATACTACGATTTGTTCTGGGTCTGCAATTACATTATCATCCGGTGGAGCTAGTAGTTATGTATGGTCTTCTGGTCAAAATAATTCTTCAATAACCGTTAGCCCAACAGCAAATACAACTTATACAGTGACTGCAACAAACTTTAATTGTTCTGACACTGCAAGTGTAAATGTTGTTGTAAACCCAATTCCAAATGTAACAGCTACGGGTGATACAACCATTTGTGAGGGAAACTCTGTAAGTTTAACAGCTAGTGGAGCATTAACATATATTTGGAGTGACGGCTTTGCCGGAGCTTTAAATACTGTTAGTCCAGTAGCTACGACAACTTATACAGTTGAGGGGAGTGATCTGATTGGTTGTACTAACACAGCAAGTATAATTGTAACTGTAAATCAAAATCCAAATGTTAGTATTTCATCATTAGACAGCGTTTGTATTGCTGGTAATGATATTGTTCTAACGGGTTTACCTACTGGAGGAATTTTTTCTGGAACAGGAGTTTCAGGAAATTATTTTTCTCCAGCAGGACTTAATACTGATACAATTATTAGTGTTTATTACTCTTACACAGATCAAAGTAGTGGTTGCACTAACAACATTTCAAAAATAATTACAGTTGTAACTTTTCCTAGTATAGTTTCTATAATAACTAATCAATACACAACAGTGATAATTAATTTATTACCGTTAGCGTATCCTATTAAAATGGTTATAATAAAAACAGGAGGAATACAACATGAATATTTTGCTACACAGCAAAATAATATTCAAGCTATTTTTGAAGATGTTGATGTTGATAACGGAGATTTGTTAATGATAGAACCTGTGTCTGCAACATTGTCTGGATGTTTTATTTACCAGACTTATGTTGGAATTAATAAAATAAAAGGCGAAGATCTTATAAAATTTTATCCTAATCCGTTTAATCAGGTTTTGAATGTCACTATTCCAGAAGGGAATTATGAAGTATCTATAATAGATATGCTTGGACGCAATGTTCGCAGTATGTCTGTCACAGGAGACTTTAAAATTCAAAGAGATGATTTAGTAGAAGGTTTGTATCTTCTGCAGATTATTTCTGAAGGGAAGATTGTCTTTACAGACAAAGTAAAAGTTCAAAACTAGTTAAATGACTAAAATATTAAATACCTAAACCATCGTGTTTGGGTATTTTTTTATTATGTTATAATTATTATATAAGTCTCATTAAATGGTGGGGGAGTCGTGCAATTATTAGCTTAATTTATATTTTAATATGCAAATAAATTTACAAGGTAAAAATATGAGCGTGACAGAAGCAGTGCATGATTATGTTATAAAAAGAATTACAAATTTAGGTAAATTGCTTACAGGAATTGAAGAGAAAAATGGAGAAGTATCAGTTTATTTTGATATTTCAAAAACAACAAATCGTCATAAGTCAGGAGAAATATTTTGCGCAGATTGTTCTGTGATGATTGATGGAAAAAAATTTTATACTAGTTCAGAAAAAGAAAATTTATATGAAGCTATTGATGAAGTAAAGGAGAATTTATTTAGAGAAATTAGACGTTCAAAAAACAAGAAAGAAGCATTATTTCTTCGTGGAGCAAATAAAGTTAAAGATATCTTAAAAGGTTTTACGAATTGGAAGAAATAAAATCTTTATAATTTATTTCTTTTTTTCCCTCGGGTAATACTTTTTTAATTACAAATTTTTTATCTTCAAGTACTGCATCAGTAATGATAATTCTTTTGTTATTTTGAAAAAAGAAAGTTCTAGGCCAAGCTGTATAAGCTCTAAATTTATTGTAATTTTTTATTGGATTATCACTAAGATTAATAAGTCCGTCTTCTTTTTTTATTTTTTTACAATAACTGACTTCTTTTTCATTTTGTGATATTAATTGTATTTTATTTTCAATAATATTTGGCAATGTTTTAACTAAAAGTTCTCCTCCAATTTTAATTAACCTTTTGCGTAAATCTGGTGCTTTTTCGTCTGGTTGTATTTCTATTATTTCTTTTGCAATTATTGGTCCAGAATCCATTTTAAATTTCATTTTTTGTATTGTTATGCCAGTTTGTGTATCGCCATTTAATATAGCTGATTCAATAGGTGAAGCTCCACGATATTTGGGAAGTAAAGAATAGTGTATATTAATAGATCCTAATTTAGGTAAATTAATTAATTTTTCTGGCAAAATTTTGCCATATGCAACTACTATAAAAAGGTCACAATTTATGTTTGATATTTCATTATAAAAACCTTCGTCTAATTTTTCTGGCTGTAAATAAGAAATTTTATTTTCTATTGCCCAAGTTTTTGTAGGCGGGGGAGTTATAAGCATTTTACGTCCTTGTGGTTTATCAGGTGACGTAATAATAAGTGATGGTATATATCCATTTTCTTTTAGAATTTCTAGTGTTTTAGACGCTATATTTGGTGTTCCACAAAATACAAATTTTAAATCTTTATTTTGCATTTTTGTTTTTTGGAAAATTTTGTGGAGTTTCTTCTATTATTTCTTTTGCGTGATCAATAAAGAGTATTCCGTTTAAATGGTCTGTTTCATGTTGAAAAATTTGAGCAAGAAGACCAGATGCGCCTCTTGTAAATTTTTTACCGTTTTTATCATAAGCAGTGACAGTCGCCTTTTTAGATCTATGAGTTTTTCCATAAAGCCATCTTACAGAGAGACATCCCTCTGGTACCCATTCCTTTTCTCGTGATAATTTTGAAATTTTTGGATTAATAAAAATTAAATCTTCTTTGGTTTCTTTTTTCCCAACAGGTAATCCTTCTCCTCTTATAAAATCTTTATCAAATATTTTTCCAGAAACCACAAAAATTCTTAATGGATATCCTATCTGTGGTGCAGCAATTGCTACTCCATCATTTTGGCCTTTTAAAGAAACAGACATCTCTTTTAATATTTTTTTTATTTTAAGGGATGTAATTTCGTGAACAGGTATTTCTTTTGCATTTTGACGCAAAACCTTATCTTCTTTTTGAACTATTTTGCAAATCATTTTATTTATTTTATTTCTTTTAAATATTCTAGGAGTTTAGTTAACTTCACAGTTTCTTGTGATCTATTAGACATATTTCTAACAATCACTGTACCATCAAGGGCTTCTTTTTGTCCAAATATAAGGGCATATGGTATAGCTAATTTTTCAGCTATTGCAAGCTGTGCACCAAGACTATCTTTTGAAAGAGACTGTGCTATAGGAATATGTGCTTTGCGTAATATTTCAATTATGTTTAAACTTTTTAATTTTGCTTCATTTCCAAGTTGAATAAAATAAATTTTTGGCTTTTTTAATATACGAGGTGAAAGTTTTTTATACCAAGAAGATTCGACAACTCTATCAACACCAATTGAAAAACCTACAGCAGGAATATCTTTTTTATTACCAAGTTGTTTTGCTAAATAATCATATCTACCACCACCTGCAATTGCAAAAGGGGTTCCATCTTCTGATCCTTTTTCTTCTATTACTTCAAAAACTGTGCGTGTATAATACGAAAGTCCACGTACTAAATTTTTATTTATATTGTATTGAATACCCATTTCTTCTAAATATTCTAGTACTTCTTTAAAGTGTTTTTTACAAGAAGGACATAGAAAACTTACCGAATCTGGGGCATTTTCATTTATTTCTTTTGTTTTTGGATCCTTTGAATCTAAAATACGGAGTGGATTTGTTTTCAAGCGTTCACGATCTATTGATGATAAATTATTTATATGTTTTTTATAATAATTTATAAGTTCTTTTATATATCCACTACGACATTCTTTATCACCAATTGAATTAATTTCAATAGAAAGATTATTTGCACCAGCTTCTTCTAATATACTCATACCAGCTTTAATTACAAATGCGTCCATTATGCTTTTATCACTTCCCAAAGAATCTAAATCAAATTGATAAAGTTGTCTATATCGTCCACGTTGCGGATTATCGTGTCTAAAAGATGGTCCATATTGATATAACATTACTGGTTGTGGAATAGTTTGCATTCCATGTTGTATATAAGCGCGTATAAGTGGAGCAGTGTGTTCTGGTCTAAGCGCTAAATTATCTCCACCTTTAGTTTTAAGTGTGTACATTTCTTTATCTATTATGTCAGTTCCTTCTCCAATACCTCTAGTAAAAACTTCTTTATGTTCCAATATTGGAGTTTCAATTGGCTTAAAACCGTAATACACAGCAACCTCTTGAGCTTTTTCAAAAAAACCTTGGAAGTTATAATATTCTTCGTTCATTATATCTCTCATTCCTTTTGGAGATAAAAAATCTTTTGTTTTAACATTTACTTTATTTGATTTTATTTTGCTCATATTTTTATTTATTCAATTTGTTTATAATTGCCAGGCAAAATACTTATTTTATTTATTGGCAATAGACGCAAAAATGCTTTTCCTACTAAAAGTTTTTCAGGAACTGCACCCCAAGATCTCGAGTCTGAGCTTGCGCTTCTATTATCACCCATTACAAAATATTCATTGTTTTTTAATTCAAAGATTAAATTACTGTTTTTTGAAGTGTTTTTTACATAAGATTGATCAAGCATAAAACCATCTGGATTTTCTTTATTTATTATAGTGACATTATTTTCTTTTATTTTAATTGTTTCATTTGGCAGACCAATTATCCTTTTTATAAAAAATTTTTTTGTATCATTGGGATATTTAAAAATTACAACGTCATTTCTTTGCGGTTCTTTTAATTTATAAGATATTTCGTCTACTATTAAATATTGTCCATTTTCGAATGTAGGCGACATTGAAGATCCTGAAACAATAAATGGTTGTGCTATAAAAATACGTATGGGAATTACTATAGCGATAGCTATAATTGTAAATCGTGTTAATTCCCAAAATACTTGCCACCCAGATTCTTTTTTTTCAAAATTTTTCTTTTCTATTAATTCCTCTATAGATTCATTTTCTTTTTCCATCGTTGTATTTTATCACAAAAACTCCTTGACACAACATGGGAAATTGTTTTTTAATAAAATTATCAAATAAAATTTGTATTGAAATGTTATTATTCAATTATGAAACTTGTTGTTGGTTTGGGAAATCCAGGGAAAGAATATGAAAATACAAGGCATAATGCTGGGCGTATTATGGTTGGATTGATTGCAAAAAAATTTGAAAACAAAAAAATAAAATTTATTATGCCTGATACTTTTATGAATAATTCTGGCAAAGCTGTTGTTTTTTTAGTTAAAACAAAAAAAGACTTAAAAGACCTTATTGTTATTTATGATGATATTGATTTACCAATTGGAAAAATGAAAATTTCTTTTAATAGATCGTCAGGTGGTCACAATGGATTAAATTCTGTTATAAAGTCTTTAAAATCTCAAGAATTTGTTAGAATTAGAGTTGGTATAGCGCCAGTAACTCCATCTGGGAAATTGCGAAAACCAAAAGGGGAGAAAGCGGTACTTAATTTTTTACTCAGTGAATTTAAAGATAAAGAATTAGCTGAACTCAAAAAACTTTCCAAAAAAGTTGTTGAAGCTGTAGAAATGATTTTTTCTGAAAGCAAAGAAAAAGCGATGAGTTTGTATAATTAAAAATAGGAAACAAGAAAACAAATATTGGATATTGGAAGCCCTTGCATAAAAAAAGGGATTGTTCGATTGATAAAAAATTAATAAGTTAATTTTTTAAAATAGTCCGTAAATTCTTCTAATGTTTCAAATATTTTAACATATTCTTTGTCTTCTTGGTTTATTCTTCCCAGTGAATCTTTGTATGCTTTATCTATAAAGTAGAGAGAAATATCTCTGACTTTGTTTTTATTATCAAAATCTAATATTATAGTTTTGTCTATATAATTATTTTTTATTGTTTTATATTGATAATAATGATTATATTCAGTATCACCATCAGCAAATTGAATATCCCCTTGTCCAACAGCAAAATGGTCTTTAATAGATATTGTATTCGGTATACTTTCTATGCTTTCTAGTTTTGACATTAACTCACTTTCCTCATTTTTTAACTCATTAATATTAGTTTTGCCATATTCTTTTTGGTATTTTATATAATTTTCAGATGTTTCAATTTTTAATTTAGTTTCTTTTAGTTCTTTAAGATATTTTTTTAAATATACATAAAAACTATTCCATCTCTTATATGGTGTTCCAAAATGATTTTCTATTTTTGATTCTTTTATTTTATTATTAACTTCAAATATTAGTTGTTCTATATTTTTTATACTATCAACATAGCCTAGAAACTTGGGAACATATAAATGACTGAAATATTTTTCACTTCTTCTGTAATCCCTATCATATTTCTCGCACAACTTTTCAAACGGGGCAAAAACTTCTTTTGCTGCATTTTCAAAAAATTCTTTTTTTAGGCTTAATTTTTCAATTTGAGATAACAATTCTTTTTTCGCGTGTTTTTCTTCTTCAGTATCTTCTTTAAATCTTATATACCAACTATGTGCTCCATACCTATTTGTTGAAATATCTGTATTGCCATCTTTCCCTAATGTTAATTTTAGACCATATTTTTCCTCTATTGTTTTTGCAATCGTAGCATAAGCTTCAAACTTATCAGCAGGCATTACTTCTTGAATAGCTCTTCTTGCCACAGAAAAAAAAGAGGATTTATTACCTTTTTCTTCATTAAATGCTATTTTTTTCCCTATTTTTTCTATTAGATGTTTTTTTCTTTCATCTTTTTTTCTGAAATTTTTATTTAAATTAAATTCTATCATATTTTTTTTACGATTCAAGAATAGTCCTTGTCTCGTATTACAATGGTTGGGTAATATTGGGTATTGTGTCTATATCTCTCCCTAAAATTATAGCATTCTTTAATAATGCAGTCTAATAGTTTTGTATACAATCAACTTTGATAGCCATTGTTTAAAAGAAGATTGTGTGATTCTATATTTTCTTTAACTACTAGACCTCAATAGTTATAAGTAAACATTTATACCTTATAAGGTTTTCTAAAATTTTTCTTGACTTTTCTATTTATATATGCTATACTTTTTATTATAAATAGTACTTTAAATAAACTAAAATCAAGAAATCATGAAAATAACGAAATTAAATTCATTTGAAGGTTTAAAAAATATTAAATTAGAACTTTCCCCAAACAAAAAGAATAGTTTAAAAAATAATTTTGAAATTACTGATTACAGTATTGCCTTTATAAGAAAATCAAGTAACACATATGAAAATATACGATTACTTTGTATTTTTACTTACGAAGGACAAAAATTATTTGTTCCTATTTATGCTCGTTTTGAAAGATTTGACAAAGAGTTGCAAGAAAAGCAATTTTGTAGTCAATTCAATGCTCCAAGAGCACCATTCTTTAAATCTATTTCAGAAAAAGAATTTTATACATTAATGCCTAAAATTGGAATGGATAATTTCAAAAAAGAAGATTTAATAGGTTTAATTAAATTTGAAATTGAAAGAAAAAATAATGAGTAAAAATTTTATTTAAAACTGGACTTTGTCCAGTTTTTTTATATCTCTTTTATTGCATCTATTATTATGCTTTTTTCACCATTGCGATTGGATACTTTGCCTGATATGGCAATACATTTTTCTGGAACTAAAATATCAATTGAAGATGTAAAAAGTTTTGGAAATACAACAGCTTCTATAGAGTCAGTTAAGTCTGCAATTTTTAAAAATGCCATGCGTTCATTGTTTTTAGTAACTACTTGTCTTACATTTTCAATAATACCTCCAATTGTTATTGGCATTCCATTTCCAATTTCTTCTTTTATTTTTTTTATATTTATGTCTCTTTTTTCTAATTTATTGCGTATTCTATCAAGCGGATGTCCTGAAATATAAAGTCCTAACAATTCTTTCTCCCAAGCCAATTTTTCTTGTTTAGTTTCTTCTTTTTGATCTTCTAAATTTAATTTAGCTTTTATTCCACCAATAGATCCAAAAAGTGAATCTTGAGAAGAGACAGAACGCGATTCTTTATTGAAAGCTAATAATTTTTCTAAATTTCCAATAATATTATTTCTTTTCCCAAAATCATCCATAGCACCAGATTTTGCTAATGCTTCAACTGATTTTTTATTTAAATTTTTATGATTAATTCTTTCGAAGAAATCTTCAATAGAAGTAAATTTTCCATTTTTTGTTCGTTCTTCTATTATTGAATTTGCGATATCGTATCCTAAATTTTTAATAGTATATAGTCCGAAACGTATTGTTCTACCTGTTTCGTGATCAGAACCTACGATTATAGTAAAGTCTCCATAACTTTCGTTTATATTTGGAGGGAGAACATTAATACTCATTTTCTGACACTCATGTACTATTTCGGCTACTTTTTCTATATCTCCTGATTCAGAAGTTAAAACTGCTGTCATATATTCTACAGGATAATTGGCTTTCATATAAGCAGTCTGATATGCGACGCGACCATAACTCGCTGAGTGAGCTTTGTTGAATCCATAAGCAGCGAAAGGTTCTATTTGGTTCCAAAGTTCTGTTGCTTTTTTAAGTGGCCACTTACTGTGTTCAACTGTTCCATTTATGAAATGATCTTTTTGCTTTTCCATTTCTTCTGGAATTTTTTTGCCGACAGCTTTACGAAATTTATCTGCTTCACCCCAACTATAACCTGCGATATTGATAGCTATTAAAAGAAGGTCATCTTGGTAAATAAGCACACCGTAAGTTTGTTTTAAAATTGGTTCAAGCGCTGGATCAAAATATTTTACTAATTTTGGATTGTGTTTACGTTCAATATAAAGAGGGATGAATTCCATTGGTCCTGGACGATAAAGAGCTACCATAGCATTGATGTCATGTATTGAAGTTGGTTTGAGTTCTTTTAAATAACGAGTCATACCAGAACCGTTTAATTGGAAAAGTCCCATTGTTTCGCCACGAGTTAGCATTTCAAAAGTTTTTTTGTCGTCAAGAGGTATTTTATCAATATCAATAATTTTTTTATGTATTTTTTTTACGAGTTTTACAGCAAGAGCAAGAATTGAAAGGTTTCTAATTCCTAAAAAGTCAAATTTTGGTAAGCCAGCATCTTCGATACTATACATATCGTATTGAGTTATTATATTTCCACCTTTTGGATCATATTGAATTGGTGAAAATTCGTAAAGCGGGCGAGGAGCAATAACTACTCCAGCGGCGTGAACAGAAATGTGTCTGACACAACCTTCCATTTTTTTTGCTAAATCAATTATTTTTTTTGTATCCGCTTCTTTTTTATAAGCATCTTTTAATTCTGTAACTATTTCCATTGCGTGATCAATTGTCATTGGCATTCCTTGCGAACCAAGAGGAATCATACTAGAGATTCTGTCTCCCACAGCATACGGATATCCAAGTGCTCGAGCAACATCGCGGACTGATCCTTTTGCCATCATTGTACCGAAGGTTCCTATTTGAGCAACCTTATCTTCTCCATATTTACTTTTTGCATAAGCAATAATTTCGTCTCGTCTATTGTCGGCATAATCCATATCAATATCAGGAAGAGATGGACGTTCAGGATTTAAAAATCTTTCAAACGGTATTTTATAATCTATAGGATCAACATTAGTAATACCGAGTAGGTAAGTGGTGAGTGAACCAGCGACACTTCCTCGGATGTTTGTATAAATTCCATTTTCATGGGCGTAGCGAAGCAAATCTCCAACGACAAGAAAATAAGTTGGATATCCTTTTTGTTTTATAATTCCTAATTCGTATTCTAATCTTTTTAAATATTCTTCTGTTTGTGGTAATTCTCTAAAAGCGAAACCTTTGTAAGCCAAATCACGCAACATTTCATCTCCTGTTGTATTTTCAGGAATAGGAAAGTCAGGGAAAAAAGCTTTTCCTAATTCCAGATCATAATCTTCACACATATCAGCTACGATTTTTGTATTTGTGACAGCTTCTGGCACATCTGCAAAATATTTTAATGCAGTTTTTTCATCAATTAAAGAAAAGTCATCTTCTGGAAATTCAAAATTTCCAGAATCTTTTACATCTGCTCCAGTATTAACCATTAGAAGAGTATGGTGCGCTTCATAATCATCGATGCATAAATAATGAGAGTCTTGTCCTGCTACAACAGGGATATTAAATTGTTTTCCTAAAGCTACAATTCCATCTCTAAGTTTCTTGTCGTTTTCTACATGTGGGTGAGAATGAACTTCTAAAAAGTAATTTTCTTTTCCGAAGATATCTTGATGTTCTTTAATTAATGCTTCTGCTTTTTCTAGATTGTCTGCTAATACTGCTTGAGAAAGTTTACTCCCCATACATCCAGACATACAGATGATACCTTCGTGATATTCTTTTAATATTTCTTCATCCATGCGAGGTTTGTAATAATAACCTTCAAGATTTGCAATGGTGACCAATCGCATTAAATTTCTGTAACCAATTTTGTTTTTTGCAAGCAAAGTTAAGTGATATCTTTTATTATCTATACCATGTTCTTTGTCTTTAAGACTGCGTTCTGCGATATAAGCTTCAACACCGATGATAGGTTTGATTCCAACTTTTTTTGCTTCTTTGTAAAATTCAATAGCTCCATACATATTTCCATGATCTGTAACTGCCAAAGCGTCCATGCCATTTTTTTTAGCAGTTTTTACCATGTCCTCGATTTTAGAAAGCCCATCGAGTAGGGAATAATGCGAGTGCGTATGCAAGTGAATAAATTTTTCAGCCATTGTTAGAATATATCATATTTTCTCAAAAATCTTTAAAATATAAGGCAATAAATTTTACACTTGAAAAGACTTGACTATTTTCTCTATGTGTGTATAATTAAGACAAATCTAGTTGTTTTGTCAAACCTTTAAATATATTTAACATGAAAAAAGTCGCTTTTTTTCTGGTGATTGCAGTTGCAATAATTGCAATAATCACCGCAACAGCGCCAGAATCAAAGGCGCAAATTGAATTTTCAGATGATTTTTCACAGTCCTTTATGCAAATAGGATTGGGATTAGCTGTTCATAATGAAGAAGGCGTAGGCCCTTGCATCAGTATGAAGTGGCGCCACCTTATGGTGGATTATACTCATACTTTCGCTAATCCATTTTCTGTTCCGGGAATAAATATTGGTGTTTATGGTCTTCCATTTTTGGCTGATCGTGGAGCAGGATTTAATCCATTTGTAAGTTTTGATGGATCATTCCGTATGAGGATATACGGAGTGGTTGATGAAAATGTAATTGGATCCGAAGATCTTAAACTTGTTTTTGCAGGAGGTCCCGGTCTCGGTTTCTCTGCAGGGCCAGTTGTGGTTTCTGGAAAAGTTGACTTCGGTTGTCAATATTTTCCGGTAACTAATCCAGATGTCGAATGGCGTGTGGGTGTCAGAATCGGACTGGTCGTATTTTTTGATCAGATAGGGACTCTTGGGGGAGGTGATGTTGGAAGTAATGTTGGAGATTATTTTGGGGGCGATGTTGCAGATGATGTTGGAGGTAATAAGAGATAATAATCTTTAAAATATTTGTTAAAAGGTTGCACATAGTGCAACCTTTTTTTATTTCAAATTTACTGCTAGATATGAAGAAATTATTGCTGCAGTTTCTCCTCTTAAAGTTAAGTTTCCTAAGTTCATTATTTTAAAGTTCGCATTGTGGGCTTTTTTTATTTCTTCTTCTGTCCATCCACCTTCGGGTCCAATGAAAATATTACATACAGAATTTGCATAATGTTTTTCAAACAATGATTCTTTCCCTAATCCATCAAATAAAATATTTACATCGTTTTCATTAATCGTTTTTAAAGCATTTTCAAAACTAATTGGTTCTAAAATTTCTGGTACACTTGTTCGTCCGGATTGTTCAGATGCTTCTTTAGCTATTTTTTTTAATCTTTCTAAATTCAATCCAGTTTTTATTGTGCGCGCAGAAATTATAGGGACTATTTTATATATTCCAACTTCAGTGGCTTTTTGCACAACTAATTCAAAATTTTCTTTTTTTAATATAGCGCAAAATAGGGAAACTTTTTTATTTTGAGTATTTTCTTTTTTAATATCTATTATTTTTACTATTATATTTTTATTAGTAATATCTTTGATTTCTCCTAAGGCAACAGTATCCTTTCCATCACATAATTCAATTTTTTCACCAATTTCAAGTTTCAACACTTTTATAATCTGGTACGCAATATCACCACTTATTTCAAGTTCTTTTTCGTTTAAATTAAAATCATCTATGAATCTGTGTATTTTTGCCATGAGATTATACTAGCATATTTATTATTTTTTTTGATATAATAAACGTATGAAATTATTTAATAAAAATAAAAAAATTAAAGTAGGAATTAATGGTTTTGGGAGAATCGGTCGTGCATTTTTAAAAGTTGCATGGGATAGGAAAGATATTGAAATAGTTGCGGTGAATGATTTAGGGGATGTCGCAAACATGGCTTATCTTTTAAAGCACGATACTGTTTATAGAAACTGGGAGCATAGTGTTGAGACCAAGGGCCAAGAAATAATAATAGATGGCAAAAAAGTAAAAGTTTTAGCTGAGAAAGATCCATCAATGCTTCCTTGGAAAGATTTAAAAGTAGATGTAGTTGTGGAATCAACTGGACTTTTTACTACTTATGACAAAGCAAATGCGCACATTAAAGCTGGAGCAAAGAAGGTTGTAATTTCTGCGCCAGCAAAGGAAGGTGATGGAACTGTAAATGGCGAAACAATTTTATTAAGTATAAATGAAGAAAAATTTGGGACTTCAGATATCACTTCTAATGCTTCTTGTACTACAAATGCTGCAAGTCCTTTAATTGGAATTTTAGATGAAGCTCTTGGAATTGAAAAAGCTATTTTAAATACTGTTCATGGATATACTGCTTCACAAGGTATTGTAGATGGACCAAATAAAAAAGATTTTCGTGAAGGACGCGCTGCAGCGCAAAATATTGTGCCTTCTTCAACGGGTGCTACTATTGCAGTGACGAAAGCATTTCCTAAACTTGCTGGACTTTTTGATGGTATATCAATGCGTGTGCCTGTACCAGCTGGATCTATTGTAGATATTACTTTTATTTCTAAGAAACAAACTTCAGCCGAAGAAGTGAATGAAATTTTAAAGAAAGCTTCGCAAGATAAAAAGTGGGAGAAAGTTTTTGCAATTACTGAAGATGATTTAGTTTCTTCCGATATTTTGGGTGAGTCTCATGCATCAATTGCAGATTTAAAAATGACGAGAGTCGTTGGTGGGAATTTGGTAAAAGTTCTTGGTTGGTATGATAATGAAATGGGGTATACATATACATTAGTAGATCATGTGATTAAAACAGGAAATACGATAAAATAATATGGAAGAATTAAATAAATCAGAAAAATATTTAGGTAAATATGAAATTGATAAAGAAGGATTTGTTAAATTAGGAGATATTGCTCGTGGTTTATTAGGAAGACAAACACAATATATAAGTAGATTTATTGATAAAACTGATTTAGAATATCCAAATTTAGGAGATTCTTTAAGATTTAAAAATGTTTTTAAAGAAGATAAAGGAACAGGAAGTTATCATGATTATATGATTTATAAAGATGATATTGAGGAGTTTATTAAAAGAGTAAAAGTTTTTTATGGAGATAAATAAAATGAAAATATACATAGGAAGTGATCATGCGGGGTTTGAATTAAAAGAAAAGTTAAAAGTTTATTTAGAGGAACTTGAGCTTGGTTATGATGTTATAGATAAGGGAGCTTTTAAATTTGATAAAGATGATGATTATCCAGATTTTGTAAATTTAGTTGCAATAGATGTGGCTGGCGATAAAGGAAGTTTTGGAATTGTTTTAGGAGGTTCAGGGCAAGGAGAAGCAATGTGCGCAAATAGAGTTGAAGGCGTTAGGGCTTGTGTATTTTATGGTCCTAAAGAAGCGGTAGCATCTATTGATGTTATGAGTAGAGAAAGTTCTGATACTTTTGAAATAATTAAACTTGCTCGTGAACATAATGATGCGAATATTTTATCTATCGGTACGCGTTTTGTTACAGAAGATGAAGCAAAGTTTGCTGTTGAGTTATTTTTGAATACAAAATTTTCTGGAGAAGAAAGACATATTAGAAGATTAGCTGAATTCTAATGATAGAAATAATCCCTGCAGTATTGTCTAGAAATTATGAAGATATGAAAAATAAAATCGCATTAGTGCGAGGCATTCTTCCTGTTGTTCAGATAGATTTGTGTGATGGTATCTTTGTTCAAAATACAACTTGGCCTTTTTCTACAGGTGGAGTGAGTGATATTAATTTTCAAAGAATTTTAAATGAACAAGAAGGTATGCCATTTTGGGAAGATATTGATTTTGAGCTTGATTTAATGGTAGCTGATGCAGTTTCTAATTTTGATATTTATACAAAGCTCGCTCCGAAGAGGATAGTTTTTCATATTGAAGCTGTGGGAGACTTAAATGAATTTAAAGATTTTATAGAAGGAATAGATGTATATATTCGAGATGCTATACAGATAGGTATTGCTATAAATACCACGACGCCAATTGAGAAAATTTTTCCCTTGGTGAATAGTGTGGATTTTGTTCAATGTATGGGCATAGAAAAAATCGGTTTTCAAGGGCAAATCTTTGACGAAAGAGTTTTGAATAATATAAAAACCTTAAAAGAAAAATATCCTGATTTAATAATTTCAGTTGATGGGGGAGTAAATTTTGAAATTGCGCAAAAGCTAATAGAAGCTGGAGTAGATAGACTCGTCGCAGGATCTTTGCTTTTGAAAGCTGAAGACATAAGAGAAACTATTTCTGTGTTAGAAAATTTGGTATAAATTTAATGATATTTTTTTATCATTGAGGTGTTTTTGTATTTATGATATTCTTTTTTAGAATTAAAACTTTGTAAAATGGAATTATCAGGTGAACGTCTAGCTACGATAATTGCTTGTATGTATGGAGTAAAGGCTGAAGTTGTTGTCGATCTTTGGAATATTGAGGATAGTTATGAAGGTGAGGACTGTACATGTTATTTATTCACTGGTTGGCGCAATAATCGGCTTCAATTATATTACAATGAGGTACTTTGTCTTGATTATAATAAAATAATTGAACTTGATAGTGGTTGCGATGAACCAGAACATGAAAGTAAGGTTTATAGACTAACCGAAAATGCTCAGTGGAAAATACAAGAAATTATCAAAAACAAAAGGGAACTTTTGTTAAAATTGAAAGATCATTGAATGTTTATTTGATGATCTTTTTTAATTTTATATAAAAGAGTATAATTATTTTAATGGCTTACTTATCTGAAGAAAAAATTAAAAAGTTAGAAGTAAAAGCAAATGATATTCGTCAATCTATTATCGAGATGCTAGTGGAAGCAGGAAGCGGGCATACAGCAGGAGCTCTGGGCATGGCAGATATTTTCACTTTATTTTATTTTCATGTTTTAAAACACGATCCACAAAATCCATTATTGGAAGAAAGAGATAGATTAGTTTTATCAAATGGGCATATTTGTCCAGTGTTCTATTCTGCTATGGCGCATTCAGGATATTTTCCAGTTGAAGAATTAAAAACTTTGCGAAAATTCGGCTCTCGTTTGCAGGGTCATCCACACAGAGAATATTTGCCATTTATCGAAAATTCTTCGGGGCCACTTGGTGAAGGACTTTCACAAGCCGTTGGTATGGCGCTTGCAGATAAAATCGATGGACAAGACAGAGAAAGATTTATTTATTGTTTTATGTCTGATGGTGAGCATGATGAAGGAAATACTTGGGAAGGTATGATGCTTGCAGGGAAAAATAAATTAAGAAATTTAATTGCAATAGTTGATAGAAATAATATTCAGATAGATGGAAATACAGAAGATGTTATGCCCCTCGAACCAATAGTAGATAAATGGAAATCCTTTAATTGGCATGTGATAGAAGTAAGTGGTCATAATTTTAAAAAATTAAATGAAGCTGTTGAGGAGGCACAAGCGATGACTGAAAAGCCAACAGTAATAATTGCGAATACTATTCCAGGGAAAGGGGTGAAGGCTTGGGAGGGAGATTACAAATGGCACGGCAAAGCGCCAAGTAAAGAAGAAGGCGAGATTGCATTAAAAGAATTAAGAGAGAATAGACCAAATGCTTAACCCAGAATTAAAATTAAATTCAAAAATTTTCAACAATGATGTTGAACAAGTTCCAATACGAAAAGGTTTTGGAGAAGGTTTATTATTGGCAGGTGAGCAAGATAAAAATGTCGTTGCTTTGTGTGGAGATTTGACTGAAAGCACACAGATACATTTTTTTAAAGAAAAATTTCCTGAAAGATTTGTGGAAATTGGAGTGGCTGAACAAAATTTAGTGACAGTCGCAAGTGGAATGTCGGCAATGGGTAAGATTCCTTTCTGTGGTTCATATGCAATTTTTTCTCCAGGAAGAAATTGGGAACAAATTAGAACAACGATTGCATACAATGATAGAAAAGTTGTAATAGTTGGAAGTCATGCAGGAATTTCTGTCGGGCCAGATGGCGGAAGTCATCAAGCTCTTGAAGATATTGCTTTAATGCGTGTGATTCCAAATATGGAAGTGTTTTCTCCATGCGATGCAATTGAAGCTAAAAAAATAACTATGGCTTTAGCGAAAACAAAAAGTCCTGCATATATTCGTCTTGCTCGCGAAAAAACTCCAATCATAACTACAGAAGAAACTCCTTTTGAAATAAATAAAGCGCAGATTTTTTGGATGCCAGATGTAGGTTTGGCGCAAGTTGGAATTATTGCAACAGGGCATTTGCTTTATAAAGCTTTAGTTGTTGCAAAAGAATTGGAAGCAGAAGGAATAAAAACTAAAGTTATGAATTTATGTTCAATCAAACCTATTGATGAAGAATTTATTTTGAAACTCGTAAAAGAAACAAAAGCATTAGTGACAGTTGAAGAACATCAGATAGCAGGTGGAATGGGAAGCGCAGTAGCAGAGTTTTTAGCACAAAATTATCCTGTGCCAATAGAATTCGTTGGTGTAAAAGATAAATTTGGTCAATCAGGAAATCCAGACGAATTAATAGAATATTATGGTCTAGGAAAAGATTCTATAAAAGAAGCGGTTAAGAAAGTATTGGATAGAAAAATATAGAAAAGTAAATTTTTTAGACACGCATAAAATCTTGCTAGATTTTTGCTGTGCTCGGCTCGCCAGCTTGCGCAAGTCTAAAAAACTTACTTTTCTGTATTTTTTTTGATTTTTACCATAAAACTCTTATTTTATAGGGTTATATCTGCTTGACAAAAGCATAGTATTGTACTACACTTTCTATAGTTAAGGTTCTTTACATATTGGTTTTATGGGTGATCAGAGAGGATTTATAAAAGTCTTTTGCGGTCACCCCTAAAATTAAATAATATGAAAACAATTATTGTTGTATTAAGCGTTATAATTTTGTCTATAATTACTACTGGAGTAGGTGCTCAGAATTCTAATGCGGATTTTATTTATAGTATTAAGTCAGTAATAAATCCTGACGATTCCACACAAAATATTTTATTTATAGAAATAGATACTGCTATTATTAATGATAAAATTGAATTACTTATTAATAATAAAAAATACCAATGTATAAAAACAGTTTTGGATTCAAAATTTTATTTTGTAACTCCTGCTTTAAAATTTGGTGATTTGATTATAGTTCAATCAAAAACGCAAGATAATTGTTATCAAGCAACAAAGTATATTTTAAAAGAGGACGAATAATCGTACCTCTTTTTTATTTTCTATTTTTAATTTATTTTGCTTATTTTATAATTTTCAGGAGCGGTTTTGAGGTATTCTTCTAATTTTTCTTTTGAGAGTAAACCTTCTTGTGCGCCGATTTTTTGAACTACAGACATAGAATTAATTGGTCCCCAAGATAATGCTTCCGGTAAAGTTTTCCCGAGAGCTAGAGCTGAAGTGAATGTTGAAGAAAATGCATCTCCAGCACCAGTACGATCAACTGGTTCTGCAACATCAGGATACATTGGTGTGAAATAAATATTTTCTCCATCAGATGCATATGCTCCATTTGGTCCGTCGCTGATTGAAACTATTTTTGGCCCTAATTTATGGATACCAGCGGAAAGGATTTTGATATCTTTATTTTTAATTCCTAATATTTTTTCAGCTTCTTCTACATTACAAAAAAATATCTCTGTGCGCGCATAAATATCTTTTAATTTTTCTGTGCCGAGACTTATTTGGAAAGTTCCCGGCTGGAATGCAAGTTTTGTCTTTGGATTTTTCTTTAAATATTCTGCAATTTCTAAATGATATTCAAGTGAATTGTCTGCCAGTGAACTCAAATAAATCCAGCCTATTTTAGGAAGCTTTGGAAGTTTATAATTAAATTCTGTGTGTTTTATTAAAATAGTTCTTTCAACTCCATACCAAAGTACATAATGATAATTTGTTTTTTTATTTTTTTCTATTTGAACAAATTTAGTATTTACTTTGTCTTTCTTTAAAGAATTTAAACAATCTTTTCCATTTAGATCATTACCAATATTTGTTAGTACTGCAGAAGAAAGTCCAAGTCTTGAAGCAGAAACAGCTGCGTTTGGGCTATTTCCAACAGCATTTATTACATCAACAGATTCATAGGGAACCTTATCTCCAAAACGGACACATAATTCTGAGCTTTCAGAATCGTCTATGCCTTTATGAACATGCGCATCTTTTAATTTTATAAAAGCGTCTATGACAATATCCCCAATTGCTAAAAAATCTATTTTTTTCATGTTATTATATTATAACATATTATAAAATATCAAAAACAATTTATGTCTAAAAAATTTATTTTTGTTTTAGTGGGTATTGTTTTCTTTTTTGGTTTCAAGTTTGCAAGTGCGGAAGTAATTTTTAATGAAATAGCATGGATGGGAACTTCTGAAAGTTCTGCTAATGAGTGGATTGAATTATACAGTGATAATAATGTAGATTTATCAGGGTGGACTATTGTAACAGATGATGATGATATATCAATAGAACTTTCCGGTTCCATAGATGGGTTTTATTTAGTTGAGCGTACAGATGATACAACTGTTCCTAATGTAGTAGCGAATTTAATATCAACATTTGGTCATGGTCTTTCCAATAATGGTGAAATATTAATTTTAAAAAATAGTAGTGGAAATGAGGTTGGTAGAATAGATGCTTCGGCTGGATGGTCTGCTGGTAATTCTAGTACAAAAGAAACAATGCAATGGGATGGATCATCTTGGATTACTGCTTCTCCAACACCTAAAGCACAGAATCCTGAATCTGGAAATGATACGAACAATAATAATGAAGAAGACGAGAATTCAGATGAAGACGAAGATTCCTCTAGTGATGAATCTATTACTGAAACAAAATCTACTACAACACCAACAATTAAGGCAAAAATTTTAACTAAAACAATTGCTTTTGTTGGATTGCCTTTAGAAATTGATAATAGTATTTTAAGATATTCTAATGAAATAATTCGCTGTGGGAGATATTTTTGGAATTTTGGAGATGGTGATTCAATAGAAACAACAAATCCAGAAAAGTTTTTTCATACTTATTTTTATCCCGGAGAGTATGTATTATCCTTGGATTATTATTTAAGCACTTCTTTCCCTCAAATTCCTGATGCTAAAAATAAAATCATAATAAAAGTTATGCCTTTGACTGTTTCAATTTCTAAAGTAGGTGATGTAAAAGATTTTTTTATTGAACTTACTAACAATTCAAATTATGAAATTGATATTTCAAAATGGACTTTAAATGCAAACGGAAAAACTTTTGTTTTTCCTAAAAATAGTGTAATTATGTCTAAAAAACAAATGACTATTTCAGGTAAAATTACAGGTTTTATTTTAGATGATGAAAAAAATTTAAAACTTATTTCGTCAACAGGGGATCTTGTATTTGATTACAGTTCTTCATTTAGTCAAAATGAAATTATTGCAAAAATTCCGACTAAAATTTCAACAAAAAACTCCACAGTAGAAGACGAAAGTAAATATTTCGAAAATGGTGAAACCTCAAATGAAGAACAAACCTTAGGAAATAATTTGTCTGCTTCAGCATTACTTAGTGATACAAAAATAAAAGAAACAAATAATTATTTATTTTTTGGAATTTTTGGTATTTTGTTGGTCGGAGTAGGTATCGGTGTTTACTTGATTCGCAGAAAAAAAATTTCAACTAATATTGAAGATGGAAGTGATTTTAAAATTTTAGACGAATGATTTTTATGATATAATAAATGAGTCGTTTTATTATTTATTTTTTATATTAAAATTTTATGAAACATTATGTATGTACAGGAGAATGTGGTGGAGCAACAGAAATACCAGGAGTTTGTGGTATTACAACTTGTTCTAATTATGATCATGAACTTGTGGAGTGTAATTGTGCAGATGGAAAGCATATTGATGCTTCAAAGAAATGTGAAAATTGTGGTAAAATTTGTGAAGGCAATTGCGAGGTTGATACATTTAAGCCGGAATTGCCAGCTTAGTATATGTTTAAGAATTTTTTGTTAAAAAAAATGTTGCGTTCTCAAGGTGTGCCAGAAGCGCAAGTTGATACGGTTATTAATATGATGGAAAAAAATCCAGAGCTTTTTAAGACTATAGCTTTTGAAATAAAGGAAAAAACGAAAGGAGGAATGGATCAGATGACAGCTTCAATGGAAGTTATGAAAAAATATGAGAGTGAATTGAAGAAGTTGGCATAAATTTTATAATTCTGTTATATTCACTTATTATGTCATTATCAATTGGAATAGTGGGCTTACCTAATGTTGGAAAATCAACGCTTTTTAATGCGCTTACTAAAAAAAGTGTGCCAGCAGAAAATTATCCTTTTTGTACCATTGATCCATCAGTGGGCATTGTTCCTGTGCCAGATGAAAGAATTTGGAAACTTTCTGAATTTTCAAAATCAATAAAAACTATTCCAGCAGTTATTGAATTCGTAGATATTGCTGGACTTGTGGCTGGCGCGTCAAAAGGCGAGGGGCTTGGAAATAAATTTTTATCAAATATTCGTGAAGTTGATGCTATTGCGCATGTAGTTAGAACATTTCAAGATAATTCTGTAATTCATGTGGCAAATAAAGTTGACCCAAATCAAGATATTGGAGTTATAAATTTAGAGCTTGTTTTGTCTGATATGGAAATTGTTTCTAAAAGAATTTCTAATTTGCAAAAAGATGTTAAGAAAGGTGACAAAGAGGCAATCTTAGAGGAAACTATTTTAAAAAGAATTGAAAAAGTTTTAGAAGAAGGCAAGATAGCGACAGAAGCTAATTTGAGTGAAGACGAAAAATTTAAAATAAAATCTTTAAATTTGCTAACATTAAAGCCGATGCTTTATGTGTTAAATGTTTCAGAGGCTACAGAAAATGTTGGCATAAATATGCCAGGGCTTTCAGTAAAAATTGATCCTGTCTTTGAAAAAGGTTTTGATGATTTAATAAAGAAAAGTTATGAGCTTTTAGGATTAGAGACTTTTTTAACTACTGGAGAAGATGAAACAAGGGCTTGGACTATAAAGATTGGTTCTACTGCGCCTGAAGCTGGTATGGCGATTCATACAGATTTTAAAGATAAATTTATTCGTGCAGAAGTTATAAATTGGAAAGACTTATTAGATGCTGGTTCTTATGGCAATGCTCGTGCAAAAGGTTTGGTCAGAACAGAAGGAAAAGAATATATAGTAAAAGACGGTGATGTCATTGAATTTAAGATATAAAATTATGAAAGCTCATAGAATATTTACTTTAGAAGAATATAATCCAATTTGGAATAAAGAATATGAAAAAAGAGCTTTATTATTAAAGTCTGTTTTTGGTGATGAAATTATAAGAATAGAGCATATTGGAAGTACATCAATTCCTAATATGGTTGCTAAGCCGCAAATTGATATTCAAATAGAAGTTAAAGATTTAAATAAGATAAAGAATTTTTATAAAAAAATGGAAGAAAAAGGATTTATTGCTAAAGGAGATTATTCAAAAATTAATGAAGAATATTTTATAGAAGACGACAAGTATGGTAAAAGATTATCTAGTATTCATATTTTTCAAATTGGTAATCCTGAATTTTCTAATCATATGGATTTTAGAGATTATTTAATTTCTCATAAGTTTGATAAAAATTTGTATATTAAATTAAAAAGAAATTTGTATACAAAATATAAAGATAATTACGCTTTATATGATAATGGGAAAAGTGAGTTTATTAAAGATATTTTTAAAAAAGTTAAACGATGGAAAGAAAAAAAAATATAATAAAAATTCTTAGAAATGATGGGGTAGGAGTTATTCCTACAGATACTTTATATGGCTTAGTTGGAAGTGCTTTTTCTAAGAAGGCTATTGATAGAATTTATAAATTAAAAAAAAGAAATAGAAACAAAAAATTAATTGTTTTGATTTCTTCTTTAAAAGATTTAGAAAAGTTTGGAATACAACATACCAACAAACTGGAGTTTGTTGGTATGTTAAATAAATTTTGGCCGGGAAAAGTGAGTGTTGTTTTAAACAATATAGCTTTTAGATTACCTGCAAAAAAAAGTTTGATAGAAATTCTTAAAAAAACTGGCCCATTAGTAGCTCCTAGTGCAAATCCTGAAAGTTTAGAACCTGCAGAAAGTATTACAAAAGCTAAAGAGTATTTTGGAGACAGAGTAGATTTTTACTTATCGGACGGGACTTTAAAACCAAAACCATCAACTTTAATAAAATTAAATAAAAATGGAGAAGTAAAAGTTCTTCGTGGTATACTAAAAAAATGAATTTAAATAAAGAAATAAAAATTTTTACTCCAGAGAATTGGACAGATTACGAAATATTAGATACTGGAGAAGATGAAAGATTGGAAAGATTTGGAAAATATACTTTTATTAGACCTTATGAAGATGCTGTTTGGAAAAAGACTTTAAGTAAAAAAGAATGGGAAAAAGCAGATGGTAAATTTTGGAGTTCTAAGACTGGATCTAAAGGTGGATGGAAAATAGAAAATAATATAGATGATAAGTGGGAAATGTCTTATAAAGATATTAAATTTTTTGTTTCTCCGACTCCATTTAGGCATTTTGGATTTTTTCCAGAGCAGGCAAGTCATTGGGATTTTATAGAAAAGAAGATAGGATTGGCGAAGAATTCGGCAAAATTTTCTCGGGTCCTCGGTTTGGGGCCAGACCAGCTCGAAAATTTTCCAAATTCCTCGCCAGTTAAATTTTTAAATCTTTTTGGTTATACTGGTGTTGCAAGTTTATTTGCTTTGCGTGCTGGCGCTGAAGTGACGCATCTTGATGCTTCAAAGCAAAGTTTATCTATAGCAAAAGAAAATCAAAAATTATCAGGATTAGAAAATATGCCGATGAGAATTATTTGTGATGATGTTTTAAAATTTTTAGAACGTGAAAGCAAAAGAGGAAATAAATACGACGCTGTGATAATGGATCCGCCTAAATTCGGTAGAGGTCCAAAAGGTGAGACTTGGAAAATAGAAGAAAGTTTACCAAAACTTTTAGCAGGTGTGAAAAAAGTTTTAAGCGATAAACCACTTTTTGTTATTTTAACTTCGTATGCAATAGATTCTTCGTCTTTATCTCTTGGTTGCGCACTTAGAGATACCATGAAAGATTTTAAAGGGGAAGTTAAGCAAGGAGAACTTTGTTTAGTAGAAAAAAGCAATAATCGTCTCATATCTTTAGCAAATACAGCAGTTTGGGAATCATAGAAAATATGATATAATTTCTTTTATTAATAAATAATATTTTTTTTATGGAAACTCAAATAAATCCTCAAAAAAGTAAATTAAATCCAGGTTTTTTCTTTTTATGTTTGGGTCTTTTAGTAACATTAATAACTTCAGTAGTTTCATTTCTTAATCTTGTTTTTAGTACTTTAGACAAAAAATTTCCTGATGTTCTTAATTCTAATTATCAATATGGATATTCTACTTATGATTATGAAAGTATACGAATAGCGCTTGCGACTCTTATTATTTTCTTTCCAATCTTTCTGTTGGTTTCTTATTTTTGGAAAAAATATACTCGTGGAGAAATGGGTTCTGTTGATGTTGTTATAAAAAAATGGGTTGTGTATCTTATCTTATTTCTTTCAGCAGTGGTTGTCGTTATAGATTTGGTTACTTTAGTAAAATTTTTTGTTGCGGGAGAAATAACAAATAGATTTATTTACAAAATAGTAATTACTTTTGTAACTTCTGCAATAATAGGAAAATATTTCTTTATTTCTGAATTTTGGACTGGTAAAGAAATAATTAAGAAATTAAATAAATTTATTAATCCTATAGCAGGTATCGTTCTAGTTGTCCTTGCTATTAGTTGTAGTTTTTCAATTATGGGAAGTCCAGCAAAACAAAGATTGCTTAGATTAGATGATAGACGTGTAAGTGATTTGCAAAGTATTCAATATCAAGTGATAAATTATTGGCAACAAAAAGAAAAATTACCAGAGAATTTGGATATTCTTGCTAATCCATTATCAGGTTTTTCTTTACCTGTTGAACCAGAATTTGAGAAAGGTAAAAAGTATGAATACAATGTTTTAGATAAAAATAAATTAACTTTCGAATTATGCGCAGATTTTTCACTACCTATGCCAAAAGGATGGAATGAATATCAAAATTATTACAAAGGTGGAATAATGCCTATGGCTGAAACTGACATAGCTACTTCTTCTGTATCTTATCCTTATCCAGGTCCTGGATGGTCTAATGAATCTTGGGATCACCAAACAGGAAGAACTTGTTTTGAACGTACAATAGATAAAGATATTTACCCACCATATCCAAAAGTATTAAAGAATTAATTAAGTAATAATGAAAAGTTACGATCATAAAAAAATTGAAAAAAAGTGGCAGAAAGAATGGGAGAAAAAAGGAATTTATAAAGCTAAAGATGGTAAAGGTAAAAAATTCTTTTCTTTAATTGAGTTTCCATATCCATCTGGAGATGGATTGCATGTTGGGCATATAAGAAGTAATACCGCTATGGATATTATTTCTAGAAAACGCAGAATGGAAGGGTTTAATGTTTTGTATCCTATTGGTTGGGATGCTTTTGGTCTACCCACTGAAAATTACGCTATTAAAACTGGGAAGCAACCTAAAGTAATTACTAAGAAAAATACGGATACTTTCAGAAGACAATTAAAAGAAGTTGGTTTTTCTTTTGATTGGAATAGAGAAGTTAATACTACTGATCCAGAATATTATAAATGGACTCAATGGATATTTTTGCAATTTTACAAAAAGGGTCTTGCATATAAAGCAGAGATACCTATAAATTGGTGTCCAAAAGATAAAATCGGTTTAGCAAATGAAGAAGTTATTGATGGAAAATGTGAGCGATGTGGAGAGCAAACAGAAAGAAGAATGAAAGAACAATGGATGCTCGCTATTACAAAATATGCAGATCGTTTAGATAAAGATTTGGATTTAGTGGATTACCCAGAACGTGTGAAATTATCACAAAGAAATTGGATAGGAAAATCAGAAGGAAGTGAAATTGAATTTAAGCTAGTTGCTAGCAGCCAGAAGCTAGGAGCTATTAGTGTTTTCACAACTCGCGCTGATACTTTGTTTGGTGTGACTTACATTGTACTTGCGCCAGAACATTCTCTTGTGGATGAATTGTTGGGGAAAGTTAAAAATAAAAATGAAGTTTTGAAATATATTTCTGATGTAAAGAAAAAGTCTGAAATGGAAAGAACTGCGGAAGGAAAAGAAAAAACTGGAGTTGAATTGAAAGGAATAAAAGCAATTAATCCTGCAAATAATGAAGAAGTTTCAGTATGGATTGCTGATTATGTTTTGGCTGGTTATGGCACAGGAGCAGTCATGGCAGTGCCAGCACATGACGAAAGAGATTTCGAATTTGCGAAGAAATATAATTTACCAATTAGACAAGTTGTTGAGCCTATTTTTATTCAAGATCCAAAACCCGATTTACCTTTTGTTGAAAGACATGCAATATCAGCAGTTATAAAACATTGGTCAGAAAATAAGTTTCTTGCATTAAAATGGAAAAAAGCAAATTGGACTACTTTTGTTACTGGTGGGATTGAAGATGGAGAAGACCCAGAAATATCAGCAAGACGAGAAATTACTGAAGAGACAGGTTATTTAAATTTGAAATTAAAAAAAGTACTACCTAGTTCTCATAGTAAATTTTATCATATACCAAAAGATCAAAATCGGTTTGCTCATTTTAGTAGTTTTTATTTTGAACTTGAAAATGGTGAGCATGATGAATTATCAAATGAAGAAAAAGAAAATCATGAAGTTATATGGATTACTTATGAAGAAGCCTTAAAAACATTAACACCAGAAGGTCAAAGAAGAGATATTAAAAATATCATAGAAGATGATACTTCTTATTTAGGTGACGGAATTTTAGTAAATTCAGGAAAGTTTGATAAATTAGACTCAGAAGATGCTAGAAAAAAAATAACAGAATTTGTTGGGGGAAAAATTGTTACAAAATATAAACTTCGAGATTGGGTTTTTTCTCGTCAGAGATATTGGGGTGAACCTATCCCACTTGTGAATTGTGAGAAATGTGGACTTGTGCCAATTTCAGAAAAAGATTTACCACTAAAATTACCTGAAGTTAAAAGTTATAAATTAACTGATACTGGTGAATCACCATTATCTGCTATTACAAAATGGGTAAATACAAAATGTCCAAAGTGCAAAGGTTCCGCAAAAAGAGAAACAGATACTATGCCGAACTGGGCGGGAAGTTCTTGGTATTATTTGCGTTATTGTGATCCAAAAAATAAAAAAGTTTTTGCTGATAAGAAAAAATTAAAATATTGGACACCTGTAGATTGGTATAACGGAGGAATGGAACATACGACTCTTCACCTTTTATATTCAAGATTTTGGCATAAGTTTTTATATGATTTAAAACTTGTACCAACTACAGAACCATACAAAAAACGTACATCACATGGACTCATTATGGGTGAAGGTGGAGTAAAAATGTCAAAATCTTTAGGTAATGTTGTGAATCCAGATAGTATTGTGAAAACTTATGGGGCAGATACCTTACGTGTGTATGAAATGTTTATGGGACCATTTGAAGAACCTGTTGCTTGGAGTACAGAAAGTATAATTGGCCCAAGAAGGTTTATAGAAAAAGTTTGGAGAATTGGAAATAAAATTTTAGAGAGCCAGAATGATTTTTCAGGTCCTCGGTTCTCCTCGCGCAAAGCGCTCGGCCAGACCATTAAAAATCATTCTGGCTCTATTTCATTAAAAAAATTACTTCATAAAACAATTAAAAAAGTTTCTGAAGATATAGAAGCTATGCGTTTTAATACGGCAATTTCTGCTTTGATGATTTTAGCAACAGAGATAGAAAAAACAGATAAAATTGAAAAAGAAGATTTTAAAAAGTTTTTGCAAATTTTAGCACCGTTTGCTCCTCATGTATCAGAAGAGATTTGGAATGTTTTGGGTGAAAAGAAAAGTATAAATATTTCTAAATGGCCTAAATGGAATGAAAAATTAATTAAAGATGAAGAGGTAAAAATCGCAGTTCAAGTAAATGGCAAAGTTAGAGCTGAAATTTTAATACAGATGGATGAAAAAGAAGAAGTTATAAAAGAAAAAGTTTTACAAAATCAAACAGTGTTAAAATTTTTTGAGGGGAGGGAAATTAAAAAAATAATTTATATCAAAAATAGACTTATTAACATTGTTGTTTAAGTTTTTCTGTTATAATAATATTATGCATTCCCTTAAACACATTCTTAAAAAGAATTTAACTATAGTTTTATCTATCCTCTTTCTAATTTTCTTTGCAACAGCTATACATGTTTTTGCCGTAGATTGG